>Ga0153954_1000982_pt1 | contig 17722 bp, 16 predicted proteins | sample TSFL038MetaG_FD_102277 | JGI IMG/M metagenome (GOLD analysis project Ga0153954, IMG submission 102277) | Attine ant fungus gardens microbial communities from Florida, USA - TSFL038 MetaG | ecosystem: Host-associated > Fungi > Mycelium > Unclassified | place: USA: Florida, Wekiwa Springs State... | reverse complement strand
GACGCACCATCAACCGATGCTCTGTAGATGGCTGTATGGGGTGGCACTGGTGGCTTGTCCACCAGTGGCGCTAGCCTGGGCCCACTGGTGGACAAGCCACCAGTGCCACCCCATACGCCCATTGACTTCGACCTGGGACTTTCCACTCTCTTGCTTTGGGTGTATGCCATCCGAACGGTACTTGCTCTAGCTAGGCCGATGAACGATGTCGTTGCGCTGGCAGTCCGACAAGATGAGGAGCGGGGACAGCGTAATGGTCGTGGCCGAGGCTGGAACCGACGATGGCCGGCTCGCCAAACTGGCGGAGACAGAGCCGGCGATACAGGCCGTCGACGTTCGTTAACAGTTCGTGGTGCGTCCCTTTCTGAACGACGAGTCCTCCCTCCATGACGACGATGAGGTCGGCGTCGACGATCGTCGAGAGGCGGTGGGCGATGATGAAGGCCGTTCGACCGCGGAGCAGGTTGGCGAGCGCAGCCTGAATTAGGGCCTCACCTGCGGCGTCGAGCGAACTGGTGGCCTCATCGAGCACGATCAGGGCAGGGGCCATGCAGAAGGCCCGCGCGATGGCTAAGCGTTGCCGCTCTCCTTGGCTCAGTTTGTAGCCTCCCTCGCCGACGATCGTTGCGTAACCGTCGGGTAATGCGGAGGCAAAGCCGTGGACCAGGGCCGCTCGCGCCGCGGCCTCCACCTGGGCGTCGGAAGCTTCCGGAGCGCCGTAGCGGATGTTGTCGGCGATGCTGAGGCGAAAGACGATCGGGTCCTGGAGCACGACGCCGACCTGTCGCCGCAGGTCCGTGGTGGTGAGACGGCGGATGGGGAGGTCGTCGAGTCGAATCTCGCCCCATGTCGGGTCGTAGAACCGCATCAGGAGGTTGATCAGGGTGCTCTTCCCGCACCCGGTGGGCCCGACCAGAGCTACCTTCATCCCGGGTTCCACCCGGAGACGAACATCCCAGATGACCGGCGTGTCGACCTCGTAGCCGAAACCGACACGATCGAACTCGACGCGTCCGCGAGCTCGGGTGATGGCCAAGGGATGCGTCGGTTCGGGGATGGTCGGCTTGAGATCGAGGAGCTCACCCAATCGATCCACGCTGGCAGACGCTTGCTCGAAGACATAGGCCAGATCGGCCAGGCGAGCGATCGGCCCGAAGAGAAGGCCGGTCAGAGCTGCGGTCGAGACGACGGCACCCAGGCTCATCCGGCCCTGGAGCACTTCCCACGCACCAACCGCGAAGACCATGGAGGTACCGACCCCGCCGATCGCCATACTGATGTTGGAAAGCGTCGCCGAGTATCGATTCTCGCGAACCCGGGGGACGTGGACATCGGCCAGCTTGGCGGCGAAATCGTGTTCCTCGGCCGATTCCCGGGCATACGCCCGAATCACCAGGGAGCCGTCGATCCGTTCCTTCAAGTGCCCGAACAAGCTGTCCATCTTGATACGGATGGTCGTGCTGGTCGCGCGGATCTTTCGCAGGAAGTAGGGAAAAGTAAAGGCGTGGAGCGTCACGAAGCAGAAAACGACCGCCGCAAGCCGGCCGCTTCGCGCCAGGAGCAGGATCGAGATTGTCAGCGCGGTTCCCAGGTCGGTAAGGATCGTGATGGTTTGCCCGGTGATGAAAGCCTGCACCGCGCCGACGTCATCCATGAGACGAGAAATGATCGCACCCGTCGGAGTCTTGTCGTAGTAGGCTAAGCCAAGACGCTGGAGCTGGTCGTAGAGCCGATGCCGGAGGTCACGGACGACACTCTGCCCCACCCGGCCAATGACCAGGCTATTGACGAGTCCAAAGCCGGCCTGGGTCGCGAAAACGACGGCCAAACCCGTCGCGTAGGCGGGCAGGTTCCACCACTGGCTTCCGTCGACAACTTGATCGATCAAGCCTTGCACGAGCAGGGGAACCGGCAGGTTCAGCAGGCAGGCCAGAGTCGTCAACCCGAGAGCGACCGCGGCGTCAACCCGGTACGGCGACAACCAATCGAGGATTCGAGATACGGTTCGCACGGCTCGTCCGTGTGAGATCAGCCTCTTTGGAACACACCAGTGTGTCCCTGTCTCTCCTTAGAGAACTTAAGTATAATCGAGCTTGAATTCTTCCGCTAGCTCATCCCCCCCAACGGAATTGCAAAATCGTGAAGAATGTGAATCTCCCTTTAAATTAAACTGTTTTTCTTTTGACGGTTTCCACGGAAAAGCATCCCGTTTCGATTTCAGGACTCTCCGTCGCTGCGACGAGATCATTCTCGCTCGGGATCGCGGAATCTCCCGACTTTTTGAAGCGGGGGAAAGATCCGGTCGGGGATGCCACCTAACCGGGCGCAGGCGAATGCTACTCTTTGCCGAGTAGCGTGAGCAGGGTATCAGGGTCGATCGGTTTGACGAGATGGTGGTCGAACCCAGCCTCGCGCCCGCGTTGCCGGTCGTCCTCTTGCCCGTAGCCCGAAATCGCGATGATGATGCAATCTCGGTTCGCTCCATGCTCGCGGAGTCGCTTGGCGACTTCGTAGCCATCCATGCTGGGCAACCCGATATCGAGGAGCACGACCTCCGGTTGATGGGCCTGGGCAACCTCGATGGCTTCGGGGCCGTCGTGGGCCGTCCGAACGTCGTGGCCGAGCAGTTTGAGAAGACGAGCCAGTCCCTTGGCCGTGTCGGCATTATCATCCACGACGAGAATGCGAGAGACATGTCTACTGGTGCCGATTGCTGGCGCAGGTGTGGTCGACTCAGCAACCACATTGGTGAGGGCGGGAAGCCGTACGGTAAATTCGCTTCCTTTTCCAGGTCCGTCACTCCAGGCCGAGACGGTTCCCTCCTGCATCTCGACAAGAGTCTTCACGAGTGTGAGGCCGATGCCCAAGCCCCCTTCCGAGCGGGCCAGTGAACGGTCATCCTGTACGAACAACTCGAAGATCTGGGACAACTTCTCGGGTGCGATACCGACGCCCGAGTCACGAACTCGGATGACGACGTCGTTCGCGACCCCTCGGCAACCAGTTCGATCCGGCCTCCCGACTCGGTGTATTTCGCGGCGTTCGTGAGCAGGTTGACCATCACTTGCTCTAGACGCACCGGATCCGCCTGCACGTACAGGGTTCCCCGCTGGAGAGAAACACGCAGCTCATGCTTGCGCTCTTCGATCAGTGGGCGAACCGTCTCCAAGGCGCACTTGAGGATAGAGCCGATTTCAACCACTTCATTACGAAGCTGGATCTTGCCGCGCGTGATCCGAGAAACGTCGAGCAGGTCGTCAATGAGGCGGGCTAGCAGTTTGGCCTGTCGTTCAATGACCTCCGTGGACCAGGCAAGCGGTTCGTCGAGCTCGGACTTGCGTGCGACATGCACTGCGCTGCTGATTGCTGAAAGCGGATTTCTCAGTTCGTGAGCAAGCATGGCGAGAAACTCGTCCTTGCGGCGGTTCGCCTCGCGAAGTTGTTGCTCGCTTTTCTTGAGCGTATCGTTGATGTGCTTCTGCTCGGTGATGTCTCGGGCGACTTTGGAGATCCCGATAATCCGGCCGTCGGCGTCACGTATGGGCGAAACGGTCAGCGAGATGTCAAGAATCCGTCCGTCTTTCGCTCGCCGTTTCGTCTGGTAGTGGTCCACGCATTCGCCTCGGCGAACCTGGCCAAGAACATGGTCCACGTCGTTGGCTTGCTCCAGCGGGACGAGAAAGGAGATGTGCTTGCCGATGGCCTCCTGGGCCGAGTATCCAAAAAGTCGCTCGGCTCCTCGATTCCAGCTCGTAATGATCCCTTCGAGAGTCTTGGATACAATGGCGTCTTCCGACGACTCAACGATCGCCGCCAAGAGACGCTGATCGCCAATGGCCCGTTTCTGGTCGGTAATGTCGACCAGCATGTTCACGGCCCCGATAATCGCTCCGGATCCATCATGCAATAATTCCGGATGAGCCAGGATCTGGGCACGGAGTCCATTCGGCCTCTCGAGCACGCACTCCGCGTTACGGACGCTTCGGCCTTCTCTTAACAAGATCGCCATTGGGCATTCTTCCAACGGCAAAGTCGTACCGTCGGGCCGGAAGAGGCGATGTGACCCGCACCATCGATCCTTGCCGATCTCCGGTCCGCGGCCCCAAAGATCAGCCGCAGCCTTGTTGAAGAACGTGATAAATCCTTCGCAGTCAGTGGTGTAGACAGCCACGGGAAGGAGGCTGAGGATTTGTGTACTGACTGCGGAAATCTTCGACCCGAACCGGCCGAGGGTGGTCATGCGTAGGTCTCTCGCTGGCGACGACCGGCCTCGGCGTTCGCCCGAGCGCCGGTTCGTTCCAATTATCCTCACTTTCTCCCGGAACATAAATAGGGGAGGTCAATCCCGTTGGAGAATCACCCCCCCTTGGGCATCACCAGATCCTGGTCGGCCCCCGAATTTATGCGCGATCCCCTGCCCATGGGGCTGTCGAGCAGACTCGACCATCTCGAAAGCGATCATGGAAACGATCTGCCAAGTTATTGGCAAAGGGAAGCCTTCACGACGTTTGCTTATGCAGATTCGTTGGCATTGACGTTGCGGTTTGCAGATGGCGAATCACAGCAAATCTCTCCTTTCGAGCTGCGAAGACGATGGAAGGACGAATTAACGGCATTGGATTTGCGAATTTGTACTTCTGAATGACGAAACATGCGACCGCTGGTCTTGTGAACGTTCACGATGCCTTTGCCCTTGTTCTTAAGAATAGGGCTTGTGGTGTCTTATCACATCCTAGGCTTGTCGTAAGGCCGCCGGGCCTCGGGTTTCGTTATTCGTATTTATATTTTTATGGTATTGACGAGTCTCAAAAAGGAAATGCCTTTTTCCCCATACCCTTCCCCGGGATTTGAAGGTTCTCTGGAGGGCAGGCCTTGGCTTTCGCAAACGACCGAGGCAGGCCAAGGCCTGTCCGACAGAGTAAAGGATGAGCCGGCCATTTCTTGCCGATCTCTCGAGAAATCTGTCGACGACGATGTCGGCGAGCTGCGAGCAGCCATGACATGAATTGCTCCGTTCATGACGGAGAGCTACCCGTCGGTTCACACTCGAGCAACTGAGTGGAGGATCCGCCAAGTCCACCCAGGATTTCTTCTCGTAGGGCAGGCCTTGGCCTGCCTGGGCTGTTCGCTGGAGCCTTGGCAGGCCAAGGTCCGCTCTACGAATTTGGACGAAACGGCGAAATTTCCATCTGCGGAAACTTGCGACGCGGGAAGCGGGTAAAAATGACATGGCTTCGTGTCAAAACGTTCCCGAGTAGATCGCACAGGAACGGCAGACGTCCGGCGGGGTATCCGACGAGAGAGCCTTACGAAATGCCTGATATTCTGCGCTGTTCCAGACGACCTTAGCACCCTGTTCTGACATACTGCCGAAATGAATACGATCGGGTGTAGAGACCATGCAGCAAGGCATGGCGATCCCCTGATAGCTCACGTAAGCCCCGCTCCAGGGCCATTGGCAACGCTGGGATCCAGGAGTGCCAGGCGGCAGAGGGCGGGGTTGGGTCCGAGGCAAGCGGAGTTCAACCCCCAGCTCACTCGCGACGCGACGCGCCTCATCGAAATAACGCCTCACCCTCTCTGGATCTTCCTCCGCCAGCGTCTCATCGTCAACGAAATCCCTCATGGGACGATAATGAGAAGGAAGGGCCGACTCGCCGAAGTCATGGCAAAGATGTTGGACGAACACGGAGTCGATCTCCAGTTGATGCGCAAGCCTTACGAGGTCGGGAAACTCGTGAAGGTTTTTTCGCATCGCCACGACCACCATGCGAATCCGTGGTAGGGTGTTCCCGAGCCGGCGCCGGGCCGTGACCAGCCCCTCGACATTGGCGACCACGCGATCAAACTGGGCACGGACACGGATCCGTTCATAAGTTTCAGGCGTTGCGCCATCGACGGATATATGGATTTCCGCGAGTCCGCTGGTGACACACCGCTCCGCGCGGTGAGAGCTCATCAGTGTGGCGTTCGTATTGGTGCTGACCTTCACCCCACGACTGGCCGCATATTCGACCATGTCGAAGAACCGAGGATGCATCATCGGCTCGCCCAGTCCTTGGAGTTGGAGCCGTTCGAGGTTCGGGAACTGGTTGAATAAGTCCGTGAAGACGTCGAAATCCATGAAGGCGGGGGGCCCGAAGGGAGGACCGTCCTGTCGGAACTGGATTGCGCACATCTGACACCGAAGGTTGCATTGGCCAACGGGCTCGACTTGGAGGAATTTGGGAAGATCCATCGAATCATTGCCTCCGCAACGACGGGTCACGATCACAGGAAGAAGACGCGGAATTTGAAGGCCCCGTACAGCCGCCAGAAGATCGACAACGGCGGGATCAACGCCGAGGTCAGGGCCATCTCGGCTACGTGCCGGGGAGCGAGCGAATTGCCTCGCAAGCGGCGGATACAGAAGCGAGTGGTGAGGATGACCCAGGCGGCGATCGCCAGGAACCCAATCCCGTACACTCCTGTCGCAAGGGTGACGATCGCCGTTATTATTGCTGTTATTATTGTGTAGTAATGCCATGGTGGTAAAGGCCGGATGTGGCGGCGGTAACGCTCTGGGAATTTCTTGTACAAGAGAGCGTTGAATCGACTTTTTCGTTGCTGCCGAAGACTGACGCCCCAAGGAGCCGAACGGACCGGGTGGACGACGATCGCCTGCGGAGCTCGATGGATCCGGTAGCCATGTTCCAGCAGTGCGAAGTGGAGGTCACTGTCCTCGCGCCAGGCCTCGGCATAGCGTTCGTCAAAGCCGCCGACGGCTTCCAGGACGTCGCGCCGCACGAAACAGTTCGCCGTGACGAACTCGGCCTTTTCGAGACCGGCGGCGTCGCGTTCGTAATCCGTGGGCCGTTCCGGCAGGGGGACGATCACTCGGCCGACGACGGCTGCGGCATCACCCTGGAGAGTGGCCATCGCCTCGGCCAACCAGCGGGGGTCGGGGATGCAATCGTCGTCGGTGAAGGCGATGACGTGACCCCGAGCCGCTCGCCAGCCCGCATTCCGTGCCGCGGCCGGACCATGAGTCGCGACTGGTGCTAGGTAGCGGATCGGGATCTTCGAGCGATTGGACCAGAGGTCGACTTGCCGCCGCGTGGCCTCGCTTTGGGCGTCATCCGCCACGATGATTTCGCAGGCTCCCGGGTCGAATTCCTGGGCGACCAGCGCCGACAGGCATCGATCGAGCAAGTCGGGCCTTCGATAGGTCGGGACGACGACCGTTGCAAGTATCATCAGGCCCCCTTCGGCGACTTTTCGAGGAGGAATGAGCCGATGATCAACGCATCGAGCGGCGAGGTCCAGAACGACTCAACTGCGTCCCGAGGTGTGCAGACAATGGGTTCACCTCGAGTGTTGAACGAGGTGTTGACCAGAACCGGAACCCCCGTGCGTGCGGCGAAGGCTTTGAGGAGATCATAGTAGAGAGGATGCTGATCGCGGTTCACCGTCTGGATCCGAGCGGTTCCGTCGGTGTGCCGCACGGCCGGGATGCGGTCGGCCTTCTCCGGTCGCACGTCATGGATAAACAACATGAATGGTGAGACGCCCGCATCCACAAACCAATGGTTCGCTTCCTCCTCCAGAACGACGGGAGCGACCGGTCGGAAATCCTCGCGATCTTTGATCTCATTGAGCCGCGCCTGCATCTCGGGGTGGATTGGCGAGGCCAGTATCGAACGTGCTCCCAGCGCTCTCGGACCGAACTCCATGCGTCCCTGGAACCAACCGATCACCTCGTCCCGCGCCAGGATTTCAGCGGTCTGGCCTGGCACATCATCGAGCCTGCGATAGGGGAGTTTCGACCACCGCAGGAACGCCTCGATTTCGTTGTCATCAAAACCGGGGCCAAGGTAGGCGTGGTTCATCATGTAAGGACGGGCGCCGTCGCCGCGTTCACGAGCGTCGATCCAGACGGCTGCACCCAGGGCCGTACCGGCGTCACCAGCCGCAGGTTGCACCCAGATACGGCGGAACGGACCACGATCTCGGACTCTGGCGTTCATCACGCAATTGAGTGCGACTCCACCCGCCATACACAGGTCATCGCAACCGGATGCTCGCCTGAGCCAGTTGGCGAGCTCGACGACGGTCTCTTCGAGCACGACCTGGAGTGAGTGCGCGACATCGAAGTGTCGCGAATCCAAGGGGCCGCCACGCCGCCGCGCCGGGCCGAAGCGCTCTTCAAGGAGGAGCGGTTGAATTGTGTACTGGCCGTCGTTCTCGAGCCGAACGATTTCGCGGAATTCGGCCACGTATCGTGGCTTTCCGAACGAGGCGAGAGCCATCACTTTATATTCATCCGACGAGTGGAGGAATCCGAGATGATCGGTCACTCGCTCGTAGAGCAGGCCGAGAGAATGCGGCATCTGGACCTGACCAAGCCACTCCAACTCGGTCTCGCGACCGACGGCATAGCCCGTGGTCGCCTTCTCGCCCCGGCCGTCGATCGTCATCACGGCAGCCCGCTCGAACGGCGAAACGTGAAAGGCGCTGGCCGCGTGGGCGAGGTGGTGGGCAACGAAATGCCAGCGGAATGGTCCGTCACTTCGGATACCTCGGAACCGGTCGCGAAGATGGTGCGGGGCACCATCGGCGAGTTGTCTTGGCGCGTTGACGATCGAAGACAAGAAGAGCGGGTCCCACGCCGCCTCCCATTCCTCGGGGATGGCATGTGCGCTGGGTTCCAGCGGTAAAGTGATCGTCGCGTCGCTCCGATGCCTGCCCAAGAGAAGAAATGGATCGTAGGAATAAGCCACGTGATCGACGTCGGCCAGGGTGATTCCCGCCTGTTTGAGGCAGTCGTCGATGGCATGAAACGGTAATTCCCAGGTTGAGAAGGGGAGCGGGCGCTTCGCATGCTTACGGTGAGTGAATCGTTCCTCCTCCGACGCCGCGAGAACCTGGCCATTCTCCACGAGGCAGGCGGCCGAGTCGTGATAGGCGGCGTTGATCCCGAGGGTGTACATCCCGGTCGCTCCTTGGGTAAAGTTCAGGCTCGATTTCATCCCACCAGGGCATTGATGCCCATGAGCTCGATTGTTGCTTCGATGACCTCCTCGGGGCTGACGAGGCGAAGGCAATGGTGGTGTCCCTCGGGGCAAACGCTCTTGTAGCAATACTTGCAGGGGACGTCGTGATTCAGCACCCGGTGCGGGACGCCCCAAGGCGTGTGCTGTGGGTTCGTCAACGCGTACAGATCGACCACCGGTGTATCTACCGCAGCGGCAATATGGACGGGGCCGGTATTGTTCGACACCAGTACCGGCGCCGCAGAGATCAAGGCGCTCAACTCACCCAGATCGAGTTCGCCAGCGAGGGAGTGCGAGGCCGCACTTCCCAGACCGCGGCGTATCTCGTTGACCTCGTCGCACTCCGTCGCTCCTCCGGTAAACACGACCCGGAATCCATGTTCCCCGATCAGCCGACGCGCGACTTCCGCGTACGATTCGAGTGGATACCTCCGAGATGGCGCCGTGGAACCAGGATGGATGGCGACCCAGCGCTCGCAGGTGTCCAGACCTTGAGCCTCGAGCCATGTCCGAATCCGGAGATGGGCCCGAGCAGGAATTCGGATCGTCAGTCGCTCATCGCTTAAGCGACAATCGATGGTGGATACGAGATCGAGTTGCCGGCGCACCTCGTGCCGCACGAGCCGGTCGGGTTCGGGCTCGGCAACCCAATCGGTCAGCAGTTGATAGGGATTCTCCCGCGAGTGGGCTAGCCGACGCGGGATCCCGGCCAGGTAGCAGAGCAGGGCCGATGGCAGCGGATTCTGACTAAAGACCGTAAAGATCACGGCTCCATCGAAGCCGGCACGTCCGAGCTGTTCGATCATGGCGAAATCCGATGCAGGATCGGGCTTGGGGGCCGTCGCCTTCATCCAAGGAGCTTCATAGACGATCACTTCATCGACCCAAGGGACGAGGGCCGCTGCCTGTGCTCCCGCCGGTGACGTCAGCAGTGTGACTCTGCGATCAGGAGCACTCTCTCGCAAGGCACGGAGAGCCGGCGTGGTCATCAGCACGTCGCCCATCGCGTCGAGCCGAACGCAAAGCAGGTTCCGGGCGTGTTCCCACCGCTTGCTCGAATCCATACCGTTCTCCGGCGAAGCCTGACCCATCGGAAGCTATTCGAATAAAGAATGAGATAGGGATTATGTGGTGCTATTTGGGCTTCTGGAGTCCGATAGTATCAAGTGAGCGGTCTCGGCCATGTCTCTGGCGATGAAGTCGGGGCATCGTAGGGGAGAACGTGTCCATTCGGTCTCGTTCCCGTTGTCGATGAGAACCGTGCGGCATCCCGCACGACGTCCTGCCTCAACATCGTTGAGGATGTCACCCACGAACCACGAATGGTCGAGGGCGATGTTGTGCTCGCGGGCCGCCGCGAGGATGAGGCCGGGCTCAGGTTTGCGGCACGCACAGGCGACAGCGTACTGCGGCCGGATCCCCTCGGGGTGGTGTGGGCAATAGTAGAATCCGTCCAGGTGCACTCCGAACTTCTTCAGCAAATGCTGGAGCCGCTCGTGAACCGTGGCCAGAGCAGCTTCGGCGAAGAGGCCATGCGCGACCCCGGATTGATTCGAGACCACGATCAACCGGAAGCCCGCCTCCTGAAGACGAGGCAATCCTTCCGCGACCCCCGGCGCGAGTCGAATGTGTGCCGGGTCGACGTTGTAGGGGACGTCCTCAATCAAGGTCCCGTCCTTGTCCAGAAAAACGGCGCGTCGGTCCATCGTCTTAGGGCCATGAAGTTTCACGCATGGGAAGAACCAAGACCTCGGGAATGACTGTCTCGTCTGGTTGCGCGAGGACGAACCGAACCGTTTCGGCGACGTTCACCGGATCCTGGAGCACGCCCGGGTCGAGATCCGGGAATCGGTCGAGCAGGAATGGGGTCCTCATTCCGCCTGCCACGACGGCTGTGACCTTAATGTTGTGCGGTCGCGCTTCGACGTGAAGCGCGTGGCTCAACCCGAGGAGGCCCCACTTGCTCGCGTGGTAGGCCGAGGCGTTGGCCCATGCCCGCTTCGCGGCCGTCGAGACGATATTCACGATATGCCCGCGTCCTTGATGGCGCATCGGTTTTAGTGCGAGCTTCGACATCAAGAACGGGCCACGCAGGTTGACGGCCAGGATGCGATCCCAGTCAGCGGTGGATAACTCATCAACCGGTACGGTTAAGTCCACACCCGCATTGTTGACGAGGATGTCCAGGCGACCGAAGCGCGAGGCGATCGTGTCGATGACCTGTCCGGCACCGCTCTCGTCCGTCACGTCCAGCCGCACCGATTCGGCGAGGCCGCCTCCGTCCTGGATCGTCCGGACGACTCCCTGAGCGAGATCTTCGCGCACATCCCCCGCGAGAACCACGACCCCGGATTTAGCCAAAGTCCGGCAGATGGCTTCGCCCAGTCCTCGGCCTCCGCCTGTCACCAGGGCGATTTTTCCTTTGAGTTCAGTCAACGTTAGATTCTCCTGAGAAGGGCTTTGTCCGCTACGGCATGCTCTGCTTCAAGAGGTTCGGAATCCCGGATGGGCCAGGACCCTCGCTGCTAACCATCGGGCCATTTTCGCGTGGCCTTTCCTCAAGTCATTAACTCGGCATTGGTCGATGACGCTCTCGTAGAGATCCTCAAGGGACTGCGAGACATTTCGCCACGTATAAAGAGAATTGACGTGCGCAAGTGATTTCTCGCTGAGGACTCGTCGACGTTCAGGGTCTTCGAGCAGGCTCGCGAGTCTGTCGGCGAGAGCATCGGGGGCATTCGGGCGAACGAGATAGCCCGTCTCACCGTCCAGGACAGTCGACTTGATCCCGCCGACCGCCGAACCGATGACGGGCGTACCGCAAGCCATGGCCTCCAAGGGCGTGATGCCGAAGGGCTCGTACCATGGCGTCGAAACGAACACATCGGCTGCGCTGTAGTAATCGCGGAGTTCTTGTCGGCCTCGGCTGCCGACGAAGCATACGGCATCGGCCACGTCTTCCTCGCGGGCGATGGATTGGAGGCGTCCGATCTCCGGTGTCGAATCCGGATCGGGTTCTCTCGACTCTCCTCCGACGACGAGCAACCGCGCTGAGATGCTTCGCAACTTTCGCAGCCGAGCCAGGGCGCGGATCACGTTGTCCACTCCCTTTCTAGGTACCATCCGGCCGAGCTGGAGGATGATCGGCTCATCTTGCGGAAGGCCCAGCCGCGCCCGAGCCTCCGATCGATCCATCGGCCAAAACTCCGAGGAGTCGAAGCCGCAGGGAATCGTCGTGATTTTCCAGGGATCCGCTCGATACAGCTTGATGAGGTCCTGCTTATCCTGGGGACATTCGGCGATGATCTGGTCGGTCTCAGCGACAACCCGGTCCTCGATGGCCAGCCGTTCCTCGGGGAACGCGTCGGCGCAGGCCTGATGGAGCCGGCGAACTTTGCCCAAGGCGTGGAAGGTCACCACAAAGGGCGTGCCCGTGACGCGCTTGATCTCAGCAGCAACGAGCGCCGACATGAAAAAGTTTGCGTGAATTAGGTCGTACGGGACTTTTCGATGACGGAGATATCGCAAACTGAAATCCGTGAATTCACGCATATAAGGCAGCAGAGCTTCCTTGCAGACGGGCTTTGGCGGACCGGCCGGGACATGGATGACGCGAACCCCCTCGTGCAACCAGATCGCAGGGGATAAGTCATGCCGATCGCGGCGGGTTAAGATATCGACCTCATGTCCCGACGAGGCGAGCTGCCGGGCGATCTGAGCGACGTAGACATTTTGCCCGCCGCTGTCGGCGCCGCCGAGCAAGGCGAGCGGCGATGCGTGCTCGCTGATCCACAAGAATCGTCGTTTCATGGGCAGGCTCCGAATCCAGGGGCGATCATGGTAGGCACTCGAGGAACCCGCCCGACGATCGTCGAGAAGGCGTCTTCCCATTCTTGCGCAAATCGTTCGATCGAAAACCGTTCCAAGGCCACGCGGCGCGCCTGTTGCCCGAGCCGACGTGCCGCGTCCACGTCGGCTAAGAGGTCGTGCATGGGGGCGATGAGCTGTTCCACGCTGGTTGAGAGGAAACCCGAGATACCCTGCTCGATGACAGTCGCCATCTCGGTCGTCGCCAGACCAATAATTGGCAAGCCGATCATCATGGCTTCGATCACGGCCAACCCAAGGCTCGTGTAGCGGATCGGGTTGAAGAAGAAGCGGTAGCGAGCCGCGAACTTCGCCAACTCGGAGGGGCGAACCTCCCCTAGACCCCCAAGCGATTCAGCATCCATCCCGACGAGGTCGAGGGGGACTTGCTCGCGAACCTGGTCAAAAACGTCCGCTCCAAGGCGACGTCCACGTCGTCGGAGGTGATTGACGACGACGATCCCGCGAGCAAGTTCGCCCGTGTAGCGAGCGTCCTCCGGTACGAAGACGCCGTGCTCGATGACGCGAACTGGCGTCCGGCCGCTGTCCCACATCAGGGCATTGAACGGAGTAACATGGACGAGCAAAGTGTCAGGGTCGTCCACCAGATGCCGTGTATCCGTCGGATGCTCCTGAGGCGGGTCATGTTCGAGATAGATGCGAGGCAGAGACCGTTGTTTCTCGGTAAGGATCTCGTACTGATCCTCGAGATAATTTCGGCGCGTCTGGAACAGAATGCAGTCAAAATCAAGGTCACGAACCGCCTCAGCAGGAATATCGTGTACGTGATCAGCGAACGGGAACGTGTGGCCACGGCCACCGAAGCCAGGTCGCCCAGGCGCCACGGGTAAGTAGAATTCCACGCGTGCCTGCGAGAGATAGAGCAGGTAATTACCGTGGACGTGCCATGTCAGAACGCGCAAAGGTCGCATGAGGCCAGGAATCTCCCCACATATCATCTCGATTTAGTTCGGTCATGCCGTGACGGTATCGTTCGGAGTTGCCGAACGAGCGGTTCGCGAGAGACGCTGGCGAGAGCTCAGGAGAGCTTTAGCCTCGGCGACAACCTCGCCGACTGTCACGCCCGAATCATGGCAGAGGACCCGATGCAAATGCCGGTCGGCCGGCGCCCAGCGATCGGGGTTCTCGCCGGTTGAGATCACCACGCTCGGTACCCGGAGAGCCGCAGCTAAATGAGAGACTCCGGTATCGTTGCAGAGCAGCAATCTCGCCCCGGCCAGTAGAGCCGCCAGTGGGCCCAGCGGAGTTCTGCCCGCCAGATTGATCGCCGGGTAGCGCATGGCTTGGGCGATCGCGTTGGTCAAACCGGCTTCAGCGGCTGTCCCTGTCAGAAACACGGTAAATCCACGACTTGCGAACGCGTCGGCCACAACGGCAAATCGCTCGAGAGGCCAGCGTCGCTCGGGCACACTGGCTCCGCCATGCACACAAATGTATCCATTGGGTGATAGGTTTTGATCGCAAATGATTAGTCGTGATTTGAAAATGTCGTCTTGTGATATCGGAAATTCCAACGACTCGTCAACAACGGGAAGTTTGAGGTACTTCACAAGGCTTAGGAGTCTTCTCGATTCCAGACCTCGTTCTGGAAACGGCAAGAATGTGAACGGGTTGGGGCAGGGGCTGCCCCATTGATAGAAACCGGCAGTAATTCGAGCTCCGAATTGGGCGATGATGCGATTGGAGATTGCCCCCGACCCATGAAGCTGGATAGCCAAATCGAAACGCTCGGCTCGAATTTGTTCAAAGAAGCTCGGCAACAACTCGAGTTGGGGCTCTTGTTCTGGAAGCCCGGGGAAGCCTGGAAATTCGCGGAAACCATCAAGCCAGGAGTAACGAGCGACGAACTCACGTGTCCAGGGCAGACCGATCAGAACGATCTCGCCTTCGGGGAAGCCCGAGCGGATCGCCCGCAGCGCCGGAATCGCGCAGAGCATGTCTCCAAGCTTCAACGCACGGAAAATCGCAATTCGCCGGCGCGGTGGTTCCCAGGTGCATTCCATCAGTCTGACTCGCATGATTTTAGATATTCGGTATCGATGCGATTGAGAACATTGTTAGAATCCAGCGATCATGACATCCTGAGTATTTTAGTTCATTTGTGAAAAAAGAGCGAGAATTCGTAAATGGCACTTTGCATCGATCTGTACGATCTTTGGGATCGCGATCAGGCTGGATCGTTGCCGCGCCTGTTTCTCTCGGTTTTATGCGGAAAGATCTGAGTTACGCGGTCGCTCGACGGCTTGACTTCTAAGCAATTCTCATTCCATTACTAAAGAGAAGACAAAGCCAGAATGTTTTTGTCCAACACAATCGATGGAATGATCCTTGAGGTCCTTGCTTCTTTCCCGCCATGGCCAAGGAGCCGATGAGTCACAGAATCGCACGCGATCAGCTCGGCACGGTTCTTGTTGGCTCGGTGAATTCTCGTGGATGGGAGTATTCGTGCGCGTGGATCGTTCGTGGGAGGGATCAGAGGATGGAGTTGAGCTATGGGGATCCGCGGGTGGCTGTGGTGATGATCACGCACAACCGCGTTCACGAAGTGGTACGTTCCCTCGACGAGCTTGTTCGGCTTCCGGAAAAACCGCGGATTGTGGTGGTCGACAACGGCTCGGGCGATGGGACAGCCGTCGTCGTGGCCCAGCGATTCCCACACGTTGAAGTGCTCGACGCCGGGGGGAATCTGGGGGCGGCGGCCCGCACGGTGGGCGTACGGCATGTCGATGCGCCTTACGTCGCGTTCTGTGACGACGACACCTGGTGGGAACCGGGGGCCTTAGGCATGGCGGCCGATCGATTCGATGCTCAGTCTCGACTGGCGATCGTGACTGGGCGGGTGCTGGTGGGTCCGGAAAACCGGGAGGATCCCGCCTGCGCCGTGTTGGCGAGTAGCCCTTTACCTCGTGATCCCCGCATGCCAGGGCCTTCCTTATTGGGTTTCCTCGCGGGCGCATCAGTCATCCGGCGCTCGGCATTTCTTCAAGTGGGTGGATTTGAACCGCGTTTCTTCATTGGAGGCGAAGAAGAACTGCTTGCCGCCGATCTTGCCGCTCGTGACTGGTGGCTCTGCTACGTACCCGACTTGGTCGTCCATCATCATCCTTCGCTGCTGCGTGACGCACCTCGTCGTCGGTCCACACTGGCACGTAACGCAATCTGGTTCGCCTGGTTGCGCCGGCCGTTGCCCATTGCTCTGCGCAAGACGCTCCAACTGGCCTGGCGTCAGCCTTGGAATCGCGATTCGATGCGGACCTTGGCCGAGGGCATGTGTGGTCTGCCTTGGGCCTTGAAAAACCGCCGGCTGCTTCCTCCCGAGGTTGAGCGCGGTCTCCGACTGCTGGAGGCTCAAACCTGATGTTTTTCGAAACGGATATCATTGGCGATCGGCTTCCGCCGGGAACTCTCTGCTTCACGTATGATGACGGCCCTGGACAGAGCGAAGGAAGTGAAGAGGACCCCGGACCAAGAACCGCCGAGCTGGGGGTTTTCCTTCAGTCTCAGGGCGTTCCCGCAACTTTCTTCGCGGTTGGCAAGTTTGCCACGGAGTTCGGTACCATTCTCTCAGGGCTTCGGACACTCGGCCATCTTGTGGCGAATCATACGTATGACCATCCTTCTCTCCCTGCCTTCGTAGCCGCCGGCGGCGATGTATGCGACCAACTCGAGAGGACGGATGCGGCCATTCAAGACCGTCTCCCGCAGCGCGTCACCTGCTTCCGTGCACCCTATGGCGATTGGAAACTCCGAGGCCAGTCCTGCTCGAACGTGGCGGCTGTTCTGAATGAGTCTGAGCTCGCGAAGCGCTATGTGGGGCCGATCGGTTGGGACATCGATGCAGGAGACGTTGAATACTGGCGCGATGGTCGCACCGCTCAAGACTGCGCAGAGGCCTATTTAGAAGCGATCGAGCATGGGGGGCGTGGCACCGTCTTGATGCATGACAGCACCGCCGATATCGAAGAGATCCGGCTTCGAAATCGGGCTCTTGATCTCGCCCGCGTGCTCGTCCCTGAGCTGCGGGCTCGTGGTTATCGATTCGTGCGCCTGGATCAGATCCCCCAGGTCGTATCTGCGACTCGGGTTTCTTCGCTATGGACGCTCGTTGCCTGTGATGGATCTTACGTCTCAGCCTCTGCCGCAGGAGTTGAGGTGAAATTCGTCCTGGGTCCCGCTGTCAGCCCGGATGGCATCCTGGGAGGCGTGAATCTTGGAGCGAATCGTTGGGCATTTCGAAGCCCAAACGGTCTTTTTCTCTCTCCGCAGAGAAGCGGTGAAATTTTGGCAAATGCTCAAGTGTTGAGCAAGCGTGAAGTTTTTCTGGTTGAGCAACGGAGTGGCGGAAAGGCTACGTTGAAAACCATCGACGCATACTATCTCACCCGGAATCGAGACGGACGCGTTCAAGCTTTCGCCAATGCCGTTTCGGTCAGCGAACATGAGCTATTCGACGCGATCGTGATGTAGCGTTGTCATTATTCTCGTCATCTTCCTGGTTGATCCGCTTTCCCTTACGGCTGGCGGTGGGTGATGTTCGAGGTTTCCATACCGAGAACGTCGAGAACCTGGATTCCGTCGGCTGCGCCAGGAGCACTTACCGTGAGATTCATCTTACAGGTTGGTTGTGGTCCACCACGGTTTGGCGTGGCCGAAGGGAAAAGTTTCGGTGGACCGACCACTTAGCCCGGATTATTCAAGCGAGATAGAATAAAGAGGCCTCTGATTGCGTCTAATGTGTTACTACACAAGCACATTCGACGCCACCAAAGGCCTCCCTATGATTCTACACGACGTTCCGCCTT
>Ga0153954_1000981_pt1 | contig 17728 bp, 12 predicted proteins | sample TSFL038MetaG_FD_102277 | JGI IMG/M metagenome (GOLD analysis project Ga0153954, IMG submission 102277) | Attine ant fungus gardens microbial communities from Florida, USA - TSFL038 MetaG | ecosystem: Host-associated > Fungi > Mycelium > Unclassified | place: USA: Florida, Wekiwa Springs State... | reverse complement strand
GCCTGCCAGTCCTCCCCTCCAGCACCAGAGTTGGGTCCGTGCTGTGGCCTTCAGCCCTGATGGCAAGCTCGTGTTGACCGGCAGTGACGACACCACCGCTCGCCTTTGGGATGTGGCCACAGGTCAGCCTGCCAGCCCTCCCTTGCGGCACGAGGGACTGGTGCGCTCGGTGGCTTTCAGCCCCGATGGCCTGAGGGTTGTGACCGGCGGTTGGGATGGTGCGGTCCGACTCTGGGACGTGGCCACAGGACGGCCTGCCGGCCCTCCGCTCCGACATCAGAATTGGGTCGAGGCCGTGGCCTTCAGCCCGGACGGCCATTGGATCCTGAGCGGCGGTAACGACAACACCGCGCGGCTCTGGAATGCCACGGAGATCCCGGACGACTTCCCTCGGGTTGCGGATGCGGTCCGGGTCATGACCGGTCTGGAACTCGACAAACAAGGTCATGTTCACCTCCTCGACGATGTGACGTGGCGGCAATCCAAGGAACAGCTCTGGCCGGCGAGTCTGCTGACGGAAACCTTCGCGCATCGGGTCCACGACCCGATCCTCTTCGGTCCCGACCCGACCGCGCGCGCCCGGTCCTGGAGCGAACGGAAACACAGGGACGCCGCCGAGGCCGCGTTCAATCAGGCGGTCGAGACGCGGCCGCTCGACGGTTCCGTCCGGCGTCAGCGGGGGCGCTTCTTTGCCGCCTGCGCGCAGCCGGAGAAGGCGGAGGCCGACTACTCACAGGCCTTTCTCCTGGGGGATCGCGACCCCGAACTCGTCGCCGAGGTCTACAGCCGAGACCGCCTCTTCCGCCAGATTGCAGCGACACATCCCGGGACCGCTCCGCAGCTCTGGTTGAAGCGTGGCGATTACTTCACGCAACAACGGCGTTGGGATCGGGCCGAGGCTCTCCTCACCGAAGCCCTGGCAGCCTATCCTCAAGATCCTTGGCTCCGGATTGCGCGAGGCCGCGTCTTGATCGAACTCGGGCGCCGTGAACAGGCCGCCGTCGACTTTTCTCGTGCCTTCCCGTCCTCGTCGTCCGATCCCGAAGATTACCGTCGGCTCGCCCTGGAATTCGCCAGCCTCGGCTTGCGGGAGAAGTCTGCGCTGGCCTGTGCTAAACGGATCGAACTCGATCCGACGGATCACGACGCCTGGTCTCAGAGCGCTCCGCTTTACCTGGAGAGCGGCGACATCGCCGGTTACCGCCGACATTGTCACGAGATGTTACAACGCTATGGCGCGACAGCGGACCCGGTCGTTGCCGAACGGACCGCGAAGGCATGTCTGCTTTCCGCCTTGCCCGATGCCGACAGAGAGATCGCTCTCCGCCTGGCCGAGCGAGCCGTCTCCATGGCACAGGCCCAGGACCTCTGGCACCTCTCCTATTGCCGGATGGCTCGAGCCCTTGCCGAATACCGCTCTGGTCGTTATGAAAGCGCCATCACTTGGTTGGATCGTTGCCTGGCGCAAAACTCGATCGACTGGAACTGTGAGATCCCCGCACGCCTTGTGCGAGCCATGGCTCTGTATCAACTTCACAAAGTCGACCTCGCCCGCTCGGGCCTGTCGGACGTGTCCGAGATTACCAAGGCGAACCTTCCCAAGCTCGATCACCAGGATCGGGACCGATTCTGGCATGGCAAGCTGATCTGCAACCTGCTCTTCCAGGAAGCCGAGGAGCTGATCCTGGATACGCCTTTCCCTGCCGACCCGTTTACACCATGATGCCCTCACTCGGGATCGAGGTGCGACCGGAGGAGACGAGGCGATCGTATGATTTAGAGGCTCTCCGGAAAGAGAGTTTTGATGGAAGAATGCGTGATTGGGGTGGCCGGGGACGAGTCTTCGAGGACCCGGGGATCAGCCCAGGCCTGTCCCCGGGGCGTCGCTTCGTGTCACGCGACACTGCGCTCCTCCCCGGCCACCCCATCTTTTCTAATCTGACGCAGCCAAACCCTATCCGGATAGCCTCTTACTCTAGCCGATGGACTACACCTGGCTTTGTACCATGAAATCTGCACGGCCTTTCTCTACGGTGTACAGGGGATTGTCATACCATCAGGCTTTAGCCGTTGTCATTTTAACGATTGCAACGTTCGAAGTCTGTCTATTGACCGGCGGTCCTATTCATCCGATTGGTCTCAGTAATTTGGTGGGCCACTTGCGCGACAGCGTTGTATTCGAAGCCGTGGCAGCCAAGGTGCAAAATGGAGACAATTACTACGACGCTACTGCCTACGAACTTTCATCCCAAGGCTATCCGACGAAATCCGTGTTTAATTGGCGAATGCCATCGTATGCGATTCTGTTTCGCGTGCTTCCTACTTTATTCTGGCGACGAGCGCTGCTGCTTGTTTGTACGCTGATTGCGTTGCGATTGGCGTGTTCGCTAGCCAGCTCAGAGAACGGACGACTCGCGGGACTTGCTGTGGGATTAGTGTTGACGGGAGACTGCGCCTGGCAGGCATACCCTCAACCTGTCTATTTCATGGAGACGTGGTCCGGAATCTTGATCCTGATCTCCGTTTGCTCAATCGCCATGCGCCGATGGCGAATGGGGGTCGCGGCAGGGACTCTTGCTCTGTTGCTTCGGGAATTGGCTTTGCCTTATTGTGGTATCGCTCTTCTCCTCGCCTGGAAGCGCAGGGAGAAGCAGGAATTCATTTCCTGGTGTGTTGTAATCTGTGTCTATTTGGTTTTGTTCTCCATTCATTACCATAACGTTCAGGTGCGCCTGCCCGGAGGTGAGACGACGGGTAATTTGGGATGGCTGGTCTTCGGTGGTATGAGGTTTGTGCTCGAGACTTGTAGTATGGCCTACTTTTTGATGGTGTTACCTCACTGGTGTGTGGCGCTTTATCTGCCGCTGTCACTATTGGGTTTGTTTGGGTGGAGGTCCCGAGACTTCGCGTTGATTAAGCTGACGGCGACCGCGTACATTCTGCTTTTTCTATGTATTGGAATACCGGTTAACTATTATTGGGGCTGGATGTACACTCCTACGCTCGCGTTCGGTACTGCCCTGTCGCCATTTGCCGTTAGGGATCTGATTCATGTCCTGATTCTACAACCGAAGAAGCAGGTTGCTGATGATTCTTCCAGGGCTCGAGATCGCGAATTATCGGTTTCGGACCGGCCTGTACGAGATGAAGCTGTTGCTGACGCTTCGGAGTGATAAGCCGAGAGGCATTTGCGAACCGGTCGCCGAGATCCACCGGCTCGATGGGTTCTCGACGATGTTGTCCACTGACTTGGCCACGGAAGGGAACGTGGTCCGTTCGACTGACCTTGGCCATCGGGGCGAAGGAACAGCGTGTTGCTCCTATCTGAGTATGGACGAGTTGAACACGGTTTACGCGAACAACCTCGGTTAAGTCCGTGCGCTCAGGCGAGGCGAGTCAACACTCGACCGGTGATCGGATCAGGGGCAGCAACTCCGGCGTGGTCATGTTGCACCTCTGCCTGCCGTAAGCTTACGCTCGAGACCCTGTGGAGGGGTCTTCCGGGATCGAGCGGCCTCGGTCGACCCCGGACGCTTGCACAATCCTCAGCGGGTGGAGTTGGAGTGCAACCGAAGTGTGGCGAAGATCGGCTGATGATCCGAGGACTTCGTCTCGGTATCAACGTGGATCTCTTCGAGGCCGGCGGCGAGGTCAGGAGAAGCGAAAATGTAGTCGATTCGGGCTGGGGACTTACCGTCCAGGCCGATGCTATGCCCATCTCCCTTGCCGACTCGAACCCACGCGTCGACGAGGTCTGGTCCGTTTCCTCCGGCGGGAGCCATCAGTTGCTTGTAGGACTCGGATTCGGGGCGAAAGTTGAGGTCGCCCATGAGGAGGAAGGGGCCGCTACCGCTACCGATGATCTTGCGGACCGCTTCGACCTGGAGTGCTCGATCCGGGGCCGAGTCGTGGGCAAGGTGGGTGACATAGACGCGGATTGGTTGCTCCTGCACGTTGATCGTGACGGCGAGGAGTCCGCGCGGTTCGGCCTTCTCGCGACCCGGAGAGCGCGGGAGATGGTAGTTGTGGTGGGCGAGGATCGGATACCGGCTGACCAGCGCGACTCCGTACTGCCCCTGGTCTTCGATCAGGTTCCCGCCGAAGGCAACCTCGCCATGAAGGGCCTTGGCGAGTCCCTCGGCCTGGTCGACAAACTTGCTCCGCGCGCGAAACCGGACGTCGACTTCCTGGAACGCGACCACATCGGCCGCGCGGACCACCTGGGCGATCCGATCAAGGTCGAGGACCCCATCAGTGCCCTCCGCGTGGTGGATATTAAAAGTCGCCAGGCGAAGAGGCTCGCCGGCCTTAGGCGACTCGGCACAGAGTGCGAGCGGCAAGAGTAAGGCGAAAAGCGGGTTCATATTCGAGTGTTCCGTTCGAAATGAACTCTCCCCCCAAGGAGCTTGCCATACCAGAGGCAACAATGAGGGGAGAGGTTGAAGATCAAGGGTCGGAGAGCCGGATCAGTATGCGTCGGAGCTGATCACTTCGCCCCCCTGGCTCGTGCTGAGCGCGCGCCAGGTTCCCAGGCTGATCGAATTCTTGATGAACTTGACGCTGCCGTCTCCCATCACCACGTTCACCCCGCCGGAATGCTTACTTCGAGCCCCCTGGTAGAGGGGCGCCAGCAGAGCCACCACAACGCACGGCGAGTTTCCGTTGCAGGAGAGAACACCGTTGACCGTGGTGCAGCCGCAGGCGGCCGCCGAATAGATCTGATCGGGCAGCGTCGAATTCGGCGCCAGTTGTGTGGTGAAGCCGGTGGCATCAGCCCACCAGGTCACGCCTCGGACGTCCAATCCCTTGGACACGACCATCTCCGAGGCGAAGATCGTGTTGCTCGTCCCATCGGTGATGCTGGCCAGGCTGATCGTCTTCCCCATGTTCGGGCTGAGCGCATGATTGGCGTTGCTGTAAGGAGCGATCCAGCCGAACGGGGCACCCATGAAGGGGACACCATTGATGAGGCTTTGCTGGTCGAGGTCCGTCGAGCCGAAGTTCACGAAGTAGTTGTGGGCGGTGATCTGCCCCACATTCACGGCCCCGAGACTGGTGCTCGTGGGGCGGTTCGGGGTGTCGCTCGGGCAAAGCAGGGTGTTGACGAAGCTGTGCGTGACCGTGGTATTCCAGGGGTCGGAGTATCTCGGTCGCGAGAAATTGTAAGCGTTGGCCAATGCCCCTTGCTCGATGTAGGGGAGGATGAACGCCTGCCACGTCCCGTTGCAACAACCCGAGGTTCCGGTCGGCAAGGAGCCGACCGTGTCGTGATAGTTATGGAACGCGATCCCGATCTGCTTCATGTTGTTCACGCACTGTGCACGCCGGGCCGCTTCTCGTGCTGCCTGGACCGCAGGGAGCAGCAGTGCAATAAGCACGGCGATGATCGCTATCACCACCAGCAACTCGATCAGTGTAAATCCACGCCGGGAGGAAACGTGCATCGAACTTGCACCTCTTTCTAGAAATGAAACCTAGAATTAAAACATCGGCAACGGGTCGGCCGGCGACCCGCGACGGTAGGATCGGGCTTGGTCGAACCGACCTCACTTCGCGGCCAATGGGAAGTCGAATACGTTCTTGCCGTCTTTGACGACATCGGCTTTGAGTGTGGTTGCTGTATTGTACTTTGATGGGATCAGCTCTTTGGTCGCCGGCGCATCGCCGTCGCCGGGTTGAGCTTTCGCAGTGGACTTCTTCGAAGACTCGCCGATCTTGGAAACGGTGACTCGATATGGGCCCGGTACTAGCCCCTGGTCGCGCGAGACTTCATAGCTGCCGTTCGAGATCGGTGCGGAGGCTCCCGTTCCCGGCAGTGCGGGATCGGTCGGCATGAACGAGATCGTACCCTCGTCCAGAGGGTTCCCAGCCAGAGTGACTGTGCCCGAGACCTTCTCGCGCGGGAGTGTATCTTCAGAGTTGCAGCCTGTAGTCACAAGGCCTGCAACGAAGACCAGGACGGATGACATGAAACAATGACCCTGAGGCCGAGTCCTATGCGGTCCAATTCCTCTCAAGGACTTCCTCTCAATTCAAAAATTCATAACTGCAAGCCAGGACCCGTTGTCCTGGCACTTCCCGTCGATTGCTTCGGGGGCGACCCTGTGAGAGAGAGCTTCCAACCTCGGAGACCCGACGTCGAGGCTTGTCGGACTTCGACAATGTTGATTTTGCATGAATGGAAATTGTTGAAAACTGAACGTAATTTGAATGTTTTATCAGCAACAACTTTGGTGGAGCATCCGGCAAGTCCTCTTCCCGTAGAGTGGGCACCGCCCATCAAATGATATCTTCACGTAGGGCAGGCCTTGGCCTGCCAGGGCTGTTCGCGAGAGCCTCGGCAGGCCAAGGCCTGCCCTACAAAAACTTGCCGGATGCTCCAGTTAGCATTGCGACTTCGACGGCTTTGCACGGCGTCCGCAACTCTCGAGCGTGGCGGTGAGAGACCAAGGGACCTTCACTCTCCCGAGCGACGTCGCTCATAAAAATTGATCCCGAGCTCCCCGCAGGGAATCAGGGATCAGTCGGTCGTGGGTTGGAGCGTTCTACACGGAGTGACACGCTCACTGGCAGGAGGGCATTGACTTAGGGGGCATACCTTTGGTGTTGGAGGAACCATCCTCCTTGAGCAAAACTGAGAGAAGCTTTCCCTCAAAGACTCGCTCCGGCGTCACTACGACCCTACGAGAGACGCCTATCTCGTAACCCGTCCACGGCGCCTTTCCCAACACCGCATCGCACGATTTTTTTTCGGAAATTCTTCGGGATGCCATCGCTTGTCTTTCGTATAGACTCGAGACATCGAGGTTTAGAGCGATTTTCTCATGGAATTACACACCCGTCGTTGGTCGCTCAGGTCTTGCCCCGGGGGGGGCACGAACTCCACCCCGATCCTTCCATCCCTGCGCACAACAAGTGATGCCTGAAATACTTGGCAGACCGTCCTCGGGGTGAGTACCATCGGGTTCAGACCGTGACGATTCTCGGCGGCTATCGAGGACCCAACGTCCCCGCTGGCATCGTTCCCGCGGGGCGAAGCCGCAAAATGCGGTGAGTCGACTCCCTCCTGGCAAAGGCTTGGCTTCGGCGGCGCAACGGCACTCATTTATTTATGATTCGGGAATCATTGAATTTTGGTAGTTGGATTCGGCAGCCGGTCCTTCTCCAATCCGCGTACCGTCGTTCTCGTGGGTGTTTGAGGGGGGAGTGACGATGACGGAACCGATCGAGACCGAGCGGCTTTTGGCACTCGCCGCTTCCGGAGATTTGCCGGCGCTGGCTCAGTTGTTCGAGCGGTACCGCGGTCGCCTTGAGCAGATGGTCTACCTTCGGCTCGACCGTCGGCTGCGCGGGCGGTTCGATCCCGCCGACGTGCTCCAAGAGGCCTATCTCGAGATGACCAGGCGGTTCCCGGAATACGCCGCTGATCCCGCGCTTCCGTTTTATCTCTGGCTGCGGACGCTCACCGGCCAGAAGATGATCGATCAGCATCGACGACATCTGGGGGCGAAGATGCGTGACGTCGGCATGGAGGTTTCCCTCCATCGAGGCGAGTGGCCTCACGCGTCCTCGGCCTCGCTGGCCGAAATGCTTCTGGGCCGGCTTACCCCCGCCAGTCGGGCTGCGATCCGTGCCGAGACGCGCCGTCGCGTCCAGGAGGCACTCAACAGTATGGCCCCCATCGACCGCGAGGTCCTGGTTCTCCGGCACTTTGAGATGCTGAGCAACGAAGAGACCGCCCGGGTGCTCGGGCTCAAGACCTCGGCCGCCAGCAATCGCCACCTGCGCGCGTTGAAGAGGCTCAAGGAGATCCTGGCGGAGAGCCCGTCCTTGGCCGAAGGGTTCGGTGGTGTTTGATCACCCGCCACGAGGGCGCGAGGAAGTATTCTGCGTGATGCAAGGACTCGAGCGGGATCCTGTGATGATTGTGATGGTCGTCTGGCTTTTGCCGCTCGCGTGCCAACAAGAAACCCCGGATGTCGCCGAAGCGATATCCGGGGTCCGTGGATCGATCCATTCGACAAACCGCGCTGGTGACGAATCACACTAGCTCAGTTGTCTGATTGAAACGACTGGTCGTTGTAATGTTGAAGCCAAGGTTTGGCGATGGGGTTGTTGAGTCCGGTGCTCGGGTCACGGTAGCTGCTGGCGGACGTTTCGGTGTCGGCTTCTTCCCGGTTGCGGTAGTCGAGAAGGCTGAAGAAGCGGCGGAGCCGTGAGGGCTTGCGTTGCGGCGGAGGCGGAGTCGACGAGGCCCAGTACTCGCTTCCGGGGCCGGTGGGGTTGGCACCTATGGCGCCTGCCGTCGGGGTCGGTGCCGGGGTGTAGCCGGGGTCATTGCTAGGCGCGGCCATGTTGGTGTTCGCCCCGGCGGGACCCGCCGCATACGAGGCCGCATACGATGGGGAGGTCGTCGTCGGTACACTGTTGGCCCCGGCCGTGCCTGTGAGCGAGGCTGGGTAAGCGTCCGAGGGCGAATACCTCGAGGTCGAAACGGAGGGGTCGTTCGCGACACCGCTCGAGCGAGCATAAGGATTGGAGGAGGCCGTTGCTCCTCTGGGAGTCGCGGCGGTGCCATAACCCATGGCCGCACGGTTGGTGAGAGACGGCGAGGGACGACGAGTGGCCAGGGGCGGGGCCGAGGTCAGGCCCGTTGTACCATTCGCGCTGACGCTTGTTGAGCCGACAGGGCGAGTCGCAGGAGTGGAGGTTGGCAGGTAGAGGCTGGGAGCCGGAGGGGTTAGAGCGGGCGCGGACGTGGCCGAGTCGTTCGTGGCCTGCGCAAACGTCGCTCCCGATCCAATCCCGAGCATCCCGCTCAACGCCAAGGCGCCCGCCATTGCGGCCACTCTCGAGGTCGATTCCATCGGTCTTCCTCCTTGATTTCCGGTATTCGTGTTCACGACGGCTCGCACCTCGTGGCCCGCACTCGTTTCCCCGGACTGGGGACGGTGTTCGTCGTCGTCAACTGCGCGGGCTCCATTTGGTCTCCCGGCACGTAGGGAGGGCCGGGTCGGGAGGCCAAAGAGAGCCTCGGATTCGATCTTCCCTCCGTCTGGGACATCGAAATCCAGGGTTCCTATTGTGCAGATAATCGGCAGTATCCCGGTCGCGGCTTGAGGTGTGTTTTTGCGGATTGAGAGGTTAGTGGCGATATTGTTGGCGTGCGTCAGGTGGCGAGGTCATCCTGACCTACGACCCTGATGAGGCGAAAGACGACGACGCCTGGTCTCAGAGGGACCAGATCTGCGGGCGGACGACGAGCAGGATCAGTGTGAGCATCGCGCAGCCGCCTCCCATGACGACGACGGTTCCCATCGCTCCTAATGGCTCGGCGAGCAGGCTCAGCATCAGGGTTCCCAGCGGGATCAGACCCCGATCCATCAAGGCAAGGCTCAGGATGCGTCCGCGGAGTGCGTCAGGAACCTGGCGTTGGAGAGCAATCCGGCTCGAGGTGCGATAGAGTTGGCCCGAGAGGCCGACCAGGAACATCATGACCGCCGCCACCGGTAGACTGCGCGATATCGAGAAGAGGAGCAAGGAGACGCCAAAGCTAATCACGGCGAGGACCAGGCGACGTCCCTGGCCTCGGCCCGTCTGGCCCATCGAGAGCCAGACTGATCCGACCAGTGCGCCGGCGGCCGTGACCGAGAGCAAGGTTCCGAAGCCGCTGGGACCCAGGCCCAGAAGGTCGCGCGCGAAAAATGGCATGAGTGCCGAGTAGGGGAAACCGAAGACCATCGGGACAACCGCCAGGATCAGGAGCGATTGGACGGAACGGTCCTTGGCCACGTAGGAAAAGGCCTCGCGAAGGCCTCCCCGCGTCTTGGTCTCTCTCTCCGAGGAATCCTCCGTCTTGTGCCGGGCAGCGAGGAGCGTTCCCAGGATAGCGGCCAGACTGAAGAGGCTGTTGATCCAGAAGATATGCTCAATGCGAATCGAAGTGAGCAACACCCCGGCTATCGCGGGGCCAATCACGCGCGCAAGGTTCATCGAAGCCGCCTGGACGGCCACGGCACTGGCCAGAGCGGCTCGCGGGACGTAGTTGGGAAACAGGGCGTTGCGCACCGGAGTGGCCATCGCCTCGAAGACGGACCGGAAGGTGACACAGGTCGCGAACACCCAGAACGGACCGTGGCTCGCCGTCAGCAGACCGAGCACGAGGGTCAGGGACATGGTTCCGCACTGAAGCCCGATCAACAACCGCCGCCGGTCAAAGCGGTCGGCGAGCACTCCGGCGGGCAGGCTCAACGCGAAGATCGGCAGCAACCGGCAGGCGTTGATCACCCCCAAGGCAAACGCTGAGTCCGTCAGCGACAGGACGGCCCAGTTGAGCGAGGCCAGGTCCATCCAGTCGCCCGTCCAGGCAAGGCTGCAACCGGCCATGAAGACGACGAATGGCCGCGAGCGAAACGCCGAGGATGACTCGTTCCGCTCGGTCCCAATCCCGCCGTAGTCGTCGCCATCCGGCTCACTTCCTTCCGCTTCCCGGCGACTGCGTACCAGGACATCCACTTCGACGGCCGGCTTCATTCGCTGGAGGCCTCGCACAAGGGGTTGGGGACCTCGGTGAAAAGGTCGTGGGCGAACTCTTCCCGGAGCCGCATCGTCGCCAGAGCTTTCAGAGGCAGCATGGGGCGGAAGAGGGCCTGCTCGTCCTCCCTGGCGTCCTCGACGGCGGACGGATCCTCCTTCAGTCTCCGAAACACGGAACGGGCGGTTTCGACAATCGGGGCCCAGAGCTTCGCCTCGTCGATCTCGACCTGGCGCACGATCACGGCGATGAGCTCCGCCAGGTGGTTCTGGACGACCGAATAGAAGACCTTGTTGCGCAGGTCGTCGACGTTGCACGCGACGATCGCCGAGCCGGGAAAGAACGCGACGTCGAGTCCGCGACGGTTGAGCCGCGAGGGCAGGACACGCACGCCCCCGAGGTCGCGGACCAGCATCCGGACCGGCTCGCCATCGTCGAGCCGGAAGACGGGGACGCTGTTCTGCAAATGCCCCTCGAGTCCGATGCCATAGCGAACCATCAGGGGCAGGAAGCCCGACAGAGCGACCTCGGCGTAACGGGTCAGGAAGGCCAGGGCCGCGACCCCGCGGTCGGCGATGCCGTGATGGACAGCATAGCGATCGATCAGTTCGAGAGCGATCGTGTCCTCGCCGATCGGCGAACGGGCCAGGAGCGCCACGGCGGGCAGAGCGATCTCTCCCTCGAGGGCGTGGGTCTCGGGGTTCTCGCGGAAGAGGACGGCGAGGTTCTTGCTCAGCGTCGCGCACTCTTGCAGGGAGAGCTCAGCATCAACCGGTCGATAGTAGGCCCCGAGGTCTTCGCGGAGCACGACGAATCGACCACCGAATCGGCCTTCACGCTTGAGGATCTCGTCCAGGACGCGCGACAGCGCCGGCCCGTTTTCGGCTGAGGCAGGAGAGACCGTGCGGACGGCGCTGGTCATTTGTACGTTGAGCGGCGTCTTGAGGTGATGCTTCCCCTCGCTCCGCTTCGCGACGGGTGCCAGCGACCGGACCGAAACGAGCGCGGCGGTTGGGATGGTCGCCTCGGGAATCATCACGACCTCGCCGCGCCCGATCGCATCGGCGTAGAGCGTGGGAATCGTATTCTCGGCCTGCCACGGGTGGACCGGGATCAGCTCGAAGTCGGCCAGGTCGTGGCCTGCCTGCGACAGGGCCTCGGCTGCTCTCTGCGTCAGGCCGGGGTACTCTCGGTCGAGGAACGTCGAAGGACGATTCCCCTCGGCCCCGGCGATGCGGCACGTCCGCTTCGCGACGGCCGCCAGAGACAGCCTCGGCGCGCCTTCCCACTCCGGAGAGTGGCGGATGACGTCGCCGGCCGCCATGCCCATCTTGGCCTTGCTGCACGGGTGGAGCGTATGGCCATCCACAATCAACTGCTCGAAGAAGACGAGCGGGCTGAAGGTCTCGTCCTGTTCGAGCCGCGTGCGGACCCACTCCAGCGCGGTGCCTACCCCAGCGGCCCGGGCCCGTGGTTCGAGCGCACGTCGCCGCAACTCGGCTCCTGCCAGGGCGAGAGTGTAGTTGGCCGCGCTGTTCGCCAGCTCCCGCTCGAAGCGCTCGATTCCCGTCGCATCGTCGACGCTCACCAGGTCCCGGATCAGGGCAAGCAAGGTCCCGGGAGTCGTGATCGTCCGGACCTCGCCCCGATCGTGGAGCGTGAGCTCATCCTCGAAGTCAAACCGATTCAGCGAGAGCGACCGCTTCACTCGGGCGGAGAGGACCGCGCCGTCCGGGAGCTCGATCGCCAGCTCTCCCTCCTTCGGCGCGAGCGGAGCGTTGCGGTCGGCGATGCCGCCAAGGTTTTCGCGGAGGATCGCCAGGAGCAGGCGAGCGACGATCCCCCGGTGGCCTCGGTCCCGATGTTCCCAAAAAAGATCGAGCAAGTCCGGGCGTTCGGAGCGGAGGTAATGGACGATCTTCGCATCGTCCTCGCCGAGTCCCTCCGGCGCGGACGTTTCTCGAATGACCGACGTTTCTATCATCATTTTTTTAATTCCCAGTCGAAGACGGACCGATCCGCTCATTCGAGGTAGACCTGAACTGGGTGCGGGTGGCTCAGGAAGTCGTGGTGCGAGATCGTCCAGCCGTAGGCTCCCGCGTGCGAGAAGACGAGGATGTCTCCGACCCGGAGCCGACGGACGACCACATCCCTGGCGAGGACGTCTCGCGGCGTGCAGAGTTGTCCGGCAATCGTGACGGGGCACTCGATCGCCTCGGGGCGAGGATAGGGCTCGTCCCAGCCGTCGACCGGGATGACCGTGAACGGATGGCTCAGATGCCAGGCGGCGGGGAACCGGAAGTGGTGGCTCCCGCCCCGGACGACGACAAAGGTCGCGCCGTGATTGTGCTTGATGTCCAGCACTTCGACGGCGTAATAGCCGCAGCCGGCCGTCAGGTAGCGGCCACACTCGAAGACGATCGACGGATCGTCCGAGCCCGGCTCACCCACCACCTGGCCGAGGCGTGAGACGAAGGTCTCCCAGTCGAACTGGGGGCCGGAGATGTCGTAATTGATCCCGATCCCTCCCCCCGCGTTCACGACCGAGAGCGGGAAGTCAAACTCGAGGGCCCAGGCGCGGGCGCGTTCGAGAAAGTGGCCGACGAGCTGGGCGTGCCGCTCGGCGTCGAGGTTGTTGGAGAGGGAGTGGAAGTGGAATCCCCGAAGCGCGACATGCGAGCTGCGTTGGGCCAGGCGGATTGCCGCGGGGATGTCGTTGTCGCCGATGCCAAACTGAGTGGGGCCTCCCGCCATGTGGAGATCGGCGCTCGGGAGCTCGGCCTTGACGTTGGCCCGAAGCAGGATCGGGGCCGTAAGGCCCAGCCGGGAGGCGATCTGTTCCACCCGGTGCAATTCCGTGATGCTCTCGACGTGGATCAACTCCACTCCCTGTCGGATCGCCCCTTCGATCTCCCCGGGTGTCTTGCCCGGGCCACCGAAGATGACCGGAATCGCCGCGTCGACGGCCCTCGCTTTTCCCACCTCACCGAGCGAGGCCACCTCGAAGCCGTGGACGATAGGGGCCAGCGCCCGGAGGATCGGCGCCTCGGAGTTCGCCTTCATGGCGTAATAGAGTCGACAACCTCGGGGGAGCGATTGGACGAGTTGCGCGACGCGCTCTCGGAGGCCGCGCAAGTCGTAGAGATACGCGCAGACCGGCTCACTGCCCTCGGCCTTGAGTGTACGGATCGCCTCCGCGACGCGGGCGAGACCTGGATCCTCGGCCTTCGTTCGAGGAGTCTCGACGAGGGACTCCGGGGCCTTCGCCGGGCGCGGGTCGAGGGTGGTGGACATCGGATTCTCGTTCCTTTCCCTATCAGGAGACCAGGGCCGACGCGGTCGGCGTGGCTTCGACCGGGACGAGCGGCGTGAGATGCCGCAGCAAGCCCGGGATCGATCCTTCTCGTTCGTAGAGCGCGAGGATCTCGTCGGCAGGGAGGACGCCCGAGGTCAGGCGCGTGACGAAGGGCGAGAGCGGCTGGGCATCGAAGCCCCAGGCGGCGAGGGTTGCCGGAGCACGCTCCAAGACCTCGGCGGCGCGGGCTCCGATCGTCTCGACTGCCAGGCCGTCGCGGGCGACCGCCCCGAGGTTGTAGACCCGCGACTGATTCCCGGCGCGGCCGCGTAGGCCATCGTCGAGCAGGATCTCCAGCCAGAGGAGGAAGTAGGCCTGGAAATCACCCAGGCGGTGGGTCATCTCGAACCCTTTGAACTCGAGCCGGCCCCCCTGGTGCGGGTGCCATCTCCACGCCTGACCAGAGACGCTCCGACGGTAGGTCCGCAACGACTTGCCGACCCGTCCGTCTACCGCCCAAGGCTCGCCCCGATGAAGCGGCGAGGCCAGCGTCAGGGCCACCACCGCGGGGGCGTAGAAGTTGATCTTGGCGAGCAGGTCCGACTCGTCGATCCGATCGGCCAGCCGAGCCGGCAGTCCGACGTTGACGTCGGGTCCGTAGGTCAGCATCACCTCCTTCGCCCATTGCCACTGGTCGAACCGGCGTGCCCCCTGGGGACCATCGAAACGATCCTCGGTCGGATGGTGCGAGAGCGCGACTGCCTGGTAGCCCAGGGCTGCGAGCGCCGGCTGCATCCGCGTGTGCAGCTCGAGGAGCAGCGCGACGGCTTCCTCGATCGAGCCGCAAACCGGCGTGCGAATCTCGATCCCCTTGGGGACGAGCTCGGCCCCCTCGGCCTGCGGGTCGGGCACGTGATAGCCTTCGACGTAGTACGGCATGCTCCGCCGGTGAGGCCGGGGGAGGGTCAGGCCGTCGCACGACGGGAGGTCCGCCACGGGGATCGACTCCAGCGCGGCGTTCAACGTCGCGAAGGAGAGGTCGCGGTGCCAAACCGGCTGGAATGTCTCGGCCTCCACGAGGAGAAACTCAGCCTCGAGGCCGAAACGGAACCCGGCATCCGCTGCACGAGGCCCCCGTCGATTGCCGAGGCTCCTTGTGGGCCTCGCTTCGCTCGCACTGCTCGTCCATCCCATTGCGTCGCTCCCGTCACGACCCGCCCGTCAGGCTCATCGACTCCGCGTACCGGAGTCGGGCCAATTATGGAGCGCCGCACTCGAATTGCGAGGGTTCTTATACGTTAGAAAGCTCTCATGAGAATTCCATCCTTATTGTTGCGAAAGGCTTGCCAAGGCACCTTTCATTAGGAATTTCTCACGAGCGGAAGCGTGACGCGGAACGTGCTCCCCTTTCCCGGCGTGCTCTCGACCTCAAGGCGGCCACGCATGCTCTCGACCAGTGCCTTGGCGATGCTCAGGCCGAGGCCCGTTCCGCCCGTGCGTCTGCTGCGCGAAGGGTCGACGCGATAGAAGCGGTCGAAGACCCTGGCCTGGATCGCGGCGGGAATCCCAATGCCCGTGTCGGAGACCTCGACGACGGCCCGATCGCCGTCGCTCCGGCCGCGCACATTGACCGATCCCCCGGCATGGTTGTACTTGACCGCATTGTCCAGTAGATTGTCGAAGACCCGACGCAGCCGGTCGTGGTCCCCTTCGACGATCGTGACCGGGAGCTCGGCAATGTGGAGATCGACCCCGGCCCGTTCGGCCGTCCCGCTAATGCGGGATCCCGCCTCGCGTACAGCGACATCGAGCCGGATCGGTCGAAGGTCCTCGGGCGACGCGTCCGCGTCCTCGCGAGCGAGCAAGAGGAGATGATCGGCCAGTCTCGTGAGCCGATCCGCTTCCTCGACGATGCTTCGCAACACTTCCTCGTGCCGGGCTTGCGTGCGGGGAGCCTGGAGTGTGATCTCGGCTTCGGCACGGATCGACGCCAGGGGGGTCTTCAACTCGTGCGAGGCGTCGGCGGTGAACTGTCGCATGTCGGCGAAGGTCCGGTCCAGCCGGTCAAGCATCGCGTTGATCGTGGCGGCCAGTCTCCCCAGCTCATCCCAGGGATTGGCGACCGCGATCCGCTCGTGCAGGTTATCCGCCGTGATCCGACGCGCAGTCTCCGTCATCCGGTGGACCGGCGCGAGAGAGCGTCCCGCCAGCCAATATCCCCCCGCGACGGCGGCCAGGAGCCCGGCGGGGAGGATCGTCAGCAGCGCCTTGCGAAGCTCGGAGAGCTGGTCATGGTACGACTCCATCGGGAAGAGGATGCGGATGGATTCGAGCCCGTGCGCCCCCCGGACCGTCCCGTAAATCATCCGATAGGAGCCGCTCTTTCCGAGTTCCAGGGTTGTGTAATGCGGGCGTCCCCGCGCGTCGTGTCGGGGCGGCCGTAGCCTGATCCCGTGCAGTTCGGGACTTTCGAGCAGGACCCGGCCGGCGGAGTCGGACACGCTCACCAGGTAGGATTCGAGGAAGGTCTCGGGGAGGTTCAGGTGCGTCCCCGGGTCCGAGCTCCGCGCGACGTCCGGGGCGTGTCGCCACGTGTCGGGCGGGAAGATATCCTCGGGATGCGCTCGATCGTGTAGAACGCGGCTCCGCGCTTCCTCATTACGACGGCCCTTGTGATGGCCGGTGGGGAGTCGCGGGTGCCCCCCTTCTCGCACCCGCTCGATGAACTCACGGTATTCGAACCCGAGCGAGGCGTCGATCCGCTCCAGGAGGGCGTGGGCCAGGATGGCATGGACCGCCAGGCCGAGGCCGACCAGGATGGCAGCCAGAACGCCGCCGTTCCAGGCGGTGAGGCGAAGTCGGATGCTTGGGCCGCCCATCGTCACTCCCGCAAGCAGTAACCGACCCCGCGCACGGTCTGGACCAGCCGGGCCTCGCCGGCCTGCTCGATTTTGCGCCGAATATAGTTGATATAAACATCGATTACGTTCGTCAGGCCGGCCTCGGGCTCGCGCCAGACGTCGTTGGCGAGCTGGTCGCGGGTGACGACCTCCCCCTTGCGCCGCATGAGGTATTCGAGTAGCTCGTACTCCCTCGCCGTGAGCTCGATCTGCTGATCGCCACGAGACAGCCGACGGCGCACGCAGTCCAGCTCCAGCCCCCCCGCGCGGAGGACCAGGTCGGCCTCGGGCGACGATCGGCGCACGCAGGCGCGGACCCGCGCCAGCAGTTCTTCCCAGACGAACGGCTTCGGCAGGTAATCATCGGCACCGCTGTCGAGGCCGCGCACGCGGTCCTCGACAGCCCCTCGCGCCGTCAGGATCAGGGTCGGCGTCTTCCGCCCGGCGGCGCGCACCGCGTTCAGGATCTCGAAGCCGTCGCATCCCGGCAGCATCAGGTCGAGGATCAGGCAGTCGAACGGCTGGGCCACGGCGCGGGCCAGCCCCTCGTCGCCATCCTCGACGGCGACGACCTCGTAGCCCCGCTCCTCCAACCCCTGCTGGATCGTCCGGCGCAGCTTCGCCTCATCCTCCACGATCAGGATTCGCTCCATATCCTCCGCTCTTCCTCTGCCCCTCACGGATCGACTCACGAAGCGACGGGAACATTTTGTGCCCTCATCTTGCAGGATGCAAAGACGTTCCCATCTCCGGCTCTTCGAGGATTTCCCGCTCCTCAAGCCGACCCGTCGGCTCCCCTTCAATTTATCAGCGAGGGGAGTCCCGGTGCAGCGTCGGTAAGTATTAATTTCCTCTAACCTGGATTCCCATGGTACCGGGGTAGGTAGCACTTCTGTGGGTAGAGCGTCCGTTCAGTTTCGACTGGGGTGCCAGTAGGCATCCCACTGTTTTTCGCCACTACAGAAGAAGGCACGCAGGTGAGACATCTCATCCGCTCCG
>Ga0153954_1000980_pt1 | contig 17777 bp, 15 predicted proteins | sample TSFL038MetaG_FD_102277 | JGI IMG/M metagenome (GOLD analysis project Ga0153954, IMG submission 102277) | Attine ant fungus gardens microbial communities from Florida, USA - TSFL038 MetaG | ecosystem: Host-associated > Fungi > Mycelium > Unclassified | place: USA: Florida, Wekiwa Springs State... | reverse complement strand
GGGGGTCAGCGGGGGTCGGGACATGGGAAGCCTCCGTGAACAGATGACGACGAAATCCGGGACAATCCATCAGAAGACTCTTTTGTACGGAATTTCCCACCCACAATCCAGACGCCTACCCCAGGCTGACCGCCCTGAGGAGATCTTCTTGAAACATCTCGAGGCGCCGAAAGGTGACCTCTGTGCGGACTTTTCGGTTCAGGTCGATCAACTCCAGTCGTGACCTCGTCGGATCCAGCAGGATCACCTCCAGGCTTTCGCCCGAGACGAAATGATAGGCCAGGCCATTGCGAATCACGACCTCCTCCGTCCCAAGCGGTTCATGTCCTGGACCAAATTGAGTAATTGTCAGCTTGAAATCATCCAGCTTCGTCTGTTCCTCCCCCCTCACCCACGAGGTCGATTGCTCAACACCAAGCACAAAAACGCAGATCATCAAGACGCGTTGAATCATTACATCTATCTCCGTCAATAGAATTCGCCACGCGATGCGAGTCCCAGCTCTATCGATTCTTGTTGCTTCGCGCAAGGCACAGCGATCGTCTTCACCACCGCCGTCCTCGAACACTCCAGAACGACCCGAGTTCATCGAAACATTCTATCCAACTTACTTTTCAAGCGTCAGATTGCACTCCCAGGGACAACGAGTTCCGGAAAAACGTCAGAAGGGGGGCTTGAAATCCTCGGACAATTGTGCTGAAATCGCCTTTCACAATTGTCGTAGGCCATAAGGGATCTCGGGGAAGGAAAGCTCAACGAGATGTCGGGAGCGCAGGAATCAGCATCGGGGGAGCGCCAACTTTCCATTGGTGACCTGATCGCACTCAACGATGAGATCGCCGCGTTGGCCAGGGCAGGCCTGCCGATGGAACGTGGGCTGGGCGCGGTGGGACGAGACCATCGAGGCAGGCTGGGCTCGGCGATCAGTCGGCTGACACAACGTCTGGAGGCGGGGGTCAGTCTTGGTGAGGCCTTGAGCGAGGAAAAGGATCAGTTTCCTCCGGTCTATTGTGCGGTGGTTGAAGCGGGGGTGCGCGCGGGGCGGCTCCCAACGGCACTCGAGAATCTCGCCGGCTTCATTCGAGGATACGACGAGTCGCGCCGGGCAATTGGGTTGGCTCTTTGGTATCCCTTGATTGTTCTCATTCTTGCGTATTCGTTGTTCGTTTTCGTACTCGTGCATGCCATTCCCAAGCTTGCCGCTGCCTTCGAATCACTCGAGGTGCCGACGTCGCCGGTCTTGGGGGTTCTGGAGCAACTGGCAGACCACGTTCTCGTTTGGGGACCGATTCTTCCCGCATTTCTTGTCCTTCTGGCCGTGGTTTGGACATGGTCGGGCAAGGCTGCGAATTTTCAGGTCCGAGGGTTCGGGGCGCCGGTCCGATGGTTTCCCTGGATGAGATCGCTCATCCTCCAATTTGAAGCGGCCAACTTCGCACAGCTCCTGGGCATCTTGGTGGAACACGGTGTCCCATTTCCCGAAGCAATCCGGTTGGCTGCAAGATCGTCGGGCGATGTGCGGCTCGCCCAGGCCTCGGCCTCGCTCGCCGATGCGGTCGAACGCGGCGCTACGGGGCAAGAGGAAGGTTGTCGAGCAAATGGCTTCCCTCCCCTGTTACGTTGGTTGCTCGCCAACAACTGGCGGCAAGGCTCCTTGCCGACCGCCCTCCGGCAGATCGCGGCGATCTACCGAAAACGAGCCCTTCGACAAGCCGAGAAGCTCCGAATCATCCTGCCCACATTGTTGCTTATTTCTATTGGTATGACGGCCACCCTACTCTACGGATTGAGCTTGTTTTTACCACTTACGTCTCTGCTTCAAGGGCTCACGCTCCCTCAAGCCGGCTAACAGGAAAAAGCAAGAAAGCACAAACATCATTATTTTAAACGAACTTAAAAGGGATTCTTTTGAGGGGGGATGAGCGCATGCAGGAAACGAGCGAATCACTGCGGGGGCTTTCCGGTCAAGAGGTTACGGCGCTCGCGAGTCAGATCGCAGATACCACGAGAGCCGGGTTGCCGCTCCACTCAGGACTGCAAGCGTTGTCCCAGGAAGTTTCGTCGCGTCGACTTCGATCCACACTCAAGCGGCTCGCCGATGCGCTGGAGCGGGGAACAACCCTGGAGGCGGCGCTCACCGCAGAAGGGGCGAGAATTCCGCTTCATCTCCAGAACCTGGTCCGCGCAGGTTCAAAAACAGGGAAAATCGGCGAGGTCCTGGGAAACTTCGCGGCCTACTCGGACGTGGGTACTGACCTTCGGCGCTCGCTCGGCCTTCGACTGATCTACCCCGTGTTCTCGATCATCTTCGGAATGGCGATCTTCGTCTTCGTGTCGATTGTCATGCTCGGGGGGTTTGAACAGATTTTCAAGGACTTCGGCGTTCCGCTACCGCTGCTCACTCAACTCTTAATATCCGTAGGCAGAACGGTAAGCCGAGTTTGGTGGCCCATCGTTCAAGGGTTGACAGGACTTGGCGCGGTCTGGCTCGTTCTCCATGCCTTGGTTCCCAGCAAATATCGAAGCATACTTTTCTCCTTCATCCCCTTTCTCGGTCGCGTCGATCACCTGACGTCTTTGGCCGAATTCTGCCACTTACTGGCCTTGCTGCTTGAGTCGGAGGTATCCCTCGACAAAGCCCTCCCCGCCGCCGGCGAAGGAGTCAAGGACGTTAGGATCGCGACGATGAGTGCGCTGGTGGCTGCGGACGTGACCTCTGGGCAGCCGCTGGCGGAGTCGCTTCGTCGACGCTCGCTCTTCCCACACGGCTTCTCCAAGATCCTGGGTTGGGCGGAGGAACACCGAGGGCTTCCTGAAGCCTTGCACATGGCTGGCGAGATGTTTTTTGCCAAGGCCCGCGCCCAGGCCGAATTCGTGGCCACACTCAGCAGCGCGCTCGCGGTTCTGTCGATTCTTTCCGGAGTGACCGTAACGGTCATCGGACTCATGGCTCCCATGCTCAGCCTGATCCGCAGTCTCACAGGCTAAATCTCACGTGGCTCGTCGCCCAATTGCGGAGGTCGGAGTGAGTCGAGAAGCGGAACGGGTAGCCAAAGATTCCCGAGACTGGAAGGCCGAGGTCGATCGTTCGCCGTGGCGATTTGAAGTTCGCCACATGATTTATGCCGTCTTTTACTCGGCCATTCTCTGCTGGCTGGTGATCTTGGTTCGGGCTCCCATCGTCGTTGGGGTTTTCGTCGTGTTTGGGGGAGCCTTGGTGGCCATCGGCGTGAAGTTGGCACGTCGGCGATCAAGGCAACACGACTCGTTGATCCTCATGATGGCCATCGCAGCGGATCACGAGATGTCACTGGCCTCAGCGATCCGGGTTTTCTCGGAGAACGCACGAGGAAAATACCGGCGTGCACTCCTCAGTGCTGCGGATGAGCTCGATTTCGGCGTGCCACTCCCTGAAGTGCTCGACCACCACCCAGGCGTGCTCTCCAAGGATCTCGAGATGATCGTCCGCATGGGTTGGTGGACAGGGTCACTGGGGCAGGCGCTCCGCGAAGCCTCAACCAATCGTCTGGCCTTTCGGCCGGTCTGGTCCGCGATCGCGTGGAAAGCCGAATATCTCATTCTGTTGACTTTTTCTGTTCAAACTATCCTTGGATTTTTATTATATTATATAATCCCGAAGCTTGAGTGGATTCTTGGAGATTTAGGAATGGGGCTTCCGCCGATCACACTGCAAGTGATCATGGCCAGCCATTGGGTGGGAAATCGCTCGTATCTGTTGGGATTGGCAGGGATCCTGGAAATGGTCGGCATGTTTTACTTCCCGTTTTCCTTCTTCGGCATGCCTGATCGGGGGATCACGCCCATCGATCAGATCTTCGTACGGCGTCATTCCGTGCTGATCCTTCGGGCGCTGGCTTGGGTTCTGGATTCGGGAAAGCCCCTTCCCGCGGGCATCCAGGCCCTGGTGAACTGGTATCCCGTGGATTGGGTCAATGAGCGTCTGCGTCGCGTTCAGCTCGACGTTCAGCACGGAATCGATTGGATCGCGTCGCTCAAATCTCACGGTCTAATTCGCTCCGTTGACGTGACGATTCTCGAGTCAGCGCGTCGCGTGGGGAATCTGCCCTGGGCCTTACGAACGGTCGCGGACATGGGGGAGCGGCGTTTCCTCTACCGGGTCCAGTTGTTCCTTCAGGTGACTTACCCCTTGCTCCTGACCCTGCTTGGGCTCCTGATCGGCCTGATCTGCGTGGCCTTTTTCGCTCCGTTAGTACAAGTGATCGAGAGGCTTGCCTGATGATTTTTCACCGGCCCTCGGCTCGGCTCAATTCGCGCCGAGCGTTCACGATGATTGAGGTCGCAGCGACTTCGCTCATGGTCGGCATTGCCATGGTGCTGATGCTTCAACTACTGACCGTGGTCGCGTCGGAACGTCGAAGCCTCGACCGCCGACAATGCGCCACACAGGAAGTTGCCAATCAGATGGAATACCTCACCCGCCTGCGCTGGGATGAATTGTCGCCGGATCAAAGCCAGGCACCTCCCCTTTCGGCGCGAGCCAAAGCGATGCTCCCTGGTGCCGAATTCACGCTGAAAGTGTCATCCACGACAGAACCCAAGGGAAAACGACTTTCCCTTTCCTTACGTTGGCGCAATCGTCACGGAGAGTGGGATTCACCGGTCCGCTTGAGCTCGTGGGTCTACCCGCGCGGAGGGGTCCAATGAAGCGGCGACGGGCCTACTCCCTCATCGAACTGCTCCTCATCATGAGTGCCATGTGCTTGATCTTTGGCCTCTGCGTGGGGTTGATTCACTCGTCGCTTCGACTTGATCGCGGGGCGCGTGCCCATCTGAACGAGACGATGACGGTCGACCGACTGGCTCGCCAGTTCCGCGAAGACGCGCACGCCGCCAATCACTGGACAAAATCGACGGATAAAACGACTCATCTCGATCGCCTGGAATTGACTCGTCTCGACGGCCATGTCGTCCTCTATGAAAGCCAGGTTGGCCGGCTCGTGCGGACCGAGCGAGTGAGCGACCAAAAACCCAGGTATGAACCGTATAGACTCCGTCAACGGGGGAGCGTCGAATTCTCGATTCAAGATGAAAAGGATCGAGCTTTTGTGGTCCTGGCAATTCCTCACCGATCGACGGAACCAGGCGCTCACGAACGATCAACCATCCAGATCCAGGCAACTCTCGGCAAGGACCGTGGCATCACGAACGCCGAGGGGAGGTTGCGATGATAAACCTTCGCCGATTGAGTTTCGAGACACGGGGCAGCCATCGGCGTCGCGGAGCCATGGCGATCATCGTGCTCGTCTGCCTGGTCATCATCGCCTCGATCGGCACCCAACTACTTCGAGTCGCGCTCACGGGGCGTGCGAGGGGACGGGTCGAGGAGCGAACCCTCCAAGCCGAGTGGCTCGTCGAATCGGGAGTGGAGCGAGCCGCCTATCAACTCGCGTCCAACCCAAACTACCAGGGAGAAACCTGGGAGATCTCAGCGGAGGAACTCGGCAACAAACATGCTGGCCGCGTATCGATTCGTGTTGAGGTCTCGAAGTCTCACCCCAAACAACGGCGTTTGGAGGTCCGCGCGGATTACCCCTGCGATGCTGCCGACCGATCCCGACTGAGCAAAGTCCTCACCTGGGAATCCGTCGAGTCCAAGCCCGATACCGACGGGGGTCGATGAGATGATGAAACGACCACGAATCAAGAACGGATTCTCCTTGATCGAGTTGCTGGTCGTCTTGGGAATCATCAGCATCCTGTTCTCCTTAATGCTACCGGTGCTCACGGGTTCACGAGAAGCGGCTCGTCGAAGTCAGTGCGAGAACAACTTAAAACAGGTCATGATTGCTTTTCATCATTATGCCAATTCTCATTTAGTGTTTCCTCCCGGTGTTGTGAATCCCGCAGGCCCCATCGAGAACATCAACGAAGGGTATCACGTAAGCTGGATCGTGCAGTTGCTTCCTGGAATCGAGAGGTCGGGATTGGCGAGTTCTATCGACACTTCGGTAAGTGTCTACCATCCTGTCAATAAGACGGTTCGAAAGTCGATGATAACCACCTTGATCTGCCCCTCGGACCAGTCCCCGCTCGAGACCATGACCGGGGATGCCCAAAACAACTTCGTCGCATGCCACAGCGACGTCGAGACACCCATCTCGGCCGACGACTCCGGGGTTTTCTTTCTGAACAGTCGGATCCGCGACGAAGGGATCCCGGATGGAAGCAGTCAGACGATTTTCGTCGGCGAAAAACTGCGTCACAGGCTTGATCTTGGTTGGATGTCGGGCACGCGCGCCACGCTTCGAAATGCGGGAACCCCGATCAACTCCGGCGACATCTTGTACGCGACGGGTCCCATCAAGACCTGGGGCTCCGACGGTCTCCAGAGAAACGGCCCTCCGATCACGCCCGATCCCAAGAACACAAGCCTCGTGGGAGGCTTTGCCAGCCAGCACCCGGGGGGCGCGAACTTCGGGTTCGGTGATGGTTCCGTGCGGTTTGTTTCCGAAACGCTTCACCGCGATGTTTTCCGACGACTCGCGAACCGGGCCGACGGCGAGATGATCAGCGATACCGACTATTAAACGACCAACGCCTCCACGTCCCCCAACAACCATTCCTCCGATTCCTCGAGGTGGGAGAGAGTTCATGCTTTGCAAACGTCCGAGCCCCCGCGGCTTCACCCTGATCGAGTTGCTCGTTGTCATCGCCATCATCGCGGTCCTGATCGCCCTCTTGCTCCCCGCCGTCCAATCCGCTCGCGAAGCCGCCCGGCGCAGTCAGTGCGTCAACAACCTCATGCAGCTCAGCATTGCCATGCAGAATTACGAATCTGCTCATGAGTTACTGCCGCCCGGCGTCGTCGATCCAACCAGCCCCATCCAATCCATACCCAAGGGCTACCACATCGGTTGGGTCGCGCGGATTCTTCCTTACATCGAGCGGAAGAACATTTTTAACAACCTCAATTTCATGGTGGGAGCCTACGCAACGGAGAATTCCACGGCCGGCTCCATGGTCATTAGTTTCCTGCTCTGCCCTTCTGATGGCAGCCGATTCACGTCAACGTTGGGAGGGGCGCTAACCAACTACGCCGGGTGTTATAACGATGTTGAAGCGCCCATCGCCACCACCAACACGGGGATCTTTTTCCTCAACAGCAAGATCAGCCACGATGACATTCCTGATGGGAGCTCAGAGACGATCTTCCTCAGTGAAAAGGTCCAAGCTCCGACCGATCTGGGTTGGCTTTCAGGAACCAGCAGCACGCTGCGCAATACCGATTCCGCACCAAAAAACTTCAATCGCTGGGCAGGCGTCACATCAACGCCGGTCAACCCAGGCGGCCCCACAAACGCCAACCTTCCCGGCGCGCCTCCGACGCTGGTTGGCGGCTTCTCGAGCAACCATGCCGGCGGTGCGAATTTCGCCTTCGGAGATGGTTCGGTCAAGTTCCTCAAGTCGTCGATCCGCCCATCGGTCTATCAATGTCTCGGAAACCGATCGGATGGGCAAATGATTAGCGACGACACCTACTGATGAAACAAGCTTCATCATCAACGTCGTCATGTTTGACGAACGAGTCTACGCTGATTCCCCTGGACCAGGGTTCACTCGCGGAAGCTTCGCCATTGATCGGGCACCTCGATGAGGGATGGGCCGCCTCGCTGCAACGCCTCGAGAACGGCACGCCGTAGCGTCTCGGGGTCTCTGGCCGAGGTGGCTGGTACGCCGAAAGACCGAGCCAGCATGAGGAGATCGGGGTTGTTAAGCTCGACGTCGACAAACCGCCCCTGGTGGATGCGCCGTTGCAGGTTCTTGATGGCCCCATAGGTCGCATCGTTATGCACGATCGTGACAACCGGGAGCTGATAGCGTACGGCGGTCGCCAATTCCTGGGCGCACATGAGAAACCCGCCGTCGCCGCACACGGCCACGACTGGTTGTCCGTCAAGTGCCACGGCGGCGCCCAGGGCGGCAGGAAAGCCCCATCCCAGCGTGATGTAGTTCGAGGGATAGAAAAACCGGCGCGGACCATACGACGGCCAGTCGCTCTGAAGGCGGTAGCCCATCTCACAGGCATCGGTAAAGAGCGGCGTTTCCTCGGGGAGAACGTCTCGAAGCGTTTCGATGAGCCACTCGGGTCGTTCGGGACGTGCCGTATGAATCGGCTCCCAGAGCGTCGACCACCCGTTCTTGGAATCGCTGGGCAAACCGTCGAGCAGCGCTTGGAGTGCGGCCTTCGCATCAGCGACAATGCCGACGGCCACGGGATGATTCATGCCGATTTGATCAGGATCGAGGTCGATCTGAACGAGCCGCTCGGGCACGCGCATGCGTCGCCACTCAGTCATGACCTCGGTGAAACGACAGCCGACCGCCAGCATGGCGTCGGCATAGGATAAGGCCTTCTTGGCCCGAGCGGAGCGTGCATGCCCGAACGATCGAGAGTCGCGCTCATCAACGATCCCCTTGCCGTTCAACGAGGTAATCACGGGCGCATCGAGCCGCTTGGCAACGGCGAGGAGTTCCTCCGCCGCGCCCGACGAGAGTGCTCCCCCCCCTGCCAGCACAATCGGACGTTCGGCCTGGGACAAGAGCGTCACCGCCTTGGCGATTGCATCGTCGGGGACGGGGGGCAATTGGGGCGGGGTTTTCGGCGTCAGAGTGGGGAGCTCCGCGATTTCCTCGCGCATCAGGTCTTGCGGCAAGAAGAGAGCGGTCGGTCTGGGGCGGCCGAAGGTCATCGCCTCGAATGCGCTCAGGACGAGTTCCGGAATCTCTCGGACCGAGCGGACGGTTCCACACCACTTGGTCGTTGGCTTGAAGATCGCCTCGAGGTCGATCTCATGGTAGGCCCCACACTCCAGATGCATCCGATCTGCGTTGACCTGCCCGGAGATGAGCAGGATGGGCACGGAGTCGGCCCAGCACTCGGCCACGCCGCTGAGCGCGTTCGTGGCGCCTGGGCCTGCCGTGGTGCAGATCAGGCCGGGGCGCCCCGTCACTCGCGCATAACCGTCGGCCGCGAAGGCCCCCGCCTGCTCGTTGCGGATGAGCACGGTGGAGATCGAACCGTTGCGTACCAGGGCATCGTAGATCGCCGTCGTATGCGACCCCGGCATGCCGAAGATATGGCGAACCCCATGGCCGAGGAGAGCCTCGATGAGCAGATCGGCGCCGGTTGACATGGAAGCCTCCTCCGTCTCGATCTTGAAACCCTGGGAAGGTCGCCCGCTTGCATCAAGGATCGTCGATGCCGAGCAGGCGGAATGAACTGAGTCTACTCGAATCGGTAAAATGGACGAAGCGACGGCCCCGTTGCCTCGACTGTACTGCAACTCCCATGACCAACTCGTGTCACCATCATTCGGAAGGTCCTATCCGATGACTTCCCGAGCGGAAGCCTTTGTCAAAGAGCTGGCGGCCCGCATCCCGGGTCGTCCGACGTATGCCCTGGAGGTCGTCGACCTGGTGCTCGCCGAAGCCCAAGCCCTCGGGGCCAGCGACATCCATTGGCTTCCGACTGCGGAAGGTCTCTTGCTCCACTGGCGGATCGACGGTGTGCTCCAGCCGGCCGGTCAGTTACCGCCCGGGGTCGCGCCCAACGTGATCGCCAGGCTCAAGGTTCTCGCGGACTTGCTCACTTACCGCACCGACATCCCTCAAGAGGGACGCATTCGGGCCGCTCCCGGAGAGGTCGAGATGAGGCTGAGCACCTTTCCGACCCTCTATGGCGAAAAGGCCGTGGTTCGCCTGTTCGCAGCCTCAGGGAGCTACTTACGGATCAACGACCTGGGGCTCCCCGAAGAGATCCTGGACCGCTTGAAAGGTTTGTTGCAATCGACCTCAGGCGCGATCATCCTCAGCGGGCCGGCGGGAAGCGGTAAGACCACGACGATCTATGCGTGCCTCCGTGAGTTGGTCGCATCGTCCAGGGGTCAACGAAGCCTGACCACGCTCGAGGACCCGATCGAGGTGCCCGTGCCGGGCGTCGCGCAATCTCAGGTCAACGCGTCCGCCGGCTTCACACTCGAGGTGGGGCTCCGTTCGCTCCTTCGACAAGATCCCGAGGTCATCACGGTTGGTGAGATTCGCGACCCCGCAACAGCAGAGATCGCCTTTCAGGCCTCGCTGACGGGCCACCTGGTTCTCACGACATTTCATGCAGGCAACGCGACCGGGGTGGTCGGTCGCTTGCTGGATATGGGGATCGAGCCCTACCTGATCCGAAGTGGACTTCTCGCAATCGTTTCCCAACGACTCGTGAGGAAACTCTGCACCTGCTGCCGATCAACCGATGATCCAACAGCATTCCTCGGCCTCTCGGTCGAGCGCGCCAGCCTCCCGGTTGGATGTGTCCAATGCGGATCGACCGGCTACCGAGGCCGGTCGATCCTGGCCGAATTTCTCGTGCCCGAGCAAGGTGAACTCGGCCATGCCATTTTATTACGAGAAGACGTAGGCCGCCTTCAGCGACTTGCAATCTCGGCCGGAATGATCTCGCTTTGGGAGCGAGCCTGTCGTGCCGTTGAGGCCGGCATTACCTCTCCTGCGGAGGTCCGCCGCGTACTCGGTCCGGCCGAATGATCTCAACTTCCCGTCGGTTCACTGGGGAAACGATCCGGCTAACTGCCTCGAATGTTGCGTCAGGTTGAACATCTCAGGGTCCGACAGGTGGCCGCGTAAACTTCGTCGAAAGCTTGCTCGCCATCAACAACTTTGAATCGCTCCGGCGAATGCTGTCGATAGTAAGCCAAGATCGGCCCTGAGCTCTCTTCGTGGATTTGTTGCCGCACCGTGATCACTTCAATCGAATCGTCTCGCCGTTGTTCGAGTTCGGTGCCGTCGACGTCGCAAATCCCAGGGACGCGCGGGGGATGGTTCACCAGGTGATAGGTTGCGCCGCAAATCGGGCAGACACGCCTTGCCGTCATTCGAGCGATGGCGGCCTCGCGACTAACACCGATCTCGAGATAACATCCGACGCGAAAATTCAAGGACCTCTCGAACTTCTCCAGTAGCTGAACTTGTCCGAGCGTTCTCGGGAAGCCGTCGAAGAGCCAGTGTCGTTCTCCGGAGGCTTTCAGATTTTGTTCGAGCAGGTCCTCAATGATCTCATCCGAGACGAGCTGCCCCGCCTTGAGCAGCGCATCGATCCGAAGCCCCGAGGGATCACCGCGTCGCACGGCTTGGCGGAGCATCTCGCCGGTTCTGATCAATTGGAAGCCGTGATCTTGACTGAGGCGCTCGGCGATACTGCTCTTGCCGCTTCCCGGCCGCCCAAACAAAACCAGATGCTGAGGACACACTGCGGAAACCATATTTCACCTTGTCGTGAGTCGAGGGGGGGGAATGGAATAACACGCTGCGAAAACTGATCCTTGACGGCAGCTTGGCTCAATCCGGAAGACAATCGAGCGAATCCCCTCCTGATCGGCGGTCAGCCTGATAATATGCCAGAGGTAAGGTCTTCGCGATCCGAGACGGACCATTCGAGAACCCGAAGCCGGCCTCGTTTTACGGAACTCCAGCGACGCAGATCTGCCGGCGACGTTGGATTGCGAAGAGGTGGGCCACCTAGAGCAAGTACCGTTCGGATGGCATACACCCAAAGCAAGAGAGTGGAACGTCCCAGGTCGAAGTCAATAAGCGTATTGGGGTGGCTCACCAGTGGCACGAGCCTGGGCCCACTGGTGGACAAGCCACCAGCGCCACCCCATACGCCCATCTACATAGCATCGGTTGATGGTGCGTCCCAGACAGAAATCCCAGGGATTTCACTCACATCTTCCGGGATTTTGTAGGCGATCCCATCGCAAACCGCTCTAGACGAAGGTGACTTTTATGCTGCTTGGGCCCGTCTTCAACATCGAGTTGGTCACAGCGGCTCGGCGTCCTCGGAATTACGTGATCCGATTCATCTACGGTTCGATCCTCCTCTTTTTTATCTGGCGCAGTGGTCCGGTCGTCTACTATGGATACTATGGTGGCTCTGACCTCTCAGGGTATTCGCATCAGCAGCTTGCCGAGATCGGCCAATCGCTTTTTACGACGTTTCTGATCGTTCAAGGGATCACCGTCCTGCTCATCACGCCGGCCCTGGTCGCCGGAGTCATTGCCGATGAGAAACAACGAAAGACGCTCCATTACCTGCTTGCGAGCAGTCTTTCGAGCTTCGAGATCGTCGTCGGCAAGCTTACCTCGCGAATGCTCCAGCTCGGCGTCGTAATCCTCATCGGTATTCCGATCCTGAGCTTGCTGAGCCTGTTCGGAGGAGTCGAGCCCGTTCATATTGTCTCGGCCTCGGTAGCAACGCTGACGACCGCCTTCTTCTTGTCCTCCCTCTCAATCCTCATCTCGGTTCAAGCCAAGCGTCCTCGCGAAGCACTGTCGCTGGTCTACCTGCTCGAGGTCTGCTGGCTCTTTGGACCCAGCCTAATTCGGTTCCTCATGCCCATGGGAGGCGCTTTCTGGAGCGGGATGTACGGATGGATCAGGCCGGTTAATGAGTTGGTCGCCGTAACGAGTCCGTTTTACATGTTCGTGAACCGACTTCCCGCGGCGACTTGGTCCAATCCCGGCGCATTCCTCGAGTTCATGGCCTGGATATGCGGCCTACAGGTCGCTTATGGGATTGTGCTTCTCGTCATCGCGGTGCTAACACTGCGCCCGGTCTTTCGCAGGCAAGGCGACGGTACGAGAAGCAAGGGCACTCGCTTGACCCGTCGAGGAAGGTTCTTCGCGCGTCCTGAATGCGGCGAGGACGCCATGCTTTGGAAGGAACGCTACGTCTCGCGCTCAAGCATTTTGACCAAGGTGGTCGGGGTTCTTGTCGGAATTACGTCGGGAGCCTTCCTCGCTTATGTGCTTTTCGACTACTTCGCCTGGCCGGCCTTCCGCGAGCTCGCCTCGAATGGCTACGGCCAGGGGGGCATGCACGCTCGACAAGAATTCAATAGCTTCTTGCGGTCGATCTGCACGTTCATCTACGCACTCTGGATGATCGCTCTTGCCAGCGCCGCTTCCGCAGGACTCACGAGCGAACGCGAGGAAGATACCTGGATCAGCCTGATCTCCACGCCCTTATCAGGCTTCGAGATCATTCGCGCCAAGATGTTCGGCGCTTTTTGGGGACTGCGCTGGGTCGGAGTCCTGATGCTGGCGCTCTGGTTGCTTGGCGTGGCCGCAGGAGCCGTACATCCTCTCGGTCTGATCCTGATCGTGATCGAAACGGCGATCTACCTTGGGTTCGCCACTGCGCTCGGAACCTATCTGTCGCTCCGTTCTTCGAAGTCCTCGCGTGCCCTCCTTGAAACGCTCGGCCTTCTCTTCTTCGTGAATGGGGGCTATCTCCTCTGTTGTATTCCTCTCGAGCCCTCAACGCAGGTCGTTGCGCTGGGCGTCACCCCGATGGTTGAGATGTATTCTCTCCTCTCCTACAGCGAGATAGCACAGATCTTCGATACGGCAGTGCCTCGTTATCGCACGTTCCGCGATTTCGGAGAAGTAATTACCCTTTGCTTCCTCAGCTTGCTCGCCTACAGCATCGCGGCGGTCGGCTTGACCGTGAGGTCGGTCGACCGCTTCGATTTGGTCGTCGACCGCCCCCGACGTCGAAGCTGGTCCCCCCCTCGCTCTTCAGATCCCGCTGAAATCGCCTCGAAGGCCGGTGACAGTGCGGCAAAGAAACAGGCTCCAGAGGACGAAATCGCCTCCTAATCCCCCGCCCAAGCCAAACGCGGCTCAGGAGAGATCGAGCCGCCCAGTGCTGTCACCGAGGTGCTCGACCGGTGCTCCGACTCGATCCAGCATCGAGAGATAAAGATTATTAAGAGGAGCCGACTTATCGAGCTTGAGGTGCCGTCCCGACCGGATCGTGCCTCCTCCTTTGCCCACGACGAGGATCGGCAAGTCGTCGTGGTTGTGCCGATCTCCATCGCCGATGCCACTGCCGTAGACGATCATCGACCGGTCGAGCACCGTCGAATCCCCTTCCTTGATCGTCTTCAGCTTTTCGAGGAAGTATGCGAACTGGGTGACGTGGAAGCGGTTGATCTTCTTGATCTTCTCGTGCTTCTGAACATCACCGCCATGGTGCGAGAGGTCGTGGTGTCCCTCGGGAACTCCGATGAACGGATAGCTCTTCGAGCTCCCTTCATTGGCATACATGAACGTGCTGATCCGGGTGATGTCGCCCTGAAACGCAAGCACCATGAGGTCGAACATCAGCCGGACGTGTTCTTCATAGCTTTGGGGGATCCCCCGCGGCCTGGAAAGGTCGGGAAGATCCGCCTCGGATGACGAGTCAACCTTCGCCACGCGAACCTCGAGCTCACGGATTCCCGTGAGATATTCTTCGACCTTGCGTTGGTCGTTCACGCCGAGCCGCGACTTGAGTGTCCCGGCGTCTTCGGCCACGAAGTCGAGGATACTCTTCTTATAGAGTTCCCGCTTCGCTCGCGCCGCCGCCGATTCCCCGACGACTCGGCTTGCGAACAAGCGGTCGAAGACCAGGCGAGGATTGACTTCCTTGGCCATCGGGGTTGACTCGGAGCGCCACGAGATATTCGAAGAATAGGCGCAGCTATAGCCCGAATCGCAGTTCCCCGACTGCGCACCGCGGTCGCATCCGAGTTCGAGCGAAGCAAACCGTGTCTGGCGGCCCACTTTCTCAGCGGCGACTTGATCAACCGAGACCCCCGCGCGGAGATTGGCTCCATCGGTCTTGAGGGGATGGCAACCCGTTAAGAAGGACGCGAGCGATCGGGCGTGGTCGCCGCCGCCGTCTCCCAAGGCAAAGGCGTTCTGCTGCGCCAACCCGGTCACGACCAGGAGGTCGTCCTTAACGGCTGCCAACGGCTCCAGAATATACGGCAGTTCGAAATCGGCCCCCTCCTTCTTGGGGACCCAATCCGCCATGTGCACGCCGTTGGGAACGTAGAGGAAGGCCATTCGAAGCGGGGCTGTTCTCGATGCCCCACCAACGAGTTCCGCAGCAGGCGCCATCGCTTCGAGCCAGGGGAGTGCGATCGCCGTCCCAAGACCACGAAGGACTGAACGTCGAGAAATCTGCCAGGTTTTGTGATTCATCGACTCAGGCCCCTCGATTCTTGCGCCGTTGAAACGGCTCGCTTTTGACAATCTCGATCACCAGGCTCGAAAACCTGTAGTGATCACGCACCATCGCGTCGACAATCCGATCAACGACACAGCGGTCGAACTCTTCGACCCCGCGACCCAACGCATAGGTCAACATCTTTTCGGATAAGCAACGCGTAAATTCTTTTTCACGCGATTTGAGGATCGACTTCAACCCGTCAGGCCCTTGGAACGTCTGGCCCGATGGCAGCATCCCCGAAGGATCGATCGGAAGCGTTCCATCTTTTTCGCGCCAGGCACCAATCGCATCATAATTCTCGAATCCAAAGCCCAAAGGATCCATCCTTGCATGACACGCGGCGCAACTTGGGTTGGCTCGATGCTGTTCCATGCGCTGTCGCAATGTACCCGAGAGTTTGGTTTCCTTCTCATCTTTCAGGTCGGGAACGTTGGGCGGCGGTGGCGGAGGAGGCGTGCCCAGAATCTGCTCGAGGATCCACTTGCCTCGCTTCACCGGAGACGTTCGCGTCGGGTTCGAAGTCACGGCGAGAACGCTCGCGTGCGTGAGCACGCCGCCACGATGATCCTCGGGTTTGAAGGTGACACGGCGGAACTGTTCGCCCTGGACCGAGCCGATCCCGTAGTGTTTCGCCAAGCGTTCGTTGAGGAAGCTGAAGTCGGCGTCGAGGAACTCGAGCACACTCCGGTCCTCGCGAAGAACCGCCTCGAAGAACAGCTCGGTTTCCTTGAGCATCGCGCCACGGAGTGAGTCATCGAAAGTCGGAAATCGCTCGCGGTCCGGATTGATGGTCTTAAGATTTCTGATCTGGAGCCATTGGTCAGCGAAGTTCTCGACCAGGGCCTTGGCCTTCGGATCGAGAAGCATCCGTCGGACCTGTTTCTCGAGCGTGTCCCCTTCGCGCAGTTTTTTATTCAACGCGAGTTGATAGAGCTCTTCGTCGGGCATGCTGCTCCAGAGGAAATACGAGAGTCGCGAGGCGAGTTCGAAGTCATTGATAGGATGACTCGAGCGCGTCGCTTTCCCGCTCCCGCTTCGACGGGGATCCATCTCGACCCGAAAGAGGAATTGGGGAGAGACCAAAACGGCCTGTACCACAAGCTGGATGCCCCGTTCGAAGCTGTCTCCGTTTTGCTCGGCCAGGTCGACGAACTTGATCAGGCGTCCCACCTCTCCCGCAGCCGCCGGCCTACGATAAGCGCGGCTCACGAAGCGTTCGATGATCTCCCGGGCACAGTCACCGCGAGTTTCCGGGGTTGGGTTCCGAAAGATGATCCGCCGGTGAGACTCCGGCAGCGTTCCCAAGGAGCCTAGGATCGGCCCCTCGATTTCGAGGTAATCGACCACGAAATTACGGTCGCGCTGGTTCGGATCTTCGGCCTTCGGATCCCAGAAGTCATTGAGGAAAGCAACGGCGAACGGTCGTGTCCCGGCGCTGACCTTGGTACGAACCTCGTAGACGTGTGGCGTCTTTTCCGTGGCCGTGACATCCACGGTCTGAATCGCCTTGCCGTCGACCTTGAAGGCGACACGCACCGGCTCCGGACCGGCTTGTTGCCCGAAGCCTCGAATGCGAAGAACGTACTCAGCGTCTCGGGGAAAAGCGTAGGAAACCCCAATTTCTCCCGTGGACGCAAGAATCCGCCCCCAATCTCCGTGGGGGCTTCCCGCAACGTCCCCCTTGAGATCCTCGGCTTCCCACGAGTTCGTCGCGGGAACGCGAGCGGTCCCGGATTCGATTGCTCGTTCCGCGATCTGCTCCGCGGCGGCCAAATACTTTTCGAACAGCAGAGGAGGCAGCGTCAAGACGTCGCCAATGTTGTCGAACCCGTAACCGACGTCGTCCGAGGGGAAGTCGTCAGCCGGGTGAAAATCGATCCCGATCAGATCGCGGATTGTATTGTTATACTCAACACGATTGAGCCGGCGCAACGTAACTCGTCCCGGGTCCACTTCCTTGGCGCAATCGACCCGAGCGAGTTGAGCGCTCGTCCACGAGGTCAGGGAGGCGATTTCTTCCTGACTCGGCCGTGGCTTCCCTTCGGGTGGCATGTCTCCCGACTCGACGTTCTCGAGCACCTTCCGCCAGGTTTTCCGGTTCTGATCCACCGCCGATTCTTCGGTGAAACGCGCGAGGTTGATCCCCCCCTTCGGCTTTTCCGCCCCATGGCAGCTCGTGCAATGCTTCGTCAAAAAAGGGAGAACATTCTGGCGGAAGGCGGACGTGGAATCGTTCGCCTGGTTCGGCTTGTCTTCCACCGCGACCGCCGACGTCTCCCCCGAAATCAGCACGACGGACAAAGCCAAAAGCAGACGGAAATACCAAGGTGTCCAGGCAGGTGGAATCGAAACGGCAGGCATAGAAGAAGCCTCAAGCCGGACATGCGGTCAATATTTTCAACAAAAGTCTATCAGCAACTGGTCGCCAAGACGACCCATTTTTCGCCACCGCTCGGTTTCGAAAACAAGTTCGCACAAAGAGGGCGCGATACAAGTCGTCGTTGAGTACGAATTCACGCGATACTGGCAGGCTGAGCGCAAATAAGTCCCCACTTTCCGCAGGTCGCTTGTCCAATTACCGGGTGTTTTCCGCCGGGGCCGGCCGGCGGTCAGACCAGCCCGTAGCGCTTCGGATCCATACCAAGTAGGCGGATAATCGCGCGGTGTGTCT
>Ga0153954_1000979_pt1 | contig 17798 bp, 14 predicted proteins | sample TSFL038MetaG_FD_102277 | JGI IMG/M metagenome (GOLD analysis project Ga0153954, IMG submission 102277) | Attine ant fungus gardens microbial communities from Florida, USA - TSFL038 MetaG | ecosystem: Host-associated > Fungi > Mycelium > Unclassified | place: USA: Florida, Wekiwa Springs State... | reverse complement strand
CGCAATCCGATCGTCATCGCGGACGTGACCGAGGAGTTCAGCGATGCGAGCGTGACCTTCAATGCGTTCAAGAACGTCATCAAGGCGGGCGGCGTGGTGCGCGCGATCCCGGCGCCGGGCGCGGCTGCGCAGCCACGCTCATGGTTCGACAAGCTCAACGACTGGGCGCGCCAGGACATGGGCGCGGGCGGCCTGGGCTACGTCGTATTCGAGACGGACGGCGGCAAGGGGCCGATCGCCAAGTTCATCCCCGCAGAGATTCAGGCGAGGATCGCCGCCAAGGCCGGCGTGAAAGCCGGGGATGTCGTCTTCTTTGCTGCCGACAAGCCCGCCGGGGCGGCCAAGCTCGCCGGTGCCGCGCGCACCAGGATCGGCACGGAGCTGGGGCTGATCGACAAGAATCGCTTCGAGCTGTGCTGGATCGTCGACTTCCCGATGTACGAGTGGAACGAGGAGGAGAAGAAGATCGACTTCTCCCACAATCCGTTCTCCATGCCGAACCTGGGTGTCGAGGAGTTCCTCGCGCTCGATCCGGCCGATCGCGACAAGATCCTCGCCATCAAGGCGATCCAGTACGACATCGTCTGCAACGGGACGGAGCTCTCGTCCGGCGCCATCCGCAATCATCGGCCCGAGGTGATGAAGAAGGCGTTCGCGATCGCCGGCTATCCCGAAGAGACGCTGGAGGAGAAATTCGGCGGCATGCTGCATGCGCTCTCGCTCGGCGCGCCGCCGCATGGCGGCATCGCCCCCGGCATCGACCGCATCGTCATGCTTCTTGCCGGCGAGGAGAACCTGCGCGAGGTCGTGCTGTTCCCGATGAACCAGCGCGCCGAGGATCTGATGATGGGGGCGCCTTCGGAGGTCACGCCGAAGCAGCTGCGCGAGCTGCATATCCGCCTGAGCCTGCCGGAGAAGTCGGGCTAAACCGTGATTCGGCTCAGAGCTGAACCGGCGGCGCGGAGAGGCGGTCCGACGGCGGCTGCGACGCGTTGGACAGGCCTTCGGTATACGTCGCGATGATATCCCCGATATCGCCCTGCTGCACGATCCGCCCCTGCTGAAGCAGGATGCCGCGGTTGCACCATTTGCGCAGCAGGGTGGGGGAGTGCGACGCCAGGACCAGGATGCTGGAACTGCCGACGAACTGCTCCATCCGCTTCTGCGCCTTGTCGAGGAAGCGTGCATCGCCGGCCGAGAGCCACTCGTCCATGAGCAGGATCTCGGGCGGGATGCAGGTGGAGACGGCGAAACCGAGCCGCACCATCATGCCGGCGGAATAGGTGCGCGCGGGCATGTCGAGATAGGGGCCGAGCTCGGTGAACTCGGCGATCTCGTCGACCCGCGCCCGCATCTCGCGCGGATGGATGTTCATGTACATGCCGCGCAGGATGATGTTCTCCCGGCCGGTGGCGTCCGGGTGGAGGCCGACCGAGACATCGAGCACGGTGGAGATCTTGCCCGACGAATGGACCTGACCGCGCGAGGGGAGGTAGATTCCGCCGAGCACGCGCAGCAGCGTGGTCTTGCCCGCACCGTTGGCGCCCACCAGCCCGACACGGTCGCCATCCTCGATGTCGACAGTGAGGTCGTTGAGCGCGCGCACGTTGATGCGGTCGGTCGCATCGCGTGCAAGGTTGCCCTGGGTGGTGGTGGCGACCAGGAGCTTCTTCAGCGAGCGGCTGCTTCCCTGATACATCGGGAATTCAACCGACAGATTGCGCAAGCGAAGGAAGGCCATGCTCAGTCCAATGCGCCTAGATCCAATACGCGATGCGCGGGCGAAACTTCGCGAACATGGCGAATGTGCCGGCGCATCCGACGATCGTGACGATCAGCAGCACCGGCCATGAATAGGCCATGGGCTCCTTGCCGAGGAGCGGCGCGCGCACCACGTCGATGGCCGCGAACAACGGATTGAGCGGCAGAATGTCCTTCCAGGGTCCGACCGCCTCCGGTGGCCAGAAGATCGGCGTGACGAAGAAGATCACCTGGACGAAGCTCGCGACGATCGGCGGGACATCGCGGTAGCGTGCGCTGACCATGCCCAGCATGATGCTCACCCAGAAGCCGTTGATGGCGAGGAGCACAAGGGCCGGCACGATCGTGATCGCAGTCCATCCGACCGGAACGGTGAAAGCGATCATCACGAGCGGGATGATCAACACGTTGTGCGCCATCACGAGCAGGTTGCGGTACACGTTGCGCCACGCGTGGACCGAGAACGGCATACGCACCTGGGTGATGACGTTCTGCGCGGAGAGAAAGGTCTGGCAGCCTTCGGTGATCACGGTTGAGACGAAGCCCCAGACCACCAGGCCGATGGTGAGGAACGGCAGATAGTGCTCCGCCTCCATGTTGAACAAGCGCGCGTAGATCAGCCCCATCGCCGCGACCATGACGACCATGCTGATGGTCAGCCAGAACGGGCCCAGCAGCGAACCGCGATAACGCATCCTGATGTCCTGCGTGGCCATGGCCGACCACATCCAGAACTTGGACACGCCTTCGGCCAGGTCCGCACGTGCGAGCGTGGAGCGCGATGGAGGCGCGGGCCAGTTTTCATGCATGTCTTGGCTCCGGTTCTCGGTCGATCTCGGAAAGCTCGGTCAACCGAACGACGGAGAGCTCGGCAGGGCCGCCTGAGGCGCAATACAGTCAGGTGGAACGGTCATGACCCCTATCGAACGTTGGCCCCCATAGAGCGTTAAGGACCCCCGTCTAAGCGGAAGATCGCAAGGCAGTCAAAGGGATATTTGCCACGGCGCCCCCCTACGACGGTAGTGCTGTCGCAAGGCCGCGGACAGGTCGAGGGCGATAGCATCGCGGCGAGGGGGAGTCCACGCTTGAACTCGGCCTTCCCCTCGGCCATTACGATTGCCGGGGGTAGGCCGCTCTCGCGGGCTGGGGCCGCAGGGGCGAGGGCAGAACATTCGGGCGGGCATTCGCATGAGCAGCAACCTGGTCCGCGAGCCCGCGCGCTCGTCGCACTCCGGCGGGGCCGGAAAGGTGGCGGCCTTCGTGGCCAAGCTCGCGGTGACGGCCGCGTGCTTCTGGTACCTCTCCCGGCAAATCGACCCAGGCCAGGTCCTGTCTGCCATCCCGCTCCTGGATTTTCGCTGGGCCGCGCTCGCAACGGCGCTGGTATTGCTGCAGATCCCATTGGTGGCCATGCGTTGGCGCAATATCCTGGACGCGCTCGGGGCGCTCGACGAGCGGACCACACGTGCAGCAATCACGGCCATCACGGCGATGGCGGTCTTCTTCGCACAGGTGCTGCCCGGTGCAGCCAGCGACGGACTGCGCGCCTGGATGGCGGTGCGGCTCGGCTGCGACTGGCGTCATGCACTGACCAGTGTGCTGATCGATCGTGGCGTCGGCGTCGGCCTCCTGATCGCGATCGGCTTTCTCACGCTGCTCTGGCCCTCGGATCTGACGGAGCTCGGCGGCTACGGCCATTTCATGCTGATCGCGTATGGGGTCCTGCTCGGCGTCGGGATTGTGGGTCTGCTGCTGGTGCCGAAGGTGGTGCCGTGGCTCCAGCGCTCCCGGTACACCCGCTGGGCGGCGGCGTTCGCCGCCGACGCCCACACTGTCCTGCTTGGCCGCAAGGCGCCGGCCGTGTTGGGCCTTGGCTGCGTCGTGCATGCGCTCACGATCCTGATGATATGGACGCTGGCGCGGGCGCAAGGCATCACCCTGACGGCATTGGACGCCTCGGTGCTGTTCACGGTGATGATCGGCGTCACCGTCGTGCCCATTTCGATCAGTGGATGGGGTTTGCGGGAATTGGCCGTCGTGCAGGTTCTCGGCGGCCACGGCGTTGCGCCCGAGAAGGCATTGCTGTTCTCGGTATGCTTCGGGCTCGCGCTCTTCGTCGGCTCGCTGCCGGGCGTCCTGGCTTGGCTCGTCTATACGGCCGCGCCGGCGCCGCGCCCTGCCGAGCGGACCGGATGAGGCGGTCAGTCCCTGAGCAGAGGCAGCGCGACCGCATCGGCGATTGATGCGGCGAGCCGTACCTCGAAGCCGGGGCTCAACAATGCGATGGCGTCGGCGCGCTCGGCTTCACCGTAGCCGGTCATGACGTGCATCGCGCCCGCCAGGCCCGCGTGCTTGGCTGCCGCGACATCGCTGGCTTTGTCTCCGATGAGCCAGGACTGGCGCAGGTCGATGCCGAGCTGCCGGCCTGCGCGCAGCAGCATGCCCGGGTTCGGCTTGCGCGCGGGGTGATCGGGATGGCCGAGGGCTCCATTCCCGCTCGGATGATGCGGGCACGCATAGACCGCGTCGACGGCCGCGCCGGCGGCAGCCAAGCTCGCCAATATGGTTTCTTGCACCGCCAGGAATTCGGCCCAGCCGAAGTACCCGCGCGCGATGCCGGCCTGGTTGGTGACCATGACGACCGGGACGCCGCATCGGTTGGCGGTCGCGATGGCGTCGGCCGCGCCCGCGATCAGCGCCACGTCCTCGACCCGCCGCAGGTAATCCACCTCCGCGACCACCACCCCGTCACGGTCGAGGAAGAGGGCAGGCGTCTCGTCTCCGCGGCGCCGCACCGGCCGCGCCAGCACCTGACACCAGACGCCTTCGTCATCGAGCGGGAAGCGGCTCATACCGTGAATCTGCAGACGTCAGTATAGACATCCACTCAGTGCCAAATTACCAGGAAACCCACAAGGTCAGCCGAGTTCCGCAGGGGACCTCTCGCGCGGAAATAGTATCGCGGGCGGTGCCGGCCGCTGCTACAACCGCCCATCCCGTTGGGGATCGAGCCTTCCCGAGATCGGCCGACAACGGTCGGAAATCAAGTATTCATGCGTGATCCAATGACGGCTCAACAGTCGGGTAAAGTCGCCCTGATCACCGGCACGACCGGACAGGACGGCACTTATCTCGCGGAATTTCTGCTCGCCAAGGGCTATATGGTTCACGGCGTGAAGCGCCGCTCGTCCTCGTTCAACACGGAACGCATCGATCATTTGATCCGCGATCCGCACGAGGTCGGCGTCTCGTTCCATCTGCACTACGGCGACCTGACCGACGCCACCAACATCATCCGCATCGTGCAGGAGACGCAGCCCGACGAGATCTACAATCTCGCCGCGCAGTCACATGTGCAGGTCTCGTTCGAGACGCCGGAATACACCGCCAACGCGGACGGGCTCGGAACACTGCGCCTGCTCGAGGCCATCCGCATTCTCGGCCGGGAACGGAAGACCCGTTTCTATCAGGCCTCCACCTCGGAATTGTTCGGCAAGGTGCAGGAGGTCCCGCAGAAGGAGACGACCCCGTTCTACCCGCGCTCGCCCTATGCCGCAGCCAAGCTTTATGCCCATTGGATCACGGTCAACTATCGCGAGGCCTACGGCATGCATGCCTCGTGCGGGATTCTGTTCAATCACGAAAGCCCGTTGCGCGGCGAGACCTTCGTCACCCGCAAGATCACGCGCGCGGTGGCATCGATCAAGCACGGGCTGCAGACGAAGCTGTTCCTCGGCAATCTCGACGCCAAACGTGATTGGGGCCATGCGCGCGATTTTGTCGAGGGGATGTGGCTCATGCTGCAGCAGGACGCGCCTGGCGATTACGTGCTGGCGACCGGCGAGAGTCATTCGGTGCGCGAGTTCGTGGAGAACGCGTTCGCGTATATCGGCAGAACGATTGTCTGGGAGGGGGCCGGCGTCGAGGAGAAGGGCGTCGACACGTCGACCGGCGCTGTGCTGGTCGAGGTCGATCCGCGCTATTTCCGGCCGACGGAGGTCGATGAGTTGCTGGGCGACCCGGGCAAGGCGCGCCGCCAGCTGGGTTGGCGCCACAAGGTAAGCTTCGACCAGCTCGTCAAGGACATGGTGGAAGCGGACCTGGTGGCGATCTTGAAGGAGCGGGAGCGCCTAAGCCGCCACGATTGATGAAAAGTTCGTAGCCCGCATGGAGCGAAGCGCAATGCGGGGTCAGTCCCTGCCGGTCGAACGAATCCCGGATTTCGCTGCGCTCCATCCGGGCTACGGGTCCGGCGGCGCCGCTTATCCCCGCCCGTAGACGTCGTCGAGCCGCACGATGTCGTCCTCGCCGAGATAGCTGCCGACCTGCACCTCGATCAGCTCGAGCGCGATCTTGCCGGGATTGGCGAGCCGATGGACGCTGCCGATCGGAATGTAGATCGACTCGTTCTCGTGCACGCTGCGCACGTCCTTGTCGACCGTGACCTCGGCCGTTCCGTGCACCACGACCCAATGCTCGGAGCGATGGAAGTGCTTCTGCAGCGACAGCTTGTTGCCGGGCTTCACCACGATCCGCTTGACGCGGTAGCGGCCGGCAATGTCGACGTCCTGGTAGTAGCCCCACGGCCGGTAGATGCGCCGGTGCTCGACCGCGGCGCGGTGGTTCTTCGCCTTGATGTCCTCGACCAGCGCTTTCACCTGCTCGGCTTTCGCGCGCGCGGCGACCAGGACGGCGTCGGCGGTCGAGACCACGATGATGTCGTCGAGCCCGACCACCGTGGTGAGCAGCGATTCCTCGGAGCGCACGAGGCTGTTGCGGCTGTCCAGCATGACCACGGGACCGTCGGTCGCGTTGCCGTGGTCATCGTGATCGAGCACTTCCCAGACAGTGCTCCAGCTGCCGATGTCTGACCAGCCGAGATCGGCGGGGACGACCGCAGCGCGCTTGGTGCGCTCCATCACCGCGTAGTCGATCGATTTCTTCGGCGCGCGCGCGAACGGCTCGGCCGCGAGCCGCTGGAAGTCGAGATCGCGGGTGAGCCCGCTGACCGCCGCCTTGGCGGCTTCGGCCATTTCGGGTTCGAAGCTCGTGATCTCGTCGAGCATGGTCGCCGCGTGGAACAGGAAATTCCCGCTGTTCCACAAGTAGTCATCCGCCACATAGCCCGCGGCCTTGACCGCGTCGGGCTTTTCCACGAACGCGTCGACGGCGCGCACGCCGGAGCCGTTGAGCGCGGGGCCGGGACGGATATAGCCGTAGTTGGTCGCCGGATGGGTGGGCGCGATGCCGAAGGTCACGATGCGGCCCTCCGCGGCGGCGGCGGCGGCGGCGCGACAGGCTTCGTGAAATTCGTGCGGCTTGCGGATGACGTGATCGGCCGCGAGCACGAGCGCGAGCGCGTCCCGATCCCGCTCCATCGCAAGCAGTGCGGCGACCGCGACGGCCGGACCGGAGTCGCGACGCGTGGGTTCGAGCACGATGTCGGCTTCGATCTTGCGCTCGCGCAACTGCTCGGCGACCACGAAGCGGAACTCGGCGCTGGTGATGACGATGGGGCGCGCGAACAGGCCGCGTTCAGCGATGCGCGCAAGCACCTGCTGGAAGGTCGATTCGGTTCCCACCAGCGGGACGAACTGTTTCGGCATGCTCTCGCGGGATACCGGCCACAACCGGGTCCCCGCGCCGCCGCACATGATCACAGGAACGATTTGAGCCGGCATGACGAGCCTTTCAGTGGCGCGCGAATACGCAGTACAGAGCCGATCCCGGCAGGGGCGCGGATAGTTCAAGCCGTCCCGGCGGCAAACGTCAAGTCGCCCTCTCGGGGTCGCCCATCATAGCCGCCAATAGTCGAGTTCAGCAGGCTTGTCAGTGAGATCGAGTGCGCCTTTGACGTCGACCACGAGCCCCCTTCCAGCTTTCAGAAGGTGCTTGAATAACGGCCAGCCCGAGGTCCTGTAAGAATCGTGCGCGACGGCGAGGACGACCGCATCGGCTGGTGGCAAACCAGTACCCGACGGGCGACCGTCAAGCGCGCCGGTCTGCAAGGTGATCCCGTATTCCGCCAGCGCGATCGCGGGATCGGCCAACGGGTCGTGCACCTGCACGGTGATACCGAAAGACTCAAGCTCGCGGACGATGTCGGCGACCTGCGAGTTGCGGATGTCGACGACATTCTCCTTGAACGTCAGTCCCAGCACCGTCACCAGCTCGACCCGCTTGCCGCTCTTGAGCAAGCGCCGCAGGCACTCACGGGCGACCCGCACGCCCATGGAATCGTTGATGCGCCGTCCCGCCAGAATGACGTCGGGATGATAGCCCGCTTTCTGCGCCCGATAGGTCAGATAGTAAGGGTCGACGCCGATGCAGTGCCCGCCGACCAGGCCGGGAGTGAAATTGAGGAAGTTCCATTTGGTCGCGGCGGCCGCGAGCACATCCTTGGTGTCGATGCCGAGCTCGTGGAAGATCGCCGACAGCTCGTTCATGAAGGCGATGTTGAGATCACGTTGGGCGTTCTCGATCACCTTCGCCGCTTCGGCAACCTTGATCGAGGGCGCCTTGTGCAGGCCGGCGGTCACCACCGAGCCGTAGACAGCGGCGACGATCTCGAGTGTGCGTGCATCCTGGCCAGCCACCACCTTCTTGATGGTCTCGAAGCGATGCGCCGTGTCGCCCGGATTGATCCGCTCGGGCGAATAGCCGACGGTGAAGTCGCGGCCCGCCGTCAGCCCGGACGCCTGTTCCAGGATCGGCACGCAGTCCTCTTCGGTGGCGCCGGGATAGACGGTTGATTCGTAGACCACGATGTCGCCGCGCTTGAGCGCCGCCCCCACCGTCTTCGATGCGCGCAGTAGCGCGGTGAGGTCGGGCCGGCGTGCCTGATCGATCGGCGTCGGCACTGTGACGATGAAGAAGTCGGCCTCGGCGATGTCGGCCGCGCGCGCCGTGAACCGCAGCGCCGCGTGCGCGAGATCATGCGCCGGGACCTCGTGCGTGCGATCGCGCCCGGATTGAAGCTCGCCCACCCGCACGGCGTCGATGTCGAACCCGACCACCGGCGTGCCATGCCGGCCGAAGGCCACCGCGACGGGGAGCCCGACATAGCCAAGACCGATGACGGCAAGCTTGCGACCGTGCGGCACCAGCGTCCTCAACACCTTGCGATCCTTGGGGGACCCTCTTTACCGTTGCGCGGAGCGGTTCGCAAAACGGCCGCCTAAAGCGCGATGATTTTTGGTTGAATCGTCATCGCGCTTTAGGCTCTTGTTTGAGCATGATCTTTTCGGAAAACCGCCGCACACTTTTCCGGATCATGCTCTAGACAGCCTCGCCGCGCATACGTTGGTAGACGCCGACCACGTCGCGCCCGATGCGGCCGGCGGAGAATTCGCTCTCGGCCAGCGCGCGGCTGGCGCGACCGAAGCGCAGCCGCAGCGCCTCGTCATTGGCCAATCGCTCGATCGCCGCGGCGAGCGCCGACACATCATCGAGCGGCACCAGCAGGCCGTTCACCTCATTGCGCGCGATCGCGCGGCATCCCGGCACGTCGGTCGCGATCAGCGGCCGCCCACAGGCGGCTGCCTCCAACAAGCTGAGCGGAAGGCCCTCGCGGTGCGATGGCAATACCGCGATATGCGCGCCGGCCCAGAGTGCGGCAATGTCCTGCACGAAACCGAGATGCTGGAGATTGGGCCGTGCGGCCCAGGACGCGATCTCCTGCGCGGTGAGCGACCCCGGATTGGCCGGATCGGGCAGGCCCGCCACCACCAGCCGGATGTCGTATCCGCGCTGGGCGAGGGCGGCGTGTGCGGCGAGCAAGGCGCGGATGCCCTTCGATTCCACGAGGCGGCCGACGAACGCGATCGTGATCGGCCCGTCCGGTTCCGGCGCGGGCTGCAACACATCGGTGTCGACCCCCGAACCGGGGATCAGCACGATGCGATCGGAGGCGACGCCGAACGCTTGCATCATGGCGCGGTCGTCGGCGTTCTGCACCAGCACGCTCGAACGCGAACGCCCCAGCAGCAGCCGCAACAGCGGCGTCAGAGCCATGCGGGTGAGGCGCAGCTTGGCGCTGTCGCTGGTGAAGGTGGTCCCGAGGCCGGTCATGGCGTTGAGGCAGCGCACCGGCAGCCCGGTGGCGGCGAGCGAGCCGACCACGGTCGCGGGCAGGGCGACGTGATGGGCGAGGTCCGGTTTGAGCTCGCGGTAAAGCGCTCGTACCTCGCGCACCACGCGCATGAGATCGCGCGGATCGAGACTGCCGCGGCGCCAGGAAATGGGGTGAAGGTGAAAGCCTTCCTGCTTGATCGCCGCCGCATGCCGGTCGACCCGGGTCGCCACATGGACCTCGAAGCCGGCGTCCCGTGCCGCGCGCGCCATCGGCAGCCGATGGGAGACGAAATACCAGTCCTCGGTCACCAGATAGATGACGCGCGATTGGCCGGCCGCCCGGTACGCCGTGGGGGCGGACGGCTTGCTGTCGACGCATGTGGTGCCGCCGGGGTCGGCGCTCTCGAGTGCGGCGACCGCGCCGATGATGTGATAGAGACTGGTCGCGCGCGCGGGCTCGTCCACGAAGCGATCGTCCGCGGTCAGCTGGTCGAACCAGAGGCCCTGCACCGGTGTCGCAAGAAAGCGCTGCAAGCCTTTGATGGCAGCCGCCATATCGGACGCGGCGCGGTCTTCGATCGCGTACGCGCGGATACGCTCCGCCTGTCCCCAGAGGCGCGCCACCGGATCGTGCAGGCTGCCGTCGGTGAGCACCGCGTTGATCACGACGCCGCGTTGGCGGTCGAGCCCGTGCGTGTCGGCAAAGGCGGTCAGGCGCGATACCGCGGCCGGCGGCGCTCTCCCCGTCAGCTTGGCCCAGCGGTCGAGCAGGTACGCCCACTCGTAGTGATGGCCGGGCTCGCAGATCCGGCCCTCTATTCCCGCCGCCGGCGTCCAGTCCGCGGCGAAGAACTCACGCAGCGCGCCGCTCTCGGGATCGATGAACCGCGTCAGGCAAAGCTGCGCGACCCCATCCGCCATGCGGCGCCAGGCCGGGCTCGGGGCGACCGCAAGCCAGGCGAGCGCGGCCTCCAGGAGGTGCATGTGCGGATTGGCCCGTTGCGGCAGGCGATGGCGGTGATCCTCGTAGAAGCCACCCAGGGGATGGGCGAAGCCTTGCTCGAGCGCATCGCGGAGGGTTTCTGCCGGCGCCCGCCAGCCGGCGCCGGGACCGAAGGCACGCTCGCCGCTGGCAAAGGCCAGAAGGGCAAACGCCTGGTCGTAAAGGTCGAAGGGGGCCGCGCCGATGCGCCCGTCGCGCTCGACCACGGAGGCGGCGGTCCCTTCGGGGGTCAGGAAATGCGCGCGGAAGTAGTCCAGGGCGTGGCCCGCTGCCGCGCGCCAGGGCCCGTCCCAGCCCAGGCGGCCCGCCTCGCAATATGAAAATGCCATGCGTGCGATCGAGCGGGCGCGGTGGGGCCGCGGGCAGGGGCTGCCGCCCAGATCGATCGCCTCATGAAAGCCGCCATGCTCGCGGTCGGCGCCCACCTGCCACCATAGCGGGAAGGCCGCGTCGATGAGCCAGCGCCGCAGCGCTGCCGCCTCGCTCATGCGGGCGCGCTCGTCCGGCACGGTCGGGGCGTCGTTGCTTCAACACGGGTGGTGCGTTCCCCTCCCCCTTGCGGGGAGGGGTTAGGGGAGGGGGTGGTTTGGGGCACGGCCTGTGCCACAAGCACCCCCCTCCCTAGCCCTCCCCCGCAAGGGGGGAGGGAACGGACCGCCCGAGTCGCTACGTTGTGCGTCGACCCTGGGATCGCAGGCGGGGATGACATCTCTACTGGCATTCTTTCGCTCTATACTGCAGATACGCCCCTCCGCCGAGCGCACGGGGCGTCGCGGCACGCCGCTTAATGGCCGGAAAGGATCGAACTTGCCAGAGCCCGTTCTCGTTACCGGTGCCGCGGGGTTCATCGGCATGCACGTCGCACGGCGCCTGCTGGCGGAAGGCTATCATGTCGTCGGCATCGACAATCTCAATGCCTACTATGATCCGCGCCTGAAGGAGGCGCGCGTGCGCGAGCTCGCGGCCTCGCCCAACTTCCGGTTTGAAAAGATTGACCTTGCCGACCGGCAGGCGATCGCGGCGCTGTTTTCCACACATGGCTTCGGCGAGGTCGTGCATCTCGCGGCGCAGGCGGGCGTGCGCCACTCGCTGGTTGATCCGCACGCCTATGCCGACGCCAACCTTTCGGGTTTCCTAAACGTGCTCGAAGGTTGCCGTCATAACCGGTGCCGTCACCTGATCTATGCCTCGTCGTCCTCTGTCTATGGCGCCAATACGCGGGTGCCGTTTCGCACATCGGACAACGTCGATCATCCGCTCAGCTTCTACGGCGCCACCAAGAAGGCCAACGAGCTGATGGCGCACGCCTATGCGCATCTGTTCGCGTTGCCTGCCACCGGGCTGCGGTTCTTTACGGTCTACGGACCCTGGGGACGGCCCGACATGGCGATGTGGCTGTTCGCCGACGCCATCCGGCAGGGACGGCCGATCAAGCTCTTCAACCACGGCCGGATGCGGCGCGACTTCACCTATGTCGACGATGTGGTGGAAGCGATCGTGCGTCTGGTGCCGCGCCCGGCGGCGCCCGACCCGGCGTGGTCGGGTCTGGCGCCGGATCCCGCCACCAGCAACGCGCCATGGCATGTGTATAATATCGGTAACAACTCTCCGGTCGAGGTCACCGAGGTGGTGCGTCTGATCGAGGAGGCCGTTGGGCGGCCGGCGATTCGCGAGTTGTGGCCGATGCAACCAGGCGATGTCCCGGAAACCTGCGCCGATGTCACTGATCTCGAGCGCGCCGTCGGGTTTCGGCCCAAGACTCCGATCGGCGAGGGGGTCAGCCGATTCGTGGAGTGGTTCCTGCGGTTTCACGCCACGTGATCGCCCAGAACCATCCGAAATGGGTCATTAGAGATGTAACTGTTTGATTCAAAACGTGAAGATCGGTAAAACCGTGGGCATCGCCAGCCGCTTGGCGCCGTGCTAGGGAGATTCGGCAACTGGGGGCGGCAGGGGGACATCTTCGATCATGGTGCAATCCGCCAAGCAGCGCGCGGATGAGCCGTTACGCCTCGGCGTGGTGGGCGTGGGCGTCATGGGGAGCAACCATGCGCGCGTGCTCGCCGACCTTCCAGGTGTCACGCTCGTCGGCATCGTCGACCCGGATGCCAGGCAGCGCGACCGCGTTGCCGGCATGCTCGGTTGTGGCGCCTTTGCCGACGTAGCCTCGCTGCTCGCGGCCGGCGTCGACGCCGTCAGCATCGCCGCACCCACGCACTTGCACCAGGAAGTGGCGCTGGCCTGCATTTCGCGCGGCGTGCATGTGCTGGTCGAGAAGCCAATCGCCCCGTCGGTAGAAGAAGGCCGCGCCATCATCGCAGCGGCGCGTCATGCCCGCGTCGCGCTCATGGTGGGCCACGTGGAGCGTTTCAACCCCACGGTCGAGGCGATCAAAGCCGCCATCAGCGGCGAGGACATCTTGTCGATCGCCATCACCCGCGTCGGCCCATTCCCGCCACGTATGTCGAATGTCGGCGTGGTCATCGACCTCGCGGTGCACGACATCGATCTCATCCGCTGGTTCACCGAATCAGAGATCGCGGAGGTGCAGCCGCAACTCTCGAGCGCGGTGGCGGAGCGCGAGGACATCGCCCTCCTGCAATTCCGTACGGCCTCCGGCGTGCTCGCGCACATCAACACCAATTGGCTGACGCCGTTCAAGGCGCGCAATGTCACCATCGCGACGCGCAACAAGTACGTCATGGGCGACCTGCTGACCCGGCAGGTGACCGAATGCTTCGGCTTCCAGCCGGACGGCAGCTATTCCATGCGGCACCTCTCGGTCGGTCATGCCGAGCCGCTGCGCGCCGAGTTGCAGGCCTTCGTCGCGGCCATCCGCAGCGGCAATGACCCGGCGGTGACCGGCGAGGAGGGCGTTGCCTCGCTCGAGATCGCCATCCGCTGCCTCGAGAGCCGGGCTGCGCCCAGCCTGACGCGTCGCCGCTCCGGGCCGCGCCGGGTCATCGGCTGACCTGATCATCAACACGCTTTCTGACCAGAACGAGCCTTCGACCAAGATGAACCAGCACGCCCGCCTCGATCCTGCGCCCATTCCGTTCATCGACGTGGGCGCGCAGCGGCGGCGCCTGGGACGTGCGGTCGACGATGCGGTGGCCCGCGTGCTCGACCATTGCCAATTCATCCTTGGGCCGGAGGTGCGCGCCCTCGAGGCCGATCTCGCTCAGTTCTGCGGCGTGCGTCATGCGATCAGCTGCGCCAGCGGCACCGACGCCTTGATTCTGGTGTTGATGGCGGCCGGCGTAGGTCCGGGGGACGCCGTGATCTGCCCGAGCTTCACTTTTACCGCGACCGCCGAAGTGGTGGCGCTGGTGGGCGCCACGCCGGTGTTCGCAGACGTGGAGGAGGCCAGCTTCAACCTCGACCCGGAGAGCCTGCGCCGCGCTTGCGCGACTGCACGCCGGGCCGGCCTGCGGCCCAAGGCCGTCATTCCCGTCGATCTGTTCGGGCAGCCCGCCGACTATGACCGCATCCGGCCGGTGGTGGAGGCGGAGAATTTGTTCGTGCTCGACGACGCCGCGCAATCCTTCGGCGCGAGCTATGGCAATCGTCGCATCGGCGCGCTTGCACCCGCCACGGCGACGAGCTTCTTCCCGGCCAAGCCGCTCGGCTGCTACGGCGACGGCGGCGCGGTGTTCACCGACGACGACGAACTGGCGCAGGTGATGCGCAGCATCCGGGTGCACGGAGAAGGCCGGGACAAGTACGATTGCGTGCGCATCGGCATCAACGGACGCCTCGACACCATTCAGGCCGCGATCCTGATCGAGAAGCTCAAGATCTTCCCCGACGAGATCGCCGCGCGCGCGCGGGTCGCGGAGCGCTATTCCGCCGGCCTCGCCGATGTCGCGATCGTTCCCGCGGTCGCGCCCGGCGCGACGTCGGTCTGGGCGCAGTACACCATCCGGCTCGCTCCTGGCCGGCGCGACGGGTTCGCGCTTGCGCTCAAGGCGCAAGGCATCCCGACCGCGATCTATTATCCGATCCCGCTGCACCGCCAGTTGCCCTATCGCGGGTTCCCGGTTACGGACGGTGGCGCGCCCGTCAGCGAGCGGCTGGCGGAGGAGGTCATCAGTCTGCCGATGCACGCCTACCTCGACGAGCCGACGCAGGACCGTGTCATTGCGGCGGTGCGCGGCGCGCTCCGCGGCTAACGGGGCCGTGGCGCCGTGGCGGACTTGTTCCGGCCATCTACGCCTCTAATCTGACCGCGACTCACAGACGTACCAGCGGGCCTGACCAGTGCTCGGACGCATCTTCACCGTTGGCGGCCTGACGCTGCTGTCGCGCCTGACGGGCTTTGCCCGCGATATCCTGCTCGCGGCCGTGCTCGGCGCCGGCCCGGTCGCCGACGCTTTCTTCGTGGCGCTGCGGCTCCCCAACCACTTCCGGGTGATTTTCGCGGAGGGCGCCTTCAATGCCGCCTTCGTCCCGGCCTATGCGCGCATCCGCCAGCAGGGCGGGGCGGTCGCGGCCGGTCTGTTCGCGGATCGCGTGTTCACGCTGCTGTTCGCGAGCCTGACGACCCTGCTGGTGATCGCGCTCGTCTTCACGCCGGCGGTGATCTCGTTACTGGCGCCCGGCTTCGCCAAGGATCCCGGCCGTTTCGCGCTCGCAGTCGAGCTCACGCGCATCACCTTTCCCTATCTTCCGCTGATATCGCTGGTGACGCTCTATGGCGGCATCCTCAACGCGCTGTCGCGTTTCGCCACGCCCGCGGCTGCGCCGATCCTGCTCAACCTGTCGATGATGGTGACGCTCGCGGTGGCCGTGCTGTTCCCGACGCCGGGCCATGCGGCGGCCTGGGGCGTGCTCATCGCCGGCGTGCTCGAATTCCTGCTGGTGGGCGCCGACGCCTGGCGCCACGGGGTGCTGACCGCTTTCCGCGCGCCGCGCTGGGATGGGGACGTCAAGCGTTTCTTCAAGGCGCTGGTGCCCGCGACCATCGGCTCGGCCGGCGTGCAGGTCGCGTTCTTCGCCGACACCATCATCGCGAGCTTCCTGTCCGCCGGCGCATTGTCCGCGCTCTATTATGCCGACCGACTCAACCAGCTGCCGATCGGGGTGATCGGAATCGCCGCCGGCACCGTGGTGGTGCCGGAGATGGCCAACCGGATCGCGGCCGGCGACGAGGCCGGCGCGGCGCGCGCGCAAGCCCGCATCATCGAGCTGACATTGTTGCTCTCGATTCCGTGCCTCGTCGCTTTCCTGCTGCTGCCTGACCTGATCATGCGCGCATTGTTCGTGCGCGGCGCGTTCACCGCCGCGGACGCGCAGGCGGCGGGTCGTACGCTCGCGGCCTATGCCATCGGTCTGTTGCCCTATGTGCTGATCCGCAGCGTCACCGCCACCTTTCTCGCCCGCGGCAACACCGCGACGCCGGCCAAGGCGGCGCTGACCGCGGTCGCCGTCAACGTCGCTTGCAAGGTTGCGCTCATGGGATCGCTGGCGCAGGTCGGACTTGCGCTCGCGACATCGATCGGTGCCTGGCTCAATCTCGGCCTGGTGGTGTGGCTCGCGATCCGCGCCGGCTATCTCAGGTTCGATCCGGAGCTGCGCAGCGTAGTCGGAAGGCTTGCGGCCGCCGGGATCGCGCTGGCGGCCGTGCTCGCGTTGGCGCACCGTCCGGTCGAGCGCCTGTTTGCGGCCTCTTCCAGCTTGCACAGCGTGGCGACGCTGGCGGCGCTCGCCGCGATCGGCGCGCTCGTCTATGGCGGCATCGTCATGGCGCTGTTCGGTCGGCAGTGGTTGGCGATGCTGCGCGCCCGCAAGCGCTAAAGCATCCGCGGTCGTGTTGGCCGTAGAGGTACTAACCTACGCCGCGTCGATAACCTTTGTCGAAGCCGATCGTCTTGAGCGCGCGCACCATCTGCTCGTTCCGATAACGCGTACGATTGCAAGGCGCCGAATAATACCGCCCAAGCGGCAGCGAGCGTCCGTTGTCAGGGCTGCGTCCAGCGGTTCCGGCCTGTGCGTGGGAGAAGCTGGACACGCGACGAGCTTGATCCTATTTCCACTTAGGGACGATCGTTGCTCGAAGGGGGGGCTGCGGGATGTCGAGTACGAGGGGCGTTGTCGCCGTCACTTCGCTTGCGCTGGAGGCTGACATCGCCTCCGGTCCGGGCGTGTCGGTCATCTGCGTCCAAGGCTTACAGCTTGCCGCCGCCCTCGAGGCGGCGATTGCGCGCGGCGCGCGCGGGGTCATCAGCTTCGGGATCGCCGGAGGGCTGGCGCCCGAGCTGAGGGCCGGCGACTGCATCGTCGCGGCCGCTGTCCAGAGCGGGGAGCAGGTCTTTCCGACCGATCAGGTCTGGACCCGCACCCTGCTGAGCGCGCTGCCGGGCGCGCTCCATCGGCATGTCCTCGCGGTCGACGCCCCGGTCGCACATCCCGTCGAGAAACGCCAGCTCCATGCCGAGACCGGAGCCGCCGTGGTCGACACCGAGTCCCATATCGCGGCCCGCGTCGCCGCCGCACACCGGATACCGTTCGCCGTGTGTCGTGTGGTCATCGACGCGGCCCACCGGCGGCTCCCGCCGGCTGCGCTGGTCGGGCTGCACGATGATGGCACCCCTGACGTGCGTGCCGTCTTCGGCTCGGTCATGCGGCAGCCACGCCAGCTGCCGACGCTGGCCCGCACGGCGCTTGATGCGCAGGTCGCGCGCAACGCCTTGCGGCGCGGCCGACGCCTGCTGGGCGTCGGCCTGGCTTTCCCTTATTTCAGCGACCGCGCGTCCGAGCTCCTGGTGTCGGAGCGCGGCGAGCCGGTCCTGTCGACGCCCTGAAACGCCTTAGCCCAACTTTCTCAACTCGCTGGGTGCAACGGGGATTTTTGCAGGATAGCGGGGTGTAAAAGTGAGTCGAATCAAGGAGAGGCGTTGGTAAATCGTCTGTAGTGTAGACCAAGTATCTTTTCATTGGTCTGACTTGGAGTAGGTTGAGT
>Ga0153954_1000978_pt1 | contig 17802 bp, 19 predicted proteins | sample TSFL038MetaG_FD_102277 | JGI IMG/M metagenome (GOLD analysis project Ga0153954, IMG submission 102277) | Attine ant fungus gardens microbial communities from Florida, USA - TSFL038 MetaG | ecosystem: Host-associated > Fungi > Mycelium > Unclassified | place: USA: Florida, Wekiwa Springs State... | reverse complement strand
GCGCGCCTTGGCGGCCGCTGGGGCATTGATCACGCCAAGCTGCATCCAGATGATTTTGGGCAATGGCGAGAGCGCAAGTGCCTCATCGACAGTGGCGCCGGCCGCTTCCGGATTGCGGAAAATATCGACCATGTCGATCGCGCAAGGCACATCGGCAAGGTGGGCATAGACCGGCGCGCCAAGGATCGTCTGGCCGGCAAGTCCCGGATTGACGCCGACCACGGCATAGCCGTGCCGGAGCAGGAAGCCGAAGACGACATTGGAATCGCGCGCCTTATTGGCCGAGAGGCCGACCAGGGCGATGGTTTGCACGCTTTGGAGAATTTCGCGGATGTGGTCATCCGAAACATGTTGAGGTATCATATTACCGCATCGCCAAGAGGATTGTTTTTCCGCCTATTTTAGGCCCATTGCGATTGACGAAACGCGCTCTGCCACGTAGAAGCACCAGCTTCGGCGCAAGCCCCATCAAACGAGTTTAATATGTTCGGCAACACCCATTCGACCAAGACGGCCGATATCCAGAAAAACTGGATTTTGATCGATGCCAAGGGCCTCGTCGTCGGCCGGCTGGCCTCGCTCATCGCGCTCCGGCTGCGCGGCAAGCATAAGGCGAGCTTTACGCCGCATATGGACGACGGCGACAACATCATTGTCATCAATGCGGACAAGGTGGTGTTCACCGGCCGCAAATACGACGACAAGGTCTATCACCACTACACCGGCTTCCAGGGCGGCATCAAAGAGCGCTCGGCCAAGTTCATCCTTCAGGGCCGCTTTCCGGAGCGCGTCATCGAGAAGGCGGTGGAGCGCATGCTCCCGCGCGGCCCGCTCGGCCGCAAGCAGCTCGGCAATCTGCGCGTCTATAAAGGCGCGGAGCATCCGCACGCGGCGCAAAACCCGGTGACGCTCGACGTCGCCAGCCTCAATCGTAAGAATGCAAGGAGCGCCTGACGATGGCGGAGACTCTTTCCTCGCTGCAGGATCTGGCGGCAGCGAATGTCGAGGCGCAACCCGCCGCGCCGGTCTATGTGCAGAAGCTCGATAAGCAGGGCCGCGCCTATGCCACCGGCAAGCGCAAGGATGCTGTTGCGCGCGTCTGGATCAAGCCCGGTTCCGGCAAGGTCACGGTCAATGACCGGCCGCTCGAAGTCTATTTCGCCCGTCCGGTGCTGCGGATGATCCTCCAGCAGCCGCTCGGCGTCGCCAAGCGCTCGGGCCAGTATGACATCATTGTGAGCGTCGCCGGCGGCGGCCTCTCCGGCCAGGCGGGCGCCGTGCGCCACGGCCTTGCCAAGGCGCTCACCCATTACGAGCCCGATCTGCGCCCGGTGCTGAAGCACGAAGGCTTCCTCACGCGCGACTCTCGCGCGGTCGAGCGCAAGAAATACGGCAAGAAGAAAGCCCGCCGCAGCTTCCAGTTCTCGAAACGCTGATTATCTTACGGCTTCATGCGGCTGCCATCTGGCGGCCGCATATGGCTGCAGGGTTTCTCTCGAGGCTGCGAGCATGAGCGCACGCGTCTTCATCGACGGTCAATCTGGCACGACGGGCCTGGGCATCCAGGCGCGTCTCGAAGCCATGCCCGAAATCGTTCTCGCCGAACTGCCGCCGGAAGAGCGCAAGAACCCGGCCGCCAAGGCCGATATTCTGCGCACGGTGGATCTCGCCATTCTCTGCCTGCCGAATGCGGCGGCGGAGGAGAGCGTCGCGTTGATCGCGGGCCTTGGCAATGCGGCACCGCGGGTGCTCGATGCCTCGACCGCGCATCGCGTCGCGCCCGGCTGGGTCTATGGCTTCCCGGAGCTGACGCCAGAGCAGGGCGACAAGATCAGGGGCGCGCAGCATGTTTCTAATCCGGGCTGCTATGCGACGGGTGCGATCGCGCTGCTGCGGCCGCTTGTCGATGCTGGCCTGATCCCGGCTGATTTCCCGCTCTCGATCAATGCCGTTTCCGGCTATTCCGGTGGCGGCAAGACGATGATTGCCGATTTCGAAGGCGGCCACGCGCCGCATTTCGAACTTTACGCACTCGGCCTCGAACACAAGCACGTGCCGGAGATCATGGTCTACGGCGGGCTGACGCGGCGGCCGATCTTCGTTCCGAGCGTCGGCAATTTCGCGCAAGGCATGCTCGTCTCGATCCCGCTGTTCCTCGACGAATTGCCGGAGAAGCCGGAGGCGGAGGAACTGAACGCCGCGCTCGCCGCGCGTTATGGCGAGACCGCCAATATCCGCGTGCTGCGGCCGGACGACGAGACGACGCTCGAGCCGGAATCGCTCAACGGCAGCAACGATCTCGAATTGCGCGTCTTCGCCAATCCGGCGCGGCGGCAGGCCGTGATCGTCGCCAAGCTCGACAATCTGGGCAAAGGCGCTTCGGGCGCCGCAATCCAGAACCTGCGGCTGATGCTCGGGCTCGACGAGTAGACTGACCACCGAAGAAGCGAGTTATTGCGCCTGCAAACGCAGGCAGAGAATTTGCGTTCATATATGAAGGTAAACTTTGTAGTTTGCCTTCCTACGTGCTAGCCTGTGCACATGACGCAAAATCCTTCGCCTTCTCGATTCGCCCGCACTCTTGCGCTCGGCGACAAACAGCCGGCCGTTCAATGGCTGACCCTCATTTTCCTGTCGGTCGTGATGGTTGCCGCGCTGGAGCAGGTGCATCTGCCGGCCGCGCTCATGCTCGGCGCGATGGTCGCCTCGATCCTCGTCGCCACGCAGGACGCGACGATCCGCGTGCCGCAGCTCGCCTTCATTCTCGCGCAGGGCCTTGTCGGCTGCCTTGTGGCGCGGGCGTTGAAACCTTCGATCCTCACCGAGATACGGTCGGACTGGGTCTTGTTCTTCGTTGCCGTCGCCGCGGTGATCGTCGCCAGCGCCGCGCTTGGCTGGTTGCTTGCGGCGCGGCGGGTTCTGCCGGGCTCGACGGCGCTCTGGGGCTCGTTTCCCGGCGCCGCGACTGTGATGGCGTTGATGGCCGAAGCCTATGGCGCCGACATCCGCCTCGTCGCGCTCATGCAATATCTGCGCGTCGTCTGTGTTGCCACGACCGCCTCGATCGTCGCAGCACTTTGGGCCAATGGCGGCGGCCGCCCGCCGCCGGTCGATTGGTTTGCGCCCATTGCGCCGCTGCCCTTTGCCGAGACGCTGCTGCTTGCCTTCGGCGGCGCGCTGATTGCGCCTAAGCTGCGCATCCCCGCCGGCTCATTGCTTCTGCCGCTTGTCCTTGGCGCGGTCCTCAGCGGCCGACATCTGATGACGATCGATCTGCCGCCCTGGCTGCTCGCGATGAGTTATGCGGTGGTCGGCTGGAGCATCGGCCTGCGATTCACCCGCCCGATTCTCGTCTATGCGGCCCGGGCGCTGCCGCGCATCCTGCTTTCGATCGTCGCGCTGATCGCGATCTGTGCGTTGTTCGGCGTCGTTCTGTCGAAGGCGGCGCATGTCGACATGCTGACGGCCTATCTCGCGACGAGCCCGGGCGGCGCCGATTCCGTTGCCATTATCGCCGCCTCAAGCAAAGTCGATGTCCCGTTTGTGATGGCACTGCAAACGGCGCGGTTTGTTATTGTCCTGCTGATCGGGCCGCGTCTCGCACGGTTCGTCGCCGAGCGCACCGGATTCACGGAGAAAGGGCATGAACCCAAAGCTTGAGCAGACGCTTGGGACTTGGCTTCGCGGCATTCGCGCCGATGAGAAACATCTTGCCTTCAACGATCCGCGTTTCGCCGCGGCACCGGTGACCATCTCGCTCACGAGCTCCGCCTTTGTCGAAGGCGCTCCGATGCCGAAGCGCTATGCCGGCGTCGGGGTCGGCGACAATATTTCGCCGCCGCTTGGCTGGAGCAATCTACCGGCGGCGACGCGCGAACTCGTGCTCATCATGCAGGACCCGGATGCGCCGCTACCGCGCCCGGTGACGCATGTCGCCGTCACCGGCATTCCGATCGGCTGGACCGGATTGGCCGAAGGCGCGCTTACGGCCGGACCGCCGCTCGCCTTTGCGCGCGGCAGTTTCGGGCGTGTCGGCTATGCCGGACCGCGGCCGATACTCGGCCACGGACTGCATCGCTACGTCTTCCAGATTTTCGCGCTGAACCGCGGCCTTAGCCTGCCGCCATTGCCCAAGCTCAATCTGGTGCTTGCCGGCATGGCCGACACGCTGCTCGCGCGCGGCGTTCTTGTCGGAACTTACGAGCGGCCGTAAGTCGTCACAGCCCTCGCCGCCAGGCGATGACTTCGGCGCGCTGTTCGCCGAGGCCTTCACCGCCGAGCGTCACGACATCGCCGGGCTTCAACCAGACAGGCGGCTTCATGCCCATGCCGACGCCGGGCGGTGTGCCGGTGACGATCACGTCGCCGGGCTCCAGCACCATGAAGTGCGACAGGTACGAGACGAGCTTGCGGACGTTGAAGATCATCGTCTTGGTATTGCCGGTCTGGCGCCGCTCGCCATTGACGTCGAGCCAGAGTGCGATGCGCTGCGGGTTCGAAATCTCGTCGCGCGTCACGAGCCATGGCCCGAGCGGCCCGAATGTCGGCGCGCCTTTGCCTTTGCCCCATTGGCCGCCGCCGCGATCGATCTGAAAGCCGCGCTCGGACACGTCATTGGCGAGGCAATAGCCCGCAACATGATCGAGCGCCGCGCGCTCGCCGATGTAATGGGCGCGCGTGCCGATGACGATCGCAAGCTCGACTTCCCAATCAAGCTTCTCGCTGCCTTTTGGCTGGATAATCGGATCATGCGGGCCGCAGACCGAATTCGCCGCCTTGAAGAAGACGATCGGCTCCTTCGGGATCGGCGCGCCGGCTTCGGCGGCGTGATCGGCGTAGTTCAATCCGATGCCGATGAAATTGCCGGGCCGCGCGATGGGTGCACCGAGCCGTGGGCGGCCGCGCACCAGCGGCAGACGCGACAGGCGGGTGCGGGCGAGCTTTTCGAGAAATTTGTCGCCAAGGTATTCGCCGGCGAAATCCGGCACGATGGCGCTGACGTCACGGATCTTGCCTTCTTCATCGATGAGGCCGGGTTTTTCTTTGCCTGGCGCACCGTAACGGACGAGTTTCATTCCTGCTTTCCCCCAATGATTTCGCTCCGTTGTTCCATAGACCGCCGGGAGCGGGCCGTCGAGGGCCGCAGAACGCGTGCCGGAACGGGCGAACTTGATAGAAAATGTCAAAGGCGCGCGCGATACTCATGCCTGCAAGCGGGAAAACGCCCAGCAAGTTCGGAGTAGAGCGCATGAATACGATCACGACCAAGGATGGCGTGCACATTTTCTACAAGGACTGGGGCAGGGGCCAGCCGATTGTCTTCAGCCACGGCTGGCCGTTGTCGGCGGATGATTGGGACGCGCAGATGCTGTTCTTCCTCAATCACGGCTACCGGGTCATCGCGCATGACCGCCGCGGTCACGGCCGATCGAGTCAGACGGGCGACGGCCATGACATGGATCATTATGCCGATGATCTTGCCGCCGTGGTCGCGCATCTCGATCTGAAGGATGCCATTCATGTCGGCCATTCGACCGGCGGCGGCGAGGTGGTGCACTATCTCGGCCGGCATGGCGAAAGCCGTGTCGCTAAGGCGGCGCTGATCAGCGCGGTGCCGCCGCTCATGCTGAAAACACCGGCAAATCCGGGCGGCCTGCCGAAAGACGTCTTCGACGGCTTGCAAGCGCAGCTTGCGGCGAACCGTTCGAAATTCTATCGCGATCTGCCGGAGGGACCGTTCTACGGCTATAACCGCCCCGGCGCGAAACCTTCGGAGGCCGTCATCGCGAATTGGTGGCGTCAGGGTATGATGGGCGGCGCCAAGGCGCATTACGATGGCATCGTCGCCTTCTCGCAAACCGATTTCACCGACGATCTCAAGAAGATCAATGTGCCCGTGCTGGTGATGCACAGCGAAGACGACCAGATCGTCCCCTATGCCGACGCCGGTCCCTTGTCGGCCAAGCTTCTCAAAAACGGAACGCTGAAGACCTATAAGGATTTTCCGCACGGCATGCCGACGACGCAGGCGGAAACGATCAATGCCGATCTTCTGGCATTCCTGAAAGCGTAAGGCGCCTGCAACCGCGCCGCAGCGCGCTGCGCTGCGGCTGCCGCCTCCTCATATGATGAGGTTTTGGTTAGATATAGGCGTCTCGCTATTCCAGATACGGCGTCAGCACAGCTTCGATCCATTTCATGAATGCGCGGACTCGGCGCGATAGATTGCTCCGATGTGCTACCACGAGAGACACGGCGATCGCTCGGCGGCGAAATTCGGGCATGATCTCCACAAGCGCTCCACTCTCGAAGTATTGGCCAATCCCCAAGAGTGGCGCTTGAATCAGGCCAAGGCCGGCGACGGCCGCTGCGTCATAGGTCTGCGCGCTGTTGACGTATAGCGCACCTGGCAACCGAAGCGTCGCGTAGCTGTCGCCGTCCGGATATTCCCATTCAAGGGGTCTTGCGCCCAGTATCGTCGAAAAATGAATCGTCCGATGTCCCTGACGCTGGAGATCTTCTAGCGATCGAGGGACGCCATAGCGTGCCAGATAGGCGGGACTGGCAGCGTTGACCATGCGCAACAGGCCCAGCGGGCGGGCAATCAGCGTCTCGTCCCTTATAGGCCCAAGCCGCAATACACAGTCGAACCCCTCTTGAACTAGATCAACTTGCCGATCCGTACTCGACACCTCCAGCTCCAACTCGGGGTGAGTAGCCATGAAATCCGGCAACGCCGGCACGATCGTTGTGCGCGCCACCTCGGTCGGAAGATCGACCCGTAAACGCCCGCGAAGTGCCACGCGATCGCTTGCGAACATCGAGTGTAGGTCGTCGACTTCGGCAAGCAGATCGCGGGCACGCGCATGAAATGCGCGTCCATCCTCCGTCAATTGCACGCTGCGCGTCGTACGGTGCAGGAGCCTGACACCGACATCTTCTTCCAGCTTCCGGACCGCCGTTGAGGCTCTCCCCTTTTGGATGCCCAGGCTATCGGCCGCGCGGGTGAAGCTCCCCATTTCCGCGACCGTTATGAAAATGAGGATGGGTTCGAGATTCTGCATTTGCATGCCTCGATATTGTTATCCGAAAAACGAACAGTGCGTTCAGCTTATCGGCATTTATCACGCCGGAGAGACACAGTAAGCCGAGAAATATGCGATCCCCCTGTCGGAGAATGACAAGTGTCCGAAACCATGAACCTGCATCAGGTGCCTGAAACCATGGCCTCGCACCGCGCCGTGTGGGCCGGCCGGATAATGAGTGCGCTTGTGGTTATCGTTCTGGGGACAGACGGCGCTATTCAGCTTTTCGCGCCAGCACAGATCGCGACCATGTTGCGGGAAACCGGGTTCGCGATGGATCTGACCCGTGTCGTCGGTCCGATCATACTCGCCTGCGCCGTGCTTTACGCCGTCCCGGCCACCTCAGTCCTCGGCGCGATCCTGGTGACGGGCTTTCTGGGGGGCGCAATCTGCGCCCATGTCCGCATTGGTGAGTTGGGATCGCCGCCGGAAATCGTTTCCCTGCTTTTGGGCACGATGACATGGGGCGCTCTGTACGCGCGCGATCCCCGCATCCGGGCCATTCTGCCGCTCATCCGTTGAACCAACGGGGCCGTGCTCTGTCCCTCAAGATCAGGAGAAAAAAGCATGTTTTTAGTCATGGGAATCACGGGAAAAGTTGGCGGCGCAACGGCAGAACATCTGTTGGCGCACGGCAAGGAGGTACGCGCGCTGGTCCGAAATCGCGAGAAGGCGGCAAACTGGGCGAACCAGGGCGTGGAACTGGTTGACGGCGATTGGAATGATTCGGCAGCCATCGAGCAAGCGCTCAAAGGCGTCGAAGGTGCGTTCGTCATGTTGCCGGCTGTCTGGGCGCCCTCGCCCGATTACAAAGAAGCCAAGGGCGTGATTGCAAACTATGTCGAGGCGCTCACCAAGGCAGCACCGCCGCGAGTGGTTGCGCTTTCGTCGATGGGTGCCAACAGAACCAGCGGGCTCGGGATGATCACGGCCTTGTCGCTTCTGGAGCAAGGTTTTCGCGACTTGACATCCCCAATCGTATTTGTGCGCGCAGGCGGATTTTTCGAAAATTTTCTTTACGGTTTGCGTGCCGCCCAGGGCGGTACGCTACCGGTCTACTACAACCCGACAAACCGCAAATCGACCATGGTCGCGACGAACGACATCGGCGCGGAAGTCGCAACCCTTTTAACCGGACCAGCCTGGTCAGGACAGCGCATCGTCGAGCTTGGTTCGATGGTCAGCGCGGATGAAGTCGCAGAGCAATTGGGCGAAGTCCTGAATCTCGGCGTGAAAGCCTTTGCAGTCCCGCGTGCAGGGTGGGCGGAAGCGTTCGAGCGATTCGGCATCCCCAAGGGGCACACTGGAGCTGCCGAGGAAATGTTCGAGGCCGTGAACGCAGGATGGATGGACCTTGGAATCGAGGGTACGGAGTACGTAGCGGGTACGACGTCCGCACGCGATGTATTCGAGGCTGCACAGAACGCCGCCAAGGTGTAGGTCCGGGACGGGCTCATTGCAGCCGATTGCGCGCCCTCGCAATCCCGCCCAGCAAATTGGCGAAATCAGTCGAGGGTTTCGCGATAGAACCAGACGCCGATCATGGTGACGATCAGCGCGAAAAGCGCGATCGGCCAGATTTGAGGCAGGATGTCGGTGACCTCATTGCCTTTGAGCAGGACGCCGCGCGAGATCCGCAGCATATGCGTCACCGGAAAGACCTCGCCGATCCATTGCGCCCAGACCGGCATGCCCTTGAACGGGAACATGAAGCCCGACAGCATGATGGAGGGCAGCAAGGTGAATTGCGCGAGCTGCATCGCCTGCATCTGGCTTGTCGCAAGCGTCGAGATGGTAAGCCCCAGCACGACATTGCTGGCGATGAAGAAGAACAGTGCGACGAGAAGCAAGGGCAGCGACCCGCGCACGGGCAGGTGAAAGACGAGCGCGGACGCAGCGATGATCAGCACCACCTGGATATAGCCGATGCCGATATAGGGCACGACTTTGGCCAGCATCACTTCGATCGGCCGCAGCGGCATGGCGAGCAGGTTCTCCATCGTGCCGCGCTCGCGCTCGCGGGTGATCGACAGCGTCGTGAGAAACAGCGTCGAGAACATCAGCACGATGCAGATGAGCCCGGGCACGGTGTTGAGCACCGTCAATTGCTCGGGATTGTAGCGGGCATGGATGATGAACTGATAGGCGGGATTGGTCGGCGTTACGCGCAGCGTCGGCGGCAGGTCGCGGTCAAGCACGGTACCGAGACCCGAAAGCGCGCCGGTGGCGTTGCCGATCGCGATCGGATCGGTCGCATCGGTATCGACCAATATGGCCGGGCTTTCGCCGCGATCGACGTCGCGGGCAAAATTCGGCGGGATGTTGAGCACGAAGATGACATTGCCTTGCGCCAGATCGCGCTCGCCCTCCGCCTCCGTGCGGATTTCGTGGATGTCGTAATAGCTCGAATTCTTCAAAGCCGCGACGATGCGACGCTCATAGTTTGAATGATCGGCCGAGAGAAGATCGGTCGGCAGGTTATGTGGATTCGAGTTGATGGCGAAGCCGAACAAAAAAAGCTGCATCAAGGGCAGGGCGATGATGAAGCGCAGGGTCAATGGATCGCGGCGGAGTTGAGTCCATTCCTTCTTCAAAACGGCGAGGAAACGCGCGAAGGAAAAGCCGTCCATCACGCATCCTCCTGAACCGCGGTGAGGAGATGGATGAAAACGTCTTCGAGGCTTGGCTCGACCTCGCGCCAGTTCAGCGTCGGGTTTTGTTCGGTTACGCGTTGCAGGGCCGTGCGGTCGGTGCCGGCGATGCGCAGCGCATTGCCGAAGACGGCGGCGGATTCGACGCCGGGCAAACGGCGCAGCACACGCGCGGACTCTTCGACGCCATTGCCTATCGCTTCGAAGGTGATGAGATGCGCGCCGCGGCGCACGTCCTCCGGCGTGCCCTGGGTGACGATCTGGCCGTTCGAGAGATAGACGATGCGCTTGCAGCGCTGCGCTTCGTCCATGTAATGCGTCGAGACAAGGACGGTGAGACCTTCGGCGGCAAGGTCATGGATCAGATCCCAGAACTCGCGCCGCGCCGCTGCGTCAACGCCGGCGGTTGGTTCATCCAGCAGCAGGAGTTTCGGCTGGTGCAGCACGCAGGCGGCGAGCGCGAGGCGCTGTTTCCAGCCGCCGGAGAGCTGGCCGGCGAGTTGCGTCGCGCGATCATTCAGCCCCATCAGCGTCATGACCTCGGCGACGGCACGGGCGCGCGCCGGCACCTGATACACCGCGGCGACGAAATCAAGCGTCTCCTTGACCGAAAGGTCTTCGTAGAAGCTGAAACGCTGGGTCATGTAGCCGACCTGGCGACGGATGAGATGCGCGTCGCGCATCAGGTCGATGCCAAGGCAGGTGCCGCTGCCGCCGTCCGGGACCAAAAGACCACAGAGCATGCGGATGGTGGTGGTCTTGCCGCTGCCGTTGGCGCCGAGAAAGCCGCAGATCTCGCCTTGCGCCACTTGCAGCGTCAGGCCATCGACGACGACGCGGGCGCCGAAGTTTTTCCGCAGATCGTGGACGTCGATGACATAGTCGCTCATGGGAGCGCCGTTTTTGGCGGCGCCGTCTTGTCGAGCGGACGCACTTCGACGGGCTGACCGGGACTGAACAGCGCGGCTTCGTCCGGCAGCGGCCGCGCCTCGACCATGAAGACGAGCTTGTTGTTGTTCGACTCGCTGTAGATCAGCGGCGGCGTATATTCCGCCGTCGGCGAGATGAAGGAGATATGGCCGGTCAGGCCCGCGCGGCAGCCGTCGCAATGGAGCGCGACCGGATCGCCGCGGTGAAGTCCGCCGACGGTTTTCTCGGGCACGAAAAAGCGCACGAAGATATTTTTCGGCGGCAGCAGCGAGATGACCGGCGCATTGGCATCAACGGACTCGCCGGGGAAGGCGATGACGTCGGCGATCCGGCCCGCGGCGGGGGCGACGACGCGGCGCTGCGCGAGCCGCCATTCGGCCATGCCGAGCGCCGATTGGGCCGCGGCGACGGTCGCGCGCTGGGCGCGGATCTCGCCCTCGCGGCCCATCGGCCGCTGCATCTGCTCGAGCGCCGCCTCGTTGACACTGACTTTGGCCTTGGCCGAGAGATAGTCGGCGCGGAGCTGATCGAGATTTTGCGCCGTCGCGAAACCGGTCGTCATCAGCTTTTCGGCGCGCTGAAGATCGGCCTCGGTCCGAACAAGAGTGGCGCGTGAATCGGCGAGATTGCCTTGCGCTTCGCGGATTTCGGTCGGCTTGCCGCCGGAGAGCAGATTGCCGAGTTGCTCCTTGGCTTGGGCGAGCTGGCGGGCCGCCTGGTCGCGGGCGGCGAGATCATCGATATCGTCCTGGGTGAAGAGCGGTGCGCCGGCGGCGACATTGTCGCCGCGGTTGACCAGAACCGCGGTCAACCGGCCCTGCAGAACCGGCCCGACCTTTAGATAATCGGCTTCGGCATAACCCTGCCAGATCGTTTGCACCGGCTTGCGGCTCAGCGCGTACCAGGCACCGGCCGCACCGGCGAGCGCGAGCACGAGCAGAATCGTCCAGAACCGCCGCATGATCAAGCCTATTTGCAACGAAACCGTTTCGTTGCATTATAGCCGGGTGTTAATTCTGGCAAGATGGGATTTTGGCTAAGATCGACACATGACGGAAACACAGCCATTGGAATCGCCGCGCCGTGGCCGCGGCGGCCGCCCAACCCAGGCGGAATCCGAACGCCGCCATGCGGTTCTACTGCACAAGGCGGGCGAACTGTTTTTCGCCAAAGGTTTTGAGGCGACCTCAATCGACGCCGTGGCGCAGGCGGCGGGCGTCGCCAAGCGCTTCATCTACGCGCGCTACGCCGACAAGAGCGAATTGTTCGTCGCCGCCGTCGCCCGCACGATCCAGGATCGCGCCGGCCCGCTCTACAGTTTCGAGATCCCCAACGCGCCGGCCGAAGACGGGCTCGTCAAATTCGCGGAGCGGATCCTGGAGATTGCACTGGCGCCGGAGACCTTGGGTGTCTTTCGCATTCTCCTGAAAGAGGCGCCGCGCTTTCCGAGCCTCGCCAAGCTCGATACCGATCGCAACCGGCATAAGGGTTTGCGGGCGATCGAACGCGTGCTGCGTTTCTATGAGAAGCGTGGTGAGCTCGTCATCGACGACGTCGACATGCAGGCCGAGCTGTTTTTCACGATCACCGTCCGCCCGGCGCAATTGCGCGCGCTGCTCTTTGGACCGGAGCAGGACCCTGCCCAGCAAGAGCATCGGTTAAGGTCGGCCGTCCGGCTTTTTCTCGACGGCACCCGACCGCGGCGCTGATCGGCGGACCTAGATCACCGTGAGATGGTTGGCGAGAAAATCGATGAAGGCGCGCACGCGCGCCGGAACCAGGCGCGAACTCATCACGGCATGGACCGGCATCGGCGGAAGGCTCCAATCCACGAGCACCTGCCTGACCGTGCCGCCATCATAACCCTGACGCGCGATTGCGGGCGAAAGCGCCGCGACACCATAGCCCATCTCGGCAAGCTTCAAAGTCATCGACACATTGTTCGTCGAGAAGCGGCCGTGCACGTCCACATCGACCGATTTCTTGCCCGACACCAGCCGCCAGAGACCGGGCCGCGCCATGTAGGATTGAAGGATGCAGGCGTGATCGGCGAGAGCCTTCGGATGTTCCGGCACGCCATGACGGGCGAGATAGGACGGCGCGGCATAGAAGAGCCGCGCCGTATTACCGAGACGGCGCACGATCAGCGATGGATCTCTGATCTCGCCGAGCCGAATGCTGACATCGATGTTTTCATCGATAAAATTCGCCGGCCGTGGCGTCAGATCGACATCGATCGTGATGTCGGGATATTGCCGCGCGAAATCGTCGATGATCGGCGCGATCAGCGTCAGGCCGAATTCGACCGGCGTCGACAGGCGTAGATGTCCGCTGAGCCGCTCCGCCGCTTCCTTCAGCACCTCCTGCGCCGCGGCAGCATCCTGCATGATGCGCTCGCAGCGCTCGAAATAACGCCGGCCTGGATCGGTGAGCGCGAGACGGCGCGTCGTGCGCTGAAACAGCCGCACGCCGATGCGCTTTTCCATCAGGCTTATGCGGCGCGACAGCGTCGCGATCGGAATGCCCGAAGCTTTGCTCGCGCGGGTGAAACTTGCCGCACGCGCGACTTCGACGAAGAAACCGATGTCCTGCAATTCGGGCGAAGATGACGATGGATTTGGCAAAACTCATATTCTCGTAAATGGAATAATGATTTCCATTGTACCAGATTTATCCAAATCAGGAAAGGTCTAGGTCTCCTGCATGCGTACGCCGCTGCGGCGCGCGCAATCAAGGAGACCGGAAATGTCGAAAGAACAGCTTGCAGACATACTCAAAGCCAGCGCGCAAAACCCGCCGCCGCAGAACGCGTCGCCCGCAAAGATGCGGGCCTGGGCGGACGAGATCACCGCCGGCATGCCGCTCGCAGGCGGCGTGATGATCAGCCGCTCGAGGTTTGGACCCTATGAGGGCGATCTGATCGTGCCGGAAGGCGGCGATGCGTCGCGGCTCATCATCTATTATCACGGCGGCGGGTTCTTTCTCTTCTCCAGTCAGACCTACCGCGTCACCACGACCCATCTCGCGCTGATGACGGGCATGGCGGTCTTTGCGCCGGATTATCGGCTCGCGCCCGAGCATGCAGCGCCGGCCGCGCATGACGATGCCTTCGGCCTTTATCAATGGGTCGTGGCGCACGGCTATGCGGCCGACAGGATCGTGCTCGGTGGCGATTCCGCCGGGGGCAATCTCGCTTTGGCGACCGCGGTCCGCGCGAAAGATGCTGGACTGGCGATGCCAAGCGCGCTTGTCCTGTTCTCGCCGTGGCTCGATTTTGCCGAGGAAGGCGAATCTTATCGCAGCGTCGTCGACGAACCGATTCTGCCGCCGCATGTGCTCGACGGCTTCAAACAGGCCTATCTCGGCGACGGCGATCGCAAGTCCTCGAAGGTGACGCCGCTTTATGCCGATTTTGCCGGATTGCCGCCAACCCTCATCCATGCCGGAAGCTGGGAACGGCTGCGCGACGATTCAATCAAGTTATTTGCCCGGATGCAGTTAGCCGGCGTCGATGCAAGGCTCAAGATCTTCTATGGCATGTGCCACGGCTGGCAATTCTTCGCACCCGTCCTCGATGAAGGAATGGACTCGCTCACCCAAAGCGCGCTCTTCATCAAAAGCGTTGAGGTGGGCCGATGAGCGCGCTTCCCTGGATCGAAATTTTGAGCTGGGCGCTCGCCGCCTTCTTCGTGCTCGGCTTTTTCATCAACACATTTGCAGTGAAAAAGGTCGGCCCGGAATATCGCCGCTGGGGATATCCGGACTGGTTTCATTTCGTCTCCGGCGGATTGGACCTTATCGTAGCCTTGTTGCTGCCGGCCGCATCGACGCGCCCTTATGGCGTCGCGCTCGGATGCAGCATCATGCTCGCCGCCATCGCAACCGTGGTCTTCCATCGCGAATATCGCCGCGCGCTGCCGCCGTCTATCGTGTTCACCTTGCTCGCGATCGTCGGCCGGACGCTGCTTTAGGCGTGGCCTCGTCCGCTCGCCGCGGCGATGCGGCGAGCGCCTTAAGCCTTTACCCGCACATAAGTGCCCGGCGCGTCGCAGAGCGGCATGAGCTTGTCGCCGCCGGGCTCGCGCGCGGCGACTTTCTCCGGCGCTTGCGCGGCGATCCATTCGGCCCAATCGAGCCACCAGCTTCCCGGATGCTCTTTCGCCGCTTGCAGCCAATCGTCGTAATCGCTCGCGAGCGGACCGCCGGTCCAATATTGGTATTTCGGCTTGCGCACCGGATTGATGACGCCGGCGATATGGCCGGAACCGGCGACGACGAAGCGCACGTCGCCGCCGAACAATTTCATGCCGGCGAAAATCGAGCTTGCCGGCGCGATATGATCCTCGCGCGTCGCCAGGCTGTAGGTCGGAATTTTGATGTCGCGCAGATGCACCGGCACGCCGCGGATTTTCATCCGGCCGCGGCTCAATTTGTTCTCAAGGTAGCAATTGCGCAGATAGAAGGAATGGCAGGCCGCCGTCATTCGTGTCGCATCGGAATTCCAGGTTAGGAGATCGAACGGCATCGGCGACTGGCCGCGGATGTAATTGTTGACGACGAAAGACCAGATCAGATCGTTCGGCCGCAACATGTTGAAGACATTCGCCATCTTGGCGCCGTCGAGATAGCCTTTCTCGGCCATGGTCTCTTCCAGCGCGCTGATCTGCGCCTCGTCGATGAAGACGCGCAGATCGCCGGCGTCGGCAAAGTCCGTCTGTGTCGTGAGGAAGGTCGCGCTGGCGATGCGGCGGTCGTTCTTGCGCGCCATATAAGCGAGCGCGATCGACAGTAGCGTGCCGCCGACGCAATAGCCAAGCGCATTGACTTCGCTCTCGCCGGTAACTTCCGCGATCACGTCGAGCACCGTCATGATGCTCTCATCGATATAGGCCTCGAAATCCTTGTCGCGGTGGCGCGCGTCGGGATTGACCCAGGAGATGAGGAAGACCGTGTGGCCTTGCTCGACCGCATAGCGGACGAAGCTTTTGTCCGGGTTCAAGTCGAGGATGTAGTATTTGTTGATCCACGGCGGGACGATCAGCAGCGGCCGCTTGAAGACCTTCTCGGTCGTCGGCGTATATTGGATCAATTCCATCAGGTCGTTGCGGATGATCACCTTGCCCGGCGTCGCGGCCATGTTGACGCCGAGCATGAACTTCGAGGAATCGCTCTGCTTGATGCGCAGCGCGCCATTGCCGGCCTTGATGTCGGCGGTGAGATTGGTGATGCCGCGCACGAGATTGTCGCCGCTTGAAACCAGCGTCTCGTGCAGCAGCTCCGGATTGGTGGCGACGAAATTTGCCGGCGACAGAGCGCTGGAGATCTGGCGCAGATAGAACTCCGCCTTCAGCTTGGTCATCGGGTCGGTTTCGGTGCGGGCGACGAGGTCCTGCACCCATTGCGTCGCGATCGCATGTGCCTGGCGCAGAAAATCGAACAGCGGGCTTTGGTGCCATTGCGGCGCAGCAAAGCGCTTGTCGCCGGGCTCGACGGGGACGACCGGCTGCACCGTTTCGCCGGACATGCGGCGCAGCGTCTGCGCCCACAGCGACAGGAAATGCTCGGACAAAGCCGTGCGCGCCTCAATCGTGCGCTCGGGGTCCGAAAGCCAATATTCGGCGATGCGGCCGAAGGCCTGAACCGCATCGATGACGCTCTCCGAAAAACTGCTGGTGGAGCGATCGGCCTGCGGCTGCAACAGGGTTGACAGCGCGCGGCCGCCTTGTTCGATCAGGACGGCGAGGTTCTGCGAGAGACGGGTGAAATCGAGCTTGGGAGCCTCGGGGGCCGCAGGCTCTGGCGCGGCGGCAGGCTTGGCCAATTCCGGCGGTAATACGGCCTCACTCAAAGACGCTTTCCTCTCAGCAGCCGGCCGGGTCCGACTGGACCCCTGCTTCCTCGGGCTACGCGCCCGCCGTCCCTTGACCGTTGCTGCTTTAACCACGCTCGCACCGCGCCATGATAGAGCTTTATTCCGACGCTAGGGAATAGGGCGGACGGGGACGGGGTACAACCGCGCAACCAGTCGGACACGCACTGAAATGTGGACTTCGCGGACGGCTTTTCAAATCGGCCGGGCGCTCGCCTTTTGGGGAGCGCTCATGCTCACGCCGGCGATGGCTCAGGAGAACTCCCCGGAAAGCATACCGGAAAATCGGCCGCCCCATCCGGCGCCCAAGCCGCCACCGCAGCCCTATGGCGGCGGCACGCCGATCGACGTCATCATGCATACGAAATTGTGGGTCGACCCGCCGAAAATGGCGCCCTTTGTGCGGGAGGCCAGGCCAGCCCCGGATACGCTGAACTATACGCCAACGTCCGGGACCGAGCCGAAGCGCCCGCCGCTGCGGACCGCGACCGACCTCCAGAAAATGGAAGACGAACTGGAAAGTGCCGGCGCTCGGAACGAAGCCGCCGGCGGTCTCAAGACGCGGCATTTTCAGGCGCTATCCGTGAAAAAGCCGAAAAAGACCAAGACCAAGCGGAAGCTTTAGCCGCGCCCTACGCCGGCTGCGGAATACCGAAGCTCAGCACGCGATCGTTCGGAAAGTCATAAAGCTTGCCGGTCTCGGTCCACGCCGGGACGAGGAACTGCATGAGCTTTGGCGCGAAATCCGCCGGCGTCTTCAGCGTCAGCGGGTCTTCGCCGGGCATGGCCTTGGCCCGCATGCGGGTCCGCAGCGGTCCCGGATTGGCGAGCATGACCCGCACGTTCGAAGTCGTGGCCGTCTCTGCGGCATAGGTCCGCGCCAAAGCATCGAGCGCGGCCTTCGAGACGGCATAAGCGCCCCAATACGGCCGGTATTCGGCAAGGTGCGCGACGCCGGAGGTGATGAACAGGACACGGCCGGCTTCCGCGGCACGCAGCGGCACATCTAGCGTGCGGATCAGCCGCCAGTTCGCGGTGAGATTGATGGCGAGGGCCTGATCCCAGGTCTTGGGATCGAGATGCGAGAGCGGCGTGACCAAGCCGAGGTCGCCGGCATTGCCGACGAAAACATCGAGCTTCTTCCAGTGCGCATAGATCGCCGCACCGAGACGGTCGAGCGCCTCGAAATCGGTGATGTCGCAAGGGACCAGCGTCGCTTCGCCGCCTTCGGCGCGGATCGCATCGTCGAGTTCTTCGAGCGCGCCCT
>Ga0153954_1000977_pt1 | contig 17816 bp, 14 predicted proteins | sample TSFL038MetaG_FD_102277 | JGI IMG/M metagenome (GOLD analysis project Ga0153954, IMG submission 102277) | Attine ant fungus gardens microbial communities from Florida, USA - TSFL038 MetaG | ecosystem: Host-associated > Fungi > Mycelium > Unclassified | place: USA: Florida, Wekiwa Springs State... | reverse complement strand
TCCTTTATGTGGATCATGCCGCGCGGGTCATCGAGCGTCTCGCGGAACAAGGGGATGCGAGAGACGCCGGCCTCATTGAACGTTTGCAGAAGCTCCGAAATCGGCTCGTTCTCGTCGAGGGCGGTTATGTCCGCGCGCGGCACCATGAGGGATACGACGCGGCTCGAGCCGAACTGAAGCAAGCGCTCCAGCATCTTGCGTTCGGCTTCGGTGAAGGTGTCGGTCCCGGCCGTCTTCAGCGCGCCTTCGAGCGCGTCGCGGACGTTCTGCGGAACGACCAGGCCCAACTTCGAGCGAAGAAGGTTGAGCCAGCCGGAGGTGCCGAATGTTCGAGCCTCGTCGGCCAAACTATCAGGCAGTGTTTTTTCGTGTGTGTTGTCAGTCATGGCTATGGGTTGAAACCCGGTCAGTCCCTTGTACCGGTTTCCAGCTCACCCGTGTAGGGATTTGCTATACCTAATTTGGAAAGTATATCGATTTCAATGGCTTCCATGCGTTCCGCATCTGCCGGGCTCTCGTGATCATAGCCTAAAAGATGCAGAACTCCATGGACGACCAAATGCTGCACGTGATGCTCGACCGGGACGCCTTGCTCGGCAGCTTCCCGTTCGACGGTTTCGAGTGCGAGAATGATATCGCCGATCTGGCCGTCCGGCGCCCCGTCTCCGGCGGGAAAAGATAAGACATTCGTGGGCTTAGGCTTGCTGCGGAAGCGGCCGTTCAGATCGCGGACGACGGCATCGGACGAGAGCGCAACCGAGACGGAGCCCGGCTCTGAATCGCCTGCCGCTGCGGCGGCAGCCTGGGCGGCGGTCTCAATCAATTGATCGAGACCGGCCACATGCGACCAATCCCCGTCATCTTCGACGATCTCGACCTCGAAGAGCGGGGCGGCCGCATTTAGAGACGCAGACATAGGTCACTTCGGCTTTTCGTAAGCGTCGACGATTTTTGCGACGAGGTCGCGACGAACGATGTCGCCCGCTTTGAAATTGATGATCGAGATATCGTCCACATTGGCCAGAAGCTCGACGGCTTCGATGAGCCCCGACTTGGTGCCTGGCGGAAGGTCGATCTGGGACGGGTCGCCCGTCACGATCATTTTCGAACCTTCGCCGATGCGGGTCAGGAACATCTTCATCTGCATGCTCGACGTGTTCTGCGCTTCGTCAAGAATGACGAACGCGTTGGACAGCGTGCGGCCGCGCATGAACGCCAGAGGTGCAACCTCAATGACGCCTGTCTCGATGTCGCGCTCGACCTTTTCCGGTGGCAGGACATCATAAAGCGCGTCGTAAAGGGGACGGAGATAAGGATCGACCTTGTCGCGCATATCGCCCGGCAGGAAGCCCAAGCGCTCGCCCGCTTCGACGGCAGGGCGTGAGAGAATGATGCGCTCGACAAGTCCGCGCTCGAGGCAGTGGGCGGCGAATGCAACGGCGATATAGGTTTTGCCGGTGCCAGCCGGGCCGACGCCGAAAACGAGATCCTTTTTCTGGATCGCTCGCATGTATTCGCTTTGCGTCGGCGTGCGCGCTTTTACGACCTTACGGCGCGTTGCGATCTGGGCCTGGCCGTCAGACACGGTTCCTTCGGTGCGGGCGTGCCTGATCAGGCCGTCAATATCACCGGCGCCAACAGTTTCGCCCTTGCGAATGCGGCTGTAGAGGCGTTCGAGCACGTTTCGTGCGATATCGCAGGCGGCGGCAGGCCCCGTCAGGATAACAACGTTACCGTGGGCATGGGCATCGATGCCTAGTCGATCTTCGATAAGGGCCAGGTGGCTGTCGTATTCCCCAAGCAGCTGCGGCAGCAGCCGATTGTCTTCAAAGGGTACAACGACACGAGCGGTTTCGACCTCGGCCTTGCTTGGCCGTCTCGACGCCGACGCGGATGACCCGCGGAATGCTGCCAATCCTGACACTCCCTTGTTTGCGATCCTGCTTGTGGTCTTTCTACCCGTAGTGCTCAAATTCGAATCGACTGTCGAGCCAACGTTAGCATGTGAAATCAGCCTTCGGCACACCTAGGTGTGGTTAACGCACAACAAGCCGGCAACTCCTATAGTCCCATTATGCTGCCGCGATGACACCAGACAGGCTAACGCGGCGGGCCTCGGTCACGGCAACATTTGCCGTCTGCCCGACGATGTTCTTGTCGGCCGTTGCATGCACGAGCTGTAGATAGGGCGTCCGGCCGACGAATTCACCCTCAAGGCGGCCGCGGCGCTCGAACAGCACCGGGACGGTTTCGCCGATGCTCCGGGTGTTGAACTCCGCCTGCTGCTCATCGAGGAGCGTCTGCAGCCGCTGGAGGCGGTCGGATTTGACGTCGTCCGGTACTTGATTTTCGAGAGCCGAGGCGGGGGTTCCCGGGCGGGGGCTGTACTTGAAAGAAAACGCCTGAGCAAAACCGACGGCCCTGATCAGGGCAAGCGTATCGTCCGCGTCCTGGTCCGTCTCGCCAGGGAAACCGACGATGAAATCGCTGGAGAGCGCGATGTCCGGCCGGGCTGCGCGAATACGGGCAATGAGATCGACGTATTCGGCCGCCCGATGCTTGCGGTTCATGGCCGCGAGCATGCGATCCGATCCGGACTGAATGGGAAGATGCAGGAACGGCATCAGCTGCGGGACGTCCGCATGCGCCGCAATGAGGTCGTCGTCCATGTCGCGTGGATGGCTCGTCATGTAACGGATGCGCTCGATGCCTTCGATATCGGCCAGCCGACGGATCAATTCCGCGAGGCCGACCGTACGGCCCGCGGCTCCTTCGCCGTGATAGGCGTTGACGTTTTGGCCAAGCAAAACGAGCTCTTTCGCGCCGGCAGCGACAAGCTCGCGGGCTTCTGCCTCGATCTTTGCCGAGGGGCGAGAAAACTCTGCGCCTCGCGTATAAGGCACGACGCAGAACGTGCAGAACTTATCGCAGCCTTCCTGCACGGTGAGAAATGCCGATGGCGAGGACACGCGGCGCGGCGCCTTCATGCGTGAGAATTTTTCGTCGCCCGGAAATTCCGTTTCGACGATGTGCTCGTGCGTGCTTTCCGTGCGCGCGATCAGTTCGGGAAGGCGGTGATAGCTTTGCGGGCCAATGACGAGATCGACGGCCGGTTGCCGGGTCGTGATCTCGCGGCCTTCAGCCTGTGCGACGCAACCGGCGACGGCAATCACCGTATCCTTGCCGTCGCGCTTGCGCGCATGCTTTAGGTCACGGATGCGTCCGAGATCGGAATAGACCTTTTCGGCGGCTTTCTCGCGGATGTGGCAGGTGTTCAGGATAACGAGATCGGCGTGGGCGATCTCGTCGGTTTCGCTATAGCCGTCACGCGAAAGAGCTTCCGCCATACGCTCGCTGTCGTAGACGTTCATCTGGCAACCGAAGGTCTTCAGATAGTAATTTTTGGAGTTCGGTCGCTGCACGTCGATGGGCCGTTTAAATCTCATAGCTGCTCGGGTTCTGTGCTGCGCATAGCACAGAACAGCCCAATCATGTCCATTTCTCGCTGCGGGACTGAGGAATGCTGAGCTTTTGGCGTCGGCTTTCCTGGCTTGGTTCGACCGGGATGAGCGTTGGATCGTCAGGACGGCCACGCAAAATACCGAGCACGTCCGCCCGAACCGCCCGCTCGGTCTTCAGGGCTAAGTCCCTGCGATCCTTGAACTCGGAAAGGGGCACGGGCGGCCCGACTTTGATCGTTACTGTGATCGGGCCGGATTTCAAAACGCCCCAGGCGTGCGACGTCATTTCCATGTCGCCATACCAACCGATGCGCGGCCGGTCCGCGCGCCCGAGCGGAAGGCCACGGACATGGGTGTAGACCACGGAGGCAGTTTGGACCACGACGCCGGAAGAAGGCGTGTCGCCTCGTTCTTGCGCTTGCCCGAAGACCGCACCGAACAGCGAAGTCTTGAACGGCAGAACCCGATTGCCGTCGCTCGACGTTCCTTCGGCGAAAAGAACGATCGTATCGCCCTTTTGCAAGCGGCTCATGATCTCGGCGGCGGCGTCGCCTGTTGCCTGGCGGCGCGTCCGGTCGACGAAGACGGATCGCTGCAGTCGCGCCAACGCAGAAACGAACGGCCAGCTGCCGACTTCGAGTTTCGCGACGAAGGACACCGGTGCGAGAGCCGAGAGCACCGGAATGTCGAGCCAAGAGGTGTGATTGCAGACGAGCAGCACCGGCTTCTCTTCGGCGACAGCACCGTCGATTTTCAAAGTGATGCCGAGAATTCGACAGACGTTCTTGTGATACCAATTCGGGAAACGACGCGCGGCGCTGGGGGAAACTTTCAGTAAGAGCGCCTGCACCGGCATCAGAGGCAGCGTGAAGCCGAAAAAGGTCGCGAGAACCGCCGAAGCGCGAAGCGAACCTTGTGCCATCGCGCAGTTATCCTTTCCGGCCGGTCGACTTCTTTTTGGCGATCGGTACGCCATAAAGTTCGAGGCGATGGCCGACAAGCTCGAAGCCTAGATCACGCGCGACGCGTTCTTGAAGAGCCTCGATCGCGGAGTTGGAGAATTCGATCACACGGCCTGTTTCAATGTCGACAAGGTGATCATGGTGCTCTCTCGGAGCGGGTTCGTAGCGGCCGCGGCCATGGCCGAAATCGTGGCGTTCGAGGATGCCCTTTTCGGAGAAGAGTTTCAGGGTTCGATAGACGGTCGAGAGTGAGATGCGCGAATCCATCGTATGCGCCCGACGGTGCACTTCCTCGACATCCGGATGATCGGTGGCAGATGAAAGCACCTGGGCGATTACGCGCCTCTGGCCGGTCATCCGCAGGCCGCACTCCGCGCATCGCGTTTCGATGGATGTCTCGGACTTCGCCGAAGGTGCGGTCATGACGATCAAGCTTTGGCTGAAGGCGATTCCACGTCGCCCGAGTATGGTGGCCATATAGGCTGTGGCAAGGCTTCGCGTCTAGTTCCGCACTAAGGTGCGGCGGGATCGAGATTGAGAACGAGCGTCAATGCGTCGACGGGCGGGGCGCCAGAGCGCTCGTAGTAACGTTTGCGGCGGCCGGCTTCGGTAAATCCGAGTTTGCGATAAAGCGCTAAACCCCCTGCGTTGTCCTCTGCAACTTCGAGGAAGATGCGTTTGGCGCCGCCACGGCGGGCGGCACGTACGAGGCCTTCGAGGAGGCCCGTTGCGAGGCCGACGCGTTGCCAGTCGGGTGAGACGCCAATTGACAGAATTTCCGCTTCGTCGGCGGCAAGCTGGCCAATGACGAAAGCAATGACGGATTTTTTCTGGCCGCCGGCAACGGCGATCAAGGACGTTGCGGCGGGATGCTCAAGCAAGCTCTTGATTGCGGCCGTATCCCAGGGCGGGTCGAAGAGTTTGCTGTGCAGCGCCGCGATCTCTTCTGCTCTTTCCGGCGCCGCCCAGAGCATGCTTGCGTGTTTCACGTTCCGGAACGGCGTGACGTTCGTCATCCGCTCGCTCCAACGAAGGGGCTAGGAGCCGGAGGTTTGGCGTCGGGCGGCCGGAGATAGAGCGGCCGGAGAACCTCCGTGACGGGAAGCTCGCAGGCCGGAAATAAAATATCGAGGGCGTCCGGCAGAAGGTCCGGAAGAATTGCACTTGCGGCCCTTCCCCTTCGATTGGCTTCAGCGGCAAGTTCCTCGGCGCCAGAACCCGCAATGACGATTGGGTCTGATCCGAGAATGTTAGCGGCGTCGACAATGGCCAGGCATTGGGGCGCAACAACGCTTTGAAGCGAATGGCGGTCGAAGACCTCGAGATAGACTTCCCCGCGCCGGGCATCGGTTGCGATTGCCACACGACGCGTTGGTGCAGCCGGAATTCTCGGGCTCATCGCCATCAGTTTGAGACTGGAAATCGCGACGTATTCTGCGCCTGTCGCCAATGCGAGAGCACGAGCGGCCGAAACGCAAATACGTGTTCCCGTAAATGTACCGGGCCCGAAAGTCACTGCGATGCGGTCGAGTGATTGAAATTCGAGTCCCGCTTCCGCCATGACCATTTCGATCATCGGCATCAGCCGTTCGGAATGGCCTTTTTGCATGCCTTCAAATGCGAAGGAAATGCCGGGGGTCAGCGAACGGAGCCCCCGGCCCGCTGCGACGGAGCAGGCGTCAAAACACGTATCGAGCGACAGAATATTCATTCCGGGCCGAGCTTTTATACGATTGAAGCCATTTCGTCGAAGCTAAATCTTGGCGAACGTGGATAAATTCCGGCGGGATCGCCATATCCGAGATTACACAGGAAATTCGATTTTATGTCCGTTCCTGCAAAAAACTCGGCGTCTACCGCGGCGTTGTTGAATCCGCCCATAGGGCCGCAATCGAGCCCCAGAGCCCTGGCGGCAAGAATGAAATAACCGCCCTGCAGGCTACCGTTCCGGAATGCCGTCGTATCGGCGAATTCCTTTTTTCCGACGAACCAGCTTTTCGCATCGGCGGGGGGATAAAGGCGCGGCAAATATTCGTAGAAATTCAAATCGTAAGCGATGATTGCCGTTGCAGGCGCCGCCATCGTCTTCTCGACATTTCCGGGATTTAAGTGGGGTTTCAGGCGCGCTTTCGCCTCCGGCGATTTTACGAAGACAATTCGCGCCGGAGAGCAATTGGCGCTCGTCGGTCCCCATTTCATATGTTCCACAATCAGCTTGAGCAGCGCATCCGGCACCTCCCGGGGCTGCCATTTATTGTTCGTGCGTGCCTTATCGAACAATTGGTCGAGAGCTGATTGATCGAGCGGTTCGTTCATTGCATTTCCCTTGATGTAGCCCAGAAACAAAGAACCCCGCCGAAGCGGGGTTCGAAGGAAGAAATTCTCAGCTTAGACCGGCTCTACCGCCTGTACCTCCGGAAGGAAGTGCTTCAGGAGATTTTCGATCCCATGACGGAGGGTCGCGGTGGAGCTCGGGCAGCCGGAGCACGCGCCGCGCATGTGCAGATAGACCACGCCGTCGCGGAAGCCGGAGAACGTGATATCGCCGCCGTCCTGTGCGACTGCCGGACGCACGCGGGTTTCGAGAAGCTCCTTGATCGTCGCGACGATCGATTCGTCTTCCGGATCGTAGTTCTCGGCGGCGCTGTCGTTTGCGTCTTCTTTGTCCGTCGCGGGTGCGCCGGACATGTAATGTTCCATGATGGCGCCGAGAACCATCGGCTTCAGGTGCTGCCACTCGATGTTGCCCTTGGTCACCGAGATGAAATCGGAGCCCAGGAAGACGCCGTCAACGCCGTCGATGGCGAAGAGGCGCGTCGCGAGGGGAGAAGCCGTCGCGTCGCTTTTCGAGCGGAAATCGGCGGTGCCGTCGGCGAGGACGTCACGGCCGGGGATGAACTTAAGCGTCGCCGGGTTCGGCGTGGCTTCCGTTTGGATGAACATGATGCCTCACTTCGCTCTCGATGCGCCAACTCGCACCGCCGCCGGCGGACGATTAGAAGGCTTCTAATATAGGAAGGCCCTTAGCCTATGTCGAGGTATCGGCCCTGATGCCTTCGATGGGCTATTTAAGCCAATGCCTTGATCTCTGCGAGCGAAAGTTGGCCCGGCACCACCGTTACGGGTACGGCAAATCCGCCCGAGGAACGGCCCGCAGCGAGCGACGCCACGAGCGGCCCCGGTCCTTTGGCGTCGGTCGAGGCACCGAGCACCAGGATCGCGATATCTTCGTCCTCCGCGATCACCTTCGCGATTTCTTCGGCCGTGCGGCCTTCGCGGATGACGTCTTCCGTCTCGACGTTTTCAAATCCGGCGTGAGCGAGCTTACGGCGGAAGAGCCGAAACAGCGCTTTCGCCTTCGTCGTTTCTTCCTCGATCTGAACTTGGCGAACACCGGCCCAGTTCTGCAACTCACCCGGCTCGATCGCGTAGAGCATAACGATGAGTCCCGACGACCTCTGCACGCGGCTTGCCGCGTAGTAGAGAGCGCATTCGGCTTCCTGGCTCTCGTCAATGACGATCAGGAACTTGCGGCGATGGCCTTCTTCGAATGAGCGACGCGGTTTCATGGGTTGGATGCTGCCATTCCCCGCTGTCGCTCGCAATGGCTGCGACGGCGATCCGCCCATGCAACTCGCGGTCCGTCGATCAGCTCCGGATGAAGCCGACGATGTCCTTCACTTTGTCCATGATCGGTGATGCGATTTCGCGCGCGCGTGCAGAGCCGTCTCCCAAGATGCGATCGATTTCGGCGGGGTCGGATGACAGCCGTTTGATCTCGTTCGCGATGGGCTCGATACGGGCGACGAGCGCGTCAGCCAGGACTTTCTTGAAAGCCGAGAACTGTTGGCCGCCGAACTCGTTGAGAACAGCTTCGACGGGCTTATCCACGAGCGTCGCGTAGATGCCGATCAGGTTCTCCGCTTCCGGGCGGCCTTCGAAGCCTTTCTCGTCGCTCGGCAGCGGTTCGGGATCCGTCTTCGCCTTCTGAACCTTTTTCGCGATCGTGTCGGCATCGTCCGTCATGTTGATGCGCGAGAGATCGGAGGGATCGGACTTCGACATTTTCTTCGTGCCGTCGCGCAGGCTCATGACGCGCGTCGATGAGCCGGTGATGACGGGTTCAGGCTGAGGAAAGAAAATTCCGTCAGCGAAACCTTCGGCGACGATCGACGATGCGAAGTCGTTGTTGAACTTTTGCGCGATATCCCGCGCGAGTTCCAAGTGCTGCTTTTGGTCTTCGCCGACGGGCACGTGCGTCGCGCGATAGGCGAGGATGTCGGCGGCCATCAGGTTCGGATAGGCATAAAGCCCGACGGACGCTTGCTCGCGATCCTTGCCGGCTTTCTCCTTGAACTGCGTCATGCGGTTCAGCCATCCGAGGCGCGCGACGCAGTTGAAGACCCAGGCGAGTTCAGCGTGTGCCGAGACCTGCGACTGATTGAAGAGGATGCTCTTCGTCGGATCGAGCCCAGCCGCGATGTAAGCGGCGGTGACTTGTCGAATCGCGGTTCTAAGCTCGCCAGGGTCTTGCGCGACCGTGATCGCATGGAGATCGACGACGCAATAAATGCACTCGTGCGTCTCCTGCATTTTGATCCAGTTGACCATCGCGCCGAGATAGTTGCCGAGATGCAAGCTGCCTGTCGGCTGCATGCCGGAGAAGACGCGCGGCGTGATTTTCATGGGGTCCGTTACCAGCGATCAAAAAAGGAAATTCGGGCGGCCTTATCGCGTGCGAGCGGCCGTGATGCAAGGTCTCAAGCGTTTTTTACCTCTGTCCGTGCGTCAGACGCCCGAACTGGCCGATCGTCATGACGCCCGTCGCCAGAATGATGAGGGCATAAATTCCGAGGCCTACACCGATTTCAACAGCGAGGATTGAGGCTTTGATGAGGAAGCTGCTGCCCTGTCCATAATAGGGCGATAGCCAATGGCTGGCGGTTAGCAGAGAAGCAACCATCAATGCGGTTGCAAACAGGATCAGCGGAACGTTCCGCCGGATGCGTGCATCGCTTATGAAATCACCTCGCCGGTTCAACGTTGCCCACAGAAGATAGGCGTTGAGCCAGCCGCCGAGCGCTGTCGCGATGGCGATGCCGAGCTGGGGAATCAAGCCGAGGTGACGGAAGAGGAAAAAGAGCGCGATCGAGCCGATGGTGTTCGTGGTCAGGCTGATCACCGCATAGCGCATTGGCGTTATCGTATCTTCGCGCGCGAAATACGCGGGCGAGAACACTTTGATCATCACGAACGCGGGGAGCCCCAGGGCGTACATCGCCAGGACTGAAGCCGTGACGTGCGTGTCCTCGGCGCCAAAGGCGCCGCGTTCGAATAGCACGCGCACGATGTCAGTTGGAATAACCGCGAGTGCGAGCGCGGCGGGAACTGTCAGCAAAAGAGCGAATTCCAGCGAGCGGTTCTGGCTGTCCATCACGCCCGCCGCATTTCCAGCCCGGAGTTGGCGGGCGACATCGGGCAGCAGCACGATGCCGATTGCAATGCCGACAATCGCGAGGGGAAGCTCATAAAGGCGGTCGGCATAGTAGAGGTGCGATATGGCCCCGGGCTCAAGGGATGCGATGACCGTGCCGATGGCGATATTGAGCTGCGTCACGCCGCCCGAGATGACGCCCGGCACGCCGAGCCGAACGAGATTGCGGACATCATCCGTCAGGCGTGGTCGCCGGATGCCGATAGCGATGCCGGCGCGGCGCATGCCCCACATCAACAGCGCGAGCTGCAGGAAGCCGGCAATGAACACTGCCCAAGCCTGAATGATGCCAGCCTGCGGTTCGGCTTTGTAACCGACCCAAAGCGAGATCAACGTTGCGATCATCATCACGCCGTTGAGCACGATCGAGACGGAGGCGCTTTCGGCAAAGCGGCCGACCGAATTCAACACGCCCGACATGAGCGCGACGAGCGACATGCAGAGTAAGTATGGCATCGTGATGCGCGTGAGAAACACCGATAAATCAAACTTTTCAGGGATGGCGTCGAAGCCAGGCGCGAGCGCATACATCACGACCGGCATCGCCAGCTCGAATATGATCGTCACGGCCAACAGAATGAAAAAGAGGCCTGACATCGCGTCTTCGGCGAACTTGCGGGCTGCCTCGGGGCCGTCGCCTTCGAGTTTCTTGCTGAAGATCGGAACGAATGCCGAGTTGAAGGCGCCTTCGCCAAACAGCCGGCGGAAAAGATTGGGAAAGCGAAAGGCAACGACGAATGCGTCCGCGACCCAGCCAGAGCCGAGGGTTGCGGCGATTAGGACATCGCGCATGAACCCGAATACGCGGCTCAGCAGCGTCAGACCGCCAACGGTGGCGAACGATTTGTAGAGCTTCATCGCATGAACCGGCCCAGGGCTCGGATGTTGCTCATCGGGGCCTCACACGCGAGCCGCTTCGCCGGGAGCCTTGGCGCGCGCCGGATCGAGGATTGACTTGAGGCGCGTTCGGAGCGTCGCTTGCCGTGTCTCGTTGATGATCTGCTTGCCGACGAGATCGGTCACGTAAAAAACGTCAACGGCTTTCTCACCGAACGTCGTCACGTGAGCCGATGAGATGTCGAGCGAGAGGTCGGAGAGTGCCGACGTCAACTCGTAGAGCAGACCCGGCCGGTCGCGGCCCGAGACTTCGAGCACTGTCAGGCGATCAGAAAGCGCATTGTTGATGACGATTTCCGGCTCGACCGTGAAGGCTTCGACGCCACGATTTCCGATGCGTCTTTTTCGGAGAAGGGCGGAGATCTGCTCCTTTCCATTCAATAGGCGTTGAATGGTTTCGACGATGCGGTTCGCGCGACGCAATTCATCCTCGTCTTCGGTGAATTCGCGGTTGAGGAGGAAGGTGTCGAGCGCGTAACCGTCCCTCGTCGTCGTGATATGGGCGCCGGCAATATTGGCACCCGCCGCGGCGCAAGCGCCTGCAAACAACGACAGCAAGCGCGGATGGTTCGGAGCGAAAACCGTCAGCTCGGTTATCGCAGTGAATGCGTCCGTCTTGACGTTGGTCGCAAACTTGGCGCGAGACTTTAAAGCGTTTCCGACGACGTTCGCGTGTACGACTTGCGTCGCAAGATCGGTGCGCAGCCAATAATTCGGATAGTGCCGGTCAATAAAGCCGTCGACGACGCTTTGGGGCCAATCGGCAAGCGCCTGGCGCAGCGCATCCTGGGCTCTCGCGATGCGTTCGCCGCGGGGGGCTTGCGTGTGGCCACCGGCAACGAGCGGTTCGGTCTCATGATAGAGCGTGCGCAGGAGCTGGCCTTTCCAGCCATTCCAGACGCCCGGCCCGACTGCTCGAATATCGGCACACGTCAGCAGAAGGAGGAGCTTTAAGCGCTCCGGACTTTGCACGATGTCGGCGAAGGCGCGAACGGTATCGGGATCGGAAACGTCGCGCGAATGCGCGAAGTTGCTCATCGTCAGATGTTCTTGGATCAACCAGGCGACGAGTTCGGTTTCCGACGCCGTCAATCCGAGCCGCGGACAGAGCTTGCGCGCTATGCGCGCGCCGACGGCCGAGTGGCTTTCTTTCCGGCCCTTGCCGATGTCGTGGATGAAGGCGGCGACGAGAAGCGCGCGGCGATTTTGAATGGACGAAAAGATCGCCGTCGCGAGGGGCAGCTCGGAAACAAGATCGCCGCGCTCGATCGCTACGATATTGCCGAGGGTGCGCAGAAGGTGCTCGTCGACGGTATAGTGATGATACATATTGAACTGCATCATCCCCACGACGCGTCCGAATTCCGGCAGAAAGCGCCCCAAAACGCCGGCATCATTCATATGCCGAAGGGAAGCTTCCGGATTTCCTTTCGCAGTCAGGAGCGAGAGAAAAATCGCGTTGGCCTCGGGGTCGTGGCGAAGCTTGTCGTCGATCAAGCGAAGGGAGCTGCGCAGCAGGCGAATGGCGTCGGGATGCAAATATGCGCCGGTGTTCGCGGCTTGGGCAAAGAAGCGGATGAGATTGACCGGGTCGCGGGCGAAGACCTCAGCGTCGGAGACATTCAGGCGATCGTTGTCGATGCGGAAATCGGTTTTCTCGCGCACCTCACGGCGTGTCTTCCAATTCAAGGGATTGAGCAGCCGCTTGTAGCCGGGCGACGTTTTGAGCTGCTGCATCTCGAGCGCGCCGCAGAGGATCGTCGTCAGATCGCCGACGTCCTTCGCGATGAGGAAGTAATGCTTCATGAACCGCTCGACGGCGCGCAATCCTTCGCGCGATGTGTAGCCGAGGCTCTGCGCCATCGCGGGCTGAACTTCGAACGAGAGAACTTCTTCAGCTCGGCCCGTAAGGAAGTGAAGGAAGCAGCGTACGCGCCAGAGGAAATCCTCGCAGCGGCGGAACGTCTGGACTTCTTCCGGCGTGAAAATCCCCGCCTCGACCGCAGCGGCGCCGACTTCCTGATTGAAAATGTATTTCGACAGCCATTGCAGCGTATGGAGATCGCGAAGGCCGCCCTTACCGTCTTTGATGTTCGGCTCGACCTTGTAACGGCTTTCGCCGGCGCGCCGTGTCCGCTCGTCGCGTTCGGCCATTTTGGCGTCGATGAATTGGCGGGCGGTTCCAGCAACCACTTCGGCGCGGAAGCGATCTTCGAACTCGGCAAACAGCTGCGTGTCGCCGAGGATTAGTCGGGAATCCAGAAGAGCGGTGCGAATGGTGATGTCGGCAAGGCTGAGCTTCACGCACTGATCGACGGTGCGTGTCGCGTGGCCCACCTTGAAACCCAAGTCCCACAATAATAGCAGCATGTATTCGACGACGCTTTCGCCCCAGGGCGTCTGCTTGTAGGGGAGCAGAAACAGGAGGTCGATATCCGAGCCCGGCGCGAGAAGCCCCCGGCCATAGCCTCCGGTCGCGACGATGGCCATGCGCTCTGCGTCTGATGGATTGGTCGCCCGGTAAACGTGTGCGATGGTGTAGTCGTAGATAAGCCGGATAAGCTCGTCCTGGAAAAGGCTAAGGCCCGCTGCGCATCGGCGGCCATTGCCATCAGCGTCGAGCGCCGCGCGGGCAGATTCCCGGGCATTTCTGACGAGAACTTTAAGACTTTCGAGAACCTTCGGCCGGGCATCGGCCGGTGAGGCGTTGCTTTCATTGAAATGGCCGGTCAACTCACGGCGGGCCGCAAGCCGGTCGAAGTAGGGCGGTGGGACAAGGACGTTCGCTGTGTCGTTGGTCAAGGCTTCTTCTTCTTCAGATTTTCGGCCAGAGCCTTGAGTTCATAAAGCTTCTCGAGCGCGGCTTTCGGCGACAGATCGTCAGGATGCATACTCAAGAGCAGCTTTTCAACGGCAGAAGGCTCGTCGTTCTCGGATGCGCCTCTCGGCCGCGCCGCCGAGAATAGCGGGAGATCGTCAATACTTTCATCACCGAGGCGGGGCCGACGGTCAGCTTTTTCGAGACGAGCGAGCACTTGGCGCGCCCGGGAGACGACGGGGTCCGGCAAGCCGGCAAGCTTCGCAACCTGGATACCGTAAGAGCGGTCGGCGGCGCCGGGCTTAATTTTATGGAGAAAAACGATGGTGTCATGCCATTCGGCGACGTCCATCGTGACGTTTGCGATACCATCGAGGCGGCGGGCAAGCGCTGTCAGCTCGTGATAGTGGGTTGCAAAGAGCGCCCGCGCTTTCGTCACGCCGTGAAGGTATTCGACCGTTGCCCAGGCGATCGAAAGTCCGTCGAAGGTCGCGGTGCCGCGGCCGATTTCGTCCAGGATGACCAGCGAGCGTTCGGTGGCTTGATTGAGGATCGCTGCCGTTTCGACCATCTCGACCATGAACGTCGAGCGGCCGCGGGCCAGGTCGTCGGAAGCGCCGACGCGCGAAAAGAGCCGGTCGACGACGCCGATATGTGCGGAACGCGCGGGCACATAAGAGCCCATCTGCGCCATGACCGTAATCAGAGCGTTCTGGCGTAGGAACGTGGATTTGCCCGCCATGTTAGGACCGGTAACGAGCCAGATGCGGGCATCTGGTAGCTCGTTCGGATCGGGCTCTTTTTCGACCGTTTTGCTGGTTCCCAATATGCAGTCGTTTTCGATAAAGGCGGCACCGCCTTGTTTCGAAAGGGCCTGCTGAACGACGGGATGGCGACCGCCTCGGATTTCGAAGACTGCGCCTTCATCTATGACCGGCCGCACATAGCCTTGTTCCAAGGCGAGCGATGCGAGACCCGCGTAGACATCGAGTTCGGCGAGCGCGGCCGCAGCCGAACCGAGAGCGTTTGTTGCTCCTGCGATTTTCTGTGAAAGATCGGCGAAAATTTCTTGCTCGAGATTAAGTGCGCGTTCGCTGGCAGAGGCAATTTGGCCTTCTGTTTCGAGCAATTCAGAGGTCGCAAAGCGCACGGCATTGGCCATCGTCTGACGGTGACGAAAACGGTCCGAGAGGGGAGGCGACAGCAGGGGCTTGGCGTTGAGCTGCGTAACCTCGATGTAGAAGCCCAGAATATTGTTGTGGCGGACGCGCAGCGTCTTGACGCCGGTTTCTTCGATATAGCGGGTTTCGAGTTCCGCCATGACTTTGCGGCTGTCGTTGCGAAGCGCGCGCGCTGCATCGAGATCGGCGTTGAAGCCTTCACGAATGAAACCGCCGTCGCGGCGAAGAAGAGGAGGATCTTCAACGAGTGCGTTTTCCAGTGCAGCCGAGAGCGTCCCGGGAACGGCTTCGAGGCGTTCGCATATGGATTGAAGCTCGGGCGGAAAAGGCAGAGGGCCGGTCGCCTCGCGCAGCATTTTCGCGGCGTTCGAGGCCGCTTCGATGGCATCGCGCACGCTGGCGAGATCGCGAGGACCACCGCGTCCGAATGCCAAGCGGGGAAGAGCACGCGCGAGATCGGGCGTTCCGCGTAGAGAAAATCGGATGTCGTCGAGCAGTCTCCGGTTGCCGACGAGGCAGGAGACGGCATCGAGGCGTGCCTCGATAGCAGGCGGCGCAACGAGTGGGCTTGCAATTCGCGCCTGAAGCTCGCGAGCGCCGGCGCCTGTCACCGTGCGGTCCATTGCTGCGAGCAGCGTCGCGTTTTTGTCGCTCGACGAAGACTTCACCAATTCGAGGCTCGCGCGGCTCGCGGCATCGATGAAGAGTGAAGCGCCCCCAGCACGACGCGGAGCGCGGAGAAGCGGTTTTCTGCCGATCTGTGTCAGGTCAATGTATTTGAGGACAGCCCCGATGGCTGAGAGCTCGCCGCGCGAAAAGGCGCCGAAGCCCGCGAGATCGCTGACACCGAGGCAATCCTTGAGATCGCGAGCGCCGGAGCCGCTATCGAAGTATGCCGAAGGGACGGGGGTCGTCTTGCCGCCCGCATAGGCGACGGTTCCCGAGAATGTCTCGTTCGCAATGAGCGTATCGGACGCGAGGACTTCGCTCGGCGCCAAGCGAATGATCTCTCCGGAAAGATCGGCGCCCGAAACTTCCGAGACTTCGAACTCGCCGGTCGAGATATCGACGGATGCGAGAGCGACGCGAGATTCTGGCGTGGCGATGCCAAGCTCGGCGGGCGTGGCGAGAAAAATAGCTGTCAGATAGTTGCGAGCCTTCGCATCGAGTAGCGCTTCTTCCGTCAGCGTCCCGGGTGTCACGAGGCGGACGACGTCCCGCTTCACGACTGCCTTGGCGCCGCGTTTCTTTGCTTCGGCCGGGTCTTCGAGCTGCTCGCAGACGGCGACGCGATGACCTTGCCTGATCAGGCGTTGGAGATATTCATCAGCACGGTGAACGGGAACGCCGCACATAGGGATATCTTCGCCCCTGTGCTTACCGCGCTTGGTGAGAACGATCGACAGCGCTTCGGATGCAGTCACGGCATCGTCAAAGAAGAGTTCGTAAAAATCGCCCATCCGATACCAGAGGAGGCTGCCAGGATTAGCAGCCTTAATCTCGAGGTATTGCGCCATGGACGGCGTTGCTTCGGCCGTTGCTGCAGATGCGTCCTCATTCTGCGACACTTCGGCAGACGTCGCGGGCGAAGATTCGGGCGGCCTGCCCTTGCGCGGCTCGTCGGTTCTGGACATCAAGAGATTGCGTTTCAAATTGCCCCGTTCGGCTTTACGAATGGCGCAACACGGAACGGCTCGCCCGCCTTCGATCAAGCGCCGGCTATGCATAGGTTGCCGTTCAGGCTCGCGCAACCTATCGTGCCGCGCCTTATCCCCTGCTCTGTACTTTGGCAACAGTGCCGAAGTGCCTGGAATCCTGAACGGTCAACATCATGCCATCCCTCCACCGTGCAGCCCAAGTGACGGCTCAAGAAGCACTTGCATTTCATGCCAGCGGTAAGCCCGGCAAGCTCGAAATCACGCCGACGAAGCCTTTGACGACGCAGCGTGACCTGGCGCTCGCCTATTCGCCGGGGGTCGCCATTCCGGTTCAGGCGATCGCGGAGAATCCGCGCGATGCCTATGCCTACACGAGCAAGGGCAATTTCGTTGCGGTCGTTTCGAATGGCACAGCGATTTTAGGATTAGGCAATCTCGGTGCGCTCGCCGCGAAGCCGGTGATGGAAGGCAAGGCGGCGCTGTTCAAGCGGTTCGCCGATATCGACGCCATCGATCTTCTCGTCGATACGCCCGACCCAGACGCCTTCATCAACTCGGTGCGGTATCTCGGGCCATCCTTCGGCGGCATCAATCTCGAAGATATCAAGTCGCCCGATTGCTTCATCATCGAAGAGAAGCTGAAAGAGCTGCTCGACATTCCCGTTTTTCACGATGACCAGCACGGCACGGCGATCGTCGTCGCTGCGGGTGTTTTGAACGGTTTGCGGGTCGTCGAGAAAGATATCGGCGATGTGAAGCTCGTTTGCGCGGGAGCGGGTGCAGCGGCGCTCGCCTGCCTCAACTTGCTCGTGAAGATCGGCGTCAAGCGCGAGAACATCTACGTTTGTGACGTCAAAGGCCTCGTGTACGAGGGCCGCAAGGAATTGATGGACCCGTACAAGGCGCCATTTGCACAAAAAACAAATGCCAGAACCTTGTCTGACGTTATCGGCGGCGCCGACATCTTCCTGGGATTGTCCGCAGGCGGCGTGCTCTCGCAAGAGATGGTCGTGCAGATGGGACCGAAACCTCTCATTTTCGCCATGGCAAATCCGGATCCCGAGATTACGCCTGAAGAGGTGAAGGCTGTACGCACGGACGCGGTGATGGTGACGGGGCGTTCGGACTATCCGAACCAGATCAACAACGTTCTCTGCTTCCCGTTCATCTTTCGCGGCGCGCTCGACGTTCACGCGACGACGATCAACGACGCCATGAAGATTGCTGCAGCAGAAGCGATCGCGGCATTGGCGCGGGCCGAAGTTCCGGATCAGGTCGCCGCGGCTTTTCTCGGCGAGCGCCCGAAATTCGGTCCGGGCTATATCATTCCGGCGCCGTTCGATCC
>Ga0153954_1000976_pt1 | contig 17826 bp, 19 predicted proteins | sample TSFL038MetaG_FD_102277 | JGI IMG/M metagenome (GOLD analysis project Ga0153954, IMG submission 102277) | Attine ant fungus gardens microbial communities from Florida, USA - TSFL038 MetaG | ecosystem: Host-associated > Fungi > Mycelium > Unclassified | place: USA: Florida, Wekiwa Springs State... | reverse complement strand
CGCGCTTCCCGGCCGTCGAGGTGGACGGCGACGCGATCCACCTGCGCTCCGGCACCATCTACTCCTCGGCCGGCGTCAGCGCCGGGATCGACCTCTCGCTGGCACTGATCGAGGAGGACCACGGCCCCGCCCTGAGCCGCGCGGTCGCCCAGGACCTCGTCGTCTTCATGCAGCGGCCCGGCGGCCAGGCGCAGTTCAGCGCACGGTTGATGGCGCCGGTGACCGACCACGCGCCGCTGCGGGAGCTGCTCGACACGATCGCCGACGACCCCGCCGCCGACCACCGCCTCCCCGCCCTCAGCGAGCGGTCCGGCTTCAGCGAACGCCACCTCACGCGGATCTTCCGGCGCGAGCTCCAGACCACGCCCGGGCGCTACGTCGAGGCCGTCCGGGTCGAGGCGGCGCGCGGCCTGCTGGAGGGGAGCGAGCTCGGCCTCGACACCGTCGCCGACCGCTCCGGGCTCGGTTCCGCCGAGACCCTGCGACGCGTCTTCGTGCGCGAGCTCGGCATCCCGCCCGGGACCTACCGGCGCCGGTTCGCGACCGCCGGGGCGGGCCCCCCGTAGTCGCGCGCGCGGAGCGACCGCCGCGGACCTTCCGCGTCCTACTCGGCGTCGACCGGCCGCGGGCGCGGCATCACCGCCTTCCACAGCGGCGTGGCTTCGTCGCGATTGTTGGCGTCCTGCTCCTCCATGTACCAGTCGCGGCCGAGCAGCTGCATCACCCGCGGGATCGCCTCGCCGTCGGGGCCGCTGTAGTAGTGGATCTTCTTGCGGTCGCCGTCGGTGATCATGCGGAACATCACCTCGGCGGTCAGGGCGGGATCGGAGCGGACCAGGTTCAGCGAGGCGAAGAGGTCCCACGACGCCTGGTAGTCGTCGGGATAACCCTCGGCGAGGTCGGCCTTGGAGAAGATCTTCGTCTCCATGCTCCCCGGGTGCAGCGCCTTCACGATCACGCCGAACTCGGCCAGCTCGGCGTGCATGCCCTCGGTGAAGGAGGCGACGGCGGCCTTGGAGGCCTGGTACACCGACGTAAAGGGGTAGCCGGCGTCGGCGCTGATCGAGCTGACGTTGACGATCACCCCGGAGCGCTGCTCGCGGAAGATCGGCACGAAGGCCTTGTTGAGGGCGATCAGGCCGAAGACGTTGGTCTGGAACTGACGGTGGACCTGGTCCATGGTGGTCCCCTCGAGCGGCCCGCCCTGGTAATAGCCGGCGTTGTTGATCAGGGCGTCGACGCGACCGAACCGGCTGCGGGCGAGCTCGCCGAAGGCCAGGTCGGCCTCCTCGTCGTCCACGTCCAGGAGCAGCGTGCGAACGTTCTCCAACTCCTCGTGCGCCATCAGGTCGGCCTCCTTGCGGACCGTGGCGACGACGTTCCAGCCGGCGCCGGCGAAGCGCCGCACGCTGAGGTTGCCGAACCCGGTCGCGGTGCCGGTGATGACGATCGTCGGTGCAGACATCGGGACTCCTACTGTCTCATGATATGTAAGTAACCAGTTGCCTACAAGGTAGCAGGAATCCTCGCCTTATGTAAGTAACGGACTACATATATGATCCGCCCATGCCCCGCAACGCCGAGGAGACCAAGCGCCGGATCTTCGAGGCCGCCGCCGAGGAGTTCGCCCGCCACGGCATCGCCGGCGCCCGCGTGGACCGCATCACCGACGCCGCCGGCGTCAACAACGCCCTCCTCTACCGCTACTTCGGCAGCAAGCGCAAGCTCTTCGACACCGTCTTCAGCGAGCTCTCGATGCGCCTGGTCGACGCCGTCCACCTCGACGTCGACGACCTCCCCGGCTACGTCGACGCCCTGATCCGCTACTACGCCCGCCACCCCGACATCGTCCGCATCTCCGCCTGGTACCGGCTCGAGCGCGGCGAGGCCGACCCGCCGGCGGCGATCGTCGAGTCGACGGCGGCCAAGGTCCGGCTGATCGCAGAGGCCCAGACCGACGGTCGCCTCACCGACGCCATCCCCCCCTCCACCCTCCTCGAGATCCTCCTGAACCTGGCCACCATCGGCACCACCCAGCTCCCCTCCGGCAGCACCACCTCCACCCGCGCCTCCGCCGCCAGCCGCCGCCGTAGCATCGCGATCGCCGTCGAGGCGATCCTCGCCGGGCCCTGATCGACCGCGAGAGGGTCAGGCGCCGGGGTCGGCGGCGTCCGCGGTCAGCACCCCGTGGAGGACGACGCCGATCATCCGTTCGAGCTGCGCGGGCAGCTCGAACGGCTCGGGGTCGGCGTCGATCCAGCCGGCAGGCGAGCGGCCGGCCTCCAGGGTCGCCGCGTCGCGACAGGAGACCCTGGGTGCCGTGCTCATCGTGGTCCGGTCGGCGCTCAGTCGCCCGACACCAACGCCTCGGCCCAACCGACGGTGCGCTCGGCGCAGCGGATCGCGTCGGCAGGGGCGACCGTGGCCGGGTCGCCGAGGCCGTAGCGGGTGGCCCCGGCATAGGGGCTGAGCGCCTCGGCGCCCTGGACGTCGGCCGGAAGCTCGAGACCAGCGCCCTCGCAGAGTTCGATCAGCGCCTCGATGTCGTGGGTGAACGGAAAGCTCCCCTCCCGCGCCGCGAGCACCGCCTTCAGCGACTTCTCGACCGTCTGCTGTGCGTGGAAGCCGAGGGCGACCGGCGAGAGGCCGGCGCGTTCGATCAGGCGGGCGACGGCGAGGTCTTCCCGGGCGAGGGCAAGGAGCCTCGCGGGCTGAGCGGGCTCGGAGCTCATCGTGCCAGGACCCGCCCCTCGCCGAACGCGGCGTGGACGACGTCACCGTCGGTGTCGCGTCGGCGCTCGGCGTGGTCGCGGCTGACGACGATGATGTCGGCGGCGACGCAGAGCCCGCGCAGCTGACGACGAAGCCGCAGCGACTCCTCGCCCCAGCTCTCCACGTGGGGCTCGATGACCAGGAAGTCGAGGTCTGAGTGCTCGCCTGCGTCGCCCCGCGCGTGGGAGCCGAAGAGGATGATCTCGGCGTCGGGTGCCGCCGCGGCCAGACGCCGGGCGGCCTCCTCGATCAGCTCCTCGGTGATTGCCGTCAAGGCCATCGACGAATCGTAGTGTCGGGCGGGGCCGGAGCCGATGCCGGCGTCGGCCCGCAGGCCCCGGGTAGGCGACCAAGGGCCGGCCTGCCTGCGGCGCTTCTCGGACTTCTCGGCCTTCTTGCCCTCACCCCGGCCAGAGACCTTTCCATCAGCCGTAGGAGAACCCGATCGCCGCCATCTCCCGCGCCGGGCGCACCGGGACCAGCAGGTCGCCCTGGCGGCGCAGGAGCCCCGCCCACAAGAGCGCACCGCGCCTTCGAAGCGGTCGGTCTCGTGCCAGTCACCGGGGTCGGCGACCCGGGCGATGCGGGCCTCCTCGTAGGTCATCAGGCCCGGGTACTCCTCGAGCAGGGCGGTGAGGAGCGAGGCCTGGTCGCGCTGGTGTGCAGGAGAGGCGGTGGGACCGGCCCGACGAGCCGGCGAGCCGGAGGTTCAGACGGTCAGCAGGCGGACCGGCAGGTCGGCGCCGGCGGCATCGCGGGCGGGTGGGCCGTCGATGGTCCAGGGCTTGGTCGCCTTCGACCCCAGGGCTTCGCGATCCTGGAGGTCTTCGCTTCCCATTCTCGCGCCGGGCACCCCGCCGAAGCTCCGACGGGCGTTACGATCTGAGTGGTGACCGCCAGGGAAAGAGTGCTGAGAGAAGCTCCCGAGTGGAGCGAGGCGACGGCCGTCGCGGTGCTCAGCGTGGTGAGGGCGCAGACGAAACTCGAGCGTTGGTTCGAGGAGGAGTCGAAGCTCTCCGACCAGGAGTTGCGGCAGCGCGATGCCCGTCGCGCCGAGGCAAATGCCCGTGCGGCGATCCGCGAAGAGCCGTGGTAGCACCGGTCCGCGGCGCCATCTTCTGGCTCGCGATGGAGGAGGAGGGTGAGCATCCCGCCTGTGTGCTCAGCCGCGACGAGGCGATCCCGGTACTGGACAACCTCGTCGTCGCGACGATCAGCAGACGCATCTGGGGCATCGCGAGCGAGGTGGTGATCGGGCGCGAGGACGGGATCCTGCGCGAGCCAGGTAGGCGAGCCGAGCCGGTGCGGGGGGAGCCACGGCGGGCGCTAGGATCTGGGGCATGGCTACGCGCGAGCAGCTGCACCGCGAGGTGGACGCCTTGCCCGAGCCTCAGGTCGGGAAGGCGCGGATCGTGGTCGAGGGGGAGCCCGAGGTGGTCGGCCTGCCCGCAGCCTGGAAGAGCTTCGAGGACGGCAGGCCACAGCCCAACTGGACCGCGCTGATCCGCGAGGATCGAGACCACGGGCACTGAGCTTGCTGGTCGTCGACGCGAGCGTCGCGGACATCGTGGCGGGCGCTGAACCCTGAGATCTCAGCCTGGATCCGACGTTGCCTGGCGGCGAGCCGCCCGAAGCGCTGACCCGGCCCGGCGAGCGGGCGCAGGCGCCCGGTAGACGTCGTCGGGGATCGAGACGGTCAGGTCCTTCACGATGCTCACGGTGTCTCAGTTCCTGTGGCGCACAGCCAGACCGAGCGTGCCGCGCGCAGAGCGCGGAGATCGAACGGTGCGCGGCCATCGGCGACAAGGAGAACCCGCCGTCTCGAACAGACAGATTCCGCCATTTCCGACAAGGCAAGATCGCCGGTTCCGACAGGCGCCGAGGTCGCGACAGCCGAGATGTCTGCGCGAGCAGTCGGCGGCCCTCAGGCCCGACGGTCGATCGCCAGCAGCCCGGTGGAGGCGTCTTCGACCTCGACCTGACCGGCGCTGCCCGGCAGCCGGTCGACCCCGCCGCGCCGCAGGTGCCCGACGATCACGGCCTCCACCGCCTCGGCCCTCGACCCGCCGGGGTGACGTGCCATCAGCGAGTCCATCAGGTGGTCGTCCAGATCCAGGGTGACGCGCATGCCGACATCATGGCATCGACCCCGTACGGCGCCGACCTCGCGGTGCCGCACGGAGCCGCGGTCGACGGGAGCGGCGGTGACGCGGAGGAAGTCCACCCCCGACGAGTCTCGGGGGGGTCAGCGCCCGGCGGGTTCCTCGGGTGCGCGGATCGCGGCCATGTCGCCCGCCCAGCCGGTGCCGTCCATCCGCAGGGCCTCCGCGGGGCTCATCGGATCGCCGAGAACCGCGTTCTCGGAGAGACACCGCCGGCGGTTCAGCCGGCGTCGCGCCCGGCTCGGATCGCCTCGGTGGAGTCCTCGGCCGGAGAGTCGGCGAAGAGGCGATCGAGGCTGCGCAGTGCGGCGCGGGCGGACGATGTCGTGTCGGGGCTCTCTGCGCGGGCAAGGTCTTCGGCGGCGAGGTCGGAGAGATAGGCGCTGCGCGACCTGCCGCTCGCCTTCGCCGCGCGGTCGATCCCGCGCAGGAGCTGGTCGTCGAGGGAGACCATGACCTTTGCCATGAGAGAAGGCTAGCCGGGATCGAGCGCGGCGGAGAGCTTCCGGATGCCCGACGCTCTCCGCAGTGGCATCGGATCGAACCACCCGAGATGCTCGGGATGAGTGGCGATCCCAAATTGCTACCATGATGGGATGAGCAGGCAGATCGCGGTGCGGCTTCCAGACGACATGGTCGAATTCGTCGACGAGCTGGTCAGCTCGGGCGACGCGCCGAGCCGGGCGGCAGTCGTCGCCGCCGCGCTCGCACGCGAACGCCGGCGGGCGCTGGCAGAGCGCGACGCCCGGATCCTCGCGCGCAGCGGGCCCGACCCTGAGCTCGCCGGCCTCGCCGAGCACGCGGTCGATCTGCCTCATCAGCTCGACTGATGCGGCCGATCCACGTCGCGCGCCTCGACAAGGCCCGGCCGGTGCTGGTGCTCACGCGTGAGGTGGTGCGCCCGCATCTGGGGACCGTGACGGTCGCGCCGATAACGACCACCGTCCGAGGCCTCTCGAGCGAGGTCGCCGTCGGGCCCGAGAACGGCCTCGACCGGCCCTCGGTGGTGAGCTGCGACAACATCACGACGATCCCCGCCGCCGCGATCGGTGAGCAGATCGGGGTCCTGTTCGGTGGCCAGGAGCCCGCTCTGGCCGAGGCGATCGCCGGCGCCTTCGATCTGGCCTGACCTCCACCCGACGACGCGGGGACGGCGGGCGCCGCCACCGCGACGGCCGGCGCCAGGACTGATAGATTGGCCGACCATACGCTGCCGTATGGAATCCGCGCCGGGTTCCCCAGAGTGAAGCCGAGGGAGGCGTCCTGCATGAACTCCAGTCAGCTGGTCATAGGGTCTAAGCGGCGAGGCCGGGCGGGCCGCGTCGCGGTCACCGAGGCGCCCCCGGCGGCCCTCGGGCCACCCGACTACGCCGACGCCTTCCGGGTCGGGAGGCGAGCGACGGACGGCCGCTCGGCCGAGAGCTGGGCACGCGCGGGCTTCGACGGCCTGCCGACGGCGGCGCGGCGGGCGGCACTCTTCATCCATCGCCGGATCTTTGGATTCGATCTCGGCGAGTGGGACTCCCCCGACCACGTCTTCGGCTGGCGGATCGTCTCCTCGGAGCCCGAGCTGCTCCACCTCGAGGCCCACTCGCGCCTCATGAGCGGCCGCATGCTCTGGCGGCTGGAGACCGACACCCTGACGATGACCACCTTCGTGCGCTACGGGATGCGGAGGGCCGCACCGACGATCTGGGCGGTGCTCGGCAACGTCCACCGCGGCGGGGCGCCCGGCCTGCTGACACTGGCGGCGAGGGCCTCGGAGGCCCGGTGAGGACCGACGCCGCCCGGTCGATCGGGCCTCGGCGCAGCCTCGGCCTCTCGGTCAGGCGCCGGATCGAGGCCCTCGACCCGGACACCGACGCCGAGGAGATGGCGCGGCTCACCTTCGAGGTGCTCCACGGCGATCCGCCGGCCGTCCACGCCGGCTACCTCCTCGGCTTCTGCCGCCAGATGGCCGTCCCCCACATCGCCGAGGTCGTCTACCAGGGAGGCGGGGGAAAGAACCTGCGTGACGTCGGGCGCCGCACCGAGGACACCCTCGCCCTCTTCGGCGCCTTCCTGCACCACGGGCACTCGAGCCCGGAGGGCCGCGCGGCGATCGCGCGGATGGAGCGGGTCCACGCGCGCTTCGCGATCACCGAGGAGCAGAAGCTCTACACCCTGGCGACCCTCGTCTTCGAGGCCGAGCGGATCGGGCGACACCTCGGCGTCGAGGTGCTGAGCCCGGCTCAACGTGAGGCGAGCTGGCGATTCTGGCGCGGGGTCGCCGCCCAGATGCCGCTCGCCGGCCTCCCGGCGAGCGGCGAGGAGCTGCTGGGGTGGATGGTCGACTACGAGCGGCGCGAATGGCGCCACAGCGAGGCAGGCCGGGCGGTGGTCGAATGCTTCTTTAAGGACTGGTCGGAGCGCTGGTTCCCCGGAGCCACGCGGCGCCTCTCGCGCAGGATCCTTCTGGCGCTGATGGAACCCGGGCTGCGGGCGGCCCTGCGGCTGCCCGAGCCGGGCGTGTGGGTGGAGCGGGCGGTGCGCGCGGGCATGCGGCTCTACGTTCCGCTGGCGCTCCTGCGCCCGCTGCGGACCGACCGGTCCTGGAGCGACCACTTCGGCTCCGCCGGCCGCCGCCGCGGCTGAGCTAGCCGGCGGCGGCATGGAGACGCCCGGCCGCGCCGCGCTCCCCCGTCGGGCGCGGCGGAGCGCAGCGCACCGCCACCCGCCTCGCCTCGCCCGCGCCGAGGTAGGGCGCCAGCAGCGATATGAGGAGCTCCTCGTGGAGGTCGGGGATTCTCGCCGCTTCCTCGAGGAGCAGGCGCTCGGCGAGAAGCGAGGCGATCCCGCCGACCAGCAGGCTCGGTCGATGGGGGCAGCTCGGCGGGAGCCGAGCGCTCCTCGCGGCCCGCTCGCAGCATCGTCGCGAAATCCTCAAGCGCGGTGAACCGGTGCTCGGCGAGGACGAGGCTGGTGCCGCCGACCTCGACGAGAAAGACGCGGGCCAGGTCACCGGCGTCCGAGAGCGCCGTGAGGACGGCGGCGAGGCCCCTCCCCACCCGCACCGGCCACGGCTCCGAGGGGGCGCAGGCGAGCTTTGCCTCCCTCAGCAGCAGCCCGAGGAAGGATGCCTGGGCGGCGCGAAGGCCCTGGTCGCGGGTGGCGAAGTGGGCGAGGCAGTCCTCGACGCCGAGGCCCGCCGAGGCCGCGACCCGCTCGACGCGGAGGCCCGAATATCCTTGCTCGGAGGCGACCCTTCGCCCTGATTCATACGGTAGCGTATGGAACTGCCGGAGGGCAAGATCTCTTGAGGAAGGCGAGCTGATGGCCAAGATGCAGACCCCGCCCGCCGCCTGGATCGAGGCCGGCCTGCGGGCGCTCGGGAAAGGAGGGCCGGAGGCGGTGCGGGTCGAGGTGCTCGCCCGCTCGCTCGGCGTGACCAAGGGCAGCTTCTACTGGAGCTTCGAGGACCGCCCGGCGCTGATGGAGGCGATCCTCGACCGCTGGGAGGCGGGCACCGTGGAGGAGGTGATGAGCCGGGTGGAGGCCGAGGGCGAGGGGCCCTCGGCAAAGCTCCGCCTGCTCTTCTCGGTGGCGCGTGGCGAGGACCTCCGCGACCTGGTCCGGGCCGAGCTCGCGATCCGCAACTGGGCGCGCCACGAGGAGTCCGTGAGGAAGCGGCTGCGGCGGGTGGACGGCCGCAGGATGGACTACATGCGCGCCCTCTTCGCCGCGGCCGGGGCAGAGGAGGCGGTGGCCGAGGCGCGGAGCCTGATCGTCTTCTCCCTCTTCGTCGGCAGCCCGTTCGTCGCCGTCGAGCACCCCGGCATGAGCCGGGCGGAGGTCATCGACGCGGCGCTGGAGGACCTGCTCCGCTGAGCCGTGGCCCGAGGTCGGGCCGCTGGACCGTCACCAGCGCTTAAGGACGGGCCGGGGCGCCGGCGGTGAGTTCGGCGCCCCGGCCCGGTCCTGCGGCCCGATGGCCTGGCGCCGCAGGGTCGGCGCCGTGGACGGGTGGGTCCGTGGCCATCGGTGTCCGCCGCCCAGGGAGGCGGCGGAGGTGGGAGTGGCGCGGGCCGCCCCCCGGCGGACCGCGCCACAGCTTGTCCTCTCAGATGTGCCGGGCTACTTCTTGGTCGACTTCTTGTGCTTGGCGCATTCGTTGGCGACCAGGGGCTTGGTCTGCAGGACCTTGCCGTTCTGGGCGTTGAAGTAGGCGTTGGCCTTGCGCTTTGCCTTGCTCGCCTTGCAGAGGGCTTCTGAGTTTTCGAGCAGGCCGTACTTCGAGCCGCCCTTCATCCGCAGTTCGAATTTTTCGACCGGTGCGTCGGGCACCACTTCGAAGGTGTTGCGGATGCCTTTGTTCGGCCCCGAGTCGACTTTGCCGACCAGCAGGACCTTGATCTGGCCGTTCAGTTCGGCGACCAGGGCCGGCAGCTTGTAGCCGTAGCCGCCGACCAGGTAGACCGCGCCTTCCAGGGGCTTGTCGAGCAGCGGCGTCCACGCCTTGGCGTAGCCGTAGATCGAGCTTTCCGGGCACTTGCCTTCCAAGAGCACCGGTTTGGTGCAGGTCTTGTTCAGATTGCCCTGGTCGAGGAACTCGCCGTGGGGCAGGTTGACCTGGGCGCGGGCGATGTTGGCGTAGCCGCCGCCCTGCGGGTAGGTGACCGTGGCGTTCAGCGCCGGGTGGCCGGTCCGCTTGGTCTGGCCCTTCAGGTGAAGGGCCAGCTTCGGGGCGAAGGCGAGGGCTTCGCAGCCGCCCACCTTGAAGGGCGAGGCGACGTCGGCCGCCGTGCCCGAGGCCGAGGAGACCTGACCCCGCACGCTCATCTGGTTGCAGTTGGTCGGGTTGAGGGTGAAGTCGGAGCGGTTCACCACGACGCGGATGTCGCGGTAGGAGATCGGCACCCCTTCGAGGATCTGGGGCAGCGGATCGGAGTGCACCGACACCTGTGCGGTTTCGGGATCGACGTGGATCGCCGAGCGCACCGCCACCGTGCCGAGGTCGAAGGGGCCGGCCTGCGCCGGGACCTTGACCACCAGGCTGTAGGGATCTCCCTTATATGGACCGGCGAGGTAGACGCCGGTCGGCGCCTTGCCCGGCTGGGGGACGTAGAGCAGGTTCTGACCCGCCCCCACTCCCACCGTCGTGGTGCCGATCTGACTCGAGGACGAGCAGTTGCCGCTCGCCGCCTCGGCCTCGCCGCAGAGCGGCACGCCCGCGAGCTTCGCGGTCAGGCCGACCGGCAGGACCGCGTCGATCCTCGAGACGTTCTCTTCCCCGTCGCCCCGGGTCACCCGCAGGGTGAAGGGGCTGTAATGCGCGGCGCCGGTGTCGGAGCTGCCGGCTTCGAAGCCGGGCTTGAACCCGCCCGGCCCACAGCCTTCGGTGGTGAAGGTGCTGGTGGTGCTCACCGGGGCCGAGCTCGACCCGGCCCAGGGCGTGAACTGCGCCTGGGTCGTCTGCGGGCCGCAGGCACCGGAGTTGATCAACGCCCCGTTCGGGCCGCCCTTGAACCGCAGGTCCAGATCGCTGAAGGGCAGCTGTGGGTTGTCCTTGAAGGTGGCGGTCAGCTGACCGGTCGCCTCGTCGGGGACGACCGAGCCGCGGAGCTTCACGATCACGCCGCTTTCCGGATCATTCACTTCGAGGAACAGGGTGTAGAGACCGTCAGCCCTGGTCTGTCCGGCTTCGGGCTGGCGGATGTAGAGCGAGCCGGGGAGCTTGTGGTCGACGAGCGGGCTCGTCACTTCCACGGTGCCGATCCGCGAGGCTTCGGGGCACCTACCCGGTTCGCCGTCGTGTTCGCCGTACTGGGCGTCGGTGCAACCCTGCAGGTTTTCGGCGAGGCTCGGGTTGATCGAGAGGCCCTGAGGCAGCGTGACGACGGAGTTACGCAGAGGCGGCGTCCCGGGTTTGTCGATTTCTTCGACCTGGGGGATCTGGATGTGGACGCCGAGGCCGGTCGGCTGACCCGCCTGGGTCGAGTCCGGCGTGACCCCGATCGTCGGTTCGAACCTCAGCTGGTCGCAGCCGGTGAGGTCGGGCGAGTCGTAGGAGGTCGAGACCGGTGGCGCTTCCGGCCGGTACCAGGAGTCGACCGAGAGCTTCGTGGTCTGGGTCGCCGAACATTCCGTCGGGTTGGTGAGGAACGGCGCGGTGCTACCGGTGCCGGCGAAGGCACCAGGCTCCCCATAGATGGTGAACATGATCACGGCCTGGCCGGCCAGGACCGGCACCTTGCTGGCGTCGATCGAGAGCCGGTAGTTGCCGTCGTTGCGGACCCCGGCGTAGATGATCTGGGGCGCGCCGGAGACAATGAAGCCGAACTCGCCAGCGTGGCCGTGCTCGGGGACGAGATTGTAGACGGCCGCCGTGGTGGTGGCGGCTAGGGCCGAACCGGGGGCCGAACCCGCGTTGGCGGTCAACAGCGCCACGCGCCCGACGACGGTGTCGGCGGGGCAGTTGTTGAGGGTGCCCCCGATCGTGAAGAGCGCGAGCGGGCACCGAGGAGCAGCCTTTGGATTGCCGAGGAAGCCCGGCGGCAGATCGACGCTGAGGGTGCGCGCATCCTCGACGTTTACCGCGCCGACAGCGCCGCCTGACGCGGCCACCGTGTTGAGCGAGATCTGGGTGGTGGCCATCCATGGATGGGCGCCCGCCCCGGTCACGTCGTGGCCGGTGTCATCGTAGGCACGCGCGGTGAAGCCAGCGATACCGAACCCGGCGGGGGCCGCGACCTGGGCGGCATCCGTAGAAGTGGCGGTTTCGGCAAACCCGCCGCCGGTAAGCGAGACCGTGCTGCCCAGGGTCCCGGAGGCGCCGGCGGGGACCGTGGCGGTGATGGATATCGGGTTCGAGGTCTGACCCGCGACCACCGGCAGCAGATTGGTACAGGTGATGACGTTCTGACCGGCAGGAGCAGGGCACGTCCAGCCGATGCCGGTGGCGGTGTTCGCCGTCATGTCGGAGGGCAGGGTAACCGTGGCGGTGGCACCGGCGGTGCTGGTGGCGGTGCCGACGTTGCTGGCCACCACCGAGTAGTAGATGGTCGTCGCCGGCTGTACGTTGGTTGGGAAGTGGTTGGAGCTGACCGTCCAGGCCGGGCTGGCGGCGCGGGCGAGGCCCGCGAGAGCCAGGACGGCGACGGAGGCGGAGAGGAATGCGAGTATGAAGGTGCGGCGCATCGGGCGGGCTCCTCTACGGATGAAGGGTCGGTCGGGGCTCGTGGCTTCGGTCACGGTTCGCATCTAGTGGCTCCCCTTCTTCTTTGCGTGAGCATTCCGCTTGCGGGCGGGGGGCTTGAACTTGATCGAGACGCCCTTGGTGAGGGTGCTGCCGGAGTCGGAGCGGAAGATGAGGGTCGCCTGGACGGTGACCCGTTTGCCGTTGTGGAGCGTGTGCCTGGCCTTGGAGTTGAGGGCCACGCTCACCGGGTAGGTCCCGGCCCCGTTCGCCGTCTTGGTGGCCTTGTTGATGCCACCGCCGGACAGCGCTATGCGGCCCGAGACCGGAGTGGTCACCTTGAGTCTGGCGCGTGGGCCGGTGACCGCCTTCTGCCCGGATATGACCACCGCGCCGAGGGGCGCCGCGTTGCCGGTGCCCGGGGGCGAGGTCGAGCCAGCCTGGCCGTTTGCCGGGGCCGGACCCGAGAGTCCCTGGCAGGCGGCCGGATCGGCGACAGGGTCGCACTGCGCCGCCGGATGGACGGCGGGATAGCCGCCGTCCATCCGGGCGTCGTAGACATCGCGGAGGCCGCTGTCGTTGTCCTGGGTGACGAGAGGATCGGCCGCCGCAAAGAACACGTTCCGACCCGACGGGTCGACGAGGCCGGGGGCGCTCACCGTGGTGAAGGGGCCGCCATCGTGACCGCTGGAGATGAGGGAGACCGTGCCACCGCCGGGCGCGAGCGGATCAGCGTGCCAGCCGTAGACGTCAAGGGCATTGTTGTCGTCGCCTGGCGCGAGCGCTTCGGTGGTCTCGAAGACGACCTCCGAACCATCGTCGCTCAACGCCCTGCTCCGCTGTGAATAGACGTTTGCGCCCAGCCCCAGATTGGTCCTGTACGTCGGCGCCGCGATCGTCGAGTTCACCGCGCCGTTGCCATCGGTACCGAAGCCTTCGACTGCGTGCGACACGCGGCTAACTTCTCCGGTTTCGGAGTCGTAGCGGTAGATGTCCTGTGCGGCATCCGTGTCATCGGGGGTCAGCTGTGCGAACGTCGCGAGGGTGAGGTAGCGGGCGTCCGGCACGGTGCCCTGCACCATCTTGCCCGTGGGGAGCGCCCACAGTGCCGCGTCGCTGCCGCCACAACCTGGATCGGCGACGGACCCGGAGGCGTTCGTCCCACTGCAGAGGAGGTCGACGAAGACCGTGTGGGTATGGACGATCCCCTGCGCGTCGCGGACGCGTTCGTTGAGGTAGAGGTTGTCGGCGCCCACCTGGGCGCTCTGGCCATCCTGGTTGGGATTGCTGGTGAGGACGCCGGTGGCGACGAAGTAGGCGTGCGTGGCATCGTCGGAGCTGAGGACGAGGCCGAGGACGTTTGCACCGCTCGGATCGCCGGCGGACAGCTGGACGAGCTGTCCGCCGGCGGGATTCTCGGCGTCGTACTCATAGAGGTCGGGCGTGGCGTCGGTGTCGCCGGGAACCAGCTGCTGACTGGAGAGGAAGATCGCGCGCGACCCGTCGGCCGACCCGGCCAGGAGCGTCGACCCGCTCGGCGCCACGGTCGTGGTCGTGCCGGTGCCGTCGCTAGTCAGATGGCGAACGTACAAGGATCCGTGGGTGGTGCCGGATGCGTTCCCCCCGGCGGAGATGAAGACGGTCGAGCCATCGTCGGAGACGAAATGGAAGTTGCCCGCCGAGGTGTAGGCACCGTCGATGCCGATCGGGCTGAGCGGGACACCGGCGTTGTCGACGTCGACGCGGTGCACCTGTGGTGAGCCCGACTCGGTGCCGGTGACCACGTAAAGTCCGAAGCCACTTCCGGAGTCGCCGGGCACCAGGCGTATAGCGGTGTACAGGATGACCGAGGAAAGATCGGGTGCGCCCCCCATATAGATCGGGTTCGAGGTTCCGACGTCAGCGGGCAGTTCAGGCGAGGCATGCACGTACGTCCCGTCCGGCTGGCGGATGAACAGGCGGTAGTCCGACAACGTGTCACCGTTTGCGGACGCACCGTCAGCGCCAAGAAGGAGCGCTTTGCTCAGGTCGGTGGAGAGCGCCAGGGGGGTCGCATTCGTTGATTTGGCCGAAACCCACGACGGGAGCACCAACGGTTCGGTCTGCCATTCCGACCCGGTCCGCCGCGCCAGGTATACGTTCTGGGAGCCTCGGTTCGATTCTGCGCCGGCGAATGCGCCACCAGCGTAGTAGGCGATCGCGTCTCCGTCTTCGCTGATCCACGGGGCCGGGGCCAGGGTGGTGTTGACGCCGGCCTTGACCGGCGGGGAAACCATCTCGTACGCCCGACATTCGGGCAAGCCGAGGGAGAAGGCCTCGCCGGTGAAGGGATTCGGATTGCTTTCCGATCGCAGCGTTTCGTTCGAGCACGTTTCGGCTGCGAGCGCGGACGCACCACTCCCGAGGAAGGCACCGAGCGCGAGCACGCAGGCGCAGATGAGGCCGAACAGGGCCTTGCCGACACGGCCTCGGCCGCGCCGCAATCCGACGGTGGAAGACTGCGCGCGTCTGCGCTTGCTCATTCGCTTCCCTTCCTCGAGAGGCGCGGCGCGAGCGCGCCCGCCTCGGTGACAAGTTCGATGCTGCGCGCCGCGGATGGGCACGCGGTTAACTCAGTGGCGGAGCGGCTCGGCAAGGCCACGACGCTGGTCGCGACGGCATCGCTGGTTCGGGCGCTGCCCGCCGACGGCGAAGCGTTTTGATCCATCTCTCCTGCCTCTCGATTTCCCCGGCCCCCGCGCTGTGCGAGACCCCATTGCGATCCGGTCCCATCCGGATCGACGAGCGGCAGATTCCCAGACTCGATCCACTCTGTCAAGCTCAGGACATGAACAAATGTTACTGATCTGAAAACTGCGGTACCGGGAGCGTCAGCTCCAGTACCGATCCTGTCACGTCAAGTTTACGGCCGCAACGCGCTGAGCGGACGGGTCGGTAACCGGCGGAGGCGACCTCGTGTACCGGACTTGACGCCGCGGCCCGGATCCGGATAGGGTCCGCCGCCGACGTGTACCCCGAAGGAGACCAGAGCGGCTCGCCGAGCGGGGCGACGGGCGGGCGGACCGGCGAGCGCGAGCTCCTGGTCTCCGCCTTCAGCCGCTCGCTCGGCGAACACGGCTACCGCGCCCTCACCCTCGCCACGGTCGCCCGCAACGCGGGCGTCCCCGAGGCCTACCTGTCGGTCTACTTCGAGACCAAGGAGGCGGGCCTCCTCGCCGCCCAGGAGGCCTTCCTCGAGCGACTCTGGGTCGAGGTGACCGGCGCCTGCGAGGCACCCGAGGAGTGGCCCGGAAAGGTCTCGGCGGGCCTCGGCTCGGCGATCTCGACGCTGAGCGAGGCCAGCGAGCTGGCGCGCGTCTTCACCGTCGAAGCCACCGGCGCCAGCCTCGCCGCCGCCGAGCGCCATTCGGCGGCCCTCGAGCGCTACGCCTCCCTCCTCGCCGAGGGCCGCAGGCGCTACCCGCGCTCGGGCGGGCTGCCCGAGCCGGCGGAGCGCATGCTGATCGGCGGCGTCGCCTCGATCGCGGCGAGCACGCTGCTGGCCGAGGAGCCGGCGGTGCTGGTGACGCTGCGCCCGCAGCTGACCGAGATGCTCCTGCTCCCCTACCTCGGCGCCGAGGAGGCGCGGCGGCTCACCCGCGAGGAGGGCCCGGGGACGGGTCGCCCCCGCCGCTGAAGGGCCCGAGCGCCAGCCAGGTCACCTGCGGCGCCAGCTCGGGCAGCGAGCGCAGGCGTCCGTGGGCGATCTCGTGCTGGACCGCCGCCCAGATGCCGCTGCCGATCGCCGGCAGCGCCTCGGGAGAGAGCGGCGCGCCGAGCTCGGCGGGGACCACGCCGGGCTCGAGGAAGGCGGTGAAGTCATCGAGGGCGCGGTCGGCCTGATCGAGGGCTACCGGACCGGCGCTCGGCAGCTCGAAGAAGGCGAGGCGCGAGAAGAGCTCGCGCTCGGCGAAGTATTCGAGCAGCGCCCGCACGCCGACGCCGACCGCCTCGGGCCTGCCCTGCTCGGCGAGGAAGGCGCCGCCCGCGACCCGCAGGGCGTCGGCGGCGACCGCCTCGAATGCGGCGAGGAAGGCGTCGCGCTTGCTGCTGAAATGTTCGTAGAAGGTCTGGTTGGAGGTCCCGGCGGCGGCCGAGATCGCCGGGATCGAGAGCGCCTCATAGCCCCGCTCGACCACCACCTGGGCGGCGGCGCGGACCATCCGCTCGCGTTGGGTCAGGTGGCGGCGGCTGCGGGGGCTGTCGGCGGGCTCCTCCCAGGGCACGTCTGAGCCGGTGTTCTCGCGGGGCTCGTGCCCGGGCGAGCGCTCCACCGGACGGCTCGCCGCCTCGATCGCGCGGGCCTGGGCCTCGTCGGGCTCGCGCTGGTAGGAGAGCGACCAGTCGACCAGCCAGCCGACCGAGCCCGGCAGCTTGGCCACCTCGTCGTCGCGCAGCCGGCGGTAGACGATGCCGCGGATGCCGGCGACGATCCCGCGGACGACCACATCGGTGACCTCCACGGCCGAGGAGGAGTGGTCGAAGCTCTGGCGCACCATCAGCTCGAAGGCCTCGGCCCCGCGTTCGCGCGCCTCCACACCGGAGGCGCCGAGGGTCAGCGACTCGACCGTCGCGAGCCGCGCGGCGTCGGGCTCCTCGACCGCGACCTCCATGAAGACGGTGAGCGCCCCCGAGAGCTTCTCGCGGAGGTCGCCGGGCCGGCGATAGGCCTCCCCCACCCGCGCGGCGACCTCGCGGACGATCTCATCGAAGGTGGCCAGGAAGCAGTCGAGCTTGTTGTCGAAGTGCTCATAGAAGGTGGTCTTCGACACCCCCGCCAGGGTGACCAGCTCGCTCAGGGTGGTGGCGGCGAAGCCGTGGCGGGCGACCGCCGCCACCATCGCTCCCTCGAGGCGCCGGCGCTGGTGCTCGGCGACCCGCGCGGGAGGCAGCCCTCGCGTGCCGCCCCGCAGCTGGGGGAAAAGCGGGGTGATCGGCTGTTCGGTCGAATCTGTCGAAGCCATCGCGGGACAGGAAGATAGTCGCCGCCCGGCCGGAGGGCCAGACGCCGAAGGCAGTCTCCCGGTGGGGAAGGCTGTCTTGTACCCGATCTGACAATCGGCTCAACTCGGTGGCGGCCCGGGTGGGTGCAGTCGCGAAGGTCGTGCCGGTCGAGATTGGCTCGGACTTCGACCAGGCGCCCCCGGGCTGCCTGCCCCTCCGTGGAAGGAGCGGCAAGCAGCAGCCGAACTGGTGAGCCCGGTGGCTCCCCACGGCGCGGGCGGCCTCAGTCGCGAGGCGAGGTCGGGACCGGGTCCTTCCGATCCCCACCCTGGCGGCCGGATCGACCATGGTCGTCCTTCCTGGCGCCGGCCTTCCGGTGGCATTGGTTTCCGACCAGCGGGAACTGATCTGCCCGGCGGTTGTTTTGGCCGATGATCCGCACCGTCGCGCGGCGCTCGGCGGGGCTCGAGCGGCAGAGGTCTTCGCTGTTCGCAGCAGGCTCCTCGGGCCACCGCCCATGCGCAGGACGAAGCGGCTCACCGGCGCGTCGGGGACGGTGGCGAAGGTGGTGCGGATCCCCGAGCCCTGCGAGCCTTTCTTGTGGACGGAGTCGACGAAGCCGACGAGGTCGAGATCGCCATAGGCGGACGTGGTGCCCCATTCGAACCGGTAGGAGGTGGGCGAGTTCTCGGGATCGACGTATGCCGCTTCGGTGAGAATCTGGGAAAGGCGAGG
>Ga0153954_1000975_pt1 | contig 17850 bp, 16 predicted proteins | sample TSFL038MetaG_FD_102277 | JGI IMG/M metagenome (GOLD analysis project Ga0153954, IMG submission 102277) | Attine ant fungus gardens microbial communities from Florida, USA - TSFL038 MetaG | ecosystem: Host-associated > Fungi > Mycelium > Unclassified | place: USA: Florida, Wekiwa Springs State... | reverse complement strand
TTCCGGAATGCCGAATTTAGCCGTCTCGGCGGCAACGCACAGATCGCACATCTGCACGAGACGCCAGCCGCCGGCATAGGCAACGCCGTTGACTGCCGCGATCACCGGCTTGCGAACCTTAATGTTCTGCCCGATCACCGGCAGGAAATTCGGCGGCGGCGCGCCAAGCTTGGTATCGGCGAATTCGACCAGGTCGATACCGGCGCAGAACGCTTTGTCGCCCGCGCCAGTGAGAATCGCGACCCGCAGATTGTCGTCCGCCTCGAAGGCGCGCCACGCCTGCCATAGGCCTTCGCGCATGGCCGCATTCAGCGCGTTACGCTTGTCCGGCCTGTTCAGCGTGATGACGGCCAGCTGACCTTGCGGCTCGTAAAGAACGCCCTCGCTCATGATCGTCTCGCTGCTCACGCATCCAGCCAGACATTGTTCATCTGCATATTCGCGTAGATGTCCGGCATCATGTTCCAACCCATCAACTTCTTGCTGTGCACGGCCGCGTAGCCGACCCAGGCGAGATTGATGTGATAATACGTCTTGAGAAATTTAAGCTGGAACTTGCGGATGAGCGCCTTACGCTTTTCAGGATCGCTTTCGCGCGACTGAGCACGATAGAGATCGTCGATCGAATCGTCTTTCCAGTGACCATAGTTGCGGCCACCGAAGCTCGTATAGGCCTCGCCGAGGATTTGATCGGGCAACGAACCGCTCAGGCCGATCGAATGGATCAGCATCTGGAACTCGCCCTTGTTCTCAAGCGCGACGAAGGCGCCGGCGTCGCGCACGTCAACCGTGGCGTCGAAGCCGATTGTCTTGAGTTGAGCTGCGATGTTGATCGACGAATCCCGGAAAGCGGGTACGTCGGCACGCGCCGGCAGAACGAGCTTGAAGCCTTTCGCGACGCCGGCCTGTTCGAGAAGCGCGATGGCCTTCTGCCGGTTGGCATTGATGTCGCCGCCAAGGCCCGGCAGCGTGTCGTAACCGGAGAATTGTTTGATCTCTTCGGGTTTGAGATCATAGGCCGTACCCGGCGGCATCAAACCGACGCTGTGATAGAAGGCGCCTGACAGCGGACCTGTCGTCCGAATGAAGGCGTCGCGGTCGATGGCCAGAGAAATGGCCTCACGCACGCGCGGATCGTCGAACGGTTTGACGTTGACGTTCGGGATCAGATTGATCGCGGTCGGGGTCGGCCGGCGCTTGCCGGTGAGGGTCGGGATCTTGCCCAGATTGGCGATGACCGACTCGCTCGCCAGGAAGAAGCATGCGTCGATACGGCCGCCCTGCAGCGCCACGCCGCGCTCGATCTCACCTTTGATGGGAAAGAATTGAATCTTGTCGAGATGCGACCGCTCGCCGACGTATTTGTCGAAGCGTTGCAGTTCGTAAATCTGCCCATCGACCGCGTTGGTCAGACGGAAGGGACCGGTGCCGACCACCTGCCGTTTCATGCCAATGCCCTGGGCATCCAGTGGCTCGGCAACCTTCTTGGGATAGATGACATTGAACGGATTGCTGACCAACGCGGGAAAGTCCGCTTGCGGGCTGGTCAGGGCGATGACCACCGTTTTGTCGTCAGGCGCCGTGATATTGGCGATGTTAGCCAGCATGCCCTTGCGAATACTGACGATGCCCGCGGGCGGCTTACGAATGCGCTCGAGGCTGTAGACGACGTCCTCTGACGTCAGCGGCATGCCGTTATGGAAGACGACACCGGAGCGGATGTGAAAAGTGACGGTCTTGCCGTCGGGGGAGACTTCGTACTTCTCCGCAAGATCGGGCAGCAGCTTGCTGTAGTCGTTCGGATCGATCTTGAGCAACGTGGAATAGCACGGCGCGCCGATGAACTCGGTGAGATAAGTGATCGCCTGATGCAGGTCGAAATCCGGGGGATCGCCACCGTTGCTGACGCGCAGCGTGCCGCCCTTCCGCGGCGTTTGCTGCGCCAGCGCAAAGCCTGACGGAATCGCGGTTGCGGCCAAAGCGCCGCCGGTCGCGGCCAGAACAGTGCGACGCGTGATGCGCCCTGAACCCTTCCTCATCCAACGCTCCATCTCAATTTGTGATTTAAGTGGGGATCTTCATGCCCCTTGTCTTCCGATGATCGATATCGAGCACACGTTCTGGTGCGGGAAGCCGCCGAGGTTGTGCGTCAGACCAAGGCTCGGCTGATCCTGGCGCTGGCGCTCACCCGCCCGGCCCTGCATCTGCAAGTACATCTCGTAGATCATACGCAGGCCCGACGCGCCGATCGGATGGCCGAAGCATTTCAGGCCGCCGTCGATCTGGCACGGGATCTTGCCGTCGGCATCGTAGAAGCCGTCGAGCACGTCCTTGATCGCGCCGCCCTCCGGCGAGATGTGCAGGTCTTCCATCGTCACCAGCTCGGTGACGGAGAAGCAGTCGTGGACCTCGATAAGGCTGATTTCCTTCCGCGGGTCGGTGACGGCGGCTTCCTTGTAAGCACGTGTCGCAGCGATACGCGTCGTAGCGAAATAGCTGCCATCCCACGAATTGTGCTGCGCCTCGGCGCCGTTGGAGACAGCGAGTTGCAGCGCCTTCACGGTGATGAGATCGCGCTTGCCGAGGCCTTTGGCGATATCGGGCGTGGTGACGATCGCGCAGGCCGCGCCGTCGCTGACGCCACAGCAGTCGTATAGCCCGAGCGGCTCGGCCACCATCGGCGCCTTGAGCACGGTATCGACGGTGATCTTGTTGCGCAGATGCGCCTTCGGATTGCGCGCGCCATTGTCGTGGCTCTTGACCGAAATATGGGCCATGGCCTGCTTCAGGTCGGCCGGCGCGATGGCGTATTTAGCGCGGTAGGCCGCGCCAAGTTGTGCGAAGCTGCCGGGCGCCGAGAGATTCGGCCAGGTCATGTTGTTGAGCGTGCCGCGTCCGCGTTGCGGCAGGCCGCCATAGCCAGTGTCTTTGAGCTTTTCGACGCCGAGCGCGAGTGCGATATCGGCCGCGCCTGACGCAACTGCGTAGACCGCACCACGGAAAGCCTCTGTACCGCTGGCGCAAAAATTCTCGACCCGCGTTACCGGGATGTAAGGCAGCCGCAAGGCTGTCGCGAGCGGCACCGCCGATTTTCCGACATGCTGCTCCTCGATCGCCGTTGCAAGCCAGGCCGCGTCGATCTGCTTGGTCTCGATGCCCGCATCTATGATCGCTTCGGCATAGGCCTCGACCATCAAGTCGCTCGCTTCGGCGTCCCAGCGCTCGCCGAACTTCGAGCAGCCCATGCCGAGAATGGCGACCTTGTCCCGAATCCCCTGGGGCATGTCAGGTTCTCCCTTCACCGGCCGGCGCGGCCTTCCAGAAATAGCGGCGGAATCCGCGCTGCTGGTCGATGTCCTTGATGCGGAACGTCATGCGCATCGGCGTGCCGACTTGCAGATCGCCGGCTTCGACGTCGGTGAAGTCCATCATCCAACGTCCGCCTTCGTCGAACTGGACCATGCCGTAGCAGGCCGGCGGATCGGGCGAATAGGTGAGACGATCGGCGGTGTAGGAGTTGATGCGGCCGATCTTTTCGGCAAACGGATGCGGATCCTGCGAGTCGACCGCCGCGCAGTTCGGGTTGACGCAGATGCGGCTCTTGGGAAATTGCAGCGTCCCGCAATTGCGGCATGCCCCACCGACGAAACGCGTGACAGCGTCGCGATTGCGCCATAGCGCGGAAAGCGGCGTCATCTTGTCGACCTCGGCGCGCATCCCGCGCTCGACCTCGATCAGGTCGTTGAAGGCAAGGTATTTGACGTAATTCGTATGCTCGTGCCGCCGCGCCAGATGACCGGCGACGCCGCGCCGCCCCTCGATGGCAGGTAACGGCTTGTCGATGGCAAAGAGCAGGACATCGACGCCCTGGCCGAAGCCGACGACGAGAACGTGCTCGCCGCCTTTGGCTTTCTCCAGCGCGGCAACCAGCATGAACAAGGGATGAGCCGCGCCACTGTCGCCACATCCTGCATGAAGATTGTCGGCGATGGCTGACTCAGTGATGCCCGCCGCTTTGGCGACCGCATTGGCGACCTTTGAGAGCGTCGTGGGCATCACGAAATGAGTGATGTCCGCGGCAGCGACCTCTGCCTGCTTCAGACAATCCGCAATGACGGGCGGCACAATGCGCAGATAGCCGGCATCGCGGATCCAGCGTTCTTCCCATTGATAGTCGTACTCGGACTCTTCCGTCCGATAATGATCGACGAAGTCAGCCGTCACGGTCGCCGAGCCAACCAGGCGCGCGATCGGTTCGCCCTCCCCGATCAGGATTGCGGCGGCCGCATCGCCCGAGGACATTTCAACAGGGCTGGCGGCCTTAGCCTGCCGCTTCTCTGCGGCCACGACGAGTGTCTCGCTTCGCGTGCGCAAGGCGTTGCGCAGGGCCGAGGTCGCGGCGCGCTGCGTGCCGCCGATGTCGAGCGTCGCCACGGACGACGGCAAATTGAGCGCCTCGGCGACAATGCCTGCATTGAGGCGGTCGATGAACGGGAACGTCGTCGAGGCAAAGAGAAGATCGCCGATGGCCTCGCGCTCCCGGCCGGTCAAGGCATCGCGCGCGGCCTCGACGGCCATGGTGACGGCGTCCTCGTCCCAATTGCAGATCGCGCGCTCGCCTTTCGCCTGACCGGCCAACGCCGGATTGATCCAGCTATTGGCTTGCGCGATAAGCTTGCGTGGCAAGCGAAGACGAGGGATGTAGGCGCCCGCCGCGAGAATACCGATGGTCATGACGCTACCTCACGTTCGTTCTCACGGCGTCAGGACGATGCGGCCGACGACCGCATTGTCCTCGACCAGCCTGTGCGCAGCGGCCGCCTGCTCAAGCGGCATGGTGCGGTCCACCATCGGCCGCACGATGCCCCGCGCCACCAGACGCAGCACCATTTCGAGTTGACGGCGCGATGTGCTCACGGCGCTGCGGATTTGCAGCCCGCGGCGATAGATCGCCGCCATGTCGATCTCGATGGGCTTACCGGTCACCTCGCCGACCAGCACAAGTCGCCCGCCCGGCATGATGGCGCGGCGAATTTCATGGAACACCGCCGCGCCGACCGTGTCGATCACAACCTCCGCGCCGCGGCCATCGGTCACGGCGCGGACCCCGCGGGCAAAGGCACCATCCGGCGCAACGACGACATGATCGGCGCCCGCCTCGCGCAGCGCAGCCTCCTTGTCCGGCGTGCGCGTCGAGGCGATCACGTAAGCCCCGGCCGCGTGCGCAATCTGCACGGCATGCATGCCGAGACCGCCGCCGCCGGTGATGAGAACACGCTCGCCCTGGCGAATCTGGCCGGTATCGCAAACGGCATTATACGACGTGCCGACCGCGCAGGCGACGATAGCGCCGGTCGTGAAGTCGACGTCCCGCGGTAGAACGGCAAGATTGTCGTCGTGGACGAGCACATATTCGGCGTAGCCGCCCATCGCCTCCGCGCCGAGGAAACGCATATCCGGGCACAATGTCTCGCGATCGGTCCGACACATCGGGCAGCAACCGCAGACATATTCGCGCTGCGTCGAGCAGACGCGATCGCCGACCTTGAGGCCGCGCACTTCCTCGCCGACGGCGGCGACTTCACCGGCAATCTCATGACCGAGCACCAGCGGCCGGTGATAACCGCGCTGCGCCGGCCCCTTGCGGATCAGAATATCGCGGCGGCAAACACCGCAGGCGTGAACGCGCACCAGAACCTGACGGCTTTGCGGCGTCGGGATTTCGAGCTCTGTCAACGCAAGGACGTCCGGTTCCCCGTGCTCGCTGACAATCACTGCCTTCATCAGGTTTCCGCTCATCCGATCACGCCGACTTTCGTGTGAGTTCGACAGCAGCGGTCGCGTCGCGCGATATGACGCGATCTTCGGGTCCGGTCACCGATACGGTGCAAAGCGCCAGCGGCCGGCCGTTCTCGATCGCAGTGCCGATCACCTTGCCGCGGATCGCGATGGTATCGCCGGCATAGACCATGGCGCGCTGACGGTAGTCGAGCCGCCGGACGAAGCAATCGATCCCGCCCCAGGTCATCAGTTGCCGCGCCATGAGAGCGCCGAGCATCTGCCCATCCATGAAAGGCGCGGGCATGTCGAGCTTGGTCACGAACGCCGTATCGTAGTGGTAACGGTGAAAGTCCCACGTTGCGCCGGCGTACATGACCAGCGCGGTGAGGCTGACATCGACGTCGATCGGCGGCAGGTCTTCGCCGACCGTCACGTCTTCGAAATATTTCCGCCTTGCGGTCGTTTTTGTCATGGCGAATAAATGTTGGTTTCGCGGTTCGTGGCGAGCAGTTCGCCGCGCTGATTGCGATAGCGTGCCTCGGAGACGACGAAGACCAGTTGACCGCAGCTGCGCGTATCGCGTTCGTAGATGTCGACCAGCGTCCAGGTCACCGCGACGCGATCGTCGGCTCGCACCGGCTGATGAAACTCGTAGGCATTGCCGCCCCGGATAAAACGGGTGCTTGGCAGCGGCAGATCCCAATGATGGCCGATGTAGCCGTTCTCATCGGCGGGCCGCTGGAAGATCTGGTTCGTCTCGCAGACAAAAGTCGGGGGCGCGATGACGCCGCCGTGGACGCTTTGACCGGCAATCGCATCGTCGTGATACATCGGATTGTCGTCGCCGAGCGCGAGCGCGAAATAACGCAAGGCCGACCGGCCTAGCTCCTCCGGCGCCTCGTAGGTGACGGTGCGGCCGATCCAGGCCCTCAATTCGGGTGTAACTCGTCCGCTCATTCCGCTCTCACAGCCGTTGCTTCGACCAAGATCAAGCTGTCTTGGCCGGCGAGCCTTTCGCAGACGACGCCTGTCGCCGCCGGATAAGAAGGCTTGAAAACCTCGCGGCGGACATCCGCCGTGTGCCGATAATTGCCCAGCGCGGCCGGCACGATGTATTCGGTCGTTTTGACGACGGTATCGAGGCTGGCTCCGGCCGCGGCGAGTTGGCGTTCGAGACGCGCATAGGCCTCGCGACATTGGCCGGCAACATCGCCGGCCGCCGGATCGCCCTCGGCGGATACCGTGATGGTGGCAGGCCGCACGGATTCTTTCGAAGCGACCGCTTCTATTTCGATCAGCGCCGTGTCGCGCAACAGACTCTTGACGCCGATCGTCGCAACGACAGGCGCTGCGCTGCCGAAGGTTTCCTTCCGGAAGGCGTCGAGCTTAGTGAGATCGGGAAGCGCCGCCGCCGTCACGTACTGAACCATGCGCGTGACGTTGGTGAGCCCGAGACCGTCGGCGACGAGCGTCCTCGCCATCTTGTCGTAGATGACACGCGCCTGCGCGATCAGATCGCCCTCGACCACCATCGCCTTTGCCGCCGCATCGAACCGGACCGCCGTGCTGCCCGACAGCCACACCTGTCCCTGCGCCGCGACGCCGAGGGAAAAGCTGAACCGGCGATAGTCGAAGAACGGATAATCGGTTGGCTCGAGAGCCCGGCGTACCATCGGTCAGATGCCCTTCCACACTGGCCTGCGCTTCTCGGCATAAGCTTTGAGCGCTTCGGCATGATCCTGCGTCGCGCGCACCACGCGTTGCGCCCGTTCGGTGAAGCGCACAGCGGTGTCGAGGTCCTGATACAGCGACTCGGCGAGAGCGTATTTGAAGGCTTGAACCGTCTGTGGCGGACAATTCTCGATGATCTCCATCGCGATTTTTCGGCAATGGGGAATCAATTGATCCTGCTCGACGACCTCGCTGACGAAGCCGATCTTCAACGCGGCCTGCGCATCGAGCGTGCGGCCTGTCACGCCCCACTCATAGGCCTTCGCATAGCCGATGATCTGCGGCATCAAAGCAAGGCTGGCATCGTCTGGAACAATACCGCGACGCACGAAGACCCAGCCGAAACGCGAGGCCGCCGAAGCAATGCGAATGTCGCAGCCGGCGGCGATGCCGATGCCCGAGCCGATCGCCGGGCCGTTAACAGCCGCAATCGCGGGCTTCGACATGCGGCGAAGGTCAGTGACAACCTTCCGGATATCCGCTTCCTGCGGATAAAGCTCCTCGCGCAGCGTCGGATTCGGCGGCTCGAGCGATTTGCCCTGCGCCGTCATGCGCTTGATGTTGCCGCCCGAGCAGAAGATGCGTCCCGATCCCGTGATGATCATCACGCGCGCTTTCGGATCGCCCTCGATCCGCGCGAATTCGCGGATCAACTCTTGATTCATCTCCCAATTGACGGCGTTCTTCGCGTCCGGATCGTTGATCGTGACAATGACGACGCCGTCCGCGTCCTGCTCAGAAGTAATGAACTGGTAGGTCATGACGGTCGTCTCCACGAAACGTATCGGGGTCTTTGAGCAAGAGCTCGGAAAGCAGGCGTCGATGATGGCCGGCTTCGCCATAGGCCGCTTGGGCGGCGATGGCGCGGTGATAGAACAGCTCGAGCGGATAATCGCGGTAGTAGCCGATCGCGCCATGAATCTGGTGCGCGACACGCGTCAGCGCCATGATGGCTTCGCTGCACTTGGCTTTGGCGATAGACGCCTCACGCGCGCCATCGCCGCCATCGTTCAGCGCGGCTGCAGCCTGCCAGGACAACATGCGGCAAATCTCGAGATCGCGGTACATCTCGGCGCAGTGATGATGAACGGCCTGGAAACGGCCGATGGGACCGCCGAATTGCTGACGCATCTGCGCGTAGGAGATCGTCAGATCGAGGGACGCCTGACCGATGCCCACGAGTTCCGCCGCCTTGAAGGCCGCGCCGCGCACCTGAAGGCGCTCGACATGCGGCCAGCCGCCCCCCACCTCGCCGACGATCGCATCCGCATCGACGGCGACGTTATCGAAAGTGACCTGCCACAATGCTTCACCGCCGGCGACGTGCATGAGCTGCATGGACAGGCGCGGATTGTCGCATTGGACCATCACCAGCGTAATGTCGTCAGGCTTGTCGCCCGCCGCGGCGACGATCATCGCTTCCGACGTTCCCGCATCGCGCACGAACAGTTTCGTGCCTTGGATAAAAAATCCATTGCCGGAACGGACAAGGCGCGTCTTGATTTCCTGCGGCTTAAGGCCACCGGTCTCTTCCGTGATCGCGGTGGTCAGAAGCGTCGAACCCGATGCGATGCGTGGCAGCCAGGTTTCGCGCTGTGCTCGGGAGCCGGCATCGAGCAGCAGCATCCCGGCCTCGATCACGGTCGAGAACATCGGGCTCGGAACGGCGCCTTGCCCGAGCGCTTCTATGATCAGTCCGAGCTCGGTCTTGCCGATCGCCGCGCCGCCATATTCTTCCGGAAAGAATGCGCCGGCCCAGCCCATATCGACCATCTGCTGCCAGACCGCTGGATCGTAACCTTGCTCGCTGCCTTCGAGGCTGCGAATACGCGCCGGCGTCATCGCCTCGCGGGCGAAATCGCGGGCCGTCTCGTGCAGGAACAGCTGATCTTCGTTGAGCGAGATATCCATGTCAGATCCTCAACGGGGTAGACCGAGGCCGCGTGTTGCAATGACGTTGCGGGTGATGTCGAAGCCGCCGGCCGCGAACTGGAAATAAAGATGATCGCGGTACTCGACCTCGACTTCGCCCTCGAGCTCGCAGCCGGGCGACCCTTGGCGCACCGGGGCCGAAGGGCCCAGCAATTCCATGCCGACGGCATCCATCTTGCGCGCCGTCTCGCGCTTGACCAGAAGCGCAAGGGACGTTTCGTGCTGGGGCCGCAGCCCCTTGGTGTGGAGCGAGGCAAGCCAGTAGCTCATCATCTTGCCGGCCTCGGCATCGATGGCGAGACGAACGAGCTCGTCGCGCACGAGCGGATCGTCCATCCGACGCTTGCCGTCGCGCTCCTGCGAGCACCAGGCGATCAGCCGGTCGAGCTGATAGTTGCAAAGGCCCGGCGTCGAGAGTGCGGCGCGTTCGAAATCGATCGCGCCCATGACCAGCTTCCAGCCTTGGTCTTTTTCACCGACCAGCATCGACTTGTGGACCCGCACATTGTCGAAATGCACGGCATGATGAGTCCAACCGGCGAGCGTCGGATATTCCTGCACGGTGACGCCCGGGCTCGTCATGTCCACAATGAACACGCTCAGGCCTTCGTGCTTCTTGCCGGTATTCGTCGTTCGCACGGCCAGCCAGGCGTAGTCGGCCATATGCGCGTCGCTGGAAAAGGATTTCTGGCCGGTAATGACGAAATAGTCGCCGTCTTCGATCGCCTTCGTCTTCAGATTGGCGAGATCGGAACCAGCCTCCGGTTCGGAATAGCCGACGAACCACGATATCTCGCCGCGAACCATCTGCGGCAGAAACTGCGCCTTCTGATCGGGCGAGCCGAAAGCCATCACGGCATTCGGAATGTAGGTCACCGAGCGGTCGATGCCGGGCGCGCGGTGATACTCCATCTCGTCCCAGAAGATGGTCTGGTAGATGCGATTGCGACCGCCGCCGCCATACTCCGTCGGCCAGCTCATGCCGATATAACCGAGCGCTCCGAGTTTCTTGCGGAACGCCTTTGTGAATTCGGCGGTCCACATCCCCTGCTCGCTCAAGTCGCGGTTCTTGTCCCAGACGTCCTGCGTCAATTCCTTGCGCAGAAAGGCGCGGACTTCCTCGCGAAAGGCTTTTTCCTCGGAAGAGAGGTGAAGGTCCATATGCAGCCTCCGCTAAGCCAGCACGCCGTCGGCTTCGAGTTTGGCAAAGGTCGCCGCGTCCATACCGAGCAGGGTCATCAATGTTTCGCGGGTGTGCTCGCCGAGGAACGGCGCCGGACGATAGTCCATTCCGAAGCTGTCCATGCGCCAAGGAAGGCCGAGCTGGCGCTTCTTCCCGACGAGCGGATGGTCGGTCTCGAAGACAAGTTCGCGCGCATTGAGTTGATCGTCGTCGAGCAGCTCATCGATGCGCAGCACCGGCCCCGCGGCGATGGCGGCGCCCTGCAAAAGGTCTACTGCGGCGTGAACGTCTTGCTCACGCGACCATTCCTCGACCATCACATCCAAGGCGCCGACATTCGCAAGCCGGTCGGCGGGCGTCGCGAACAGCGGATTTGCGGCCCAATCCGGATGACCGATGGCTTTGGCAAACCGCGCGAACTCCGCGTCATCGCTGATACTGAGCGCGAGCCATGTGTCCTCGTCGCGGCAACGGTAAATGCCGTGCGGTGCCTTGGCCTTGTCGCGATTGCCGACCCGTTCCGGTTCATGACCGTTCAGCGTGTAGTCGATGATCGCCTCGGGTATCAGCGTCATCATCGCCTCATACATCGCGAGATCGATGAACTGGCCCTGGCCGGTCTTTCGGAAATGATGAAGCGCGGCCAGAACCGCAAATCCGCCATAGGTGCCGCTCAACGGGTCGGGAATGACGCCGCCGAGAATGCGGGGATGGCTATCGACATAGCCGGTCACGTCGGCGACGCCGCTGAACAAGTTGACGGCGCTGTGCAGCCCGCGCGCATTGCGCATGGGGCCTGTACGCCCGAACGCACCGTTTGAGCACATGATGATGCCGGGATGGAGCTTCGACAGCGTGTCGTAGCCGATGCCGAGCTTCTCCAGCACACCGGTCGAGAAATTGTCGACGACGATGTCGCATTTGGCGGCGAGCCGCCGGACGATTTCGCGGCCTTGCGCCGTCGTCATGTCGACGGTGCAGCTCTTCTTGCTCGCATACAAGAAATTGAAATAGCCGCTGGCGTTCGGATCTGTCCCATGACCTTCGGCGAATGGCGGGGCTGTGCGCGAGGTCATGCGCCGGCGCGACTCGACGACGATCACCTCCGCGCCGAGCCAGGCCAGCCAGAGCGTACAAAACGGCATGGCGATGAACTGGCCGAGGTCGAGAACACGCACACCGGCGAGCGGAAACGGTTTGGTCGCAACCGCATTCATGAGACTTTTTCCGCCGTTTGGCTCAGCAGGGAATTATTGTGTTCGCCGAGCCTCGGAGCCGGTCGACGCATCTGCCATGGCGTGCCGCGCATCGAGAAAGGAGCGCCGGGCATTCGCGCCGCGCGCCCGCCTATGGAAACTTCGACCAGACTGCGCCGTTCGCGCACCTGGTCGGAGCCGCTGAGTTTCCGGATAGAGTAGAAAGGAAACATCGGCAGCTGCACACGCTCGGCCTGCGCATGGAGTTCGTCGCCGGTCAGCGTCATGGTCCAATCCATCAGCTTCAGGCGCAGCGTCTCCCAATTGGCGGTGCGCGCGGCGCCGGTCGCGTATTCGTCGGACAAGGCCCACGCGGGACTGTTCATCGCCTGGACCAAGCGCGTCCAATGCTCGTCCATCGGCGCGGCCACGGTGACGTAGCCGTCCTTGCACGGCAGGTAGAAGTTGGGCATGCGCCCGATGGTTATCGGATTGAGCAGGCGATTGTAGGCCGCTCCGGTATAAGACGCCGTCGTAATATCGCGAATTTGCATCGCCGCCATGGCAGCTTGCTGGCTGAGTTCGACATGGCAACCTTCGTCCGTCTGCGCACGGCCGAAAAGCGCCGCCATGCTCGCATGGGCTGCGACGACGCCGGCAATCGTTTCACCGGCAAAGCCGGCGGGGTGCAGCGGCGGTTCGCGCACGAGATCTTCGGAGGCGTCGGGCATGCCGGGTGTGCCATAGGCCATGCCACTCATGGCGAAAGCGATGAGCTCGTCACCCCGACGCTCGGCCCAGGGGCCGGTCATGCCGAATGGCGTTATCGTCGTGACGATCAGGCGCGGATGGCGCTCGCGCAAATCCGCGGGCGCGAGGTTTGCCGAACGCAAAGCGTCCGCTGACCAATTGGTGAGGAAAATATCGGCCTTCGTCAGCAGACGATCGAACTCCATGCGTCCGTCCGTCGTACCAAGATCGATCGAAACGCCGAACTTGTTCAGGTTGAGATAAAGATAGAGCCCGCTGGCTTCGGGGTCCGGCTTGTTGTCCGGGAACGGACCGCGGCGCCGCGACGAGTCGCCATTCGGCGGCTCGACCTTGATCACGTCGGCGCCGAAATCGCCGAGGAGCTTGGCGGCATAGGGCGCGGATGTGCCGTCGCCGAGTTCGACGACCGACAAACCTGCCAGAGCACCGGTAACGGCTTCCGTCATCGTCAGCGCTTCCTCATCGCGGCCAAACGCGCGATGCCTTCCTCAGCCTCGCGCACCATCGACAGCAGGATTTCCTTCGCCGGGCGCTTGCGATTGAGCATGCCGGCGATCTGGCCGGCCGGATTATTGATGAGCTCGGCGCGGCCTGCCGCGTCGGCTGCGGACACGATGTCGTCCATCAACACGCCCTGGAGCGGCATCGGCAGCGCCTTGAGACCTGAATCATCCCAGGCCTTGATGACTTCGTTCTTGTAGTCGCGCGCGGTCTTGCCGGTGTAGGCGCGCGTGACGATGAAGTCTTCGGCGCGGCCTTTGATGATCTCTTCCTGGTGTTTTGGGAAGACGTGCGACTCTTCCGCGAGCAGAAAGGCCGTGCCAATCCATGCGCCCACCGCGCCAAGCGCGAGACCGGCCACAAGCGTGCGGCCATCGGCGATGGCGCCGGCCGCGATCACCGGCACGGGCGCGACGGCATCGGCAACCATGGGAATCAGCGGGAAATTGGCGATCGTGCCGGTGTGCCCGCCGGCCTCATAGCCTTGCGCAATAACGTAATCGACCCCGGCCTTCTTTTGCCGCTCGGCGCCGCGCACATTGCCGACAAGGCCCATCACCTTTATGCCGACCGAATGGGCCATCGGCACCACCCAGCTCGGATCGCCCAGGCCGGCGGCGAAGACGGCGATCTTCTCCTCGATGCAAACGTCGACCTGACGCCGGATGAACTCCGCCGACATGGCCGGCTTGTTGTCCGGCGCCGGCTTCAGATTGAGCTTCTCATGAAGTTGCTCGACGAATTCGACATGCTTCGGAAAATCCTTAGCGATGCGCGCCTTCATCTCGGCACGGTCGGGAACAGCGTCCGCCATGCTCGCGGGCAGCAACAGATCGACGCCGAACGGCTTGTCGGTCAGCTTGCGCACGGCGCGAATCCGGCGGCGTACTTCCTCATGATCGAGCCATGAACAGCCGAGGATACCCATGCCGCCGGCTTCGCTGACCGCCGCGACGAGTTCAGGCGGCGTCGCTTTGCCTTTGACGCCCATGCCGGCCAAAAAGACCGGATATTCGATCTTCAGATCGTCGCAGAGCGACGTATGCAGCACGCTCTTGGCCATTCCGATTACCTTTTCTCAGCCCGGAAAATCACGTTGGAGTTTGGGATCGAACACGTCGCGGATGGTGTCGCCGAGCAGGTTCGAAGCAAGCACGGCGAGGCAGATAGCGATTCCAGGAAAGATGACGATCCACGGCGCGGTCAGCGCCAAAGTGGTCGCCGAACCCGACATCATCAGCCCCCAGGAGGACGCCGGTTCCTGAATCCCGGCGCCGAGATAATCGAGCGCAGCCTCCTGCACGACAGCGAGGCCAAGATAGGCGGTAGCGATGACAAGCAGCGGCGCGACGGTGTTCGGCAGGATGTGCCGCAGAACGATGCGCGTATCGCTGCAGCCGCTGGCCCGCGCCGCTTCGACGAAGGTCGTTGCGTTCAGCACCAAAGTGCTCGCACGCGCGATGCGGGCGGCACGCGGAATGATCGGGATCGAAAGCGCGATGATGACATTGTGCAGCGACGAACCGAGCACAGTCGCCATCGTCAGCGCGATGAGCAGCATCGGGAAGGCGAGAAGCGCATCCATCACGCGCTGCGTCAGGCTATCGACCCAGCCGCCGAGATAGGCCGACAGAATACCCAGCGCTGCGCCAACGACGACGCCGAGCAAGCTCGTGCCGACGCCGACCGCCAGCGAAATGCGCGCGCCATAAATGAGGCGTGAAAGAATGTCGCGGCCGAAGCCGTCCGTACCGAGCCAGTAGACCGGCCCCGGCGGTTGATAAAGCGCGGCGGGATCGCCTGCCGTCGGGTCGAAGGGAGCAATCCACGGCGCAAAGACTGCCGCGAAGGCCAGAATTGCCAGCACCACGGCGCCGAAGGTGCCGAGCGGCTGACGGCGAACCATACGCCACAGGCGCGCGCGCCGCGTTTTGCGCACCGGAGCGCCTGCTGTAACGGCGGTTGCCGGATCGATGACGGCTGCGGTCATCAGCCTGCCCCCTGCACGCGGGTGCGCGGATCGAGCCAGCCGTAGAGCAGGTCGACGACAAGATTGCCGACAACAACGATGGCCGCCAGCACAAGTACGATGCCCTGAGCGGCGGGGTAATCGCGATTGAGGATCGACTGGACAACGTACTGGCCGAGGCCCGGCACGCTGAACACAGTCTCCGTAATGATCAGGCTGCCGAACAGAGCCGCGAACTCGAAGCCCACCAGCGTGACGACGGGCAACAGGCCATTGCGAAGCCCGTGGCGGAAGACGACCGTGCGTTCCGGCAAGCCCTTGGCACGCGCCGTGCGAATGTAGTCTTCGCCAAGCACTTCGAGCATGATCGACCGCGTCATGCGTGTGATCAGCGCCAATTGACGGAGACCGACAGCGATCGACGGCCAGATCAGTTGCGACAGGCTGCCGAGCGGATTGACCCAGAACGGCTCCCAGTACAGCGGCGCACTCCAGCTAAACAGGCTGACGAGCCCGAGGATCAGCAGCAAGCCAATCCAGAAGGAAGGCGCGGCCAGACCGAAAATACTGAACGCCTGTATGGCGCGATCGAGCCACGTCCCGACGAAGCGCGCGGCAAGAACGCCGGCCGGCACGCCGAGGACGACCGCAAGCAGCATGGCGATCACCACGATCTCGAGCGTGTAGGGAAAACGCCGCACGATATCGGTCCAGACCGGATTACCGGTGCGCAGCGACGTTCCGAAATTGCCGCTCGCCAGGTCGCCCGCCCATTCCGCGAATTGCACGGGTATCGAACGATCGAGACCAAGCTTGTGGCGAACCTGGGCAAGGTCTTCTTCCGATACGACGCCCGCACCGGCGCCGGTAAGCATGACCGCCGCATCGCCCGGAATAATGCGCAGAACCAGAAAGACGATCGCCGCCACGCCGAAGAGCGTAACGAAACCGGTCGCAAGGCGCTGGGCGATATAGGTGAGCATGGGCGTCGTGAACCGGTTCAGCTATCCAGCCAGACCATATCCAGCTGCATGTTGGCGTAGAGATCCGGCAATGCGTTCCAGCCTTTCACCTGCGTGCCATAGCCGACGCCGTAGCCGACCCAGGCCAAGTTGATCTGGTAGAATGTCTTCATGAAGCTGAGCTGGAACTGGTGGATCAGCTCTTTACGCTTCGCCTGATCGCGCTCGCGCGACTGCGCGCGGAACATCTCGTCGATGGCGTCGTCTTTCCATTGGCCGTAGTTGCGGCCGCCATAACTCGTATAGCCCTCGCCGAGGATCTGGTCGGGCAGCGCCCCGCTGAGTGCAACGGAGTGGGCAACGAGCTGGAAATCACCCTTGTTCTCGAGCGCATAGAAAGCACCGGGATCGCGAATATCGACCGTTGCGTCGAGACCGATTGTCTTGAATTGCGCAGCCACATTAATCGACGAATCGCGGAAAGCAGGCACGTCCGCCCGCGTCAGCATCGAAATCTTGAAATCCTTCGGCACGCCCGCCTGTTCGAGCAGCTCCATCGCCTTCTTGCGATTGGCGGCAATATCGCCACCAAGACCGGGCGCCGTGTCATAGCCGGCAAACTGCTTCACCTCGGCTTCGCTGAGACTATAGGGGCTGTCCGGGAGCAGCAGACCGCGGCTGTGATAATAGGCGCCGGCCAGGGGACCGACCGTCTTTACGAAAGCATCACGGTCGATGGCGAGCGACAGCGCCTGGCGCACGCGAACGTCATCGAACGGTTTGCGGGTAACGTTCGGGATAAGATTGACAAAGGTGGGCGTCGGACGACGCAACTCCTTGACGTTCGGATTCTTGCGCAACGTCGCCAGCACGGATTCGTTCGGAAAGAAGAAGCACGCATCGATGCGTTTGCCTTGAATGGCGACCGCGCGCTCGATTTCGCCCTTGATCGGGAAAAACTGCAATTTGTCGAGATAGGCCGGCGTGCCGAAATATTTGTCGTTGCGCTCCATTTCATAAAGCTGGCCATCGACCGCGGTCTTGAGACGAAAGGGACCCGTTCCGACGATTTGACGCTTCATCCCCTGCCCCGACGCATCGAGCGGCCGTGCCACCTGCTTCGGGACGATGACGTTGTAGGGATTGCTGACCAGGAACGGAAAGTCCGGCTGCGCCTGCTTTAGCGTCACGACCACGGTGAGCGGGTCCGGCGCGGCGACATTCTCGACGTTGCCGAGCAACCCTTTGCGTGGACTTACGATTCCGGCCGGAGGCTGGCGGATGCGATCGAGGCTGTAGACCACATCGTCGGCCGTGAACGGCATGCCGTTGTGGAAGGTAACGCCGCTGCGCAGGTGGAAGGTTATGGTCTTGCCGTCGTCCGAAACGTCGTACTTCTCGGCGAGATCGGGCACGAGCTTGTTGTAGTCGTTCGGATCGATGCGCAGCAGCGTCGAGTAGCAGGGCGCGCCGATAAACTCGGTGAGATAGGTCGCGGACTGGTGAAGATCGAAGTCCGGCGGATCGCCGCCATTGCTGATCTTCAGCGTCCCGCCTCTCTTTGGCGTCTGGGCAAACGCGAAACGGGGGGCGGCAAGAGCAACGGCCAACGCGCCGGCGCCGTGGACCACTTTTCGACGGGTGAGGCCGTTACGCGAACGAGAAAAACGCCGCGTCATCGCTTGTCCTCCGAAAAGGCCGACGGTTGCTTTCGCTGTACGGAAGATGATTTCGCAATGCGTCTTGTTGTGCGCCTGGAACCGGCGCGGAGCCCGCGCAGAAAATATTCGACCATGTCCCCGGCTATGGCCTCGGCAGTGAAGG
>Ga0153954_1000974_pt1 | contig 17852 bp, 15 predicted proteins | sample TSFL038MetaG_FD_102277 | JGI IMG/M metagenome (GOLD analysis project Ga0153954, IMG submission 102277) | Attine ant fungus gardens microbial communities from Florida, USA - TSFL038 MetaG | ecosystem: Host-associated > Fungi > Mycelium > Unclassified | place: USA: Florida, Wekiwa Springs State... | reverse complement strand
GCAGAATTGGTCCGAACGACCGAGGTTAGTGTTTTCACACAGCCGAGGGAGGGAGGGCCGGTTATGCGCAGCCAGTTCAGACCTGGGGGAGCGGGGACAAGGGTTGACCTTGTCCCGACAAATAAAAGAGTTACCTTTTCCTGCTTCCCTTTCAATTTTTGATTTATTTCGATAAAAACTTATGGGTAATAGCATGCGGGCACGCTCACGGGCACGTAATGTGTAGGGGGTTATGAAATCTTGGTTTTGAGCAGACTGCGAGAGAGGAAAGACCAATGATGGTATTCTTCTTTGAAACTTTTTTTAGCTAATCTGATCTCTGAGTAAATCGCCTTTAGATGCTCTTTTTCAATCTTTTTTTCTTTTTTCATTGTTTGATAATTTTCACGTAACTTTTTGACGTGCGCTAATTTAGAGAGTAAACTCTCAGAGAGCTTGGTGATTTTTTCACGATGTATTTCTTTTTGGGCATCAAAAGAAGCATGGATGGCATCGAGCAAAAGTTTCTTTCTGTCTAAAAGAAGCTGCTCTTCAATAAAGTAGCGGTGATTTTTCTTGAGTTTGTAAGCTAACCCTATTTTACTCATTGTCCAAATCAACCATTTAGCAGGGTCGAAATGGTACCATCTCACTCCATTGCGATAATCATATGCAAAAGCATGGTGGTAGTTATGGTACCCTTCTCCAAAGGTGACAAGAGAAATCAAAAAATTGTCGGCTGCAGAAAGCTCTTGGCAAAAAGTACGCGCTCCCCATGTATGGGCTAATGAATTGATGAACCAAGTGAAATGATGGAGAAAAAATAATCTGACTAACCAAGCGAAAACAAAAGCTCCCAGAAAATCGCCGCAGAGCCAGCCTACAAAAAGCGTGGCAACAAGGTTAGTGAGAAACATCAAGCTGGGATAGTAACGGTGTTGAAACACAAGTAAAGGCTTTCTTAGCAAATCGGAAACAACCCGGTCTTCAATTGGTTTTGATTTTTCTAAGATCCATCCCCAGTGTGCAAACCAAAATCCTTTCTTGATCGAATAAGGATCTTTTTCTGTATCCACAAACGCATGGTGAATGCGATGCTCAAAAGACCAGCGAATCACACTCCCTTGCGTAGCCATCGTGCCAAAAAAAAGCAATAAGTACTCAAAAATCGGATTGGCTTTATAAGTGATGTGAGAATAAAACCGATGGTACCCTGCAGCGATGCTTAAACCAGTTAAATAAAGCAAGATCACTGCTGATGCAATGATCCCCCATGAAGGGGAAAAGAAAACAAAATAAATAGGTAAGCCTATCAGGATCAAAAGATGGTAGCCACCAATAAATAAGACTGACCCCCAATTAAATTGAGAATTTCTAATCAAAGATCTAATCCTTCCCAAATCAACCTCTCTTTTAAATTAAAACACTTATAATCCATTCCTTCTTTTTTTCCCATCTCAAACCTCTCAGAAAAAGAATTTAGAATTTTAATTATGATTGGAGTTTTGCCTTTTCGAGAAGCTCGTACAGAGTATAGAGCTGGGTTTCGATCCCTTCGATTTCCTTTTGACGCATGCCTAAATTTTTTAAAAACTCAGGAGATAACGATCCACTTTCTATCAATCCCTGAGCTTTTTTTTGCTCCTCCTCAAGGATACCGATTTTTTGCTCCAACTGCGCGATTTGTCGTTCGATCGGTTTTATCTGCGCAGCAATCTCTTTGCGAGGACTATGAGGGATCTTTTTTTTCAAAGAAGTGTGTTCTTTTTTTTCCTCTTCCCATCCTTTTTTTTCTAAAAATTCATCGTAGTTGCCTTCAAAAAGGGTTTGTTTTGCGGCTTCGCAGATAACCATTTTATCAAGTGCAAGACGTCTCAAAATTAATTCACTATGTGTAACAATCACAATGGCCCCTGCAAAATCTTCTAAAGCATCAATCAAAGCTTCGATCGATTCTATATCAAGGTGGTGAGTAGGCTCATCTAAAAGGAGGAGATTGCATGGTTTAGCTACAATTTTTCCAAGCAAAACACGGCTTCTTTCCCCGCCAGAAAGCATGTGGATTTTTTTTTCAGCAAGTTCCCCACTAAACATCATCAAACCCGCGATCGCTTTTACTTGGGTATCGTTCAAAAAAGGGTTTGCCTCACTGATTTCTTGCACGATTGTATGCTCCCCTTTGAGCCTGTCGACATGGGTCTGTCCAAAATACCCAATACGTGTATGGTCGGAAAGTTCAATTATCCCTTCCTGGGGTTTCAAATCGCTTCCAATAAGTTGTAGCAACGTTGTTTTTCCCTTTCCATTTTTGCCAATAAAGGCAATGCGATCCTTCTTTCCAATTTCTAGAGACAAATGGGAAATGAGCGGCTTGTCTGTAAATGAAAAACTTAAATTTTGTGCACTGAGCAATCTTTTTCCCGGAAAGGGAGCCTCATGAAACGAGAAGGAAAGGGAGCTTAAAGCATTCAATTTTTCAAGAACAGGTTCCCGAGATAACATTTTTATTTTAGATTGGGCCTGTGCTGCCTTTGTGGCTTTTGCTCCAAATCTGTCTACAAAAGCTTGGACGGTCGCTTTTTTCTTCTCTAACTTTATCCGTGTCTTTTCGTGCACCTCTTCTTCTTGAAGGATCTGTTGATAAAAATCGAGAGATGAACCTTTCATTTTCCTCAATTTTTGACGATGAATCCCTAAAGTATGCGTTGTTACACTGTCCATAAAGTCTCTATCGTGTGAAATGAGAATAAACTCCCCTGCCCACTTACTTAAAAATTGGGTCAACCAACGTATAGAGACAATATCAAGATAGTTTGTGGGTTCATCTAGCAATAGACAATTGGGTTCAGCAATCAAAACTTTTGCTAAATGAAGACGTAGATGAAAGCCACCTGAAAATTGGCTGGGATGTACTTCAAGATCCATTTCTGTAAAGCCTAAGCCAAATAAAATTTTTTCCGCTTTATAGAGATGATCTTTATCTTGCGGGGGAAGAGCCGTTGCCGCTTCTTTCAAAAGAGAACTTTCCGTGAAATGGATATGCTGCTTTAAAAAACCAATGCGATACCCCTTTGGCAGAGAAATCTTCCCTTGATCGGGCTCTATCTCATAATTGATCATCCGAAATAAAGTTGACTTGCCAGAACCATTGCGCCCGATAAGGCCGCATCGCTCCCCTTTTTGTAGGGTAAAAGTAGCTTCTTCAAAAAGGGTATGCCCTGAAAAGGACAAACTTACACGGTCAAATTGAATCATATAGGTAGCAACATTAACACATTTTAGAGTAAATCTTTGTTTGGATTTTTTAAAAGTTGGTTTTAGAACCTCATTGTGGTAGAATAATTCGATTTTGTTACTTCCCATGGAGGGAAATGTCTAATTTTACTCAATTCGAATTACCTTCTACCCTGATAGAAGCCCTTGAACGGATGCTCATCACAACCCCTACACCGGTTCAAGAGAAGACCATACCGGTCGCACTTAAGGGTTTTGATCTCCTCGCATCAGCGCATACAGGAACTGGAAAAACAGTGGCCTATTTAATACCACTTATTTTAAAACTTTTAGAATCTAAGCAACAGATGGCCCTGATTCTAGCGCCTACTCGCGAATTGGCTATCCAAGTGAACAACACACTTCAACAAATGCTTAGTAAACCTGCTCTTTTTAACACTGCACTCTTAATCGGCGGAGCACCGATGTTTAAACAGTACTCTGAATTGAAAAGAAAGCCCCGAGTTATTGTGGGCACGCCGGGAAGGATCAATGATCATCTCACAAGAGGATCCTTAGATTTAGAAAAAGTGGGTTTTTTGATTATCGATGAAGCCGACAGGATGTTGGATATGGGTTTTGGAATACAACTCGATCAAATCGCAGAATTCCTTCCACAGACACGTCAAACACTCATGTTCTCCGCAACGGTTGCACCTAACATCGAAAAACTTTCAAAAAAATATCTAAAAAATCCAGAAAGAATTTCTATCCATGCCTCTTTTCAGCCTGCCCCCAAAATCAAGCAAGAAGTTGTCCATATTTCGCAGGAAGAGAAAAAAAATCTTCTCACGAAGGAACTTGAACAAAGAGAAGGATCTATCATCGTCTTTGTGAAGACTAAAAGAAAAGCAGATACCATGTCAAAAGAGCTTCGAGGACTTGGCCATGCCTGCGAAGCGATGCATGGTGATTTAACGCAAAACAGGCGTGAGAAAGTGCTCCGCAGCTTTCGTTCAGGTAAAAATCGGATCATGATTGCAACAGATGTGGCAGCCCGCGGATTGGACATCCCCCATATTTTGCATGTGATCAATTACGATTTACCAGAATGCCCAGAAGATTATGTTCACCGCATTGGGCGCACAGGAAGAGCTGATGCAGAAGGAAATGCCCTCTCTTTTGTTTCCCCAGATGAACAATCAAAATGGAAAGAAATTTTCAAACTCTTGAACCCAGAAGCAAAAGATCAAGAAAATCAAAAGCATTCAAAGCCTCAAAAACCGTACGCTAAACGCCCCCCAAATCGTTTTAAACCCAATAAATACAATAATAAAAGAAAGAAGCCACCTTTTTCCAAATCAATGGGTGTAAAGGGTTCTTAAAAAAGTTTCGTGCTGCTTGAAGGTTTCTAAAGGACCTTCTGCAGTGCAAACGTAGAAAAATCCTTCTTTTTCATAAGCATCTAAGAAAAGGGCTCTTTCCCCTAGAAGAGTGGCAAATCCATGAGTTGTATCACTTCTTTCAGAGTTTCGATAGCCTTTACGAATATAGACCTTTCTTTGGTCTGAAATGTAGACCTCTTCACAAGGCCCATCTAGAAGATTTAAATGCCAAGCAACAATCTCTTCCCCTGCCATTTCTTTGAGATCAAATTGCTGTATTTCCAAATAGAAAGGTAAGCCTAAGATCGTTTCACCCAAAACAACGCGCTCCACGAGTTTGGAGGGGCTAAGTTTTACAAGCGGCAAAGGAATGGAGGGTTTTTCGTGTAGAAAAGAGCTTTTAGAGTTACACGGGCGTGTTTTGAAAAAAACAAAAAGGGTGAGACAGATGATTAGGACAAAAAATTGTACACCCTTTTTCACATTACCTCAGCAGCTAAAGCCGCTAGTGGCGAACGTTCAGTTTTTTCCATAAAAATATGACCATAGAGCTGCTGTTCTTTAAACTTTCCAACAGTGAAGGTTAAGCCATTGGAATTTTTATCCAGATAAGGATTATCAATTTGAGTCGGATCCCCTGTTAGGATCACTTTCGTTCCATTGCCAGCGCGTGAAATGATAGTTTTCATTTCGTGAGGGGTGAGATTCTGAGCTTCATCAATGATGATGAACATTTTTGGCAAAGATCGCCCTCTGATGTAAGTCACAGCTTCCATTTCAAGCTTTTTGCTATCTGTTACCCATCGGAAAGTCTCATTCGGCTCGTGTCCTGTCGATTCGCATAAGAATTCTAAGTTATCATAAATGGGCTGCATCCAATGGATCAGCTTCTCCTCTTTAAGACCTGGCAGGTATCCAATGTCACGTCCTAGAGGCATGATAGGACGGCTGACGAGAATACGATTATAAGTCCCTTCATCAAACACCTTCCTCAATCCAGAAGCTAAAGCGAGCAATGTTTTACCAGTACCTGCAGGCCCCACCATGGTGATCAACTTGATTTCATCGCGCAGCAAAAGATCGAGCGCACATCTTTGTTCGACATTAAGGGGAGAAATACCCCAAATGTTGGGAGGAAGAGCGACTAATGCGGTAATTTGTTTCAATTGGGGATCATATTTTCCAACCGCAGAAGAATGTTCGGGCGAGGTCATGATGCAATATTCATTGGGCTGAAAAGGAGGCTGGTCCTTCACATCAAGTGCCACTTTACCATCTTTGAAAAACAGATCGATCGAGCGTTTATCCACTATAATCTTGCGGTAACCCCGATAAAGAGTATCGTAATTAAATTTTTGATTCTCATAATCCTCGGCTTCAATGCCCATAGCCTTCGCTTTCACGCGCATGCTTAAGTCTTTCGAGACAAAAACAACCGTCATCCCTTTCTCGGATAAGAAATAAGCAGCCATCAAAATACGGTAGGAATGTCCTGAGGGGCTTAGTGCAAAAAGGTGATTGGGATGAGCTTTGATCTCTAATTGGATTTTAATGCACCCCCCATTTGGCAAGGTAACACCCGTATGCAAATCTCCTTTCCCTAATTGCTTTAGAGAGTCAAAAAAAGCGAAGACTTGACGGGCATTTTTCGCCTTTTCATCCCTAAATCCTTTCATCGTCGCTAATTCTTCTAAAACTCCAAGAGGAATGACGACATCGTTATCTCCGAAAGCGGTGATCGCTTGGGGATCATGAAGCAGCACGTTAGTATCGATCACAAATGTTTTTCTAGCCATTGAACATTGTATAGCTTCCATTTAAAATCCATTCAATGAAAACCTGTAACTCCATAATTCTCATAAAAATAAGCATAAATTTAGCACTCAACGGGTCGATCTGCTAAAAAATCTTGCTTGAAAAGGTGATTTCCTTTAAACTATGAGTAGTTAATGAAAGTCATAAGGATGTCATGAAAATCAAAATTGATGAAAAATTAATTTGTATACCTCCTTATATCTCAACAACCTGGGATCAAATTTCCTTTTTACAATCGGAAGAAGAATCTGGAACTGGTTATCTGATACTTGCTTTGCATTTGAAAGATGGGAAAACTGTTAGGATCCCCCAGGTGGACTCTTCTTTGATAGATATCGCTTTCGCAGCCCATGTAAAATTTTTAGAATCTAAAATCTCCGAACAGAACCAAGCAGAACCTAACAAAGCCATCGGCAATCTTTTACAACAACTCACAGGTCTTACACCTGATCAGTTTAATAACTTACCCATCCGTTTTGGAATTTCGGGAGTTGAGGGCATGCCAGGAATGGAAGCCTTGCAGCACAACTCTACTTATGGAAACGCGCCCGACATGCCTGCAGAAGTGCTAGATAAAATTTCTGGGATGATCAAAATGCTTTCGAATGGAGAAGTTTCTTCTTTTCCAAAACCAGAGCTGCATTGCAATTGCCCCCATTGTCAAGTGGCTCGCTCTGTCCACAACATTGAAAAAGAGCCTGTGTCCCCAATTGATCAGCCTGTTTCTGATGAAGAATTGAGTTTTCGCGATTGGGAAATCGTCAAAAAAGGAGATAAGCTCTACAACGTCATTAATTTGGAGTCTAAAGAAGAGTACAGTGTTTATCTTGGCACACCCATCGGATGCACATGCGGAAACACAAGCTGCGAACACATCAAAGCCGTCCTCTATACCTACCTCTAATCGGCTGCTCAAGCACTCATCCCCTCCTTGCACTGGCGTGTCTCGGGAGGCCCCTTTCGTGTCATTCGCAGTCATATATGGGGGAGATCCCTTCGCTATCGCTCACCCATCTCCCGCAACCCCCCCTCTCCCACCCATTTGGGGGGTGTAATTACAATCCCGGGCGGGGGAGGGTTTGGGAGGGGGGTGAACGCAGTGAAGGGCCCTCCCAAATATGACTGCGAATGACACGAAAGGCCCCCCCGAGAGACGCCAGTCCGAGGAGGGGATGAGTGCATGAGCAGCCGATGGCCTCAGGTCGCAAAGCCAGATTGCACCGCAGCAGAGCCGAAGGCGGGTGGATTAGTGTTCCACACAATCCACCTGCGAGGACGCGATATGGCTAAGCGATATGAGGCTCAAGGGGGTCGCAGGGGGTTGCTGACACGTCAGTGACGCAACCACCCGACATGTCTATTATCTTCCTTATTCTTCTTATCTTACTTAGGACATTAAGTTTTAGCTTTCTCGCGTTTTAGTTTCTATCCACCTGCCAGCCGCAATATGGCAATGTTATTACATGATATTTGATCTCTCTTTTCACTTGCGAAATACGAAAGGAAGGGGTACAAAGTTGGATAAAATCTATGTAGGAGAGTATCCATGCCATACAAAACCCTCTATCTTTTAAGCTGTGCGCTTATTGCGAGCTCATTGCCAGTGCATGCGACGGATGACAGACTCATTGTTCAAGATGCCCCATTCATTAAAGAACAACCCATAACCTCACAGAAATCTTCATTTGAACCTTTTACCGGTGTGGTTATTGCTGCGAAAGTCAGAATGCGCACTCAACCGATTCTTGACTCTCATGTAGTCAGAGAAACAGCACATGGCGAAATGTTTGCTGTCATGAACGAAACGAATGAATATTATTCTGTAGCGCCTCCAAAAGGTACAAAAGGTTATGTCTTTAGAACGTTTGTATTGAATGATACCGTTGAAGGTGAAAGGGTAAATGTCAGGTTATACCCAGATATCGACGCTCCCGTTGTCGCTCAACTCAATACGGGCGATCATATTTCTTCTACAGTTAGCGAAACGAATCCCAAATGGCTTGTGATCGACTTACCTTCCACAGCACGCTTTTTTATCGCTAAAGAATACATCGAAAAAAAAGGTGGTATCGATCTCATCGCTACAATTGAAAAAAGGAAAAGTGAAGCGGCTCACCATTTGAGTGCGATTGCATTATTTGCCCAATCAGAAATCCAAAAACCTTTTGAACAGATCGATCTTGATAAAATCCAGTTAAAATTCAATCAAATGTCAAAAGACTATGGCGACATTCCCGCTATCAAAAATCAAGTACAAGAAGCTTTAGTTGTCTTTCAAGACATCTATGTTCAGAAAAAAATCTCTTTTTTAGAGGGAAAATCAGAAAGAAAAACGGTTAATAATGAAATTGACCCCCGCCAAATTGACAGACTTGCTAACCTCGGAATTGAGCTTAAGCCTCTTGCGAATACAGCAGACGTGGCTAATTCAGTTGTCGGACAAACTTCACCTGCTAACGAAGAGCTAATGACTGACAAAATGATGGCTTGGCAAGCTCTTGAACAGTCACTCTATCATGTATGGGCGGCTTCTAATACCGAAAAAACCATACAAGAATTCTATTCAGAAGAAGAACTGAACGCATCCATTTTAACAGGTATCGTAGAACCCTATACACGTCCTGTGAAAAACCGACCTGGTGATTTTCTCCTCAGATCTGAGAATTTACCTGTAGCTTTCCTTTATAGTACTCATGTCAATCTTGAAAAGCATGTAGGCAAGAAAGTCACTTTGATCGCAGCACGCAGACCAAACCACAACTTTGCATTCCCTGCATACTTTGTGATCAATGTAGAATAAACTAAAAATCCTGGACCACCGAAGGTCCAGGGAATTTTCTTAGATGCCGATTGCTAAGCTTTTTTCAGCCGCATTTCTCGGGTTAGAAGCTCTTATCGTAGAGGTAGAGGTTGACATTGCCTATGGGGAGTCAGGAGGAATCCGTATCGCAGGACTCCCCGATGCTGCTGTTAAAGAATCTAAAGACCGTGTGATTCACGCAGTCAAAAATAGCGGTTTTACTGTCGATGGTCTTTCCGGAATGATCCATCTTGCACCTGCTGAAATCAAAAAAATGGGTGCTTTCTATGACTTACCCATCGCTCTTGGAATGCTGCAATGTCTAGGTGTTTTTAAAAATACATTCATTAACGATTTTCTTATCGGTGGAGAACTGGGGCTTTCTGGAGAAATTCGCCCCATTTGTGGCGCACTTTCCATGAGCCTCTTAGCAAAAAAATGGGGCAAAAAAGGAGTACTTGTACCCCAAGTAAATGCTCCGGAAGCCTCTTTAGTTTCTGGAATCGAAGTGATCGCTGTGGATCACCTTAAAGAAGCTATCCAATTTTTCAAAGAAGGCTCTTTCCCGATTTACAACCCGCCCCCTATCACTTTCCAAGCAGCGGATGCTGCCATCGAAATGGGTACAATCAAAGGGCAAGCACACGCTAAAAGAGCGTTAGAAATTGCTGCAGCAGGAGGACACAACATCTTGATGTGCGGCCCTCCGGGTACTGGAAAAACCATGCTTGCTAAAGCTTTCATCGGCATTTTGCCCCCCTTAACTTTTGAAGAAGCTTTAGAGGTCACAAACATCTATTCTCTAGGTGGATTTGGAGCCGGTTTAGTTAAAAGACGCCCATTCAGATCACCTCACCATAGCATCAGTTATGCTGGCATGGTAGGCGGAGGTTCTCCTCCCAAGCCTGGCGAAATTTCTTTGGCACATAGAGGCATTCTTTTTTTAGACGAATTGCCCGAATTTAGCCGATCAACTCTTGAAGTGCTTCGCCAACCTTTAGAGGATAAAATGGTAACTGTGAGTCGTGCTGGCGGAAAAGTACAATTTTCTACCGATTTCATTTGCATCGCAGCGATGAACCCCTGCCCTTGTGGTTTTTTAGGTCATCCTGAAAAACCTTGTCGAGATACTTCCCTACAAATAGAGCGATACCGTCAAAAAATTTCTGGTCCACTCCTCGACCGCATCGATCTTCATCTTGATGTTCCACCCATTCCCTATCACGAAATGATGGGCAATCAAATCGAAGAAGACACCGCAACCATCCGTGCCCGAGTGATAGCAGCACGCAGCCGCCTCCAATCAAAACCCCCTCCACTTGCCCAAACTCTCAACCCAGCTTGTAAACAACTTCTCAAAGAAGCCACAGAAGCTTGGAGCATTTCAGCCCGCGCTCACAGCCGCCTCATCAAAGTTGCTCACACCATTTCCCTACTTGCCAATGCAGATTCCATCACAGAAGACCACCTCGCCGAAGCCCTCTGCTACAGATCCAAACATTAAAGTGTAAAGCAATCATTGGAATAGAAAGCGTGCTTATCTTCATAAAATTTACTCAGTTCTTTGAGTAATTTTACTCAATTGATTGAGTAAAGTTAGGGTTAGCAGAAAAAAGCTTGAGAATCAGGCAGATAAAAACAAAAACGCAATTAATTATTGATTGATCGCGCTTTCTTCGATTGTGGAAAGTTTGTGGTGGATGAGGCGGGCGACTTGGTTGCCTGATTGTACAGCGCCTTCCATCGTGGCTGCTGCATCGAGAGAAGTATGTTCTCCTGCAAAGTAAATCATATCATTGACTGGACGATAGACCTTGCGAAGTGGCTCACCGTTGAAAACAACGATTTCATTAAATGCCTCATACTGACTAGGAGATAAATTGGAGTAACTTCCTTTAGAATAGGTTTCATGAAACCAACTGACTCCCACAGGTGAATGATAATGTGCTTTAAAAATCTGTTTCATGGAAACAGGTTGCTTTGAGTCAAAATGTATTTTTGGGAAAATCTGCTCAACCTGTGGTAAGGCATTCACAAAGATAGGTGTCGTCTCTTCGAATATCCCATCAGAGCCTCCGAAATACCATGTCATGACCGAATGATCTTTGTTTGACCAAATGCCTAAGTTTGCGAGACAATTAAATACGTTCGGACTGTAATCCATTTTCAAAGGGATTAAAATTTTTGCATTCGTGCCATATTGTTGTGTCTCGATGGCAGCCAATTGGTCTTCGGGGAATAAACCTGAAGGGAAGGAAATACTGCGTAGAGTTGAAGCTGGGATAGCTAAAATGAGATTAGATGCGTGAACGCAAGTTCCGTTGTCAAAATGGAGTTGTAAACCATCAGACAATGAGATTTTGGTTAGGGGCATATTGTAATGGATAGGAACTTTCAATCTTTTTGTTAGCTCTTCGACTAAACGGCTATTTCCTCCCACAATGTCTTCCATATAAAAATATTTTTCTGAGGAGCTAAGCGCGTCATGTTGCATCTTGTAAAAATCCCAAAAGGCTTCGTTGAGATAATGGGCAGATAATTTTTCTGCGGAAGAGCCCATATAACCCCTAATGCTTAACTGGATGAGCGCATGAAGTGGCGGATTATCTGCAAAAAGTGGATTTACAAGATCTGCAAGACTTTCAACTATACGAGATTTTTCATAGAGTTCTCGGTATAAGGACTCTGTAGGCTGTGGACCAGCTTCGATCAGTTCCGCAATGGGATATTTACTTTTTTGGAACAAAAATACTCCAGAAATGATGTCCAGAGAGTGTGTTTGTGTAGACAATCCAAACTCGTGGATCAAAGCTCGGATATTTCTCGCTTCTCCCCCGTCACGGATGTTTTTTCCTCCAAGCTCTTCATAGCCGTGATCAAAATACGCCGTGCAGATCCTACCCCCAGGTCTTATCCTTGCTTCATAGACCTCAACAGCATAACCAAGTTGTTGCAAGCGATAACCAGCTGTTAGTCCTGATAACCCAGCTCCAACAACAACGATAGGATGAGTTTGAGCTTCCATGCGAAAAGATATTAATAATGCCAAAAGTAAAAAAATACAATATTTCACAAATTAATAGCTCATGTGGTCGATTTCGACTTTGCCTTTGAAGATGTGGTAGATGTAAAAGCCATATGCGAAGACAAAGGGTAGACCAATGGCGACGATGATGGCTAAAACTTGAAGTGTTTTCAGAGAAGCTGCGGCCGTTTGGACCGTGATGCTATTGGTTGCGGGATCGATGCTTGAGCGGATCACATCGGGAAATGAACCGAGTGCAAATAGGGTTAATAAAAGGGCAATATTCAAACAGGAATAGACAAACGCCCACCCATATTTTTTTTGATTTTCTAGGCGAGGAATGTTGGCAATCACAAGAATATTAGCTAGGACAATCAAAAACAAAAGGGGGCGTTGACGTAAATGCTCTGCCATATGTTGTTCATAAACAAGGGTTGCCATAGTCGTGACGACATAAGCAATGATGAAAAAAATCATCGTTGGCTTAACCCATTCTTTCAATTTGTCCTGCAATAAACCTTCTGTTTTCATCACAAGATAAATGGCCCCATGCATCATAAAAAGCGAAATGGTTAAGAATCCGATTAGAATCGGGTAAGGACGAAAAAAAGTGTTCATCAACCCCCCCATATATTCATGCTGTTCATTGAGAGGAAGCCCTACCACGAGATTCCCAAGAGACATGCCAATCCCAAATGCAATAAACAAGCTTGCAAAAGAGAATAAAAAATCCCAACTTTTCCGCCACCAGAGCTTTGACGTTTTGCTGCGAAATTCAATCGCAATAGCTCGAAAAATGAGGGAAAAGATAAGAAAGGTGATTGGAATATAAAATGCTGACATCAATGTAGCATAAGCAAAAGGAAAGCCGGCTAGTAATCCCCCGATCAAAACTACAAGCCACACTTCATTGGCGTCCCACACAGGGCCTATGGCATTCAAAAAAATGCGTCTTTCTTCATCTTTTTTCACAAACAAATGAAGAGTACCTACACCTAAGTCAAAACCATCTAACATCGCATAACAGCCAGCTGCTGCTACGATAATAATATACCAAAAAATCATGAAGGCATATTCCATAGCTTTGTCCTATTTTAACTCAAAAGGATTACGGTATTCTTCTGGCGCACCAGTCTCGGGCCCTTGTTTAATTTTACGATCCAAAAGATAGATAAACAGGATAAAAATCATGAGGTAGATGAGAGAAAATAGGGTGATCGAAAAAGCCACTTCGCCCCCTGATAGATTCTTTGAAACGCCCTCTTGGGTACGCATTAAGCCGTACACGATCCATGGCTGTCGACCCATCTCAGTAGATGCCCACCCCAACTGATTGGCAATCTCTGGAAAAAGGACAGACACAATCAAAAAACGCAAAGTCCATTTGCTGCCATCAAGTTTTCCTCGGAGCCAGGCCACCCAACCTAAAACAACACCTATAAGCATCAATACCCACATGAAAACCATCCCGTGGAAAGTTTGGAATACCACCTTGACATTAGGCCATAAATCGCTCGGATACTGATCTAAACTGGTGACAGCATGTTTAAAATCCCGGTAAACTAAAAAGGATAATAATCCAGGCAGGCGAATGCCAATCACTTTTTCTTCTTTTGGTTTGACAATACCTAACATATACATTCCAGTAGGTGTTTCGGTGTGGTACAAACCTTCAAAAGCTGCTAATTTTATAGGTTGATTTTGAGCGACTCCTCTTCCACTGGAATCTCCCGAAATTCCTTGTAAAATGACAGAAACGGTTGCAACAATTAAAGCTAATTTGAAGCTTCGGTTTGCAAAATCAAGATGCTTTTTTTTCAGGATATAATACGCGCTCACACTGATCACTAAAAAGGCTCCTGCAAGCCAAGCTCCCAAAATCACATGAGTCAATCTGTCCAAAGAGGAGGGATTATTGAGCACACTCCAAAAATTTTCTATCACTGCAAGACGATTGCTTCCTTCGCCTATAATAGCATGACCTTTTGGTGTTTGCATCCAAGAATTTGCAATGACGATCCAGACGCCGCTGAAGTGCGCGCCGACGGTTACCATGATTGTGGAAAAAAAATGCATTTTAGGGCCAACACGGTTCCATCCAAAAAGCAATATGGCTAAAAATCCAGATTCTAAAAAGAAAGCAAAAATCCCTTCAGCCCCTAAAATGCTTCCAAATACATTCCCGACAAAACGGGAAAATGTTGCCCAATTGGTACCAAAAGCAAATACCTGCGCAAGTCCTGTGGCAACGCCTACAGCGAAAATAATTGCAAAAATTTTGACCCAAAAACGGGTCATTCTTTCATAGACAGGATTCTTTGACCATAGGTATGCTCCTTCCATCAAGATTAAAACCATTCCAAGGCCAATGCTAAGGGGCGGGAAAAGATAATGAAACGAAATGTTCAATCCAAACTGTATGCGCGATAAAGTAACTGCGTCCATAGAGCATTTTCTATAAAAAATTTAAAGACACTATGGCTTATCCAGATAAAAAATGCAAATAGTTGGAATTTTAAATTGCTCACCAGATTCTTATTTCGAGGGGGGAAGATTTGCTGATCCAAATTTGGCGATTGAGCATGCGCTAAGGCTTTTTGATGAGGGAGCAGATATTGTCGATATTGGTGGAGAATCGACAAGGCCAGGGTCTGATGTTGCAGTTTCCGTAAGTGAGGAGCTACGGCGTGTATTGCCAGTCATTAAAGGGATCCGCGCTAAAACGGATCGCCCCCTTTCTATTGATACATTTAAACCAGAAGTCGCTGAAGCTGCACTCATTGAAGGAGTGCAATGGATTAATGACATCACAGGTCTTTCCAACCCTCGCATGCGAGAGCTTGTCCGCTCTTCAAAAGCTACGGCTTGTATCATGCACATGTACGGAGATCCCCACATTTTGCCAAATCCGTATTATCCCCAAGGGGTAGTACAGGCCATTCTGCATTTTTTTCAAGTCAGGCTAAACTTACTCATAACTGAGGGGATTCTCCCTTCTCAGCTTATCCTCGACCCAGGAATAGGGGGTGGTGCTTTTGGAAAAAACCCTGATGAGTGTTTACAAATCATCCAAAATATCGCAGCATTTGTCTCTTTAGGCTACCCTATCTTAATTGGGCTCTCACGTAAGTCTTTCTTGCAAAAAATTTTTCAAAAGCCTCCATCGGAAGTGTTGTCAACAACTCTTGCCCTCAATACAATTGCCCATCAAAAAGGTGCTGCTTATATCCGCGTTCATGACGTTGCCGCGCATAAGGATGTGCTCACTATCTTGAAAAGACTAGACACTGTGAATTAATGGCATTTTTACATTTCCTGATCCCCATAGTCGAGGTTATCATCATCTGGGTGATGTTCAACTATCTGCTGAAATTTTTCTGGGGAACACGCGCCATGGATGTTGTTTTTGGATTTTTAGCATTTTTGTTTATTTATTTCCTGGCGAGTTGGTTAGGATTTCCTGTTCTTGAAAAATTGATGCTGAATGTGGTGAATGTGGCAGTCCTGGCTGTTTTTATCATTTTTCAACCAGAATTGCGTCTCGCCTTATCAAAACTCCGTTTTAAAGGAAGAAAGTACCGGGAAATTCATGAATTTGATCAGTTTTTAGAAGAATTATCCACTTCCGTATATCGTCTATCTGAAAAACAAATAGGAGCCTTGATTGTTTTGGAAAATCAAGACTCTTATCAAGAGTACTATCATTCTGCCGTTCCGCTGAATGCAACTTTCTCGTCTGAACTTTTAGAGTCCATTTTTACCACAAGCGGTCCACTTCACGATGGAGCAGCCGTCATCCGAGGCACTACAATCCTCGCAGCAGGAACTATTTTGCCTTTAGCCCACGAAACGAGTCAGCTGGCAAAGTCTATGGGTACTCGCCACAGAGCAGCTCTAGGTGCAAGCCAAAAAACAGATGCTCTCATCATCGTCATTTCAGAAGAGACTGGAAGGGTTTCTATCGCACGTGGGGGAATTCTGACACGCGGTGTGAAAAGCGATCGATTACGAGGCATTGTAAGAAGTCTTTTTACTCCCCCTGAATTGACTAAGAAATTTAAATTTAGCGAGCTTTGGAAATGATACCAATCAATTTGAGTTTACATAATTTAATTTCCGGATTGGCATGAAATCTTTTTTAGAACGGATCTTCCTCAGCCACTGGCCACGCAAACTTGTGGCCCTTCTGACAGCTATTTTTGTTTGGTTTTTAGTGAGCCAAACGATCACAGTCACACGCACCCTTTCTGATATCCCTGTGCGGATCATCAATATCCCTCCTGATAAAACAGTACAAGGACTTCTTCCCAATGGACTGCTTAATAAAAGGATCTCTGTCACAATCACAGGTAGCAAATCCCTTCTCCAAGATTTAAGATCTACAGATATTGAAGCTGTCATCAATGCAGACGGGCATAAAGAAAGTTGGATTGCGACGATTTCCAAAAGAAATTTGACTTCTGTCAATCAATCCCTCGATCTGCACAACCAAATCACTGAGGCTACAGCTAATGATCTTTTTATTAAATTAAGCAAACTTGTCACAGAAGAGATCCCCGTGACGATCACAAAACCCATTGGCGACCCACCTAAAGGGTATCAATTTCTAGATGTTTGGCCAAAGTATCTCTACCAAACAGTCAGTGGGCCTGAAGAACAAGTGCGTGAGCTGAAGCAAAAAGGACTTGAGGTGACATTCAATTTGAATCGCATTTCTCAGGCTGATCTAGACACTCTTTTTGCAAAGCAAAAAAAGGATGAGATTTCATTTCCTATTGCTGAGAATTGGAAAAAAGTGGCTATTCCTTTTAAAGATAACATCCTCGAACCCCTCAATGATCCCCGGGCAGACCTTTTGCGAATCGACTTTCTTAAAAAGGAACTCATTTCTTTCGATGGAGAGCTTCCAGTCATCATCTTTTTTCCACTTCAATACAGTGATACCATTAACCCTGAAACCTATTCTCTAGCCACCAATGAGATTGTTCAAACCAAAAATAGCTTACAAAGATTGGTGATCCCTCTTTATGTGCGCGACGTGAGTCATTTATTTTTGGAAGTGGTCAAAGACAATCTTCTTTTAGTAGTTGTTGCGGCTCCCCAATCTTCGCAAGAAGATCTGCGCTGGGCTGTTGAGTTTATCGATGATAAAGCACTGGAAGAAGCTTATGTTACCGCTTCTTTAAACCAAGAAAAAGGCCCTGAGGCGGCATTTACAAAATTCAGTGAGCAAGTCATCCGTGAGCGTTTCAGAGACTACGTGCGCAAACTCGTTTTTTTCACTCAAGATGGGCATCCCCTTCAATTGAGTGCAGAGCTGGACCACAACCAGATCAACCTTGTCCTTCAATAGAAATAACACGATAATAATCTCGACTTTGTACAATTTTTAGGCGTGAGTTGTACAAGATGTTGATTCAGATTGACTTGATGATGCCGCAGGTAGGCTTAAATCAAGCCACCTGCGGCATCATCAAGTCAAGATGGATCAACAGATTATGCAAATCGCACCTAATACCAAATCCAGGAAATAACGTCATGAATTCGGACTGTATAACATGCCATCTTTAAACGATCGTTTCTTGCCCATGTTTAAAAACATGCGCTTCGAAATGATCGTTCAAATCTGTCACGT
>Ga0153954_1000973_pt1 | contig 17853 bp, 15 predicted proteins | sample TSFL038MetaG_FD_102277 | JGI IMG/M metagenome (GOLD analysis project Ga0153954, IMG submission 102277) | Attine ant fungus gardens microbial communities from Florida, USA - TSFL038 MetaG | ecosystem: Host-associated > Fungi > Mycelium > Unclassified | place: USA: Florida, Wekiwa Springs State... | reverse complement strand
TCTAGACCGCTGCCGTGTAGGAGCGATTGTGCGTGCTCAACACGCAGGTCCTGAAAATATGCAAGCGGCGACTTGCCAAGGACAGCTTGGCAACGTCTCTGTAGCGAGCGCGGAGTTAACGCCAGAGCGTTGGCGGCTTCTTGCAGAGAAAAACCTTCTTTGAGGTGAGCCCGCGCCCACCGCTCGAAACGCAGAATGAGAGGATCCGCTTGGGCGACGTGATTCGGGATGATATACGGTGCTTGCGATGAGCGGATATCTGCAAGCAGGTAGCGCGAAACGACGGCGGCCAGCTCCGGGCTGGCCTTGCGTATCAGCCAGAGCGTGAGGTCGAGATGCCCCATGGCGGCGCCGGCGGTGACACCAACATCTGACGGTACGAGCATCTTCGAATCGTCGAGCAAGACATCCGGATAGCGTTGGCGAAACAAGGGCGCGAGGGACCAGGTTGTCGTCGCTTTTTGGTGATCCAGAAGTCCGGCTTCCGCGAGCAAGAAAGTGCCTATGCAAGATGCAGCTATGCGGGCGCCTCGGTCATGCCACTTCTTTAGATATGCAATGGCTTCACGCACGTCCCGGCGCTGAAGTGCTGGCACCAAGGTTTCAGGCGTTGGTGCCCTTAAGGCCGGAACGATGACCCAGTGTGGTGTGAGGTCAGGCGTTATGGGTTTGACAGGGATGGTTAACCCCAGACCGGACCGAACCTTCTTTCGAACGCCAACGACCGACACGTCAAAACTGGGTTTCCCACCCATCAGCCTCTTTGAGAGCGAGTTGGCGGTCGCGAGCGCGTCGAGTGTCACGGTCAATCCGGTATCGAACAAGCCGTCAAGCGCAAGCACAGAGATACGCATGTCGTAAATGATCCTAAAGTTGTCGTTTACGACTATATGCGTTTTTGGAAGGCGTGACTAGATTTCCCTCGTCAAAAAGTTCGTCACCGTTCGACGAGGAGAACGTTTATGCAAGTTTTCGCCATCGGATCACTCGTAAAGCCGGTCACGCCAGAACAGCGGGCCGAGATCCTGCCCAAAGAAGTTCCAGCTACCCTAAAGCTATATCTTGACGGAAAGATCGACCATTTTTGGTATCGCCAGGATGCACCTGGGCCGATCTTTTTAGTTAATGCCACTACGGTCGAAGACGCCCAGGCGATTCTCGATGCCTTGCCGCTCGTTGTTGGCGGCTTTGCAAAATATGAACTTATCCCGGTCGGGCCGCTCGCCCCGCTTGGCGCCCTGATTCAAGGCAAGTAAGCACGAGGGCGCCGGCATGAAACCCGCGATTTTAATAGCCGGCGCGACAGGCGCGACCGGTCGCGCCGCAGCGAGTTTGCTGTTGGAAAAGCGCTTTCCGGTTCGCGCCTTCGTTCACAGAGAGGACGAGCGGTCCCGCCAACTCGCTGATCAAGGGGTTGAAATTGTTGTCGGCGACCTGCTCGCCCTTCGGGCTGTGCGCCGCGCCTTCGACGGAGTCAAACGAGCCTACTTCGTTTACCCGATGCGGCCGGGGCTGATGCAGGCGACGGCCTACTATGCACAGGCCGCGACCGAGGCTGAGACCGAATTTATCGTCAACATGTCGCAGCGGTCGGCAGGATCGAACGCGACGAGCGACTCGACGCTTCAGCATTGGTTGGCAGAACGTGTTTTCGACAGGACGGGGATTCCGCTAACCCACCTGCGTCCAACTGTTTTTGCAAATTGGCTTCTCTATATGCGCAAGATGATCCGCGACGGACGTTACTCGGTTCCGTGGCATGCGACGGGTCGTTTTGCTTCGATCGCCGCCGAGGATCAGGGAGTCGTTATCGCAACGATTCTGACGGATCCATCGTCCCATGCGGGTCAGACTTATCCGCTTTTTGGCCCGCTCGAACAAACTCCACCTGAGATTGCCGAAACTGTGGGTCGCGTCCTCGGGAAAAGCATTCGATATCAGCAAATCACCTCGGAGCAGTGGGTCTGGGAAGTTGCTGGGCAGAAGATCCCTTTTCTCTCCCAACATTTGTCCGGGATAGCGCGCGACCACGAGCGAAACGGCCTCATGGCCGGAACCAATGACCTAGTCGAGCGAATCACAGAGCGTCGCCCGACGAGCCTTGAAGAATTCGTCGAGAAGCATCGGGCCGCTTTTCAATGATAACCAGCAATGGAAGAATTCGATGGACAGACGGCTCCTAGTTCTTGCCCTTGGCATGTTTGCGCTCGGCACCGACGGTTTCGTCGTTGCAGGCGTCCTGCCCGAAATCGCGCGCAGTCTTCATGTTGGCATCGGTGCTGCCGCCCAGATGACGACGATCTATGCTATCACCTTCGCACTTCTGGCGCCGGTTATAGCGGCGTTCGGGGCTCACGTTCCGCGTAAGCACCTTTTGCTTGCGGGGCTCAGCATCTTCGTGATTGCAAATTTGGGGACCGCAATCGCGCCGACTTTCGCAATTGCGCTCGCAACAAGAGCGCTGGCGGGACTCGGCGCCGCGATATTTTCTCCGACTGCCACGGGATCTGCGTCGGTAATTGTGCCGCCTGAGCGCAGGGGCTTTGCGCTCGCCGCCGTGATCACCGGGATGACAGTCTCCACGGCGATCGGATCGCCCATCGGTACGATCATCGGCGGTCTGGTTGATTGGCGATGGACGATGGTCTTCGTTGCGGCGCTTGCTGCCGTGTCGTGGATCGGCGTGTTCGCTTTACTCTCACATATCCCGATGCTGCCGGCCATTTCGCTTGCCAAACGGCTGGCGCCGCTGGCGGACGTTCGGGTTGGGCTCACCCTCACCACGAGTTTCCTCTTTTTCACCGGGATCTACACGATCTACACCTATTTCGCCGTTGTCTTCGATCGAGCAACCGGAGGCGATACGACGTTACTCGGCGGCTTGTTAGTCTTGTGGGGATTGGCAGGGATCGCGTCGAACCTTCTTGGAGGTCGTTTGATCGACGTTGTTGGCAATCACAAAGTGCTGACAACAATGTTGGCCTTCGTCCTCGTCGATTTCATCTTGCTGCAGTGGACAAGCGCACATGTGTGGACAGCGATTTTAGCAGTTGTTTTTTGGGGAGGCTTCGGCTGGGGAACCGTCGTTCCTCTGCAACACCGCCTGGTCGGCATCTCGCCACCGATCGCTCCTCTTCTGCTGGGCCTGAACAACTCAGCGATATTCTTCGGAACGACCGCCGCGGGGCTCATGGGCGCCGTGGGAATCCAGGTCCTTGGTGTGCGAAATCTTGGATTTATCGGAGCTGGTTTCGTCGCCTTGGCGATGATCATGTCCGAGCTCGCAGCGCGCAAGATTGCGACGTTCAAGCAAAAGGCGGCTGTGAGCCAAAGCGTAAATTTTGGCTCGGCGAATCCGGTAGAGCAGCCAGAAGCCTAACCGCTTAGAGCGATATGTCGCGACGATAACTTTCGATCGGCGCATCGCCTTGCCTGATAAACAAGATCACGAGAAATACAGGAGTTGAAAATGTCCGAGACAGATGCGATCGCTCAGCATTATGAAAAGTCGAGCTTGGTCGAGCGCCTCAAGACGGCTTTGGCCGAATTAGGACTTGGCGATAAGAAACTTTCCTCTCAGGATCTCGCGCAGCTGGATCATTTTCATTCGCGAGGATTGGACGCCACAATAGACTTGGCCGATGCGCTTAACATTAAGAGCTCGGATCGCGTTCTCGACATCGGATCTGGTCTCGGCGGACCGTCGCGGTACCTTGCCGAAAGATTCGGCTGCAAGGTGCAGGGCGTAGACCTCAGTCAGTCTTTTGTCGACGCAGCAGATTTCCTCGCCGCAAGATCTGATGTCGCTGGCAAAGTTTCCTATCAGCAGGGAAACGCTCTTTCCCTGCCGTTTGATGACGGAAGCTTCGACGTTGCGTGCACGCAACATGTTGCGATGAACATTTCCGATCGCGCCGGGCTATATAAGGAGGCGTTCCGGGTGTTGGGCTCCGGGGGCCGCCTCGGAATATTCGACGTCGTCGCACTTTCCTGTGAGCCGCTGCATTACCCAGTCCCTTGGGCGGCTGGACCCGAGACCAGTTTTCTTGTCACGGCGAACGAGATGTCTCATGCGTTGGCACAACAAGGCTTTCGGGTGGCGTCTTGGGTTGATTCGACCGAGGCTGGCATCGCATGGTTTGCGGAGCGGGCAAGTGAGAGGAAGACAGATGCCGCTGGGAAGATTGGCATCCAGGTCGTTATGGGCCCAAACTTTGGGGTGATGGTCGCCAACCTCGCACGCAATTTGCGCGAAGGGCGTGCGGCCTTGGTCCAGACCGTTTGGGAAAAGCCGTAATTACCTGGGATCAATACTAGCCCCAACCGCCGCCGAGCGCGCGGAAGGAGCGCACTGCCGCCCGCGCCACGTCGGCCTGGTTGTCGACAAGTACGTCGCGGGCGGTCAGCAGTTGGCGATCTGCGTCGAGGACGTCTGTGAGCGGGATGGCTCCGCTTCTGTAAGCGTCTTCGGATAGGTCGCGCGACCTCGTGAGCGAAGAGACCTCGGCGCGCTACTCTTGTTCGCGCAAAGCGGATTGCGTGAATTCCGAAAACGAATCTTCGACGTCCTCTGCGGCTTTCAGCACTGACTGACGGTAGGTAAGAAGTGCCTCCGCGTGGGCGCCACGCGCGCGAGCGACCTCTGCGTCGATCTTGCCGAAATCGAACAGGCGCCAGCGCCGATTGGTTGGAACGCACGGGAGGTCAGAAGTTCGTTGATGCTCATGCTCTCAAATCCGAACGCGCCTGAGAGCGCCCTCCATAGGTCAAAACGAACTTCTCGCCTAAAAGAAGCAATGAGATCGTCTTTTAGGGTGATCTACTCGAGTTCTCGAAATAAAGTTCGCGACGATGCCGAAACGCAACTGGCGACCGAAGCGGCGCGTCAAACTTTCAAAGAAATGCGGAAGCACCCTCGGGGGTCTCGTCGAGAGCATGGGCCATGTATTCCAGAGCGCTGCGCAGGGACGCGCGCGAAATCGGGCCGCCCAGGCAAATGCGCAGCGCCTCTTGCGGCGTGCCGTTGACGGTAAATGCGTCGCTGGTGACGACGCCCACGCCGGTCGAGCGCGTGTGGCCGACGAAGGCGGAACGCGTCCAGGCGGGCGGCAGCGAGAGCCAGATGTTGAAGCTGAGGGGATCTGATTTGAAGAGGCCGCCGGGAAGAACTTCGTGCGCAATTTCCTGACGTGCGGCAGCCTCGGCACGGATAAACCGCAAAATCATATCGGCGGTGCCGTTTTCGATCCAGCGCGTCGCCAGCGCCGCACAAAGCGGCGACGCCATCACATTTGCGGCGCGGAGCGCCGCGGCGAAGGGCCAGCTCGAGCGGGCGTCTGGCGCGATGACGTAGGCCGCGCGCAACCCAGCTCCGATGCACTTTGCGAGGCCAGCGACGTGCCAAGTGAGATCGGGAGCGATGGCCGCGAAAGGCGGCGGGGGGTGCGCGGGAATGAAGCCGTAGGCATCGTCCTCGACGATGGGGACGTTGTGCCGGCGCGCGACCGAAGCAATCGCGGTCCGGCGCGCCTCAGGGATCGTTAAAGTCGTCGGGTTTTGCAGGGTCGGATTGAGATAGAGCGCCTTGGGTTTCAGCTTGACGCAGGCATCTGCGAAAGCATCGGGGTCGACGCCTTCGGAGTCCATCGGTAGGCCGACAAGTTTGAGTCGCAGCTGCGCCGCGATTGAGCGCGCGCCGGGATAGGTGATGTCCTCGGACAGGATGACGTCGTCGGGCTTGGCGAGAATGCTCAGAATCCCGAGGAGCGCTGGATGCGCACCGGGCGTTACAAACAGCCGCTCTTGAGAGGGCACGAGGGCGCGGCGGCCGAGCCAGATTGAGGCCGCATCCTTGTCGGCCGGCGAGCCGCCAAATCCTTGATAGCGCAAGAGACCGATGAGATCGCGGCCGATGTCTGCAAATGCGTCCTGCATCCGGCGGACAAGGGCAGGATCGTCGGGTTCAGGCGGAAGGTTCATGGAGAGGTCAACCGGACGCATGCGCGGCGGGACCGCCTCTTTTTCGACCGGCGCCTTGGTGCGAACAAATGTTCCCTGACCAACACGGGACTCGACCAGTCCGCGCTTCTGCGCCTCGACATATCCGCGTGCGATCGTCGTGAAATCGACGCCGAGCTGGCTGGCGAGCTTGCGTTGCGGGGGAAGCCGATCGCCGACCGAGAGCCGGCCCAGGCGAATGTCCTCGGCAATTAGATCGGCAATGGCGATGTAGCGCGGCTTGTCGCTGCGCGTCAGATCCGGAAGCCAGTCTGCCATCTTACCTTTTCGACGCGTGCTAGGCCTGGAAACCGGAATTGACGGTATTGTTGCATTGGCCTCTGTGACCACAGTTTTCTCCTCCGTTCAAGCTTTTTCCCCTGTTTGCTTGACCAAGCCACTTGGGACAGCTCGCCAGGCCGGGCCCCATTGCGAGAGTTGCGGAGCTGCAACATTGACCGGCTTTCATGCATTCAAGCCCGCTGTCAATTTCTAGCCAGGCCTGGTTCTGTCGAAGGCAGACGACCCGCTTTTTGTCCCGTTTGCCCAGCTTCTTCTCATCGATCGTTCAAATTGATCGCATATTGATCGCATATTGGTCCGGCCTATGGATTCAATATGTGCATTCAAAGTGCATTCAAAGCATGAAAATAGACTTGTCTTACTGCTCTGCAGATACGAATGTCGAAGGCGTGAGTTGGCATTTTCTAAGCCTACACTGATAGATACCGGTAGCTTGTCAATATCACATACAATGCAGTCAATGATGCATCAGAGGGGCGAACATGAGGATTTTGAAACAGTTTGGCCTGGTTGCAGGTCTCTTCCTAATCGGCGCGGGTGTCTCGCGGGCTGGGACGCTGTTGGAGCCCGGCGAGACCGTCGGCATTCCGACCGGCGCGCCGTTGCCGCAAGGCTTCTATTTCTTGGATACGTTCGGCTTCTCGCCGACAGCGCGGCAATTGCCGACCGGCGATCTCGCGATGAACATTCCGGTCTTCGCGTGGTCGACGCCCTGGTCGTTTTACGACACGCGGCTTGAGCTGTTGGCCGCTTTCCCGGAGCCGTACATCAGCAACGCGCCAATTAGAACCGGGCTTTATGCCTATAATCCGGCCGCGATCGCGGCGCTGGCGCATGACTTCGGCGGTGGCTGGGGCGCGACATATTATTTCGGCATTCGGCCCGGGGTGCCCGACGCCCCGTCCTTCCACGAGACTTCGTTCGAGCAGCGCCTGGCGGTCAGCTACACCGCAAATGGATGGAATCTGACCGCCATTCTGGAGAACGGCATTTTCGATCAGACCTATAATCCTGACTATCTCATGCTCGACGTTACGGCGACGAAGAAGTTTGGCAATTTCGAAATCGGGCCGATCGCCTTTGGCAGCACCGATGTCGGCCGGCTACCCTTTGGCTACGGTACGCGTGAGAGCCAGTTCGCGGTCGGCGGCCTCCTTGGCTACGATTTCGGCCCGGTGACCGTTCAGGGGATCGGTGCGACTGATGTCGAGTCACAAGGCTATTTCCGCAGGGATACGCGCGGCTTCTTGCGTCTGATTGTTCCGCTTGGCGGCGGGCCCCAGCAGCCGACTCCCGTTGTCGCCAAATATTAAGCGCCGCCTCCAGCGCTCGACTTGGGCCGGCCTCCTCAGGCCGGCCTTTTGTTGCGGCGCTGGTGCGAAGGTTGGACGTTTGAGATCCGAATTGAATGGATTTCGCAACATTCCGATCCCGTCGGCGGGAGCTGCTGATTTTCAGTGCAAAAAACTGCTCAGCAGGCAGTTCGTGGCGCGTTTTTGCGCGCCGCTAAAATTGATTGAATGCATTATTGATAGCACAATAAATGCGATCAATAAGATAGATGAATGCAATCAATTGGCACGTCCGTTGCAATGAGTATGGCGCAGTGCAAACCCAAGCAGGGAGCTTATTGATGCCAGCCGTTACCGCCGAGCCCCATAAGAAGGGCGACTATTTTGTCGATTACGAGGAGAAGGTTTTCGAGGACGTAAAGGCCAAGCCTGGTGAAAAAGCCCTTATTACCTTCCACACTGTCGCCTTCGAAGGCTCGATCGGCCTTGTGAACCTGCTGCAAGCTTTGCGCCTTCAGCGCAAAGGCTTCGAGACGAGCGTATTGCTCTACGGGCCGGGCGTGACCCTTGGCGTTCAGCGCGGCTTTCCGAAAATCGGAGACGAGGCGTTTCCTGGCGCCCAAAACTTCAACAACCAAATCACGAAGTTCATCGATGAAGGCGGCAAGGTTTATGCGTGCCGCTTCGCGCTGCAGGCGCTTTACGGCCACGGCGAGCCGTCGCTGATCCCCGGCATCCGCCCGATCAATCCGCTCGACGTGCTGGATCTGATTCTCATTCACCGCCGCGAAGGCGCGTTCCAGATCGACACCTGGACTTTGTGATCCCGCGCCGGCCGAAGGAGAAAGCCATGCCAGAGCCGCAAAAGATCCGGGTGGCGGCGGTGCAGATCGCCCCCGACCTCACAACGCTCGAAGCGACGTTGTCGCGCGTCCTCCAGGCAATCGACGAAGCCGTCAGTCGTGGCGCGAAGCTCGTCGTTTTCCCGGAAACGTTTCTGCCCTGGTATCCTTATTTCTCTTTCATTCGGCCGCCGGTCATGACCGGGGCGGAGCACCTGCGTCTTTACGATCAGGCGGTTGTCGTTCCGGGACCCGTAACGAACGCGGTCGCTTCCGCTGCGAAGCGTCATGGAGCCGTGATCGCGCTTGGTATCAACGAGCGCGATCACGGCTCGCTCTATAATACGCAGCTCATCTTCGACGCCGACGGCACTTTGTTGCTTAAGCGGCGCAAGATCACGCCGACCTTTCACGAGCGCATGATCTGGGGGCAGGGGGACGGCGCCGGCCTCAAGGTCGTCGACACCGCTGTCGGCCGTGTCGGCGCGTTGGCCTGCTGGGAACATTACAATCCGCTCGCCCGCTACGCCCTTATGGCGCAGCACGAAGAGATTCACGTCGCCCAATTTCCCGGCTCCATGGTCGGGCCGATTTTCGCCGATCAGATCGAAGTGACCATCCGCCATCATGCCCTTGAGAGTGGCTGCTTCGTCGTCAATGCGACCGGCTGGTTAAGCGAAGAGCAGATCGCGTCGATCACGCCGGAGCAGGGGCTGCAGAAAGCTCTGCGCGGCGGCTGCATGACCGCGATCATTTCTCCGGAAGGCGCGCACGTCGTGCCGCCGCTGACCCAGGGCGAGGGCATCCTCGTCGCGGATCTCGACATGGCGCTCATCCTCAAGCGCAAGCGGATGATGGATTCCGTTGGGCACTATTCGCGGCCGGAGCTTTTGCGCCTCCTACACGACAGCCGTCCCGCGCCGCAAGTCGAATCCGTCACCGCGCCCGTCGCGCCTTTCAACATCCAGAGCCTTGCCGATGACCCAATCTCTGCCGACTGAGCAACTTATCAACGAGCTCCAGACGTTCGGCGCGCGGCTCGATGATCCGAGAGCCGGTCACGCGAGCCGGCGCGGCGGCGCCGGGCCGTCCGACCACAAAGCGATGACGATCGCCGGCGTGACGGTGATGGTCCCCGTCCATACGGCACCGGCGTTTGAGAGCCCGTATTTTATCGAGCGGCCTGATGACTTCGGCCGGAGCCGCGTGCTGCGCGATCATCAGCCGGTCGGCGAGATCGACTATCCGGCACGGCCACGGTTCTATGACCTTTCGACCGCGGACGGGATTCCTTATTCCAAGATCGCCGTGCTGCACGGACGCGACGTGCTCGCGACGACGATTCTGCAGAGCTGCATCCGCTACCAGAGCCGCACGAAGACCTGCCAATTCTGCGCAATCGGCCAGTCGCTGGCGGCAGGCCGCACGATCGAACGTAAGACGCCCGAACAATTGGCGGAGGTGGCCGCCGCGGCGGTGGCAATGGACGGCGTCAAACATATGGTCATGACGACCGGCACGCCGCCGGAAACGGATCGCGGTGCTGCCTTGATGGCGGAAAGCGCTGCGGCGGTTAAGGCGCGGGTCAACCTGCCGATCCAGGCGCAATGCGAGCCACCGGACAATGACGTCTGGTACAGGCGCATGCGTGAAGCCGGTGTCGATTCACTCGGGTTGCACCTTGAAGCGATCGGCGAGGATGTCCGCCGCCGCATCATGCCCGGCAAGGCCCAGATTTCTGTTGCGCGGTATTTTGAAGCCTTCAAGGCGGCAGTACCCGTCTTCGGCCGCGGGCAGGTCTCGACGTATATTCTCGCCGGCCTCGGCGATGACATCGAAACGATCTTGAGCACCTGCGAGCGGCTCATCGAGATCGGCGTCTACCCCTTCGTCGTGCCCTTCGTGCCGATCTCCGGAACGCCGCTTGAGAGCCACCCGACCCCATCGGCCGCGTTCATGCAGGCTGTTTTGCGGCCTCTGGCTGCCATGTTGGTGCGTAGCGGTCTGCGCTCCGAGGAAGTGAAGGCGGGCTGCGCCAAATGCGGCGCCTGTTCGGCTCTGTCGGTCTATGAGCGCGCACAGACGCAGTGTGGGAGCCGGGCATGATATTCGAGCCATTCCCGCCCTTTGTCCCCAATGGATTTCAAATCAAATTCGCTGTCGAGCGGTGGGAACAGCGCGGGGCGGCCGCCCTTCGCAGGCAGGTCTTCTGCGACGAGCAGAGGATATTCGATTGCGACGATCGCGACGCGATCGACGAGATTGCCATTCCGCTGGTCGCCCTTTCCTCGCTGGCGATTGTTCACGACGCGGTCGTTGGCACGGTGCGCATTCACGAAAGCGGGTCCGGTGTCTGGTGGGGCTCGCGTCTCGCCGTTGCCGAATCCCATCGCAAGGTGGGGGCGCTCGGTTCGGCCCTAATCCGTCTGGCGGTTTCGTCCGCTCATGCGCGCGGCTGTCGGCAGTTTTTCGCGCACGTGCAGAGCCGCAACGTCCCGCTGTTTCGCCGCATGCGCTGGAGAACTCTGCGCAAAATCGACCTGCACGGCTTCGAGCATCATTTGATGGAGGCTGACCTCGACTTCTACCCACCCTTCGCGGCGCCCGAGGTCGGTTTCGTTGCTCTGAGAAAGGCGGCCTGAGATGGGCGCCGTGCTCGATCTCGCTGCCTTGTCAGAAGCTCTGCGGCACGACCGCGGTCTTGCCGCCAAGGCCGATATCAGCACGGTAACCGCGCGCCTCGGGCTTTCGGGCGCCTCGGCGGTGGCGGTTGGCGACGATTGTGCGGCGATCCGCGATAGCGACGGCTACACGCTCTTTGCCATCGAAGGCTTCATGAACGAATTCGTGGTCGCCGACCCATGGTTCGCCGGCTGGTGCGGGGTCATGGTCAATGTCTCCGACGTCGCTGCAATGGGGGGGACGCCGCTCGCCGTCGTCGACGCCATATGGTCGGAGGGGACGGGGCGAGCTCAGGAAATTCTGGCAGGCATGCGGGCTGCCGCGGAGCGCTTCGGCGTGCCGATTGTTGGCGGTCACACCAATCTAAAGTCGAATTCAGACCAGCTCTCCGTCGCCATTTTGGGACATGCCAAGCGGCTCCTCACAAGCTTTGACGCGCGGCCGGGGGATCGGCTGGTCGCCGCTGTCGATCTGCGCGGCCGGTATCGTCCGCATTTCTCGAATTGGGAGGCGGCAACCGACGCGCCGGCGGCACGCCTGCGTGGTGATCTTAGCCTGCTGCCAACGATCGCGGACAACGGCCTTTCGATTGCCGCCAAGGACATCAGCCAGGGCGGGATTGTCGGCACCGCGGCGATGCTCGCCGAATGCTCGCAAGCCGGCGTCTGCATAGACCTGCGCGCCATACCTTTGCCCGCCGGCGTATCGCTTGATCGTTGGCTCAGAACCTTCCCGAGCTTCGGCTATCTCCTGGCAGTCGAACCGCAAAACGTCGAGGCCGTGACGCGGCTCTTCATTGACCGGGGCGTGGCCGCCGCGGATATTGGCGGTTTCAACGCTGGGACCCGAGTGGCTGTCACCGATGGGGATGGGGTCGAAGTCATCTGGGATTTCTCCGAGCACGCGCTGCTCGGTTGCGCGGCAAGGGTGCCGGCATGACCGAGGCCCCGAGGCTGCGCATAGCCCTCCTAACCCATTCTACGAATCCGCGTGGCGGCGTAGTTCACACGCTCGAACTCGCCGACGAGCTGACGATCCTCGGTCATGACGTCACGGTCTTTGCGCCGGATGTCACGCAAGAGGGGTTCTTCCGGCCGACTCTGTGCAAGACATGCGCGGTTCCGGCGGAGCCGGCGGGGGCTGATATCGCCGCCACGGTCGCCCGGCGCGTCGAAGAATATCTGCGCTATTTCCATGGGGCCGGTGCCGCGCAATTTGACGTCTGGCACGGGCAGGACGGAATTTCCGGCAATGCGCTGGCGACGCTCAAGGATAGGGGAGCGATCCCTGCGTTCGTCCGTACCGTGCATCATGTCGACCAGTTCTTCGACCCCCGTCTCACCGCCTTCCAGCGTCGTTCGATCGAATCGGCCGACCGCCTGCTGTGCGTAAGCGAGCTCTGGAGGACGTGGCTGCGGCGCGAGTTCGATCGCGAGGCCATCGTCGTCGGCAATGGCGTTGACTTGAGGCGCTTCTCTCCGCTGCCGGGCCCGACCGATCGTGTTCTGCGGCAGCGTCTTGGATTCAGGACGGAGGCGGAGATTTTCTTGGCCGTGGGCGGCGTCGAAGAGCGCAAGAACACGCTCTCCATTCTCGACGCGTTCAGGCGAGTTTTTTCGGTGCAGCCGGCCGCGCGCCTGGTCATCGCGGGCGGCGCATCCCTGCTCGATCACGGCGCCTATCAGGAATGTTTCGCTCAGGCGCTCGCGGCAAGCGGGTTGCCGGACAGCGCGGTGTTACGCACGGGCCCACTGCCGCAGGACCTGATGCCCGCACTCTTTCGCGCAGCGACGGCACTGGTTTTTCCCTCCCTCAAAGAGGGGTTTGGCCTCGTCGTGTTGGAAGCGATGGCCAGTGGGACTCCGGTGATTGTCTCGCGGATCGCGCCCTTCACCGAATATCTAACGGACGACGACGTCCTTTGGTGTTCGCCAGACAAGCCTGCCAGTGTCGCCGATGCTATGATGATGGCCCTACGGTCCGCGACCCGCGAAAGATTGCGCTCGGCGGGATTAAAACGCGCTGCCTATTTTGACTGGTCACGCGTCGCCGCGGCTCACCTCGCTCAATATGCCCTCATCAGAGAGTCATGCGATGCCTGAAATGCGGTTCAATATTCGCTGGCCCGATGGTTCGGTCGAAAGCTGCTATTCGCCGTCACTTGTGATCAAAAAATATCTCGTCCCGGGGACCAGCTACAGGCTTGCCGAATTCCTGGAGCGCTGCCGCACAGCGTTGACGATCGGGAATGACCGGGTTCGCGCGCGGTACGGCAAGCCTTGTTTACGCGCAATGAAGCAGCGCGCTCGGATTGAAGATGCGGCGCGCGCGTTCGTCGATCACCCTCATCCCGAAGTAAACATCATATCTTTCGAAGAATGATGCAGGAGATTCGAATGCCAAGTGCCATCCCCCATTTTCCTGTGGCAATAGTAGGCGGTGGGCAAGCGGGCCTGTCGGTCAGCTACTATCTCAGCCAGCGTCACATCGACCATATCATTTTCGAAAAACACAGCGCGATGCACACGTGGTCGACGCAGCGCTGGGATAATTTCTGCCTGGTTACGCCCAACTGGCAATGCCAGCTGCCGGGCTGGCCCTACAAAGGTGACGACCCGCACGGCTTCATGAAGAAGGACGAAATTGCCGCCTATCTGGATGGCTTCGCTCAGTCCGTGAGGGCGCCGATTCGGGAGAGCGTGACGGTCGAGCGGGTCGGGAGCCTGCCTGACAGTGGGTTTGAGGTGACGACGTCCGAGGGGACTTATACGGCCGATCAGGTTGTGGTGGCCTCGGGAGGTTATCACGAGCCGATCATCCCACGCGCAGCGGAACGGCTGCCGGAGGACGTCCTGCAGGTTCATTCGGCAGAATATAAAAATGTAGATCAGCTTCCACCCGGCGCCGTTCTCGTTGTTGGTTCTGGCCAGTCTGGAGCTCAGATTGCCGAAGATCTCCATCTCGCCGGCCGCAAAGTGCATCTAGCCGTCGGCGACGCGCCGCGATGTGCCCGCTTCTATCGCGGGCGTGATGTCGTCGATTGGCTCGCCGATATGGGTCATTACGAGATGCCGGTCGATAAACATCCCCTTCGCGATGGCGTCCGTGACAACACCAATCACTATGTCACGGGCCGGGGCGGCGGCCGCGATATCGATCTGCGTAAGTTTGCCATGGAAGGGATGGAACTCTACGGGCGGCTTAGGGGTGTCAATGAGGATATCGTCATATTTGAAGATAATCTTGCCGAAAGCCTCGATCGCGCCGACGAAGTCTACAACAACATCAATGCGGCAATTGACAAGCATATCGAATCGCAGCGGATCGAAGCGCCGCCGGCAGGTGTCTACAAGCCCGTTTGGCAACCTCTACGGCATCGGACCCGCGTGGAGCTGCGCGACGCCGGAATTTCGAGCATTATCTGGTGTATTGGGTTCCGTCCCGATTTCCGCTGGCTCGACGCTCCGGTTTTCAACGGCCGCGGTGCTCCGGTTCATACGCGCGGGGTAACGCAGCTCGACGGGCTCTACTTTATCGGGTTGCCCTGGCTTTACACATGGGGCTCCGGCCGTTTCTCGGGCGTCGCTCGGGACTCGCTTTATCTCGCGAATACGATCGAGAAGTACCAGCGCGGGCTTGATGCTTCGAACGCTGTGAGGGCCTACGCCTGATGACCGGCACTTTGCATGTTCTTCCCCTCAATACGGCTTCAGAAAGCCGTATCCGCGCGCACGCGACGGCGACCGCGGGCGATGTCATTCTGCTGGGCATGCCCCATCTTGCGATAGGCGGCATCTCGGAGACCTGGCTTTTGAAGGAGCTGGGGCATCGTCATTGGCATTTATTGGCGCGCGCCGCCGGCCGCTCGGTGCCTGATTTTCGCGATCTCGATGGCCGCGACGTCTATGCCGCGTTTAATGCCGTGTCGCTGCGCGACCTCGACCTCACAGCGGCGCGAGAGAACGATCAGCTTGAAATCCTCAGTGGCGTCGGCCGTCTTTCGCGGACGCAGTTTCGCAGCGTTCACAAACTATATCTCGGCGAATCGCCTATCGGATCGGTCGAGCTGATTTCCGTTTTCGTGAAACGGACGGTTACGGGACGCAATCGGTCGATCGTCCGTGTCGATATCGCCGGTCTGCCGCCGATTGCCCCGAGCGAAGATGCCGCGCGCCTTGCCAATGACGCGGCGGCGGTGCGCAGCGATGCCTGGACAACGCACATGGGCTTTGCCCGCGTCGACGCGAGGCCGCTCTTTCGACATGAGATCAACCCGTGCCCGGCGCAGGATTTCAACGGTGCCGGATTTCTCTATTGCGCCACGTTCCAGGCGTTTGTCGACCGCGCCGAGTGGGAATTCTGGCACGAGGCGAATCTGCCGCCGAGCACGGTTCGGAGGGAGATCATCTTTCGCGGAAACATCGAGGTCGGTGAGCGGGTCGCGGTTTGTCTCGTGTCGGTCAAGGAGACCGAAGACGGCTTCAAACATTGGTGTCGCGTCCGCCGCGTCGAAGACGATCAGATCCTGGCCGACGTATTTACGCACCGGGTTTTCAGCCAGAATCGCGGGAGAGGGTAATGAAAAACCTCGATAAGGCCCTTAGGGATTGGCAAACGGCAGCAACGACGGAATTGAGGGGTGCTGATCCCGCCACGCTTGGTGTCACAACTCCGGAAGGCATTGGGATAAAGCCGCTCTATACAAGTGCGGATTTGGTGGGCCTCGACGCAGTCGACTCGGCGCCTGGCTCGGCGCCCTATCTGCGCGGACCGCGCGCGACGATGTATGCCAATCAGCCGTGGTCGATCCGGCAATATTCGGGCTTCGGAACCGCGGAGGAATCGAATGCCTTCTTCCGCGCCAACCTCGCCAGCGGCCAAACAGGGCTTTCTGTGGCGTTCGACCTCCCGACGCAGCGTGGTTTCGACAGTGACGATGAGCGCGTTGCGGAAGATGTCGGCAAAACAGGTGTCGCCATCGACACCGTCGACGATATGAAAATTCTCTTTGAGGGCATTCCGCTCGATCGCGTTAGCGTCTCCATGACCATGAACGGAGCGGTTTTGCCTGTCCTTGCGGCTTTTATCGTTGCGGCGCGTGAACGCGGGGTATCTGCCGAGCGTCTCACCGGCACGATTCAGAACGATATTTTGAAGGAATTTCTGGTCCGCAACACTTACATTTATCCGCCGCGGGCTTCGATGCGCATTGTTTCAGACGTTATCGCCTACCTCAGCCGCGAAATGCCGAAGTTCAACCCGATTTCAGTTTCCGGCTATCACATGCACGAGGCCGGGACGACGGCAACGCAAGAGCTGGCCTTCACCCTCGCGAACGGACTCGAATATGTCCGAGCGGCGTTATCGGCCGGCCTCGATGTGGACGATTTCGCGCCGAGACTGTCGTTCTTCTTTGGCATCGGCATGGATTTCTTCACGGAGATCGGCAAGCTCCGTGCCGCGCGCCTGCTCTGGGCGGAGTTGATGTCGCGTTTCCAACCGAAGAAGGCCTCGAGCAGCGTTCTCCGAATGCACTGCCAAACCTCCGGGGCCTCGCTGGCGCAGCAAGACCCGCTCAACAATATCGTCCGGACGACGATCGAGGCCATGGCGGCTGTTTTCGGGGGCACGCAGTCCTTGCACACCAATAGCTTCGACGAAGCGCTGGCCCTTCCAAGCGCCCAAGCGGCCAGGATCGCGCGCAACACGCAACTGATCCTTGCCGAGGAGACCGGCATCTCCCGGGCGGTCGATCCCCTTGGCGGTTCATTCTATGTGGAAAGCTTGACCGCTCAGATTGCCGAAGCGGCCCGCGAGCTTATCGACGAAATCGAAGCGATGGGCGGCATGGCGAGGTCGATAGAGGCTGGCGTACCCCAAAGGAAGATCGAGGAGGCCGCGGCACGCCGGCAGGCTCGGTTCGAAAGACAGGAGGACGTCGTCGTTGGCGTCAACAAATATTGTGCCGTCGAGGCATCGACGGTCGAGGTGAGGGAAGTGAGCGCCGGCGACGTGCGTGAGCGGCAGACCGAGCGTCTCGGACGAGTTCGCGCCGGCCGCGATTGGGCTGCGGTCGGGCGCGCGCTTGCGGCGCTGCGCCAAGCGGCACGTGGTGGTGGGGGCAATCTTTTGGACCTTTCCATCGACGCGATGGCGGCCCGTGCCACTGTCGGTGAAGTATCCGATGCCCTGGCGACCGTTTTCCAGAGACATCATTCGCCAGGGTACGAAGTGTTGGCATGGCGCACCGCAGACGATTGCGATAATCGGCGCACCCAAAAGATCCGAAAGGAAGTGCATCGGTTTGCTGCCCGGGAAGGTCGGCCCCCCAGGATTCTGTTGGCGAAGCTCGGTCAGGACGGGCACGATCGGGGCGCCAAGGTGCTTGCCGGCGCATTGAATGCCTTGGGATTCGATGTGGAGATGGCGCCCCTGTTCTGTGCTCCAGAGGGTATTGCGCGTTTGGCGCTGTCGTCGAGAGCTGATGTCGTCGGAATTTCCAGCCACGTTGGAAGCCACAAAGCGCTGATTTCGGCGCTGAGCGCTTGTCTGCGCGAGCAGGGCGGGGAGGATACGCTTCTCGTTTGTGGCGGAATCATTCCGCCGGCCGATCTGCCGGCGCTTGAAGCGGCTGGTACGCGCGCAGTTTACGCGCCAGGCGCCAATTCGTTAGAGATCGCGACCGACTTAATGTCGCTTCTGCAAAACCGAAGTTTCCAGAGGCAGCGCGCGGCGAT
>Ga0153954_1000971_pt1 | contig 17872 bp, 14 predicted proteins | sample TSFL038MetaG_FD_102277 | JGI IMG/M metagenome (GOLD analysis project Ga0153954, IMG submission 102277) | Attine ant fungus gardens microbial communities from Florida, USA - TSFL038 MetaG | ecosystem: Host-associated > Fungi > Mycelium > Unclassified | place: USA: Florida, Wekiwa Springs State... | reverse complement strand
TCTCGATGCGCAATTGCGGCTCGCCGGCGACAATATTGCCATTGCGCTGGAGAACGATTCCAAGATCGCCGCGGCGCGCGTGGCGAATTTGGAAGCCGCGATCGACCAGCAGAAACAAGCGGTGATGACGGCCGATGCCAGTGGGGTGCATTTGCACGCGCTCGAGCAGATCGCAGAATCCTATCGTTCACAGCTCGACAGTACGACCGCCAAATATCAGGAGGCGATTGCCCGCCAGTCATCCGCGACTCCGGCGGACGCCCGGATCATTGCCGTGGCAACGCCGCCGGACGAGCCGTCCTTCCCCAAGAAGACGCAGATTCTTAGCCTCGCAACGCTCGCGGCCTTTGTCTTGTCGCTCGGCGCCGTCATTGGCCGTGAGCTTTTGGCCGACCGGCCGACACAAATTCACGCGCAAAGCCCTGCGCGGGTGCGCGTGGTCGACGAGCGGGTCGTCGATGAGGATCGCCAGCCGCAGTCGATGCTCGATCAGTTGAAGCGCTTTGCCAGCCCGCGCGTACCCGAGCCCCACGACGACGTGATCACCGAGGCCACCACAGACGAAACCGCCGAAAAGATCATCAGCAAATCCACATCGGCACAGGGCCTGAACATTGTCGCCACACGGCTCAACAAGAGCGAAGAGGCGGCCGATGCGCTCATCGGCTTTGCCCGGACGCTCGCCCGCGACGGGCGTCCGATCATCGTCGATCTCGATTCGAAGAACGGTCAAATGGCCAAGCTTGTCGGTCCGCGCGAAGACGAAGAGGCGATGGCCGGTCTCACCGATCTTCTCGACGGCAACGCCAGCTTTGCCGATGTCATCCATCGCGATACCGCGTCGCGCCTGCATTTCGTGCCATTCGGCTCGAAGGAGGATTTCAATCCGGACGACCTCGACATTATCCTCGACGCCTTGTCGAAGACCTACGATTTCGTGGTCCTGGCAGCGCCGCCGTTTCCCGGCAACCCGATGACCAAGGCGCTCGCGCCTTACGCCGATTTCGTCGTCCTCGCGACGCCGGGCGAGCCGGACGATGCCACGACGCAGGCCGCGCGCGACGAATTGAGCGCCGCCGGCGCCGCCGAAGTTCTGCTCGTCGGCGGCGAGAAGGAAGCGGCGTAATCGGAGCCGCTGCGTCGAACGCGACAGCCCCAAAGGCGGCCTGACCTTGGCCGTTGTTCTTTTCTGCGACTCATTGGCCTTCCCGTGTCGACGCCGCTGGCATGTCGCCTATATTCCCTGACGGCGGATCGCAGCTTGGGAATACGGTGGGCATGGAAAATATCGACGTGGCAGGCCTTTCCGAATCACAGGCGCAATTTGCCATTCCAGCGGTCCGCGAGCGCCGCACGCGGACACTGAAGCACGGCGATACCTTCGCCATGTTCGACAACAATGGCGACGTCATTTCCGCGCCCGGCAGCCCGGAAGGGATTTTTCATCGCGACACGCGCCATCTCTCGCATTTGACGCTGTCGATCGACGGGCAGCGGCCGATTCTCCTGAGTTCGACGCTGCGCGACGACAACGGCGCTTTGATCTGCGATCTGACCAATCCCGATCTGCATCAGGGCGACCACCTGGCGCTGGAACATGATCTCATTCACTTGCGGCGGCTGAAATTCCTCTGGAAGAGCGCGAGTTTCGAGCGGCTCGCCGTGCGCAATTTCTCCGAGCGGCGTGAGCGGATCAAAATCCGCATCGATTTCGCCGCCGATTTTGCCGATCTCTTCGAGGTGCGCGGCAGCCGGCGCGAGCGGCGCGGCACATATCATCCGACGCAGGTCCATTCCGATTTCGTTGTGATGTCCTACACCGGTCTCGACGAACGTCGTCGCGAAACGCAATTGCGCTTTGCGCCCGAGCCGACGCGGCTTGAGCGGGATTGCGCGATCTTCGAGCTCGATCTCGAACCGCATGAGCGTGCCTCGATTTTCATCGAGATTCGTTGCGAGAACGTCTCGCTCAACGCGCCGCCGTGGAAGCTGTTTTTCTCATCCTTGCGCGATGCGCGCCGCGATCTGCGTGCCTCGGCCGCGCGCGCCGCAGCGGTCGAAACGTCGAACGATATTTTCAACGAGGTGATGTGCCGTTCGGTCGCCGACCTTTACATGCTGACCACGAACCTGCCCGAGGGACCTTATCCCTATGCCGGCATCCCCTGGTTCAGCACGGTCTTTGGCCGCGACGCGCTCATTACCGCACTGCAGACTCTCTGGCTCGATCCGGCGATTGCGCGCGGCGTCCTTGTCTATCTTGCGGCCAATCAGGCAACAGCGATCGACGCGGCGGCGGATGGCGAGCCCGGCAAGATCCTGCACGAGGCCCGGCGCGGCGAGATGGCCGAGCTCGGCGAAGTGCCGTTCCGGCGCTATTACGGCAGCGTCGATTCGACACCGCTCTTCGTGATGCTCGCCGGCGCCTATCTGGAGCGCACGGGCGATGTCGCGGCGCTTCGCACGCTCTGGCCGTATGTCGAGGCGGCGCTGAACTGGATCGACGTCTATGGCGATCGCGACGGCGACGGCTTTGTCGAATATGGCCGCAAGACCGAAGAGGGGCTCATCAACCAGGGCTGGAAAGACAGCCACGATTCTGTCTTTCACGCGGACGGCACGCTGGCGCAAGGGCCAATCGCACTCGTCGAAGTGCAGGGCTATGTCTATGCGGCCAAGCGCGCGGCCGCTTTGGTGGCGCGGCGGTTGGGTCTGGCAGATCGCGCCGCAAAGCTCGACCTCGAAGCCGATAAACTGCGGGCGAAATTCGAAACCTGTTTCTGGGATGACGATCTCGGCACTTATGTTCTCGCGCTCGATGGCGACAAGCGGCCGTGCCGCGTGCGCACGTCGAATGCAGGTCATACGCTGTTCACGGGGATCGCCTCGCCGTCGCGGGCGCCGCAGATCGTGCGGGCTTTAACCGACAGCGCATCGTTTTCCGGCTGGGGGATCAGGACCGTCTCGGCCGGCGAGGCGCGCTACAATCCGATGAGCTATCACAACGGTTCGGTCTGGCCGCATGACAATGCGCTCGTCGCGCTTGGCTTTGCCCGCTACGGCTTCGGCGCGGAAGTCACGAAAGTGTTGAAGGGCTTGTTCGAGGCCTCGATCTATATCGACTTGCGACGCCTGCCGGAATTATTCTGCGGTTTCGCGCGCGTGCGCCGGCAGGGGCCGACCTTCTATCCGGTCGCCTGTTCGCCGCAGGCCTGGGCGGCGACCGCGCCGCTGGCGCTGCTCGCGGCGTGCCTTGGCTTGAGTTTCGATCCGCAGGGCCGCACCGTCATCTTCAACCGGCCGCATCTGCCGGAATTTCTCGAAGAGGTGAAGCTATATGGTCTGTCGCTCGGCGATGCGCGGATGGACATTCAATTGCGCCGCACGGGAACGGATGTCGCGGTGAATGTCCTCTCGCGCACCGGCGAGATCTGGGCGACGACGATCAGCTGAGCAGATGCCGTTTCAAGCGTCGATGGCGAAGGTGCGGATCGGCGTGTCCTGGTCGTGGCGCTGCCGGCCGCTGACCTTCTGGCGGATGACATCCGTATAGCGGCCATTGGGATCGATGAGCTCGCTCGGCGGTCCGTCGTGCACGACCTGGCCGTCGCGCAGGACGATGATCCGGTCGAAATTCCGCAACGTGGTCAGGCGATGCGCGATCGCGATCACTGTGCGGCCGCGCATCAGCCGGGCGGAGGCTTCGCGGATTGCATCTTCCGATTCATGATCGAGTGCCGATGTCGCCTCGTCGAGCAGGAGGATCGGAGAATCCTTCAAAAAGGCGCGCGCGAGCGCGATGCGCTGGCGCTGACCGCCGGACAGTTTCAGACCGCGGTCGCCGACGATCGTGTCGAATCCTTCGGGCAATGTCTTGATGAAATCGCAATGCGCCGCCGCGGCGGCTTTGCGCACGTCCTCATCGGAGGCGTCGGGGCGGCTGTAGCGGATGTTCTCGATCAGCGAGCGATGAAACAGGCTGATGTCCTGCGGCACAACCGCAATGGCCGCGCGCAGGCTTTCCTGCGTGATCATCGCAATATCCTGGCCGTCGATCAGGATATGACCTTCTTTGACGTCGTGCATGCGCTGGAGCACCGACAGCAGCGTAGATTTGCCGCCGCCGGAGGGACCGATGAGCCCCAAGCGCTCGCCCGGCCGGATGCGCAGATTCAAATTTTTGATGACGCGCGGTCCGCCCGGATAATGGAACGAGACATCCTCGAAGCTGATGCCGGCGCCGGCGCGCGCGAGCGGCACGGCGGCCGGGTGATCGCCCAACTCGTGCGGGACGAGCAGGGTGCGCAAAGCTTCAGCCAAGCGGGCCATGTGCTGCGTGACATCGACGAGCGCGACGGCAAGATCGCGCGTCGCGGCGAGGATTGAAACGCCAAGCGTGCAGACGAGAACGACGGTGCCGGTCGTTGCCGCATTCTGCTCCCAAAGCATAATGGCCCAGGTTAAAAGACCCGTGACCAGAAGCGCTGTCGTCACGGCGTGAAACAGGCGCAGCTTTTCGAGATAGAGCAGGCTGCGCCGCCGCGCCGCCATTTCGAGCCCGATCTTTTCCTTGAAACGGCGGCGCTCATGCGCCAGGCCGCCGAAAGCTTTGACGAGCATGACATTGCCGACGACGTCGGTGATCTCGCCGTCAACCGCGGCGGCTTTGTCGGCGAAATCGTGGTGCACCGACTTTCCCTTCGCCGCGATCCGGAAGATCGCCACGACGACGATCGCCGCGATGACCGATAGGCAGGCCGCCATTTGCAGGCTGACCGTCGCGATGAAGCCGATTGCCGCGACGGTCGCGACACAAGGCGGCAGCACATTCCAGATGAACATGTTCTCGATCGTGAAGGCGGCGTTCGACGTGGCGGTCACGCGGCTCGTCAGGACGCCAGGCAGGCGGTTCGAGAAATAGCTCGGCGAATGGCCCATCAAATGCTCGAAAAGCGCGCGCCGCAAATCCCCGGTCACGCGGACGAAGGCGCTGGCGGCAATCCAGCCGGCGACGCGCCAGAGCAGATTGTCCGCGGCAATAAAACCGGCAAGCAAGCCAAGCGCAGTCCAGGGGTTTGTGTGGCCAGGCGTTCCCTTGGCCAGGCAATCGACCAGAAATTTGATCGCATATTGCGTGCTGACCGAAAAACCGACCGCGCCAAGGACGCAGATCAGGATGATGAGATGCGAGACCGGCTGGAGCTTCACGTAGCGGAGCAGAAAAGCAACAGGGCGGCGCGCATAACGGCAAAGATCATCCATTCGGATTTTTCCCCGCGCTGAAGTTCTGTTTCAATTGGGATACTGGCCAGCGAATGGACAGGGTGCGCTCCAAAACTCGGTCAGCGAGTCTCAAACGATAAACGCGGCAATAAGTTCCGCGGGCTCGCAGGCCGTAAGCACAATCGCTGGGCGTTGAACGATTTAACGTGTCCGGGCGTTGCCTTTGGCTTTTGCCGCGACAGGTAGATTTCGCGGCCGAAGCGACCGCTCCACTCGAAACGACAAGGAACGTTGTTCAATGCGTATCGCCCAGATTGCGCCTTTATACGAAGCTGTTCCGCCACGTCTTTATGGCGGAACGGAGCGCGTGGTTTCGTGGCTCACAGAGGAACTGGTGGCGCTCGGCCACGATGTCACCTTATTTGCGAGCGGCGATTCACATACTTCGGCCAAGCTTGAGCCAATGTGGCCCTGCGCCATACGCCTTGATGGATCGGTACGCGAGCCGACAGCGCTTCACGTGACGATGCTCGAACATATCTATCGTCGCTCAAATGAATTTGATCTGTTGCATTTTCATCTCGACTACTTCCCATTCTCGCTGTTTCTGCGACAAGCAACACCGTTTGTGACAACTTTCCATGGCCGCTTGGACTTGCCGGAGCTGCAGCCGGTCTTCAAAACGTTCTCGTCGCTGCCGCTCATCTCTATTTCTGACTCGCAGCGTCGCCCGGCGCCGAACGCGCGTTGGGTCCGCACGATTCATCATGGAATGCCCGAGACTTTGCTGACGCCGGTGGCCGCCGAGCAGCGCTATCTTGCCTTTCTCGGCCGCATCTCACCGGAAAAGCGCGTCGACCGCGCGATCCAGATTGCGGCGCGCTGCGGCATCAAGCTCAAGATCGCGGCCAAGGTCGACCCCGCCGACCGTGATTATTTCGAGGAAAACATCCGCCCGTTGATGAACGACAACAACGTTGAATTCATTGGCGAGATCGGCGACGCGGAAAAGCCGGCCTTCCTCAGCGGCGCGATGGCGCTGATCGTGCCGATCGACTGGCCGGAGCCTTTTGGGATTGTGATGATCGAGGCGATGGCTTGCGGCACGCCGGTCATCGCATTCAACCGCGGCTCGGTGCCAGAGGTGGTCGAGGACGGTGTCACCGGCTTCATCGTCGAAGACGAAACCAGCGCCGTCGGCGCGATCCGCCGCCTGCCGCAATTGTCGCGGACGTTGATCCGCCAGCGGTTTGAGGAAAGGTTCACCTCCCGCCGGATGGCGCGCGATTATCTCGATGTCTATGGCGAACTGATCAAGGCGGCGACGCCGCGGCCGCGCCTCATCGCCGCGCCCTGATCGACGCATCGACTTGATCGGAAAGCGCTAAGCGCTTTCCGATCCGGTGCTCTGGCGCGGCCGGGTCTCCGGCATGGCGACAAGCACGAAGAGAAAGCCGAAGGTCGCGACGGCAGCGAGATCGAGAAACGCGGTCTGGCTGCCGGAATGATCGCTGACATAGCCGGCAAAAGACGTACTGATCGAAGCACCGACGCCGACCGCGGTGCCGACGGCGCCTTGCGCCAGATTGAATCGGCCCGTGTCGCGGGCAATGTCGGCGATCACCAGCGGGACGAGAACGCCAAGCGCCGCGGCGGAAATACCGTCCAATATCTGAAAGAAGACGACGAGCGTCGGGTCCGGCGTATACGCGAAGAGCAGACAGCGCAGCGGCAGCGCGCCGAAGCCGAGCAGCAGAAGCGGGCGCCGCCCCCAGCGATCGGCCTGCCGGCCGACCCAGGGCGAGAGCGCGGCGACGACCAATTGCGGCACGATGATACAGGCGGCGATGAGCACCGTCGCCCAATTGGCCGAACGCATGGTCATGATGCTGCCCATCAGCGGCAGCATGGCGGCATTGGCCAGTTGGAAAAGCGCGTTACACGCCGCGAACGCGAGCAGGGGCGGGTTCAGCGCCAGACGCAAAAGGCCGTGATCCGGCGGGTCTGGAGACGCGACGCCAGCATGCGCGCGCACCGGATCAACTTCCGTCGCGCGGATCTGCGACAGCGCGATCAACGTCGGGACAAGTAGCAAAGCCGTAACGATGAAAACCGAGCGGCTTGAAAAGAAATAGCCCGTAATGCCCATGCCGGCGGCGGCGAAGCCAGTGCCGAGCGAGGCAAAGCGCGCATTGCGGCCAAGCCTTGGGCCGATCATCGCATGGCCGACGAGGCCAAGGCTGATGGCGCCGATCGCCGGCGCCAGAACACAGTTCGCGCCTGAGCTCAAGACGCTAGCGAGAAGAACCGGCGCGAAGGCGGGCAGGGCCGCGAATGTCAATGCACTAAGGCCAATGCAGACCACGGCAATGGCCGCGGCATTGCGCTCCGAGCGGGCGGCATCGACGAGCGCGCCGCCCGGCATGCGGCCGATCAGGCTGACGAGGCCGGTGACCGACAGGATGAAGCCGATGTCTTGCTGCGTCCATCGCGCGGCCGTCAGGTAAACGGCGACGAACGGGCCGAAGCCCGTCTGCACATCGGCCAGGAAGAAGATGAACCAGTCGAGACCGGCAAGACTTCGGCGCGACGGCCGCGGCGCGTTCGTTTTCGTCTCCATGAATAGCATCACGTGTTCACGCGCCCGGCACGGGACGAAAATGCCAGGAGCGTGGGTGCCGCGAACCGCATGCAGGCGTAATGATTATTTCGTCGGTGCGGTTGCCGCAGGCTTGGCATTCTGTTGCGTTTGTTGCGTATGCGGCGGTTTCGCAGCAGGCGGCGATTCCGGACCGAGAACGACAATAGGCTCGCCGTCCTTATATTCCGGGGCGACGCGGACCTGGTCGCGGGTCAGAGACAGGATCGCGCGGTCCGGGTTGAATTGGATGGCGCGCCAATCGACGGCGATCTTGCGGCTGCCGACGCCGAGAAAGCCGCCGAAATCGATGATTGCGGCGCGGACATTGCCTTTGTGATCGACGAGAATGTCGACAATGCGGCCCATATCCTCGCCGGCGATGCTGTAAATCTCGCGGCCGAGCACGGTTTCGACGTCTTTGTCGTCGAGCACTTGGGCGGGCGTTGCATCCCTGGGCGGTGCCGCCGGCTGCACTGCGGCGGGCTTTGCCGTTTGTGTCGGTGCCTGCTGTGTTGGCGTCTGTTGGGTCGGCGTTTGTGATGTGGCGGTCTGTGCGACGGCAGAAGGGTCAGCCCCCGCCATGGCGATGGCGAGGCTGAACACTAGAGCCGCAGCGGATGTTTTGGCAGACGAAAGGATGGCGCGCTCTCCCGAGCCGGCGACATGAAACATGCGATCTCCCCCGATCTCGCTCGGCCGCCTGCCAGAAACGCACGGCAAGTGCATCGAAGCTCAACCGGCGCAGCACATCCGCCCCGGCCGCATGCGGCCGATGCGGTTTAACTTAAAGCCGCGGATAAGGTTCCGTGCGCCCTTTGCCGCGCCCCCATGTCCCCATAAACTGGGCGCCACATGACGGCCCGCCCGAAATTCCGTGAGATCGTCACCGATCCGACTCTTCTGCTGATGCTGGTGCTCGGCTTTTCGTCCGGACTGCCGTTCCTGCTCGTCCTTGGCACGCAGGCCGCGCGGCTCGCCGAAGCGAAGATTCCGATCGAGCAGATCGGCCTCGTGAGTTGGGTCGGCCTTTGCTATTCGCTGAAATTCTTCTGGGCGCCGGTGATCGATGAGATCGATGTTCCGCATCTCGCGAAATTATTAGGCCGCCGCCGCGCCTGGCTGCTTGTTGCGCAGATTGGCGTGGCAGCGGGCCTCATCGCGCTGGCCTTCGCCGATCCCAAGCGCTCGTTCCTCGCGCTGATCATTTGCGCGGCCTTCACCGCCTTCGCCGCGGCGACGCAGGATATTGTCGTCGACGGCTGGCGTATCGATTCAGCGCCGCCCGAACGCCAGGGCGTGATGGCCGCGACCTATAATTTCGGCTATCGGCTCGGCCTTCTCGCGGCCGGAGCGGGGGCGCTCTATCTCGCCGACTATGCCGGTTGGCGCGTGGCCTATCTCATCATGGCAGCGCTGATGGGCATTGGCATGATTGCCTGCCTCATGTCGCCGCGGTTGCCCGACCGGGCGCGCGCGAAGAGCGGATCGTTCGCGTTGAATTTCATTCAGCCGGTCGCCGATCTCGGACGGCGCTATGGCGCGTTGCTCGCCGCGATCCTGCTGCTTGTCGCGCTCTATCGGCTGCCGGATTTCCTGAGCGGCGTCATGGCCAATCCGCTTTATATCGGGCTCGGCTTTTCGAAGAGCCAGATCGCCACCATGTCGAAGGTCTATGGCGTCTGGATCGGCATTGCCGGCGCTTTCGCCGGTGGTTTTACGATCACGCGGGCCGGCCTGATGCCGGCGCTGCTCATCGGCGGCATTGCGGCTGCCGCGTCGCATCTTTGTCTCGCGTTGCTTGCCGCCACCGGCAAGAGCCTGCCGCTGCTTGCGCTTTCGGTCAGCGTCGAGAATTTCGCCGGCAATTTCGCCGGTGCGGCGCTCATCGCCTATATGTCGTCGCTGACAGCGCCCGGCTATGCCGCGAGCCAATATGCGCTTCTGAGTTCGCTCTATGCGCTGCTTGGCAAATTTTTGGGCGGCCTCTCGGGCTTCGCGGTGAAAGCGATCGGCTTCGCCAAATTCTTCGCCTGCACATCGCTCATCGGCCTGCCGGTCGCGGCGCTGTGTCTTTTTCTTTGGGCGCGGCAGGCCCAGGCAACGCGCACCAGTCCGCAGGCCGAGGAGCCGGCGGCCTGATCCTCCCGGCGCCGCTGGTGCGGACATTTTCTGGACCAGCATCGATAACAAGACTGGACGTTTTACCGATCCAGCTTCGTTCCTAAAAATAATAGCTAATCGCTGACGGCTTCGGCTCGGATCACTTGGTAACTTACTCACGATGCTTGAGTTTTTCTTGAACGGCGTCGCCGTCATGGCGATGCCGGATGAAAGTGTGCTTGCCGCCTGCCAGAGAGCAGGGGTGGCGCTCGCCACCGTCTGCAAGGGCCGTGGCATTTGCGGCGCTTGCCGCGTGCGCGTGGAGGCGGGGCTCGACGCCTTGCCCGCGGCTTCAGCGAACGAGGCGCGGCTTATCGCTTATCTCGGCCGCGGCGAGGACGCGCGGACCCATCGTCTCGCCTGCCAGATTTCCATGACGGCTCAGCTCCCGGAGCTGCGCCTTCACGCCCATCCTGTCATCGCCTAATCCCCACAGGAGACCTCAGCATGAACGAAGTACTCGACAAGCAGAGCCAGTTGGAAGCCGTCGGACCGGCCTTCATCAAGGACAAAATGCTCGAGATGCGGGCCAAGACCCGCGGTACCATCCATGCGATCGCGGCCGCCTGTAAACCGGGCATGGTGGAAGAGGATGCCGTGGCCATGGCCAAGGACCTTCTTGTTGCCGGCGACATGGTGCGCGGCTGGCACGACGTCTATGTCCGTTTCGGCGCCAATACGCTGAAGACCTTCGGCGCCGCCTCCGATCCCGGGATCGTGCTGAAGGAGGACGACATCTTCTTCATCGATATCGGCCCTGTCTGGGGCGAGTTCGAGGGCGATGGCGGCGACACGTTCACCGTCGGCAGCGCGCCGGATATGGCGAAATGCGCCGCAGACGCCAAGAAGCTTTTCCATATCGTCCGCAAGAAATGGGAAACGACCGGCATGAGCGGCCGCGAGCTCTACGAATTCGCGACCGAGGAAGCGAAGGCGCTGGGCTGGGAACTGAACCTCGATCTATCCGGCCATCGGCTGTCGGATTTTCCGCATGCCGCGATTTACGATGGCCCGATGGCGGAAGTCGATTTCAAGCCGTCGCCGCTGGTGTGGGTGTTGGAAATCCACATCCGTCACCCGACGGAAGGTTATGGCGCGTTCTTCGAGGACATGCTGCTCGACGACAGCTATTTCGCCTGATCGCTTTTGTGAAAACGGGCCTCGCGGGCCTATCGCCGCGCGAGGCTCAAAATGAGCAGGATGGCCAGGAGCGCGCAGAGCAATTTCCAGAAGAGCAGGGGATTTCGTTCGACGAGCGGCCCGCGATGGCGCGGTGCTGTTTGAAGATTGCCGTGCTCAAGCACATAGATGAACTCATCGATGTCGGCGAAACGTTCGTCGCGATACAACGAAAGCGTCCGCAATATTGCGTCGTTGAGCCAGTCGGGAACGTCGGCGCGATAGGCCGACAATGGCGGAATGGGGCCAAAGAACGGGCGCTCTCCAGGCGGCGTTTCGCCGAGCGGATAGACGCCCGCAAGCATGCGATAGATCGTGGCGCCCAACGCATATTGGTCCGAGAGAGCATCGCCGCGGTTCTCGCGAAACAGCTCCGGCGCCATGTAATCAAGCGTGCCGGGGGTTCCGGGTTCGTCGGCATCTTCAATGCGCGGCAGGCGCGCAATGCCAAAGTCGATCAGCTTCACCTCACCATCGTCGAGCAACATGATATTCTGAGGCTTGATGTCGCGATGCGTCACGCCGGCCCGGTGAAGCGCGGAAAGTCCCCGCGCGGCTTTGACCGCGATGGAAATCGCGTCCTTGACCTTCATCGGGCCGCCGCGCCGCAGCCGGTCTTCCAATGTCTCGCCCTTGTAATAGGGCATGGCGACATAAAGCTGGCTCTGACGCCCTTCCGGCAGCAGCAGCGAAGCGCCCACATTTGGATGCGCGACATGCTGGCCGAGAAATACTTCACGCATGAACCGCGTGCGCTCGATCTCTGTCACCGAATCCGGATTTGGGAATTTCAGCACCGCCCATTGACCCTCCTGCGTTGCCAGGAAGAGCCGGGCAAGTTTGCTCTCGGCGATGACACGGAGGAGAAAAAATCCATCGATCGTATCGCCGACCTTCGGCATCGGCCCGATCGGCAGGGCTTCCATCACCGTGGCGATCACATTGTAATCGGGTGCCGGAACGGACATGACGTCGATTACGAGCGCCGTCGCATCATCTTCGCCACCGGCCTCGATCGCGGCGTTGACGATGGCGTTCGCCGTGGCTTGCGGCGCGTTTCGCCGGTCGAGCAGGGGTAAAAGCGCATCGGCTGAAAGAACGGCGTGAACGCCCTTCGTCGTCAGCAGAAAACGATCTTGCTTCTCGAGGCGCTGCGTCCTGATATCCAGGCGAAGGCCGGGTTCAAGGCCGATCGCGCGAACGAGTGTCGGGCTGCCATGCGGCCGCGGACTGGTGTGGTCCTCGGTCAGCAGCATCAGATTGTCGGCGCGCAGACGCCACGCCCGGCTGTCGCCGACGTGAAGGATCGTGGCGGTGCGGCCGAGAAACACCGCCGCGGTGAAGGTCGTTGCAGCGCCTTGAAGCGCGGGGTCCGATCGCGACTGGCCGTTGAGCCAGAGATTATAGGCATCGAGCGATTTCATCGCGGCCGGGCCGACGCCATTTAATTCGCGCTGCGAGCGATAGTCGTCGAGGAAAGTCCGGACGGCGAGCTCGGACGCGACGCGTCCGCCCTCGGCACTTCCGTCGGCGACGGCGGCAGCAATTCCCTGCACGGCCTTCTGCGACGCCGTGCCGAGATCGATCGTACAAAAATCCTGATTGTTTGAACGCTTGCCGGCGCGGGTGGCAAATCCCGCTGCGATCTCAAGCTGGGCTCGCGCGCTCACGATCGTTACTCAAGCATATCGTGGAATCGGCAGCAAGATGATGTGCGCCAGCAACGCGACTTCAAAGCAATGTCATCTGGCCGGGGCTTGCATCCTCGTCGTCCGAAAGCAAATTCGACAGCGAAACGCCGAGAAGCCTTATGCCCTTGGCTGGCGGCAATAAAGGCCGGAGCAAATCCAGACTGATCTCTTCGAGGTCGCCGCGCCCGCCGACCGCATCCGAAATCGAGCGGCTGCGGGTGACGATCTGGAAATCCGCGAATTTCACCTTCAGAGTCACCGTGCGGCCGCGGATGCCCGCGGCTTCGCAATGGCGCCAGAGCTTGTCGAGAATGGGCTGCAGCGCCGCCTGCATGGCCTCGAATTCAGTCAGATCGTCGAAGAAGGTATTCTCCGCGCCGACCGACTTGCGGACGCGATTGGCGCGCACGGGGCGGTCGTCGATGCCGCGCGCGATCCAATAATAATAGACGCCGGCCTTGCCGAAATAGTGCTGCAGGAATGGCAGCGTCTGAGCCTTGAGGTCGGCGCCCGTCTCGATGCCAAGGCCCTGCATTTTCGTCGTGGTCGCCGGACCCACGCCATGAAATCGTCCGACCGGCAAAGTCTCGACAAAGGCCGGCCCCATCTTCGGCGTGATGACAAAAAGCCCGTCGGGCTTGCGATGGTCCGAAGCGAGCTTGGCCAGGAATTTATTGTAGGAGACGCCGGCCGAAGCGGTCAGCCCGGTCTCGGCTTTTATCTTGGCGCGGATGTCTTCGGCGATCTGCGTCGCGAGCGGCAGCGCCGCCTTGTTTTCGGTGACATCGAGATAGGCTTCGTCGAGCGAAAGCGGCTCGATCAGGTCGGTATATTGCGCGAAAATCGCGCGGATTTGCAGCGAGATAGCGCGGTAGGTGTCGAAGCGCGGCTTGACGAAGATCAGGTCTGGGCATTTGCGCAGGGCGGTGACGGACGGCATCGCCGAGCGCACCCCGAACCGCCGCGCCTCATAGCTTGCAGCGGCGACCACCCCGCGCCGGCTGCCGCCGCCGACAGCGACCGGCTTGCCGCGCAAATCCGGATTATCGCGCTGCTCGACCGAGGCATAAAACGCATCCATGTCGACATGGATGATTTTGCGCGGCTTCGCCGTAACGTCGCCGCGTGCGTCAGGTTCGAAAGCCGGAGAGCTCATCCTCGAATCGGCGACATCCATGGCGCCGTCTTGTCCCGGATCATTGTGCTTGCGCAATCATAACGGCTGCGGCGCCGTTTGGCGACTGCGTGAGCGCGCGGTTTGCCTCGCAAAAGGCTTGTCGGCGCATTGATCTCGGCGCCGCGCCCGCATTGACAAGACGCGCGAGCGGGCGATATTAAACCAAATGATTGAATATCACCAAGACCGCCTTGATGACGTCTTTCAGGCGCTGTCCAATCCCGCGCGACGGCGCATTGTCAGCCTCTTGTCCGATCGGCCTTACAACATCGGTGAGCTGGCGCCGCGGTTCGACATGTCGCTGGCGGCGGTCTCAAAGCACGTCAAACTTTTGGAGCGGGCAGGGATCGTCGAGCGCGAGATCAAAGGCCGGACGCACACCTGCCGTCTCAATGCCGAGGCTTTGAACGAAGCCTATGAATGGCTCGGCGGTTACGAAAAGTTTTGGCGGTCGCGGCTCGACGCCCTTGCGCGCATTTTTGAGACTCCAAAATGAACCCCGCAGCCGTTGAATGACGAGAAACGTCTCGATCGCCATGGTACGCAAGATCCGGGCGCCGATCCGAGCCGTTTACGATGCCTGGACTGAGCCCAGGCTCATCGCCAAATGGCTCGCCCCGGGCGATGATTCCGTCACCAGCGTGACGACCGATTTGCGGCGGGGCGGGCGTTATCGCATCGAAGGCGAGCACGTCGAGGGGCGGCCCTATTCGATCAGCGGAACCTATCTCGAATTGTCGCCCGAGCGGCGTATCGCGATGTCGTGGACTTACGACGGCCCCGTCGCGTCTTTGAAGGGCGATGCATCGACGCTGATCGCTGAATTCCGCGCGCTCGATGCCAATTCGACTGAATTGACGCTCACGCACGAGAAACAGCAAAGCCGCGAGGGCGCGGAAATCACGCGCGTGAGCTGGAGCTCCTGCATCACAAAATTGGAAAATGTTGCTTGCGAGGAGCTATGTCGGGACATTGACGACGCGCAGGCGCCGAGAGACTTCTTCTCCGAAGGTCAGCGTGAAATTCAGGACCGGCGAAAGACGCGTCAACTTGCAGACCGACTCGAAGCCATCCTGGTCCATGACAAGCTCAGCGCCGCGGATGCTGCCTTCATTGCGTGCCAGAACATGTTTTTCATCGCGACGACCGATGCCTATGGGCAGCCACATTGCTCCTACAAGGGGGGCAAGCGCGGTTTCGTCAGCGTCATCGATGAGAATACGATTGCCTTTCCGCATTACGACGGCAACGGCATGCATCTTTCGCTCGGCAACATTCACGAGACGAGCAAGGTCGGTCTCCTGTTTGTCGATTTTGAACGGCAGGCGCGCTTGCGGATTCTCGGACGCGCGCAGGCCGCGGATGGCGACGCGTTGCTCGCACAATATCCCGGCGCGCAATTCATCATTCGCCTGACGATCGAATCCGTTTTCTCGAATTGCCCGCGCTACATTCACAAGATGCGCCTGATCGAAGAATCCGTTTTCGTTCCCACCGAGAATGCTGAGACGCCCTCGCCCGAGTGGAAGAAATTAAACGCCGTCGCCGATGTTCTGCCGGACGAGGACAAGCACCTTGCCGGAACAAGCACGGATCTCAACAAAACGCTGAACCGGGATTAGGTCCAACCGGCTCTCCAAAAAGTCTAAAGATCTCGTCCTTTACGATGAGGTGTCGGTCTTCGACGCAGCGGCTCAATATTTCGAATATATCAACTGCCATCCCAAGACCGGCGTGCTGCGGGCTGATAGGGAATCTGCTGGGCCTTTATCGTTCGAGATTGCCGCGGGCACATTCTTCGGAATGCGCCCGCTGATTTGCCGCCCCGTGCGCCCGGATAGCCCAGTTACCGCCAGCCGGACCGATAAAAAGAACCAATAACGGTTTCGTGAAGAAAGCGCACTGTAACAAACCGACCCGTCCGCCCGAAAGGAACAGCGAAGACCGGCTCAACGGAACCGAGACATGTCGCTGCTTAAGAATACCGCTGTCGCGAGCGACATTGCGGTGCCCCCCGATCGTGCCGTGGAACGGCCGGGCCTCATCGCAAGCCTGGGCCGAAAATTCGGTAAGGCCGACCAAAGGGAAGCGTTTTACCGGCATCGGCGTGCGGTCAGGATCACGCATTGGATCAATGCGCTTTGCATTCTTTTCCTTCTGGGAAGCGGCCTCAACATCTTCAACGCACACCCGCGGCTCTATTGGGGTCAATATGGTGCCGATGCCGACAGGCCATTCTTCTCCATCAACACGATCGATCGCAACGGCGGGACTTATGGCGAGACGCAGCTCGGTCCCTGGCATGTCGACACGACGGGCTTTCTCGGCTGGTCAAAGCAAAACGGCAATTATGTCGCCCGCGGCTGGCCGGATTGGCTGACCATCCCGAGCTTTCAGGATCTCGCCGATGCGCGCCATTGGCATTTTCTGTTCGCCTGGATTCTGGCGTTCAACGGGCTCGTCTATCTCGGCTGGAGCCTGTTCTCCCGCCATCTTCAGAAAGACATCCTGCCGACGGCTTCGGACATAAAAGCCATTCCCCGTTCGGTGATCGAGCATGTCAAGCTCAAGCACCCGTCGGGCGAGGCGGCCAAGCGCTACAATCCGCTCCAACGGCTCGCCTATCTCGGCGTCATCCTGCTCATTTCGCTGATGGTGCTGACGGGGCTGACGATGTCGCCGGGCTTCAATGCGGTCTTTCCCTGGCTGCTTGAGATTTTCGGCGGCCGGCAGTCAGCGCGCAGCATCCACTTCCTCAGCGCCTTTTCGATCGTGCTGTTCGTCACCATCCATCTCATCGAGGTCGTCCTCGCTGGCCCGATCAACGAGGTTCGCTCGATGTTGACGGGCGTTTACGTCGTGCCAAAGGACCATCAGAAATGAGCGCGGGAACCCTTACGCGGCGCGCGGCCATTCTCGCCGGCTTCGGCGGGGCCGGGGCGCTCATTTGGAACGTCAACAATCTCACGCTGAACCCGAGCTTTACGCGCGTCTATCAAACGGTCGAGGATTGGACGCGGATCAGCCAGCGCGCCTTGCAGCGGACCGGCGGTTTGGCGCCCGAATATACCGAGGCGGACATTTCGCCGACGTTCAAGCCGAACGGGACTTACGATCCGGGCGGCGACGAATACAACGCGCATGTCGCGCAAAATTTCGTCAATTGGCGGCTGAAGATCGATGGCCTCGTCAGTCACCCGTTGTCGCTGTCGCTTGCCGATCTGCATAGGCTGCCCGCGAGGACGCAGATCACCAAACATGATTGCGTCGAAGGCTGGACGGCGATCGGCAAATGGACCGGCGTTCAACTTGGGTTGCTGCTGAAAGCCGCGGGTCTCGCGCCAAACGCGCGCTACGCGGTTTTTCATTGCGCCGATAATCTGACGGGCGAGCCGTCCAAGGGCGGCGAGCAAAGTCCGGGTCAATATTACGAGAGCGTCGATCTTATCGATGCGTTCCATCCGCAAACGCTGATTGCTTATGCCTTGAACGGCAAGTCTCTCGGCGTGCCGCATGGCGCACCGCTTCGCCTGCGCGTCGAACGCCAGCTTGGATACAAGCAGGCCAAATATGTCGAGCGCATCGAGATCACCGACAGTTTCAAGCATATCGCCGGTGGCTTTGGCGGCTATTGGGAAGACCGCGGCTATGAGTGGTACGCCGGCATTTAGATGCGATGCCGATCCATATTCCCACGACGGGAAACGCCCCTGAGCCGGGCCACATGGCTCTAAAGGAAGACTCTCATGTTGCGTTCTATCAAGGTAATCACGTCTTTTGTCATCCTCAGCGCTTGTTTTT
>Ga0153954_1000970_pt1 | contig 17887 bp, 13 predicted proteins | sample TSFL038MetaG_FD_102277 | JGI IMG/M metagenome (GOLD analysis project Ga0153954, IMG submission 102277) | Attine ant fungus gardens microbial communities from Florida, USA - TSFL038 MetaG | ecosystem: Host-associated > Fungi > Mycelium > Unclassified | place: USA: Florida, Wekiwa Springs State... | reverse complement strand
GCCGACCATGAGGTAGAGCGACGCAGACGCGAGCACGAGGCCGATGAGGATCATGATCCGGTTGTCGATCCTGCCGCTCAGTCTGCCGACCACGAACATGCCGATAAACGTGCCGATCCCGCGTGTGCCCAAAAGAACGCCGCTCGAAAACACCGGGTAGCCCAGCAGGTTCTGAATGAAGGGCGTGACCAGAGCCATGCTCGCGAGCAGCATGATGCCGACCAGGAACATGAAGACGAGCGCGATCGAGAAGTTCCAGTCCTTGAAGATGCGCACGCTGATGAACGGCCGCTCGGACGTGAGGCAGTCGGCGAGGAAAAAATAGAAGCCGACGATCGCCAGGATCGACTCGATCCAGATTTCAGGCGCTTCGAACCAGCCGAGTTGTTCGCCGCGGTCGAGCATCATCTGCAAAGAGCCGATGCCAAGCGACAGGCTTAAGAAACCGAACCAGGAGAACGGCACGTCGCGCCGCGTCGGGGTCTCGGTCATGAACACCCATAGACCCGCGGTGGTGAGAAGGCCGAACGGCAGATTGACGAAGAACACCCATCGCCACGAATAGGAATCGGTGAGCCAGCCGCCGAGCGTCGGGCCCATGATCGGTCCGAGCATGACGCCCATGCCCCAGATCGCCATGGCCGAGCCGCGCTTGGCGGGGGGGAAGATGTCGAGCATGACGGCCTGGCTCAACGGCACGAGCGCTGCGCCGAACACGCCCTGCAGAAGCCGATAGGCGACCATCTGCTCGATCGACAGCGCGACGCCGCAGAGCATCGAGGCGACGGTGAATCCGGCCGTGCAGACGATGAACAGTTTCTTGCGGCCGAAGCGCGTCGCCATCCAGCCGAGCGGCGAGGTCATGATCGCGGCCGCGACAATGTAGGACGTCAGCACCCAGTTGATCTGGTCCTGCGTCGTGGCGAGCGAACCCTGCATATAGGGCAGGGCGACGTTGGCGATCGTGGTGTCGAGCGCCTGCATGATGGTCGCCATCATGATGCAGACGGTGAGCAGCCACTTGAGCGTCGGCGAGATCGTCTCGTAGAGCGGCGGAGCCGGCGCTTGCGCGTTCATCGAATGACGGCGGTGCGCGCGCCTAAGAGCGTGTCGACATAGCCGACCACCCACTGCTTCAAGCCCTCGACCGCGCCGCTGAGCGTGCGCACCCGGCCCGTGTCGACGGTCACGTAGGCGCTCATGCCCGCTCGCAGGCCGGTCGTATCCTCCTTGGGATCGAAGCAGAACCGAAGCGGCACGCGCTGGACGACCTTGACCCAGTTGCCGCTCGCGTTTTGCGGCGGCAGGATCGCGAACTGGGCGCCGGTGCCGGGCGCGATCGAGCAGACCGTCCCTTTCCATTCCTTGCCCGGGAACGTGTCGACGCTCACCGTCGCGGGCAGGCCGACGTGGACGTAAGTCAGGTCCGATTCCTTCGGATTGGCGTCGACCCAGAGATCGGTGTTGGCGACGATCGCGAAGATTGGCTGTCCAGCCGCCGATACGCGCCCGAGCTCGATCTCCGGCACTTGCGTCGCAACGCCGTCGATCGGCGCGAGCACCCTGGTGTTGCTCAGGTTGCGCTCCGCGTCGTCGACCGCGGCCTGGGCCTGCATGAAGTCCGGGAACTGGTCGATGGTCGTGGCCGGACCGCCGCCGAGCTTCACCTTGACCGTCCCCTGCTGCCACTTGACGAATTCGAGGATCTGCTTCGCCTGGATGAGGTTCGCCATCGACGTGTCGCGGTCGGCGTATGTGCCCGAACGCGAGATCGCGAGGTCGTTCTTCCGATCGAAGTCGGCCTGACGGACCTTCACCGCGTCCTCGCCCATTTTGATCTGGTCGATGTTGCTCGCATATGTCGATTGCAGGTTGGCGAACTCGACCTTGGACGCCTCAAGCTTGCCCTTGGCGAGCGCGAGCGCGATCTCATAGGGCTTGGGATCGATGTCGAAGAGCGGGTCGCCGACCTTGACCTTCTGCCCCTCGACGACATGCACGGCCGAGATCGCGCCGGTGACTTGCGGCGCGATGAGCGATTTGTTCGCGCCGACATAGGCGTTGTCGGTCGAGACGTAGCGGCCGCTGCTCAGCCACCACGCAAAGCCAAGCGCGAGGGCCGCAAGCGGAATGACGACCAGCATGACGAACCGGCTCACCCGGCGCTTCGGCTTGACGACGATCGGGGTCTGCGCGGCTGGCGGCGTTGCGGCGGGCGCCTGCGGGCCAGGCGCCGGCGTTCGCGCCGGCGTGAATTGAATGGGTTGCGAGGGCTGTTGCCCCGATGGCGCCTGCGGCGCGGCCCCCTTTGCCGGCGTGAAGGGCAGGGGCTGCGCCGCTTGCGACGCGGCGTGCGGCGAGGGAGGTGGGCTGTCCTCCGGCGCGGAATCGCGCGCCGAGGATGATTTGGGTTGGGTCACTTGGATTCGGCTCCAGCAATCAATTCGTTCTTGATGTTGGCTTTCATCGCGATGAGGCCGTCGTGCATGGCGCGGATGGTCGAAGCGTCGATCCCTGCGAGCGCGCGGCCCATCAGGTCCTCCGCGAGCGCGCCTAAGTCCTTCAACGCCGGCGCGGCCTTCTCCGTGAGATAGAGCCGGTTGGCGCGCCGGTCGGCCGTATCGGCGCGGCGTTCGACGAGGCCCGCGGCGGTGAGCTTGTCGATCAGACGTCCAAGCGTGATCGGCGCGAGGTCGAGCGCTTCGGCGAGTTCGCTCTGCTTCGCGCCTTCGAAGCGTTGCAAGCGGGCCAGCACCGCCCATTGGGCGCGAGTCGTCCCGAGTTCGCGAGCGCGCTGGTTGGAATAGGTTCGCAGCAGCCGCGCGGCGTCGTTGAGCGCAAAAGCCAGCTCGCGATTGGGAGAGAAGGTCTGTTTGTGAGCCAACGATAACATAAGCATGCTTATGATATCGTAAGCAGGCTTATTCAAGGGTGCGGCGCAAAAAAAGCGCGCCAAAGTCAGGGCATTTGACAACGTCAGGCTGAAGCCGATGACCACGTGAGGACGTCCGCCAGCGCCGTGCTCCGGCGGCGGGAAATAGTCGCCGGCGCGAAAGGACGAGCTCGAACTGGCCCGCGTGCGCCTCGGCGACGCTCATTAGCGGCTTGTCCGTGCGGCTGTCCGCATTGGTCCCGACCTCGGCCAGGAGTGTGCGCTCGGATTCGCCCCGCAAGTCGTACAGCTCGATCCGAACGCCTTGGGCGGCCGTCCAACCGTCACATCGAGCACGTGGGTCGTAACGCCGGCCAAATCCGCTCCCCGACGATCCGGGTGTCGACCGAGAGACGCCTAGAACCATTCTATCGCGCCATGGAGTGCTGGCAAATACGACGCAGTCGCATGCATTTATGACATAGCTGCGCCGCCATCCATTGCGATTGCCAATTCCGTCGACGCATGAGAAGACAGGCCCAAGCTCGCTGATGACTATCGTATTGAGCGAGAGGGAGGTCGGGTCCGATGGATGACAGGGTCAACGACCAATCCGACGAGACCGGGGAATGGCTCGACGCGCTCGACTCCGTCGAGGCCTTCGAGGGAATCGACAAGGTCGACGACATCCTGGATGCTGTTGTTCAGTCCGCTCGGCGCAAGGGCGCGAAGCTGCCGTTCGCCGCCAATACCGCTTACGTCAACACCATTGCTCCCGAAGCCGAACCGCCGCACCCGGGCGACCGGGAGATCGAGCAGGAGATCCGCCGCTACGTCCGTTGGAACGCCGCGGCGATGGTCGTCAAGGCGAACAAGGAATCCTCCGAGCTCGGCGGCCACATCGCGAGCTTTCAGTCAGCAGCGACGCTCTACGACACCGGTTTCATGCATTTCTGGCATGCCGTAAGCGACACGCATGGCGGGGATCTGATCTACTTCCAAGGCCACAGCTCGCCCGGCATTTATGCGCGCGCTTACCTCGAGGGCCGCCTGAGCGACGAGCAGCTCGTCAACTTCCGCCAGGAGGTCGGGCGCAAGGGGCTGTCGTCCTATCCGCATCCCTGGCTGATGCCGGACTTCTGGCAGTTTCCGACGGTGTCGATGGGCCTCGGCCCCTTGATGGCGATCTATCAGGCCCGCTTCCTGCGCTACCTGGAGGGGCGGGGGCTGGCTGACACGGGGGCGCGCAAAGTCTGGGTGTTCTGCGGCGACGGCGAGATGGACGAGCCGGAATCGCTCGGGGCGATTTCGCTTGCGGGGCGCGAGAAGCTCGACAACCTCATCTTTGTCGTCAACTGCAATCTGCAGCGGTTAGACGGTCCCGTGCGCGGCAACGGCAAGATCGTGCAGGAGCTCGAGGCCGACTTCCGCGGCGCGGGCTGGAATGTCGTGAAATGCCTGTGGGGCTCGGGCTGGGACGCCTTGCTCGCCAAGGATACGGCGGGAAGGCTGCGCCAGCTCATGTTCGAATGCGTCGACGGCGAGTATCAGGATTTCAAGTCGAAGGACGGCGCTTACATCCGCAAGAACTTCTTCGGCCGCTATCCCGAGACGGCGGCGATGGTGGAGGACTGGACCGACGCCGAAATCTGGGCTTTGACCCGGGGCGGGCACGATCCGGTCAAGGTCTACGCCGCCTATAAGGCCGCCGTCGACCATAAAGGCCGGCCGACTGTCATTCTCGCCAAAACCGTCAAAGGCTACGGAATGGGCTCAGCCGGCGAGGGGCAGATGGTCGCGCATCAAGCCAAGAAGCTCGGCCATGATGCGCTGAAGGCCTTCCGCGACCGGTTTCAGATCCCCGTCTCGGACGACGACCTGGATAAGATTCCCTTCCTGCGGTTCGCCGAGGACAGCAAGGAGATGGCCTATCTGCGCGAACGCCGTGCGGCGCTCGGCGGCTATCTCCCCGCCCGTCGCCGCAAGAGCGAATCCCTTCCTGTTCCGCCGCTTTCGATGTTCGACGCGCTCTTGAAGGCGACCGCGGAGGGACGGGAAATCTCGACGACGATGGCGTTTGTCAGGATTCTGACCGCGCTGCTGCGGGACAAGGATCTCGGCCCGCGCGTGGTCCCGATCGTGCCGGACGAGAGCCGCACCTTCGGCATGGAGGGCCTGTTTCGGCAGGTCGGCATTTTCAGCCAGGTCGGTCAGCTTTATCGGCCGCAGGACGCCGACCAGCTCATGTATTATCGCGAGGACCCGAAAGGACAGATCCTCCAGGAGGGCATCAACGAGCCTGGCGCCATGGCCTCGTTCATCGCGGCCGGCACGTCCTACTCGACCTCCAACGTGCCGATGATTCCCTTCTATATCTATTACTCGATGTTCGGCTTCCAGCGCGTCGGCGACCTCGCCTGGGCGGCGGGTGATATGCGCACGCGCGGCTTTCTCATCGGCGGAACGTCCGGCCGCACCACCCTGAATGGCGAGGGTCTTCAGCACGAGGACGGCCACAGCCATATCCTGGCCTCGACCATTCCGAATTGCGTGACCTACGATCCGACTTACGCTTACGAGGTCGCGGTGATCGTCCACGCCGGGTTGCAGCGGATGCTCGTCGACCAGGACGACGTGTTCTACTACATCACGACCTTGAATGAGAATTACCCGCATCCGGCAATGCCGGAGGGGGCGGAGGAGGGGATCCTCGCGGGCGCCTACAAGTTGCGCGAGGTCAAGGCCGATCAGCCGGGTTTGAGCGTTCGCCTCCTGGGGGCTGGCGCGATTCTGCGCGAAGTCGAGGCGGCGGCTGAGATGCTGGCGAGCGAGCACGGGGTGTCGAGCGAGGTGTGGAGCGTCACCAGCTTCACGGAATTGCGGCGCGAGGGGCTCGATGTCGAGCGTTGGAACCTGCTGCACCCTGAAGCAGATCCAAAGGTTCCGTTCCTCACCCGCGCGTTGTCGGGCGGCAAGGGGCCGGTGATCGCGTCAACCGACTACGTCAAAGCCCTGGCGGACGGAATTCGGCCATACGTGCCGGCGCCCTACAAGACCCTCGGCACGGACGGGTTTGGGCGCTCCGACTACCGCCGGCGGCTGCGCTCCTTCTTCGAAGTTGACCGCTACCATGTGGCGGTCGCAAGCCTGAAAGCGTTGGCGGACGAACAGTTGATGCCCAACAGGCGCGTGGCTGAGGCGATCGCCAAGTACGGGATCGATCCGGAAGGATCGAATCCCGCGCGAAGCTGAAATCTCAAGTATTCTGGACAAGCTTTTCGCTGGGGAGAAAGCGCCAGTGGCGAAGATCGACGTTAACGTTCCCGATATCGGCGACTTTAAAGATGTGCCGGTGATCGAGGTGCTGGTCAAACCGGGGGACGTCGTCAAGGTCGATCAATCGCTGATCACGCTCGAATCCGACAAGGCGACAATGGATGTGCCGTCCCCGGTCGCCGGCACGGTCGCCGAGGTTGTTGCGAAGGTTGGCGACAAAGTATCGATGGGGACGCTCGTCGCACGCATGGAGGATGCGGCGGGGGCGACTGCGGCTGAGGGTTCCGGCGCTTCTCCCAAGGCGGGCGCCGGCGCGGCGCCTGCGGCGCCCCCAAAAAAGGCGGCGACGTCGGAGACGACCGCCGCGCCTGCCGAGGGTGCTTTGATCGACGTCGCGATCCCCGATATTGGCGATTTCACGGAAGTGCCGGTGATCGAGGTGTTGGTCAGGCCCGGCGACACGGTCGAGGCGGAGCAGCCTCTCGTCACGCTCGAATCCGACAAGGCGACGATGGACGTGCCGTCGCCGGCCGCCGGAAAGATCACCGAAATTACCGTCAAGGTCGGCGACAAAGTGTCGATGGGCTCGCGGATCGCAAAGCTCGACGCTGGACGACAGGGCGCCCCGAGATCGCCGGGCCAGGCGGACGAGGCGGATGCGAAGGAAGAAGAGGACGCAGCCGAGGCGCCCGACACGTCGCCCGTCGCGCCAACCGATCTGCCGCCCAGACCCTCCCAGGCCGCCGCGAGTCCCGCGCTGCCCGATTTCGCGGGCGTGTTCGCCGGCCCCGCCGTTCGCCGTCTGGCGCGCGAACTCGGCCTCGACCTCAATCAGATCAAGGGAACGGGTCAGAAAGGCCGCATCACACGCGACGACGTGAAGAGCGCTGTCGCCCGAGGCGGCGCTGCGGGCGGCGCTGTCGCTGGAGGCGGAGCTGCCCTGCCGGCGGTTCCGACGGTCGACTTCGCAAAATTCGGCCCGATCGAGACTGTCCCGCTGTCGCGCATCAAGAAGATCTCGGGCCCGCGGCTGCACGCCTCCTGGGTGAACCTGCCCCATGTCACCCATTTCGATGAGGCTGACATCACAGACCTCGACGCTTTCCGCAAGGCGCTCGACGAGGACGCGAAGAAAGACAAATCAAAGCCTTATCGCGTGTCGTTGCTGCCGCTTCTGATGCGAGCCGCTGTCGCGACGCTCAAAACCTTCCCGACTTTCAACGCTGCGCTCAATCCGGCCGGCGACTCCCTGATTTTGCGGCGTTATTGGCACATCGGGGTCGCCGTCGACACCCCCGACGGGCTTGTGGTCGCCGTGGTCAAGGACGTCGATCAGAAGGGCGTCATCGAGCTTGCGCGCGAGCTTGGCGCTCTGTCGGAAAAAGCGCGGGCCGGTAAGCTCGCGCCGACCGAAATGCAGGGCGCGACCTTCACCATCTCTTCGCTGGGCGGCATCGGGGGCTCGGCCTTCACTCCGATCGTCAATGCGCCCGAGGTGGCGATCCTGGGCGTGGTGCGCTCAAAGATGGCGCCCGTCTGGGACGGGACAGCCTTCCAACCGCGCCTGATGTTGCCGCTTTGCCTGTCCTACGACCACCGGGTGATCGACGGCGCCGCGGGCGCTCGTTTCATGCGGCATCTTGCGGGTCTCTTGGAGGACATGCGGCGCATGATTCTGTGACCGCGGTCCGATAGAAAGACAAGACGGCGATGGCGAACGACATCCGGCTTCCCGACATCGGCGACTTCAAGGACGTGCCGATCATCGAAATCCTGGTCAAACCGGGACAGGCTGTCCGTAGGGACGAGCCCATTCTGACGCTCGAGAGCGACAAGGCGACGATGGACGTGCCTGCGCCGGAGGACGGCGTCATTGGCGACATTCGCGTCAAGGTGGGCGACAAGGTCAACCAGGGCGATCTCCTTGCGACCTATTCGGGTGGAGGCGCGACGAAAGAGGCCGCGGCGCCGCAGCCGCCGAAGGCCGCCGCCCCGGCTTCGGCCGGAGCCGCCGTCGAGATCCAGGAGCCAGCCCCGAAGGCTGCGGCGCCCGCGAGGCCGCCGCCAAAACCGGCGCCTGACCCGGGGGGCCAAGCCGATTTCGAAGCCGATATTCTCGTGTTGGGTGCGGGTCCCGGCGGCTACACCGCCGCTTTCCGCGCGGCGGATCTCGGGCAGAACGTCGTTCTGGTGGACTCGCGGGCGACCCTCGGCGGCGTCTGTCTCAATGTGGGGTGCATTCCGTCCAAGGCGCTGCTGCACGTCGCCAAGGTCATCGACGACGCCAACGCGATGGGATCGCACGGGGTGAGCTTCGGCCCGCCAACCTTCGACCCAGCGGCGATCCGGCTCTGGAAGAATGGCGTCGTCAAGCGCTTGACGACTGGCCTCACGGGGCTCGCCAAACAGCGCAAGGTCAAAGCGGTCACCGGCGTGGGCGAGTTCACTTCGCCCAAAACGTTGCGCGTCGAAACCGCCGAGGGTGCGCGGGTCGTGCGCTTCAACCAGGCCATTATCGCGGCGGGCTCCGAACCGGCCGTCCCGGGGTTCATCCCCTCCGATCCGCGCATCTGGGATTCGACGAGCGCGCTTGAGATCAATTTCATCCCCAAGCGCATGCTGATCCTCGGTGGGGGGATTATCGGCCTCGAGATGGCGACGGTCTACCACGCGCTGGGGGCCGGGATCACGGTCATCGAAATGATGGACCAACTCATGCCGGGGGCGGATCCCGATATCGTGGCGCCGCTCGCGAAGCGGATCGGCAGGCTCTACGAGAAGATCCTGCTCAAGACGAAAGTCACCGCCGTGAAGGCCGAGCCGGATGGACTGAAGGTCAGCTACGAGGGGCCTGACGGCGCAAAGACGGAGACGTTCGACGCGATGCTTGTCTCGGTCGGCCGCCGACCCAATGGCGCGCGCATCGGCGCCGCCGCCGCTGGCGTCGCCGTCGACGAGCGCGGCTACATCGCGGTCGACCGGCAGATGCGCACCAACGTGGCCCACATCTTCGCCATCGGCGATATCGTCGGCCAGCCGATGCTGGCGCATAAGGCCACCCACGAGGCCAAGGTCGCGGCGGAAGTGGCGAGCGGACACAAATCCTCCTTTGACGCCAAGGCGATCCCGTCGGTCGCTTACACCGATCCGGAAGTCGCCTGGGCGGGCCTCACCGAGACGGAAGCCAAGGCGAAGGGGATCAAATACGGCAAGGCCGTCTTCCCTTGGGCGGCGAGCGGGCGGTCCCTCTCGCTCGGTCGCGACGAGGGGGTGACCAAGACCCTATGGGACGAAGAGAGCCAGCGCCTCATCGGCTGCGGCATCGTCGGCCCGAACGCAGGCGACCTCATCGCCGAGGCGGGGTTGGCGATCGAGATGGGCGCCGAGGCTGAGGATGTCGGCCTCACCATTCATCCGCACCCGACGCTCTCGGAGACCTTCGCGATGTCGGCCGAAGCCTTTGCGGGAACGCTGACCGATCTCTACATGCCGAAGAAGAAGTAGGGGCGAAGCGAGCGTCTCGTCGGTGAGGGTCTTTTTCTTCGGCCTCGGCTATTGCGCCCGGCGGCTCATTGAGCGCGATCCTTGGATCGAGGCCAGCGGAACCGCGCGAACGGCCGAGGGCGTTGCGGCGCTGCGTCGCGCCGGCGTCGAGGCCTACCAGTTCGATGGCGTCGAAGCCGAGACTGGGCTCGAGACTGCGCTGAAGGGGGCTGAGGCCATCCTTGTCTCCATCCCGCCGCGCGACGGGGCGGGCGCGGCGCTGGACCGCTTCGCCGCGACCATCGCAGCCGCGCCGGGTTTGCGTCGCATCGTCTATTATTCGACCGTTGGCGTTTACGGGGATCACGCCGGCGCCTGGGTCGACGAGACGAGCGCGACGTGGACGCGCACGGACCGCGGGCTGGCGCGGCTTAAGGACGAAGCGCGGTGGACGGCTTCGGCGCAGGCGCGCGGCGCGGAAGCCGATGTGCTGCGGCTCGCCGGAATCTACGGGCCGGGCCGCAACGCCCTTGTCAACCTCGCCCGTGGCGAGGCGCGACGCATTATCAAGCCGGGTCAGGTATTCAACCGCGCCCATGTCGATGACATCGCTCAGTTTTCCTGCCTCGTGCTCAAGCGCGGCGTCAAGGGCCAGATCTGGAACGTCGCCGACGACGAGCCCGCCCCGCCGCAGGATGTGGTCGCCTATGCCGCGGCGCTCCTCGGTCGGCCCCCGCCGCCCGACGAGCCGTTCGACGGAGCGCCGCTCTCGCCGATGGCGCAGGAGTTCTACGCCGACAACAGGCGCGTTTCGATCGCCAAGGCGAAGGCGCTCCTGGGGTTCGAGCCCATCTACCCGACTTATCGCGAGGGCCTGAAAGCGCTGGCGGACGGTGGGGAGGGGCGGGGCGGATAGGAGCGCCAGCAAGCCCGCGCGGGGCGCGCCGAATCGTCGCGCCGACTCCGCCATTTCCAGGGCGGGGGTATTCTCGATCGTCAGCGCCGAAAAAGGAGCCAATCGCGACCTGTCACGCCGCGCGATTGAGCCTGAGCGGGAAAGACGGGTAAGAAAGACTGCGCGCGATCCCGCTTCGCGCGACCGCGCGGGGAGACCTAGCGATGCATAAACCGACCCTGGCTCTGCTCGCGGTAACGTTCGGGGCGGCGACGAGCGCGCACGGCGAGGGGACGCAGCCTGGCCGCTACCAGATGGTCGCCGTTCCGGCTTCGCAGGCGCAGACCTTTCCCGAGGCGCTGCTCCTCGACACGGCGACCGGACAGACCTGGATGCTTTATCACGAAACGGGCCGGGCCATTCAGTGGTTCCCGCTGCCATTTTCGTCGGCGAAGGATCATCCGGCTTATCTGCCGCCTCCGCCGGAGGCGGGCGCCGGTCTGTCCCGCTGACCGGCCGGCGCGATCGAAGCCGGACCTGACGACGATCAGGCCAGGGCGCCAGGGCGCCGTGCTGGATATGCTTAGAATAACTCTTAGTTCGGCGGCATAAACTATTGTAACAGATCACAAAATTACTGACGCCAGATCCTTAATGCGCCGCCGGCGCGGGGCCGCCGCCGAGTTTCACCTTGCGCAGGCTCATGGCCAGAGGCACGGCGGCGAGCGAGAGCAGCGTCAGCACCCAAAACACGTCCATGTAGGCGAGATAGGACGCCTGCGCCTGGACCTGCTGACCGATCCAGCCGACGGCCTGTTGCTGCGCCTGAGGAAGCAGACTGCCCTGAGCGAGGAAATATTGCGTCGCTTGGTGCAACGTGTCCTGGTACTGCTGGCTCGACGGGATCGCGTGCTCGATCAGCCGGCTCTGGTGGAACTGCTCGCGGTGCTGGAGAATGTTCGAGGCGAGCGAGACGCCGATCGAGCCGCCCGTGTTGCGCGCCGCGTTGATGAGCGCCGAGGCCATGTCGATCCTGTTCGCCGGGATTCCATCGTAAGACGCTGTGATGATTGGAATAAAGATCAGCGGCAAACCGATGCCCAAGGACATGCGCGTCCGGGCGAAGAACCAGAAGTTGAGATCGCCGTACACATTCGTCAGCTGATACATCGAGATCGCCGCGAAGATGGCGCCGGTCATGATGAGGTATTTCGGCTGGATCCGACCCGAGATCTGCCCGACGATGAACATCATCACCAGAGTGACGAGGCCGCCGGGCGACAAGACGAGGCCGGCCCAAGTCGCGGTGTAGCCGAAATTCGATTGGACCAGCAGGGGCAGAAACTGCGTGGTCGCGTACAGGATCGCCCCCGTCGCGCCCATGACCAGGAAACAGGCGCCGAATTGGCGCGTCGCCACCATGCGCACGTCGATCATCGGGTCGCGCCGGGTCATCTCCCAGGGAATCATCAAGACAAACGCAAGCGCGCAGATGATTGTTGATGTGATGATGAAATTGGAGCCGAACCAATCGTCCTCGAGGCCACGGTCGAGCACGATCTCGAGCGCTCCCAGGAAGGTCGCGACCAACAGGAAGCCGATGAAGTCGAATCGGGCGCGCTGCGCCTCGCCCGGCTTGTCCGCCGGCAGGAGGATGGCGATCAGCGCGATGGTGGCGACGCCAACCGGCCCGTTGATCAGAAAACACCACCGCCAGGTGAGATTGTCGGCGAGCCAGCCGCCGAGCGTCGGCCCGACCACCGGGGCCACGACCACCGCGACGCCAAAGAGCGCGAAGGCCTGGCCGCGCTTCTGCGGCGGGAAGGCGTCGGCCAGGATCGATTGCGAGACCGGCACCATGCCGCCCCCGGCGAGACCCTGCAGGATGCGGAACAGAAGCAACGCATCGAGATTCCAGGCTTGCGCGCACAAAATCGAGCTGATGCTGAAAAGCCCGAGGCAGATCAGGAAGAAGGTTTTCCGCCCCAGCCGTCTGGCCAGGAACGGGCTCGCGGTCAGGCTGATGGCGTTGGCGACGAGATAGGTCGTGACGACCCAGGAGGCCTCGTCGTCGCTGATCCCCATTCCGCCCGCGATATAGGGCAGGACGACGTTGGCGATCGTGGTGTCGAGCACCTCCATGAAGGCCGCGAGCGCGACCAGGATGGCGATCAGCCAGGCGCCCGATTCGACCGCGCCGGCGGCGGCCGGCCCGCCGGCTCGCGCGGTTGTGTCGCTCACCCGCGCCTCCACCACGGCGCGAATCTCGCCGTGAGCCGCTCATAGAGGGAGGGCGACGGGTCGACCCGCACATCCGGGACGACCGACATTCCCGGACCGAGCGAGACATCCGCCGGCGGATTGTCCAAGACGATCTTCACCGGCACGCGCTGGACGATCTTGACGTAATTGCCGGTCGCGTTCTCCGGCGGCAACAGCGAGAAGGCGGGGCCGGAGCCGGGCTGGACGCTATCGACACGGCCGTGGAATTGTCGCTCGGGATAGGCGTCGATCTCGATGTCCACGGGCTGTCCGGGCCGCATATGGTCGAGCTGGGTTTCCTTGAAGTTCGCCACGACCCAGATTTCGTCCGGCACGAACATCGTCAGGTTGGAGCCGGGCTGGGCGTATTGGCCGACCGCGCCGGTCAGATTGACGACCCGGCCGGGCTGGTCGGCGATGACCGTCGTGTACGACAGGTTGAGCTTGGCCTGGTCGAGTTGCGCCTGGGCCTGGGCGAGGCTCGCCTCCTGCGACGCGCGCTGCGCCCGCAGCGTGTCGATCTGGCGCTGCGCCACCTTGAGCGCCGCCTGCGCGCTATCGACCGCGGCTTGCTGGGCTTTGAGGTTCTGAACGTCCGTGGTTCCCTGCTGCTGCGTCGCCCAACCCTTCTGGACGAGAGGTTGGTCGCGGCCCCAGGTCACTTTCGCCAGTTCCTGGTTGGCTTGGGCCTGAGTCACCTGAGCCTGCGCGGATCCAACTTGCGCTTCTTGAGTGGCGATTTGCGTATCGACGCTGTGGAGCCCGGCTTCCGCCGCCGCCACCTGGGCCTGGGCTTGCGCAAGCGCGGTCAGATAGTCGCGCTGGTCGATCTGAGCGATCACGTCGCCCTTGGCGACATGCTGATTGTCGGTGACGGGAACCGCCGTGACATAGCCTGCCACCTTCGGCGCAATCGCGAACTGGCGCGCCGCGATGAAGGCGTCGTCGGTCGACTGGTAATGCGCCCCGTCGTCCCAGTAGACATACCCCGCCGCCCCCGCGATCAGGAGAGCGATGAGGCCGGCCCCGGCGAGAAACGGGTGGCTGCGGAGGACGCCCCGGCGGGGTTTCTGCGGCTTTTTGCCGTCCGCGGCAGGCTCTCGCGCCGGCTTGGCGTCCAGTTCGGACGGGCTCGCAGGACGCTCCCCCTTCTCAGCCGGTTCACGCGGGGGCTCGCTCTTTTCTGGGATTTTAGCCGGCCGCTCATCCGACGGGGGCGGCTCGGTCGGGGAAGTGCGCAAAGCCATGATGTCCCGATTCGGACTTGCCGAGCCGCCGGAGCGTGGCGGGGCGACCTTGCTCCAATCCGTCTCGGATGCGGGCGCGTCTTTGTACATTTTGTGCCCGTCCTGACTCGTGCGCGCCATGGCTGCAAACTCCCCGAGAAGTCGTCCTTAACGCCGACGAAACGAAACTGTTCCGTTCCGTTTACTTTAGGCTCGACGTTCATTAAATCAAGGGCGCCAACTCGCGCCCTCGCGGGTTTAATGAGCATGGAAGGCGAAGCACCGATGGAAGCGGCGTTCCCCCCCGAACAGGGAGAACTTGGACGCAGGGCCGTGCGTTCCGGGCGCCCGCCGCGGGAGCACGCGGGCCGGGTCGGGGAGAGAATACTCGATGCGGCCGGCCGCATCTTTCTCGAGCGCGGCTTTCAGGGGGCGAGCGTCGATGAAATCGCCGAGGCGGCCTCGGCCGGGAAGCCTACGATCTATGCCCGCTTTCCCAACAAGCAGGCGTTGTTCACCGCCGTTGTCGAGCGGTTGGTGAGCCGGAACACCAGCCATTACGCCTTGTCCTGCGCCGGAGACTCGATCGAGGCGCGGCTTCAAGCCCTTGCGGCCGTCGTCCTCACCCGGCTTCTGGTTCCGGAGACGATTGGTCTGATCAGGGTCGCGGTCGCCGAGGCGCGGCGCTTTCCCGATCTCGCGACCAGCGTCAGCTGCATGGGGCGCCAACGCCAGATCGAAGCCGTGGCCGGCGTGTTTGGCGAACTGGCCGGGTCCACGCAGCTTGGCGCCTTGCCCGCGTTCGCGCCCGAAAAGCTCCACGAGACGGCGCGCCGTTTCCTCGACCTTGCGGTCCTTCCGATGCTCATGCGAGCTTTGTTCGGCGAGGAACTCGCCGCTTTGCGCGCCGAGATCGCGCCGCATGCTTCGCGCTCGGTCGCCTTCTTCCTAGCCGGGTGCCGGTAGACGGAACGGCGGCGGCGTGGCGGGCGCCCAGCGGGCTCAGGAGCCTTTCGGCCCGTCTTCCGGCGGCGCCACGAAATATCCCGAGTTCGGCTCGATCCACGCCATGTGATCGTGAACCGCCACGCAGCCGGGCGTGTTCTCGGCGATCACCTTGAGCGCGCCGCGCATCCGTTCGTCGATGATCGCGCCGTCGAAGGTCACGACGCCGTTCTGCACCTCGACGCGCACGCTGGCGCGCGGCGCCCAGTCGAGCTTGTCGAGTTCAGCCTGGATCGCCGCCTTGATCTCGGCGTCGGAATGCGGGCCCGTCGGTTGCGGCGTTGTGGCGATGAGCGCCTTGAGGAGGTCCGAGCGGGAGATGACGCCCACGAGCGTTTCGCCCCGGAGCACCGGCAGGCGTTTGATCTTCCGCCGGATCATCCGGTCGACCGCCTCGCTCAGATCGGCGTCTTCCGCGATCGTCTCGACATTGCGGCTCATCACCTCGCCGACCTTGCGGCCGCGCTCCCGGGCGTAGGATTCCGCGAGCCGGCCGCCGCCGAGCAGAAAATCGAGCCAATGCGGGCGCTTCGGCTCGGTTCCGAGCTCGCTTCGGCGCATGAGGTCGCCTTCGCTCAAGACCCCGCTCAGCGCGTGGTCGGCGTCGAAGACGAACACGGCGCTTACCCGTGACCGCAACATCGTCTCGACTGTCTCGGCGATGCTCGCGCCCTCGGGCACGCTGATCACGCCATAAGTCATTACGTCCCGAACCTTCATGTCCCTGTCCTTGCGTGGGTATGCCCCCTTCGTAGGGGAAGGGACGGAAGCGGGGAAGCCGTGGGGCATTAAATGCTTGAGCCAGCCTTTCGTGTCATCCCCGCGCAAGCGGGGATCCAGAGGACGCGCAGGGCCTTGCTGCACGCCCGCTTTCGCGGGCATGACACTGGGGGCGGCGCGTTCGCTCCGCCCATGCTCAGGAGACCAGGGATGACGAACCCAGTGGTCGTCGAGGCGACGCGTGGGGATCGCGTGGAATCGGCGCACCGCGGCGCGGGCGCGGTCGTCGACGCCGACGGCCGGCTCGTCATGGCGTTCGGCGGCGTCGAAGAGCCGGTCTTCCCGCGCTCCGCCGTCAAGGCGCTGCAGGCATTGCCGCTCCTCGAGAGCGGCGCCGCGGATCGGCTGGGGCTTGACGCGAGCGAGATCGCGCTGGCCTGCGCCTCTCACTCGGGGGGCGACGTCCATATCGCCGCTGTGCGCGGCATGCTCGCCAAGGCCGGATACGACGAACGCGCGCTCGAATGCGGCCCGCACTGGCCGCTCGGCGAAGACGAGTCGCGCGCGCTGGCGCGCTCGGGGCAAGCCCCCCGCGCGGTGCACAACAATTGCTCGGGCAAGCACGCGGGCTTCCTCTGTCTTTGCCGCGCGATCGGCGTGGCGCGACATGGCTACATTGCGCCCGATCACGCCGTGCAGCGCGAGGTCGCCGCCACGCTCGAAGCCATGACCGGCGCGCGCCTCAGCGAGGAAATGCGCGGGGTGGACGGCTGCGGCGTTCCGACCTACGCCATCCCCCTCGCCGGGCTCGCGCGCGCTTTCGCCCGATTTGGGACGGGTCGCGGGCTTGAGCGGCGACGCCGGGACGCGGCGGCGCGCATTCGCGCCGCCGTCGCCGCGCATCCTCTGATGGTCGCAGGACGGGGGCGCTTCGACACCGACGCGATGAGCCTCCTCGGGGCGCGCGCCTTCATCAAGTCGGGCGCCGAAGGGGTGTTCTGCGTCGCGCTGCCCGAAGCCGGGCTTGGGCTTGCGGTCAAGGCCGACGATGGGGCGGGGCGCGCCGCGCAAGTGATGATCTCGGCGCTGATCGAGCGGTTTGGCGGGTTCGACGCGCGCGCAGCCGATGGCCTTCGGGCTTTCGTCTCGCCGCGCCTCTTCAACGCGGCCGGCGCCGAAGTCGGACGCTTGCGGCCTCAAGGTCCGCTGGCGTGAAACGCGGTCTCGTGAGAGAAGACGTTCATGCCTCACGCTTCCACGCCGCGACGAGCCTTTGCCGGCGCGCCATCGCGCCTATGGCTGGCGGCGCTGGCGACCCTCGTCGTCCTCGCGTCCAGCGCCTCCTCTTACGCCAAGGATCCCTGCGCCGAAACCGCTCATGGCGTGGAGGCGCTCAAGGACGGCGACCAATATCAGGCGGCGACGCTGTTGTTCGCCGCGGCGCGGCGCGGCTGTGAGCCGCAAGCGCGCGCGCTCCTCGATCGCGGCGCGGCGATCGACGCGAAAGACAAGGATGGCAAGACGGCGCTCGTGAAAGCAGCCGAGGCGAACAAGCTGGCGCTGATGAAGTTGCTGATCGAGCGGGGCGCCGATGTCAACGCGCGCGCGCTCGACGGCTCGACGCCGCTTCTGTACGCCGCTCAAGAGGATCGCGGCCCCGCCGTCGCGCTCCTGTTGGAACGGGGCGCGGATCCGAGCCTTCCGGGCCGCAAGGGGCTGCGCCCGCTTGACGCGGCCGCCTACAACGGTTCGCCGGACAGCGTCGCGGCGCTGCTCAAATATGGCGCCGACCCCAACGCGCTCGACGACGAAGGCAAGGCTGCGATCGTCTACGCCGCCGGCCACGGCTATGCGCCGGTCGTCGTGCTCTTGCTTCAGGCCGGGGTGGACATCAATCGCCGGTATGCGAACGGTCTCACGGCGTTGATGTGGGCGGCCGGCCACGACGCTTCGGCTGGGGTCGACGACGTCGATGCGACGATCAAGACGCTGATCGAGCGCGGCGCGGCGCTCGATCTCAAGGATGACCGCGGCAAAACCGCAGCCGACATCGCGCGCGAGCTTGGCTACGAGCAGGCGGCGAAGCTGCTCGGGGGATAGCGTCAGATTATTGGAGCCCGGAGTCCATCGGCGCCGTCTTGGCCGGGC
>Ga0153954_1000969_pt1 | contig 17929 bp, 16 predicted proteins | sample TSFL038MetaG_FD_102277 | JGI IMG/M metagenome (GOLD analysis project Ga0153954, IMG submission 102277) | Attine ant fungus gardens microbial communities from Florida, USA - TSFL038 MetaG | ecosystem: Host-associated > Fungi > Mycelium > Unclassified | place: USA: Florida, Wekiwa Springs State... | reverse complement strand
TCCGTCGGCGACAACGTCGTAGCCCAACTCCTTCAGCGTCGGAACGTCCGGCCAGCGTGTGGTCCGCGTGCTGCCGTACGTGGCGATCAGCCGGAACTTGCCCGAATCGACGAATGGCGCCCAGGCGGTGGTGCCGCTCGTGGCGACGACCTCGCCCGACAGCACGGCCATGGTCGCCGGTGTCGCGCCCTTGTAGGGCACATGGATCCAGTCGATGCCGAGCTTCTGCGCGAGGCCTTCCATGATGAGGTGGTTCATGGTGCCGACGCCGGCGGTGCTGTAGGTGAACTTGCCGGGGTTCGCCTTGGCGTATTCGATCACGTCCTTCATCGTCTTGAGCGGCGATTCTTTCAGGACCGCCATGCCGTAGACGGTGCCGACCAGACAGGCGACGTAGGTGAAGTCGGTCAGCGGATTGAACGGCACCTTCTGGATCTGCGGCAGGATGTAGAAAGCGTCCGGGAGCTCCGTCAGCGTGTAACCGTCGGGCTTGGCGGCCGCGACCTCGATGGCGCCCAAGGTGCCACCGGCACCCGGCTTGTTGTCGACGACGACGGTGCCATTCAGCTGCTTGCGCAGGCTGTCGGCCATCGTGCGCATCAGCGCATCGATGCTCGGGCCGGGCGCGAAGGGACAGATCAACCGGATCGGCTGCGACGGAAACGATTCAGCATGCGCGGAAACGGGCAGCGCGGCCGCTCCCGCCATCGCCAGGAGATGTCGCCGGGAAAGCCGGGGCTTGGTCATTGTTCCTCACCTGCTTGTTCGTTCTTTTCTAGTTGGCCGTACCCGCCTATTTGGCGGGCAGGATGTAGTTGCCGGAGTTCACGCGATAGATCGCCTTGGCGGGATCGAACGTCACGCCGATCGGATCCTCGCCAGCCTGCACCTTGTGGATCTGCCGCCGCAGCATCTGACGCAGGAGCGCGATGCCGCGGTCGGAGTTCACGAGATGCTCGTTGCTGTGGGCGGGGATGGTGCCCTGGCTTTCCTGCGCTTCCCAGTCGGTCGGGAAGTGCTGGTGCTCTGCCTCGCTCATCTCCGACCACATGCGCTCGTCGCCCATCGGGCGCGGCCGACTCACCTTGAGGAAAGTGTCCTTGCCGTCGGCAGCGGCCGGCATGCGCAGCACGTAGAACAGCACGTGGCTGCGATCGTCGACCGGCACCAGCCAGCGCAGGAAGCCGGTCGGTCCGGTGACTTCGAGCCGCTGGTCGGGGACGAGGGCGATGTCGGGAATGATCGCGAGCGTCACGCGTTCGACGCGGCGGCCATCCTTCAACGTGCGATGGGCGATGTAGCTCATGCCCAGGTCGGTCGGCGCGTAGTCGACTTCCGGTAGCGCGGCCGCTTCCGGCATGTACTGCACCGCGCGATGGCGGGTGTGCAGGATCGGGACGTGGAACGGGTCCATCATGTTTTCCCAGTTCTGCATCCAGTTCCAGGGAATGACTTTCACCGTATCGTCCGCGCCGACGCCGAAGCCGGTATTGCCGTAGGCGAAGATCTTCTCGTCCGGACGCAGATTCTCGAGCACCTCCCAGTGCGGCAGGATCGGCTTCTTGATGGACGGTCCCATGTAGGCGAAGACGAGACCGTAGCGCTCCTCGACCGGGTACCAGGGCTGGCGTACGCGATGCTTGTTGCGGCCGCCGTCGGGCTCGCAAGGCTGATCGATGCAACGGCCCTGCACGTCGAACTGCCAGCCGTGATAGCAGCAGCGGATGCCTTCATCCTCGACCTTGCCGTAGTAGAGCGAGGCGCCGCGGTGACAGCAGCTCGGCGTCAGCAGGCCGGGCCGGCCCTTGCCGTCGCGGAACAGGATCAGGTCCTCGCCCAGCAGCCGCACTTTCTGCGGCGTCGTCGTCACGTCGGCGGAAACGGCAATGGGATGCCAGTAACGTCGCATCAGCTCACCGCAGGGTGTGCCCGGGCCGACCTCGGTCAGCTCCTTGTCGTGCGTGCCGGCGCGGCGGCCATAGGCCACGCCCTCGAAGTCGTCGGTAACGATCGGGTTGTCCATGAATCCTCCCGCCCTGGGCGGAGGTCAGATAAATTCCTGTCACGGGAATTGTCAACGCGGATATTCCTTTGAAAGGAATATCGCGGTCAGCGCGCCGATTTGCCCTTTCTGGGGGCTCCGCCGATGCCATCGAGAATCAGGCCACTCACGAATTCGAAATAGTCGTCGGCCAGCGCCTGCGGCGTGACCTTCCGCTGGAACAGCTCCTCGAGCAACGGGCGGCGATTGAAGAAGAGCTGGCACATGCCGATCATGGCGACGTGCAGGAACTCGGGCGCAATCGGCTTCAGCTCGCCGGTCTCCGCGCCTTCGGCCAGGATCGCCTTCAACTCGGCGACGGAATTGCCGACCATCTCGTGGCGCGCCTGCAACGCTTCCTTGTTGGTGCCGAAGTGGATCTGCTCCTGGATGAGCTGATTGTAGTGCGGGTTCTCGACCATCACTTCGATCAGCACGCGGATCTTGGCCTTGAGCTTGTCCGCCGGCGTGACGGCGGCAGTCACCGCTGCGTGCTCGCGGGCGCGATGCTCGCGCTCGATCTGCATGGTGGCCGCCAGCAGCAGGTTCTCCTTGTCGCGGAAGTAGTAGCGGATCAGCGCGGGATCGACCTTGGCGAAGTCGGCGATCTCCTTGCGGGTGATCTCGCGCGGCGAGCGGGTGCGCAACAATTTGCGCGTCGCCTCGATCAGGACCTCGGCGCCGACGGCCGATTGTCCGTTGGTGGGGCGGCCCTTCGAACGGGGCTTGCTTGATTTGCGGGCGGCCATGGCTCTCGCGTCGAGCCATAGAGCAATGTGTCCGCCGCTGCCAGTTGCTTGTGGGCCCCTATTCGGAAGCTGAGGGCAACCGCATCCAGGCCGGCTTGTGCGGCACGATGCGAGCCTGGTCGGCCATCAATGTGTCGCCGGTGAGGGCTTCCAGACGCAGCATCGCGAGGGCGCGGTTGCCAGCGCCGGACCGGATCTCGCCCACCTCCTGACCGTCGCGCTGGATCACGGTGCCCGGCGCAGGCAGGGGACCTTCGACTTTCACTGGAAAGAGACGCTTCCTCACCAGGCCGCGATACTTGGTGCGGGCCGTCAGCTCCTGGCCCATGTAGCAGCCCTTGTTCCAGTCGACGCCATGCAGCTCGTCGAAGCCGCTCTCCAGCAGCAATGCCTTCTCGACCGGCAGGTCGCGGCTGCCATCGGGCACGCCGAGCGACAGGCGAAGCTCGTCATAGTGGTCGGGCGTCGAGGGCACGCAGCCATGCGATTCGAGGAGCGCCGCCGCCTCGCCCGCCGGTGTCAGCACGCGCACGCCGAGCTCGGGCAGGCGCGGATCGGCGAAGGCGATGACCTTGTCGTTGCCGAGTGCGCCGGTGGCCGCCGCCGCGGCACCCTCGCCGAACACCACGGCCACATCCATCTTGGCCGAGCGATCCTCGACAGCGACCTTGGAGCGGAGCTTGTACATCGCGAGCTTCCTGGCGAGGCCCGCCGCACGCTCGCGCTCGGTGTCCAGCAGCAAGGTGTCGGAACCGCCATCGACCACGAACATGTCGTTCAGGAAACGACCCTGCGGAGTCAGCAACGCCGCCCACACGGCGTGCCCCGGCGACACCTTGGTCGTATCGTTGGAAATCAGCCCTTGCAGGAATGCCACGCGATCATCGCCCGAAACGGCAATGACGCTGCGATAGGGGAGGAGGGTGAAGGACGCAGCCATGCCGCAAGAGTTGGGATGTCGGTCGTCGCTTGGCAAGCGGGTTCGGAATAGGCATCGTCCGAATGGGGGATTTCTGCGATGCCGGCGAACGATCCTGTGAGGCAGGTCCTGTGGTGGCTGTGCCTTGTCATGGCACCAGCCATCCTGGCCGGGATGGAGCTTTTCCATCCGTCGGGATTCACCAACCAGCCCGGCATGTACGAGTTTCTCTCACATTCGCATGGCCACGACCCCCAATACTGGGCGCTCGCCTACTTCGGACCCAACTGGTGGCTCACGCTCCACATGATCCAGACTCCGGTGGTGGGTTTGGTGTCCGTCGGTCTCTGGCTGACGGTAGGGGGCATCGGTCGCGAGGACGGCGCGATCGCCTGGGTCTTGTCCTGGCTCGCCCGGGCCTCGATCTTCGTGTTCCTGATCTACTACACCGTGCTCGACTCGGTAGGTGGCATCGGGCTTGGCCGCAGCATCCTCACGGTCCAGAACCTGGTGGCAGACGGCAAGCTCAGCCAGGCGCAGTTCGAGGGCGCCGTTCTGCTGCTCAACACGCTGTGGCTCGATCCCATCGTCGGCGGCGTCGGCTCCTTCGTGAGCCTCACCGGCCCGTGGGCGGTGCTGTTCGCCAGCATCTTCATCGCCGCCGCCCTCGCGATTACCGGCCGTGCGCCGTGGCCGGCGCTATTGCTGCTGCTGGGTTTCGGCTGGCAGCTCTACACCAGTCATGCCAGCCTGCATGGGCCGATCGCGTTCGGGCTGCTGATCGTTGCCTCGCTTTGGATGTGGTGGTGGCAAGGGCGGCAAAAGGCCAACCCTGTCGAACGACCTCTCATGCCGTCGGTCAGCCCGGGGCCTTGATAGCTGCCCAGACCAGGCTGAGCCAACCGAGGATGAAGGCGGTGCCGCCGATCGGTGCCACCGCACCCATCCAGCGCGGTCCGCCGAACGCGAGCGAATAGAGCGAGCCCGGGAAGACCACGCTGCCCACGAGGAACAGCCACAAGGCGACTGTGGCCATCCGGCCATCGAGCTTGCCCGTTGCCGCGAGCGCCACCGTCGCCAGTATGACGAGCGCGTGGACGATCTCGTACTGGCTGCCCGTCTGCAGCAACTGGCGTGCGCGATTGCCGGCGTCGGTCGCAGGCAGACCGTGGGCGGCGAACGCGCCCACGACCACGGAGACGGCGCCGCTCAAGGCGGCGACGGCGATCCAGAAGCGGCTGGCTTCCATGATGCGACGAGCGCCGGATCAGCTCGCCTTCTTCAGGTGCGGGAACATCGCCAGCCGCGCCTCGTCGTCCATCTCGGTCTTGAAGGCATGCTTGTCCTTCAGCGCCAGCGCGCGCTGGGCGGCGGGGCGGGCCGAAATCTCGTCGAGGTGGCGCTTGATGTTCGGCAGGCTTGCCATCGCCTCGGGGCCGAGCACGTTGGGCACCAGCCGCGACCAGCCCCACACCGCCATGTCGACGATGCCGTAGTCGTTGCCCAGCATGTAGCGATGTTTGCCCAGTCGCTCGTTCAAGATGTTCCAATGGCGGCGCGCCTCGAAGGTGTAGCGCGTGACGGCGTAGTCCTTGGGCTCGGGCGCGAAGTTGCGGAAGTGCACGGCCTGGCCGGAATAGGGACCGATGCCCGACGCCACGAACATCAACCACGACAGCAACTCGCCGCGCGCCTTGTCGGTCTTGGTCGGCAGGAACTTGCCGGTCTTCTCGGCGAGATAGAGCAGGATCGCATTGCTGTCGAAGACGGTCGCATCGCCATCGACGATCGCCGGCAGCTTGGCGTTGGGATTGATCGCGAGGAACGCGGGCTTGTGCTGCTCGCCCTTGCGCGTATCGACGGGAACCAGCTCGTACTGCAGGCCCATCTCTTCGAGCGCCAGCGCCACCTTCGTCGGGTTGGGAGCGAGATTGTAATAGAACTTGATCATGGGAGGCCTCATTTCCTGGAGGACGGTCTTCACTGTCCATCGTAGGAGCGGGCCGCTCCTGCTTCAACGCTCTCCTAAGCGCCGACCTCTCAAGCGCCGATCATGGGCGTGGCGCGCGAGCTTTCCTCCGGTGTCACGAAGAGGCGCATCTTGCGCGCAGCAATGCCGACGGCGCGGCGGCTCGACAGAACGGTGATCGGGATCGAGAGTAACAGGCCTGTCACCACCGGCAGCATCCACGGTACGTAGTTGGGCGCAAAGCCCGCAATCACGATCAGGGTAACGAGGCCCAGCAGCACGTGGCCGATATGACGCTGCAACGCTTGCCGCCACGGCATGCCGCGATCGCCCCGCGCCTGCGCGGGCCAGCCGACCGCGTTGCCGGCCAGGATCGCGATCACGAAGGTCGTGTGGAACAGCATCATCACCGGCGCGAGCAGGGTCGAGAAGATCGCCTCGGCAATGAAGCTGGAGATCAGCGCAATGCGGCCGCCGAAGCGGCGCGCAGCGCGTGTCGACCAGAGCCTGAGGCTGAGCGCCAGCAGCTTGGGTCCGAACAGCAGGATGCCGGTGAGGCCGAGCAGGCCGTGGATCTCGGCCCAATGATAGCGCGGCCATTGCGGGAAGAGAGTGCGCGTCGGCCCGAAATAGACGTCGCCGGTCAGGTGATAGTCAATCACCATCGCCGAGCTCACCATCAGCAACAGCAGCCAGAGCGGCGAGGCGATGTAGGCGAAGATGCCGAGCGCGAGGTGCAGGCGGTTCATCCAGTGAAGCCCGCGCGTGGCGAGCAGACGCGCATGCTGCAGGTTGCCCTGCACCCAGCGCCGGTCGCGTACCGCGTAGTCGAGCAGGTTCGTCGGCACCTCCTCGTAGCTGCCGTGCAGCTCGGGTAGCAGCCAGCAGTGCCAGCCGCCGCGGCGGAGGAAGGCCGCTTCGACGAAATCGTGGCTCAGGATCTCGCCGCCGAGCGGCGGCTTGCCGGAAAGCACCGGCAAACGGCAGCATTCGGCGAAGGCCGAGACGCGGAGGATGGCGTTGTGGCCGTAGTAGTTGGACTCGCTCTTCTCCCAGAAGCAGTGGCCGATCGCCAGCACCGCACCGGTGAGCCGCGTGGAGAATTGCAGCGCTCTCGCGAACAGCGTATCGCGGCCGGCCGGGACGATGTGGGTCTGGATGAGGCCGGTCTGCGGGCTTGCTTCCATCAGCGCGGCAAGCCGGACGATCGTGTTGCCCTCCATCAGGCTGTCGGCATCGAGGATCACCATGTGCGCGTAGTCGGCGCCGCGTGTGTCGATCCACTCGGCGATGTTGCCGGCCTTCTTGCCGGTATTCTGCGCGCGGCGGCGGTAGAAGAGGCGGGACGCGGCGTTCAGGTCGCGGCGCACGGTGACGAAGGCCGCTTTCTCTTCGTGCGCGACATCGGGCTTGGTCGTGTCGCTCAGCACGAAGAAATCGAAGGCCGCCATTCGGCCTGTCGCCTCCAGCGAACGGTAGATCTCGCGCAAGCGGGCGAACACTTCCTCCGGATCCTCGTTGTAGACCGGCATCAGGAGCGCCGTGCGCGCCTTGAGTTCGGGGATCGGGCCATCGGTGGGACCGCGGCGGCGCAGCGACAGGGGATGGAGTCGCATCGCGCCCAGCAGGAAGCCGAACACGCCGCTCCAGAAGGAGAGGGCGGCCCAGGCGAAGAGCAGCACGAAGGCCGGCAGGAAAATGAATTTCAGGGCCGCCGGGCCGCGTGCGCTCACGACGGGAATCATCAGGTACGTGCCGTACGCGGCGGTGAGCAGCACGAGCAGGAAGACGAGAAAGCGCCGCCAGCCCGCCTTGCCGGCGTAGCGGTCGAGGTTCCAGCTGCTGTCGTTGTCGGTCATGGCTGCCACACATAGGACCAGGTCTCGGTCAGCACCTGATTGCGCAGGGTAAGCGCGGCCTTGATGTCGGTCGCCTTCTTGCCGTCGGGCTCGAACTCGATGAACAGCCGCCAGCTCTTGCGTGACGGCAATGGCTCGACATAGGTGCGCGTGAGCTTGCCGGACGACAAGGTGACATTGGCCTGCACCGGCTGTTCCGACGCGAGGGAGGTGAGGTCGCCGCCGGCGAACTCTATGGCGAAGCGTCGCTGCTTGGGTGCGTACGGCACCGTACCGCCGCGCGTCGAGATCACCCGGCCGTTGGTCGAAAGACTGGCCTCGTCGTCCAGCGCGGAGAGGCGATAGTCGACCTCGCGCCGGTCGCCCTTGTGCGCCGGCCACTTGGAGACCCAGAAGGCCACGATATTGTCGTTGGTTTCCGACGGGCTCGGCAGCTCGACCAGGCGCACTTCGCCGTCGCCCCAATCGCCCTTGGGCTCGACCCAGAAGCTCGGGCGCGTCTGCAGGTTGGCGGCGTTGTCCTGATACTGCTCGAAGTCGCGCTCGCGCTGGAGCAGGCCGAAGCCGCGCGTATTGACGTCGGTGAAGGAGGAAAGGGCCAATGCCGTGGGATTGTGCAGCGGCCGCCAGATGCGCTCGCCGTGGCCGGTGACGATGTAGAGGCCGTCGGCATCGTGGATCTCGGGCCGGTAGTCGTCGCGCGGCGGCGACATCTTGCCGGCGAAGAACATGGAGGTGAGCGGCGCGGTGCCGAGCAGCTCGATGTCGTTGCGCACGAACAGGACGGAATGCACGTCGACCGTGGTGCGGCCGCCAGGATGGATCGTTAGGGCATAGGCGCCGGTGGCGTCCGGCGCGTCGAGCAGCGCCCAGACCGTGATCTCGGCGGCATCGTCGGCGGGTTTGGCGATCCAGAAGGAACGGAAGGTCGGGAACTCCTCCGGCCGCGCCGTGCCGGTGTTGATCGCTAGGCCCCTTGCCGAGGAACCATAGACCTCGCCACGGCCGATGGCGCGGAAATAGCTCGCGCCCAGAAAGGAGATGATCTCGTCGAACTTGTCGGGTTTGTTCAGCGGGTAGGTGATCTTGAAGCCGGCGAGCGGCAGCTTGTCGGGGGGCTGCTTCAATCCGGTGTCGCTGAAGTCGAAATCGTTGGGCGAAAGCATGACTGGCGTGGCCTTGCCGTCCTCGACGATGCTGAGTTCCACCGGCTTCTCGTAGATGAAGCCCGTCGGGAAGAACTCGACACGGAATGCGCCTTTGCCGTCATGCCACAGCGCCGTGTTCGGCCGCGCGCGTAGCGCCCGGTATTGATCGTAGGAAAGCTTGCGCAGGTCGCCCGTGATCGAGGGGACATCCTTGTAGGGCTCGGAAGCGAGCTTCTGGGCCATGGCTTCGACGGTGGCGAAGGAAAAGGCCGCGTCGTCCGCCCGCGCCGGCGGTGCTGCCAGCACAAGCAGATAGCCGAGCAGCAAGAGGGGGCTGAGTACGCGGCGCATCGCTGCGTAGAACGCCTGGCCTTCCCAGTGGGTTGCCGCATCGCGATGACGCGGCGCGGGAACGATCAGGTGCCGCCGTCTGCCTTGATGCCGAGCTGCTTGATCACCTTGCCGAGGCGGTCGTGCTCTGCGTCGAGAGCCTTGGCCGTTTCCGCCGGCGTCATCGGCAGCGGCTCGACATAGAGGTCCTTCAGGCGCTTCAACGTCTCGGGATCGGCGAGAGAAGCGACCAGCGCCTGATTGACCCGCTGCACGATCGGCTGGGCCAGGTCCTTCTGGCCATAGAGTGGCAATGAGGAACGCACCTCGACATCGCCGGCGCCTTGCTCACCCATGGTCGGCACGTCGGGCAGCTCTTCCAGGCGCTTGGGGCCGACGACACCGATCGCTTTCAGGCGGCCTGCCTTCACATGGCTCATCACGATGGTGGTGCTCACCATCGCGAGGTCCAGGCGACCGGCCAGCAGGTCCTGCACGCCGGGCGGCAGCCCCTTGTAGGGCACTGAGGTGATGTCGAGCTTGTACTTGATCTTCATCAGCTCGGGCAGGAGATGCGCGCCCGTGCCGTTGGCGGAGTTGAGATAGTTGAGCTTGCCGGGATTGGCGCGCGAATAGGCCACAAACTCCGCGACGTTGTTGGCGGGCACCCTGGGTGGCACGCAGAGCAGCGCCGTGCTGACGCCGATCATGCCGATCGGCTGGAAATCCTTCATCGCGTCGTAGGGCGCCTTCATCAGGAAGTTGAGCACGACATGGCCCGACACGGTGAGGAACAGCGTGTAGCCGTCGGACGGCGTGGCCAGGAAGATCTGGCCCGCCATCATGCCGTTGGCGCCGGGCCTGGGATCGATGATCCAGGGCTGGCCGAGCTGCTGCTGCATGGCGTCGCCGATGGCGCGGCCGGAGACGTCGATCAGCCCGCCGACGGGCCCGGTGAGGATCACCCGGATCGGCTTGCTGGGATAGGTGTCGGCGCGCGCACTGTTGCGCGCCGCCATCGAGGCCGCGAAGCCCGACGCGAGCAGGAGACGCCGCGAGAGCATGACGTCAGGCCCGCAGGAACGGCTTGTCGCCCGCCACGGTCACGCGATAGCCCAGCCGCTTGTGCGGGAAGTAGTCCCACATCGCGTGATGCATCGCCGACCGGTTGTCCCAGAAGGCGATCGAGTTGGGCTGCCAGGCGAAGCGGCACTGGAACTCCGGCGTCTCGCAATGGCGATACAGCATCTCCAGCAGCGCATCGCTTTCGTGTCTGCGCAGGCCGACGATGCCAGTGGTGAAGTTGCGATTGACGTACAATGCCTTGCGGCCGGTCACCGGGTGCGTGCGTACGACGGGATGCTCGTTGCGCGGAAAGCTTTTTCCCGGCGGCGGCGTGCGGCCGAAACGGCCGCCATAGACCTGCGCGCCGTCATGGATCGCGGTCAGTCCCTCGCACAGCTTCTGGATCGGCGGCGAGAGCGTTTCGAAGGCGCGATACATGTTGGCGAACAGCGTGTTGCCGCCGCCGTCGGGCGGCAGCTCCTTCATGTAGAGGATCGAGCCCATCGGCGGTTCGGGATCGCACGACACGTCGGAGTGCCATTCCTCGCCCGCGACGTACTTGGAATTCTCGTCAGCCTTGATGACCAGGATCTCGGGATGCTGCTGGCTAACGGGATTCGAGCTCGGATGCATGTGGAGGGGGCCGAACCGGCGGCCGAACTCCTTGTGCTGGTCGTGCGTCATCTCCTGGTCGCGGAAGAAGATGACCAGGTTTTCCATCAGCGCGTCGTGCACTTCCTGGAACTGCTGATTGCCGAGCGGCTTGCCGAGGTCGACGCCGAAGATCTCGGCACCGATGACCGGCGTGAGCTTGCGCACTTCGATGCTCTGATAGGCCATTTGATCTCCTCCGTTCGCCCGTGCGGTCACGCGGCGCGGTAAAAGGGCTTGTCGCCGCAGACCGTGACCCGATGGCCGTAACGTCGGTGCGGGAAGTAGTCGAACATTGCGTGATGCTGGGCCGCACGATTGTCCCAGAACGCCACCGAATTCGGCCGCCACTTGAAGCGGCACTGGAATTCGGGCGTTTCGATATGACGATAGAGCATCTCGAGCAGCGCATCGCTCTCGCTCTTGCGCAACTGCGGGATCCTGAGCGTGAAGCCGCGATTGACGTAGAGACCCTGCCGGCCGGTCACCGGATGGGTGCGCACGATCGGGTGCTCGGCGTTGGGGAACTTCATTTCCGCGCGATCGGTCGCCTTCACGCGATAGTAATGTGCCTTCGAGCTGTCATGCAGCGCGGTCAGCCCCTGCAGCATCGCCTTGATGGGCTCGGAGAGGGTCTCGTAGGCGCGGTACATGTTGGCGAACAGCGTGTCGCCGCCGCCATCGGGCGGGACTTCGGTGAGATAGAGGATCGAGCCCATCGGCGGCTCGACGTCGCACGACACGTCGGTGTGCCATTCCTCGCCGGCGACGTGCTTGGACTTCTCGTCGGCCTTGATGACCAGGATCTCGGGATGCTCGGGGAAGGTCACCGGTGCATTGGGATGGACATGCAGCGGCCCGAAGCGGCGACCGAAATCCTTGTGCTGCTCGATCGACAGCTTCTGGTCTCGAAAGAAGATGACCAGGTTCTCCATCAGCGCATCGTGCACTTCCTGGAACTGCTGGTTGCCGAGGGGCTTGCCGAGGTCGACGCCGAAGATCTCGGCACCGATGACCGGCGTGAGCTTGCGTACTTCGATGGTCTGGTAGGCCATTTGGTTTCCTCCGTTGTCCGAGGATATCGCGCGACAGGGGGAGAGGATGGCAAAAGTCGACAAAGTCCGTATTACGGACTAGCGTTCGCGGCATGACGGGCGATGTCATAATCGAACCGGTTCGCCGGTCGTTTGCCGTGCTCGAGGCGCTGAGCCATCGGCGCGCCTCGACGCTCGTCACCCTGACCGCCGAGACGGGGCTACCGCGTCCGACGGTCGTGCGGCTGCTGCATACATTGATCGCGCTGGGCTACGCCGCGCGGATATCGCGGGACCAGGGGTATCGCCTGACCGACCGCGTGCTCGGCCTCTCGGGATCCATCCGCTTCGTGGATCACCTGGTCGACGCGGCGATGCCGCATATGAGCCGCTTCACGGCCGAGCACGACTGGCCGCTGTATCTTGCCACGATGGGCCGCGGCGCCATCGTCATCCGACATTCGACGGCGACGCAGAGCCCGCTTGCCTTCGAAGGTGCCGCCTTGAACACGCGCCGGCCGATCCTGAACACGGCGCTGGGCCGCGTCTGGCTGGCCTTTTGTCCGGACGAGGAACGCCAGGCGACGTTGCGCGAACTGGGCGGCCTGCCGAAACGGCGAGAGGAGGCTCTCGACGCCCTGCTCCTGCGTGTGCGCCGCAACGGCTATGCCTTCACCCAGCCGCTGCTGCCGACGCGCCTGCAGGGCATAGCCGTGCCGGTCCGTCGCCGCGATGGCCGCATGCTCGCCAGTCTTTCGATGCGCTTCCCCCGTTCGGCGATGAGCGAGGCGGAGGTCGTTCGTCGTTTCGGGAAGCGGCTCCAGGCTCTGGCGCGCCTCATCGCCGCCGATGTCGCCCGGCAGAAGCCGGGCTGATACAACGCCTTCCATAATGGGAGGATCGTCATGTCATTCCGCGCGCTGGTGCTGACCCAGGGGGCCGATCGCAAGGTGAGCGGCTCGGTCGAGACGCTCGACGAGAGCCGCCTGCCCGCGGGCGATGTCACCGTGGCGATCGACTATTCGACCCTGAACTACAAGGATGGCCTAGTCCTGACTTCGGGCGGCGGTCTGGTGAAGACCTGGCCGCATGTCGGCGGCATCGATTTCGCGGGCACCGTCGAGACGAGCGAGAACCCGGTCTTCAAGCCAGGCGACAAGGTCGTGCTGAACGGCTGGAGGGTAGGGGAGCTGCATTGGGGCGGCTATGCGACCAAGGCGCGAGTGAAGGGCGACTGGTTGGTGAAACTGCCGGCCTCGATTTCGCCCCGGCGCGCGATGGCCATCGGCACCGCCGGCTACACGTCCATGCTCTGCGCGATGGCGCTGCAGAAGCACGGCGTGCGTCCCGAGTCGGGCGAGGTGCTGGTGACCGGCGCCGCCGGGGGCGTGGGCTCTGTCGCCGTCGCGATCCTGGCCAAGCTCGGCTATCAGGTCGTTGCCGCCACCGGCCGGCCGCAGGAGGGCGACTATCTCAAAGGACTGGGCGCGGCGACCATTCTCGACCGCAAGGAGCTGACCGAGGCGCCCGACCGACCGCTGCTGTCGGAGCGCTATGCCGGCATCGTCGACACGGTGTCGGGCGTGATGTTCGCGCGGGCGTTGGCCCAGGTGAAATATGGCGGCGCCGCTGCGGTCTGTGGTCTCGCGGGAGGCGCGGCCTTCCCTGGCTCGATCCTGCCCTTCATCCTGCGGGGCGTCGCGGTCTATGGCATCGATTCGGTGATGCTGCCCAAGGCGCCGCGCGAGGAGGCCTGGAAGCGGCTCGGCGCCGACCTGCCGCTCGACAGGCTCGACGCGACGGTGAACGAGGTGGGCTTGGGCGACCTCATGGCGATGGCCCCAAAAATCCTCAAGGGAGAGGTACGTGGGCGCGTAGTTGTCGACGTGAACAAGTGATAGGTTTGAAGCAGCAATTTCACAGTTTTAAGGACGAAGCATGACCCCGCCGAAATCGACGCCCGTGGCCAACAACATGGACGCCTTCTTCATGCCGTTCACCGCGAACCGGCAGTTCAAGGCGAACCCGCGCCTGCTGGCAAAGGCCAAGGGCATCCATTACTGGACGCCGGAAGGCCGCAAGATCATCGACGGCACGGCGGGCCTGTGGTGCGTGAACGCCGGTCACGGCCGCGAGGAGATCAAGGCGGCGATCGCCCAGCAGCTCGAGGAGATGGACTACGCGCCGTCCTTCCAGATGGGCCATCCGAAGTCCTTCGAACTGGCCGCGCGTCACGCAGCGCTCCTGCCGGGCGATCTGAACCATGCCTTCTACTGCAACTCGGGCTCCGAAGCGGTCGACAGTGCCCTTAAGATCGCACTCGCCTATCACCGTGCCGCGGGCCAGGGCACGCGCACCCGCTTCATCGGCCGCGAGCGCGGCTATCATGGCGTGGGCTTCGGCGGCATCTCCGTCGGCGGCATGGTCAACAACCGCAAATGGTTCACCATGCTGGCCGGTGTCGACCATCTGCCGCACACGCATCTGCCAGAGAATGCCTTCTCCAAGGGCGAGCCGGAGAAGGGCGCGCATCTTGCCGATGAGCTCGAGCGGATCGTCGGCCTGCACGACGCCTCGAACATCGCCGCCGTCATCGTCGAGCCCTGCGCCGGATCGACGGGTTACCTGCCGCCGCCGAAGGGTTACCTCAAGCGCCTGCGCGAGATCTGCGACAAGCACGGCATCCTGCTGATCTTCGACGAGGTCATCACCGGCTTCGGCCGCCTCGGCGCCTCCTTCGCCGCCGAGAAGTTCGGCGTGATCCCCGACCTGATGACCGTCGCCAAGGGCATCTCCAACGCCACCGTGCCGATGGGCGGCGTATTCGTGCGCAAGCACGTCTACGACGGCCTGATGGAAGGGCCGGACAACGCCATCAACCTGTTCCACGGCTACACCTATTCGGCGCATCCGCTCGCCTGTGCGGCGGCGTCGGCGGTGCTCGACATCTATCGCGACGAGGCGCTGTTCCAGCGTTCGGCCGAGCTGTCGCCGTACTGGGAGCAGGGCGTGCACTCGCTGAAGGGCCTGCCCAACGTCACCGACATCCGCAACCTCGGTCTCGCCTGCGGCATCGACCTCGCGCCCAAGGGTGCCGTCGGCACGCGCGGCTACGAGGCCTTCGTCAAGGCCTTCGAGCTCGGCCTGATGGTCCGCCAGTCGGGTGACGCGATCGCCATGTCGCCGCCATTGATCATCGAGAAGAACCAGATCGACGAGATCATCGAGATCACGGCGAAGACGATCAAGGCGGTCGCCTAAGCGGGGCCAGTGCCTCTCACGGCTCACCTCGCCTGGTTGATCGGCGAGGTCGCGGCGATGGCGCATTTTGCCATCGCCGGCGGCGTGACCGTCCATGTCCTTCTGAACAAACGCAATGTCGGCACGTCGGTCTCGTGGATCGGCGTGGCCTGGCTATCGCCTTTCCTGGGCGGCCTGCTGTACTTCGCTTTCGGCGTGAACCGCGTGAAGCGGCGCGCCCAGCGGCTACGGCGCGAGCGTTCGCATCTCTTCGTCGTCGACGACGTGGCTCCCGATGCGCCGGATGCCGGTCCGCTGACGCCGCTCGAATATGCGGTCGGCCGATTGACCGGCCTGTCGGCCGAAACAGGCAACTCCATCCAGCTCCTGCGCAACGGCGATCAGGCCTATCCCGCCATGCTGGCGGCGATCGACGGTGCGGAGAAAAGCGTCGGGCTCTGCAGCTACATCTTCCGTGACGACAAGGCGGGCGAGGCGTTCATCGAGGCGCTGATCCGTGCCCAGCGTCGCGGCGTGCAGGTGCGGGTGCTGATCGACGGCATCGGCAGCGGCTATTTCTGGTCGGGCACCAACCAGCGGCTGAAGGCGGCCGGCGTGCCGGTCGACCGGTTCCTGCATTCCTACGTGCCGTGGAAGACACCGTTCCTCAATCTACGCAACCATCGCAAGTTGATGGTGATCGACGGCAAGCTCGCCTTCACGGGCGGCATCAACATCGGCAGCGAGAACCTGCTCGCCACCAAGCCGCCGCATCCCGTGCGTGACACGCACTTCCGCATCCAGGGTCCCGTTGTCGAGCAGCTCACGGAGGCTTTCGCCGACGACTGGCTCTATCAGACCGGCGAGCGGCTGCTGAACGAGGACTGGTTCCCGGCGCTGCATCCGGTGGGTGATTGCGTGGCGCGCGTCGTGACCTCCGGCCCCGACGAGGATCTCGAACAGATCGAGTTCGTGATGCTGCACGCCATCTCCTGCGCCCGCCGCTCGATCCGTGTCGTGACGCCGTACTTCCTGCCGCCCGAAGTGCTGACCACGGCGCTCAGTCTCGCCGCCATGCGCGGCCTCACCGTCGATGTCGTGGTGCCTGAGGAATCGAACCACACCGTCCTCGACTGGGCGCGGCGCGTACCGCTGCGGGTGCTGCTGGAGGCCGGCTGCCGGGTCTGGCTGTTGCCGCCGCCCTTCGATCATTCCAAGCTCATGACCATCGACGATGCCTGGTCGCTGATCGGCAGCGCCAACTGGGACACGCGAAGCTTCCGTCTGAACTTCGAGCTGAACGTCGAAATCCAGGATGAGGAGTTCGCCCGCCAGCTCGCCGAGGCCACGCACACCGGCCGGCAATTGATGCTGAGCGAGATCGACTCCGACTCCCTGCTGTTGCGTCTGCGCAACAGCGCGGCGCGGCTGATGCAGCCCTATCTCTAAAGTGTGGTTCGTCTATCCCGACGATCCAAGTGTGGTGTCGCGGGCCGAGGAGATCGCGACGCGTAACGGGCTCTACACCCGGCTTTCATGCCGACTGAAGGTGAGCGGCTCAGCGCCTGAAGACTCGGGACAGCTGGCAGACTTCGTCTCTTGTCACCATGTCTTCGGTTTGGGCCCGGGACAGGCGAGGGGGAGATGACATTTGCAATCGCGATAGCGACGCGCGAGGCGGTGATGGTTGCAGCCGATCGCAGGCTTAGCGGCACGGCCCGCGTGGCTGGCCACGCGGCCACGAAGGTGTGTCGGATCGGTACCGCAAATTCGCACGGCATCATGACCTATGCTGGTGCGGGCGCGAGGGTCTCTGCGCAGCCTTTTGAGATCAGTACCTGGCTGGAACGCTTGCTCCGGGGACACATTGGCGATCACAACGCAACCATGCAGGAGATCGAGAAGGCGGCAAACGAGCAGTGCCTTGCCAAGCTCGGGCCAAATCACGCGTTTGCTTTTGCAGGCTTCATGGATGGAAAGCCCCTGATCGACATCCTCATGTCGGAGAAATTGACGCCCGAGATCGAGAAGGAGAAAGAAGCCCGCGGGACCGATTTCTGGCGGTTTCGGACCATGGTGCCACCGGGTAAGAATGGCTTCTGCACCATCGGCACCGGCAACGCTTCCTTCAAGCGCGACCGCTTGGCCCATAGGGCAGCCAAATACTTGAAGCGCTCGTCACGCGTTCCTGCCTATCGGGACAGGGCGGCCGCTCTCATGTCGATGATCGTCCGGAACATCAGCCAGCAGCATGCCGACGTATCGCCAGAATGTGTCTGCTGCTGGACGGATACACAGAAGACCGGCCAGATTTGGATTTTCGACGCCCACGGACAACGGATGGAGAATGGCGAGCCAGTGCCAATCGTGGACAGAGGTTGGGACGTGTCGGAAATGTCGAAGCATATTGGACCGCTTACGGAGAAGTGGGTTGCGCAAGCCCTTGAGGCTCGCTTGGCGGGCCGCCCCATTCCGGAGATCGACCGGGAGGCCATGCAGGCTGCCTTGGCAAAGATTGATCTCACGCCCAAGCGCAAGTTCTGATCTCGGCGGCCGGCCGACTGCGCTTTGGTCAATTTAGCGGCGCACTCTGTACGTTGCCCAAGACACGCGAGCCACACCCATGGCCGTGAAGGACGACATCGTCACCTTGCCGGCATCGGCCGAACCGGAGCATCCATTGTTCATAATGAGCGAACGAGGCGTGTAGAGGTAGAATCGCCATCGTTCCAATTGCGCGCCGGAAGTTCAACGATGTCCGTGTTGATGGAAAATGCAGGCAAAACCATTTTTGATCCATTTAGAGCGGGATGAGTTTGCTCCGACTCGGGAGGGGCTTCCTGAGAAGGGCGAGAAGTGATTCAAGATGCTGGCTGGAGAGGAGGCCAGCCTGGATGGCTCGACCCTATTCGATGGACCTTCGT
>Ga0153954_1000968_pt1 | contig 17941 bp, 16 predicted proteins | sample TSFL038MetaG_FD_102277 | JGI IMG/M metagenome (GOLD analysis project Ga0153954, IMG submission 102277) | Attine ant fungus gardens microbial communities from Florida, USA - TSFL038 MetaG | ecosystem: Host-associated > Fungi > Mycelium > Unclassified | place: USA: Florida, Wekiwa Springs State... | reverse complement strand
GTTCCGGAATGAAACTTCGGCGGGAACCCGGCCGATCAGCTCTTGCGCTCCAAGACCTTGCGCTCGAAGACCAATTGGGTCTGGGTGACGATAGCCGCGAGCTTGCCGTCGCTGCGCGTGATCCGCGTCTCCAACACGATCGTGGTGCGGCCGCTATGGAGCGGCGTGCAGATCGCGTGCACGGTGTCGCCCTTCGGCACGGCGGCAAAGAAATTGGTCTTGCTCTCGATGGTCGCGGTGCCGCGGCCGTTCAGCGCGGCGCTCGCGGTCATCCCGCCGAGCGTATCGCCGAGCGCCATCATGGCGCCGCCGTGCAGCACGCCACGCCGATTGCAGAGATCCTCGCGCACCGTCAGCCTGGCCTCGCTACGCTCGGCCGAACGTTGCAGCACCTCCACGCCCAGAAGCTTGTTGAAAGCTGCCAGCTCGGGGAGGGGGGAGGGGGCGGTCATTGTCGCTCCTGGATTGCTCGTGCCGGTGGTCTTAGCACGGGGCTTGGCACGGGGCTTGCCGGGTGCCAGCCGACCCATTTGGAATCGCGACGGCTCTTCGCTACAAGACGGCCACGCGCTCGTAGCTCAGCTGGATAGAGCACCAGACTTCGAATCTGGGGGTCGGGGGTTCGAATCCCTCCGAGCGCGCCACTTTTACTCGGTGATGTCCCGGATTGTCTCCGTCGTTGACAATGACCACGATCAAGCCAAGAATCATGATCGGTTGATACACCGGCCGCCTGCCCCCTTTGGGATGGTGAACGTATCGAATCTCTCGGCCCTCGCTATCGGCGAGCGGGTCGGCAATGCAGGCCCCGATTTCCTCCGTTCGCCGATACGGGTGCTCTCATGCGCGATTTCCGCGATGCAAAGGCTATGGCGCGGTCCCTGCGCGATGCCTTGTCGGCCAAGGCTGTGCGGACCACTCACAGCGAATCTTTGGAACTGATCGCGAAAGCGTTCGGCTACGAGAACTGGAATATCTTGTCGGCCAAGATCGATGCGGCTCAGCCACAGTCTGGCTCGGCCGTCGGCCGGCCGATTGAGGAGAAAGTCCTCTATTGCTCGTTTTGCGGTAAGAACCAGCACGAAGTGAGCAAACTGGTAGCCGGCCCGGCCGTGTTTATCTGCGACGAGTGTGTAGACTTGTGCACCGACATCGTCGATGAGCAACTGCTCCGACTCATCGAAGGCGACGATGGGAGCGCCCGCGCCATGTCCACCGACAGGCTGCTGCATTACGTGGAGCATGCCCGCAAGGGAGCGCAGCGAAATCGCCTCTCACTGCAGCGTATCGAGAGAATGCTCGTGCTTCGGGAGAGCCCATCGGCAGTAGATGACGGCATATCGCTGTCGCCGAGCTTCGCTCAGTTGAAGAACAAAACGTATGACGAACTGCGGGTCATGCAGAAGTTCTCGCAGGATCAGCTCCAGCGCTATGAGCAGGCGCTGCGAACGGCGACGGCTATAGTCGATGAACGGATCTGATGAACGGTGTTGGCTGCCGAGTCCTCGGTTAGAGCTGGCCATCGACGAACCGGTTATTTTCGCGCGGCGCGGAGGGATAAAGAGTAGCGGTACCTCGGGCTAAGCCAAACCCATCGGTACGAATGCCTGGCCCCTTCTAAGGCAGGAGCCCAGCCGTTCGACCAATTCGCTGGAGAACAGGAACATCAGATGTCCGTCGTACAGCAGCGGCGCGCTATCGACCACCGATGGACAGACGATCATGGTGACGACTGCGCTCAAGCCTCTCGTGTCTCGGCCGCTGACGTTCGACTTGGGCCTGTCACGCTGCCTTTTGTAACTTGATTCCGGGGCGCAGCCCGGCGCGTTGCGCAAGTCGGACCAGCATGCTCAGGCTGAACCGGTTGATCTTTCCGTTCTTGATCTCCGATACCCGAGCCTGAGTAACGCCGAGTTGTTCCGCCGCCTCGGTCTGCGTCAATCCGGACTTGCTCAGCCATTTGTTGATGCCGGAAAGCAATTTGGCGCGCATTTCAAGCTCTGCGGCTTCTTCCTCGGAGAAGAGGTCGTGGAATGCTGATCTTGCCATTATCGTCACCTGATCTGTCTGAGTCGTGCTTTGGCGAGGTCGATGTCCCGTTTGGCCGTTGCCTGTGTCTTCTTCTGGAACGCATGCAGCACGTGAACTACGTCGCCGGTCGTGGTCAGGTAGATGATCCGGTAAGTGCCGGATGCTTGACGTATCCTGATTTCGCGAACGCCGGCGCCGACCGATGGCATGGGTTTCCAGTCAGAGGGGTTTTCGCCGATCTGAACCTGATACATTTGATATCCAGCTTCGCGTCGCGCGTCGTTCGGAAAGGCTTCGACATCGGATCGGCTGCTGCCGTGCCATCGATCGCGTGGCGCGGGCCGTCGGCATTCTGGAGATAGCACTTTTCGATCCCGCCAGCCGATACGACGGGTAATGTGCTTTCATGTGAACGGGCATTCATCAGCCGTGTCCATCGTCGCACAGGTCGCGAAATCAGGAACCACATCATCGCGTCGTCGTTTTCCCTGTGCCGTCTCCACGGCGCGCGGGGAACAACAACAGAGGACCGTTCCGATGAGGAGCAAGCTTCTAATCACAGCCGCTGCGCTGTTGGCGGGCACCGCTTTGGCGACCGCCCAGAACATGCCAGGCGGCGGTCAATCCGGCGGCGCTCAACCCGGTGGTGCGATGCCGCACCAAGGCGGGACTTCGGGCAGTACCGGACAAACCGGGCAAGATCGTCAATCCCCGCAGCATAGCCAGAGCCAGCGCGAGCAGGGTCAGCGCGCACAGGAGCGCTCGGAGCAAGGTGGCCGGGAGATGCACGGTCAGCGCGAGCGCAACGAGACGACTGGCCAGGCGCCGCAGAATCAGCGCGAGCACGGCGCACAGGGTAAGGAAGAGCGCGGCAAGGAAATGCAGCGCGGCCAGGATCGCGGGCAAATGCAGCGCGACCGGAACCAGACCCAGCGCGAGCAGCGTGGCCGCGATCAGACGACGGGCCAGCGCGAGCGCAACGAGACGACTGGCCAGGCGCCGCAGAACCAGCGCGAGCGCGGCGCACAGGGCAGGGAAGAGCGCGGCAAAGAAATGCAGCGTGGCCAGGATCGCGGGCAAATGGAGCGCAACCGCGACCAGACCACAGGCCAGGGCCAACGCGAGCAGCGTGACCAGATGCAGGGCCAGGCTCCGCAGCGCCAGCAGGGCCAGCCACAAGGTCGGGCGGAGCAGGGCCGCGGCGGCAACGTCACGCTGACCACCGAGCAACGCACGCGCATCCGTGAGACTGTGCTCACCGGCGGCAACGCGCCGCGGGTGACCAACGTCAACTTCCCGATCACGGTCGGGACCGCGGTGCCGACCAGCGTGCACGTTGTCTCAGTGCCGCCGGTGCTGATCGAGGTCCACCCCGAGTGGCGTGGTTACGACTACTTCGTGGTTGGCGACCAGATCATCGTGATCGATCACGGCCATCACATCGTGGCAGTGCTCGACGTCTGACCGGGCGTCCAAATTCCGGCACGCGTTTCACAGCAGATAAAGAAGAGGGCGGCTCCTCGTCGGGGCCGCCCTCGATATTCGTCCGCTGCACGACAGTCCTAGGTCCTGGCTGCATCGCCCTTGGACGTGTCGCCATTCATGGTGTCCGACTTCATCATGGCGAGCGCTTCCTGAACCGTGGTCATGAACTGCGCAGGGAAGATGATGGTCGAGTTCTTCTCGGTCGCGATCTCGGCCATGGTCTGCAGGGTGCGCAGCTGAAGCGCGACCGGATGCTGCGTGATGATGTCGGCCGCCTCGCCGAGCTTCATCGCCGCCTGGTACTCTCCTTCCGCGGCGACGATCTTCGCGCGCCGCTCACGCTCGGCCTCCGCCTCTCGCGCCATGGCGCGCTGCATGTTCTCGGGCAGGACGATGTCCTTGATCTCGACCGCGGTCACCTGCGTGCCCCAGGGTTCGGTGTGGCGGTCGATCACGTCCTTGATCTGGTCGTTGATATTCGCAGTCTCCGCCAGCAGCTGGTCGAGGCTGAAGCGCCCGACCACGTTGCGTACCGTGGTCTGGCTGATCTGGTTGATGGCATCGTAGACCCGCTCGATCGCGATCACCGATTTCTCCGGGTCGGAGATGCGGTAGTAGGCGACTGCGGCGATGTCGATCGAGACGTTGTCCTTGGTGATGATCTTCTGCGAAGGGATCTGCATCGTGACGGTGCGCAGGGAGACGCGCACCATCTGCTGGATCGGAACGAACACGAAGGTGAGCCCGGGGCCGCGCACGCCGCCGAATTTGCCGAGGTGGAAGACCACCCCGCGCTCGTACTGCCGCAGGATGCGCAGCGCGGTCGCGAGATAGACGAGAATGACGATGATCAGGATGGTGAGGGACATACTCGCACTATCGCATGGGCGGGAAGGCTGGTCGAGGCGTCCCAGTGCGCGCCGGTCGCGTGCTGGAATTGCTTCAAGCTGGCGGCCGGGCAGGGGGTGACGGTAGGTCGACGCCCTGGATTGGTGTATGATTCGAGGTCGCGATACGTACCCGGACCGAGGAGTATTCGAAATGTCGTCGTCTTCGAGCGATTGGGAGATGCCGCTGTCGGTCCAGCCGAAACCGGAGAATTTTGCCTATGATCTCGAGGGCACCCTGAACTCCCTGGTGGGCCTGCGCGCCATCATCCCGGGAGACGCCTTCACCGCCGAGACGCTCGGCACCGAGCGCACCGGCAACGGCGTCCTCATCCGCGACGGCGTGGTGCTGACGATCGGCTATCTCATCACCGAGGCGGAGACCATCTGGCTGCACCTCGCGGACGGGCGCGCCGTGCCCGGGCATGTGCTCGCCTACGACCAGGAGACCGGCTTCGGGCTTGTGCAGGCGCTCGCCCGGCTCGACCTGCCGCCGCTGCCGATCGGCGAGTCGAAGGTGGCGAAGGTGGGTGATGCGGTGGTCGTTGCGGGCGCCGGTGGCCGCAAGCACTGCGTGGTGGCCCGCATCGCCGCCAAGCAGGAGTTCGCCGGCAACTGGGAATACGTGCTCGACGAGGCGTTCTTCACCACGCCCGCGCATCCGTTCTGGGGCGGCACCGCGATGATCGGGCGGGCCGGCGAACTGCTCGGCATCGGCTCGCTGCAGGTGCAACAGGTGCGCGACAGCGGCAGTCCCGAGCCCCTCAACATGATCGTACCCATCGACATCCTCAAGCCCATCCTTGAGGATCTCCTGACCACAGGCCGTCCCGGCCACCCGCCGCGGCCCTGGCTCGGCCTCAATGCCACCGAGGTCGACGACAAGGTGGTGGTGGCGCGGGTGTCGAACGGCGGGCCGGCGCGCCGGGCCAATCTGCGCTCTGGCGACGTCGTGCTGGCCGTAGCGGGCGCCGAGGTCAGCGATCTCGCCAGCTTTTTTCGCAAGGTCTGGTCGCTGGGCAAGGCCGGGGTCGAGGTGCCGCTCACGATCTATCGTGACGGGCGCACGATGGAGGCGCGCGTCACGTCGGCCGACCGCAACCGCTTCCTCAAGGGCCCCAGTTTGCATTGAGCCATCATCTCTCCCGCGGCACGGGTTTCGCGCGCCACCGCGAACCGCGCCGCCTGGATCGAGCACGGGTGCGCGCTCAACCCTTCCTACGACGGCGGCTTGGCCGGCAGCGCGAGCGTGATGGGATCGCTCTCGGAGACCTCGTTCGCCGGCATTTCCCCGGCCGCCTCCAGGACCGAGTAGGCGACCGAGCAGATGTGCGAATGGATGCGCTTGAGGTCGCGCAGCACGTCGAGGTGGAGCGAGGTCGTCTCCAGCGTCTGCGGCCGCCCCTCGCGCAGGCGCTCGATGTGGCGCTCCGCAGCGGCGAGCTCGGCGGTGCGTAGAGCCGACTTCTCCGCAATCAGCTTGCGCGCCTCCTTGACGTCTCCGGACATGAAAACATAGAGCGCGATCTTGAGGCTCTCGAGCACGCGCCGGTGAAAGGCGGTGAGTTCGGCCTCGCCTTCCGCCGAGAATTGCAACTGGTGCTTGATCTTCTTGGCGGCGACCTCGCACAGGTTCTTGTCGATGATGTCGCCGATATGCTCGAGGTTGATTGCGAACGAGATGATGTCCATGGCGCGGCGCGCCTCGTCTTCGTCGAGGCTCCCGCCCGTCAGCTTGACCAGGTAGAGCTTGATGGCCTCGTCGAGGTGGTCGACGGTATTGTCCATGCGCGACACCTGGCCGACGAGGCTGCGGTCGTTGGTCGTCAGCGCCACCATGACCTTTCGCAGCATGTCCTCGACGACATCGCCCATGCGGAGGGTTTCCCGCGCGGCGTCTCCCAGGGCGAGCGACGGTGTCTCGAGCGCGCCTTCTTCGAGATAGCGCGGCACCGAAGGATCATCGGCCCGTTTGCGGGCCGGGAAGAGGCGCTCCAGCGACGCGGCGACGACGTCGAGCAGCCCGATGAAACCGATCGCAAGCGCGACGTTGAATGTGAGGTGGAACAGGGCGGTCATCTTCGCCAGGTTCGGCTGGAAGGCCTGCAGGGCGTCGGCGATCGGCTGCAGGAACGGCACAACCAGAGCCACGCCGACGACGCGATTGAAGAGGTTGCCGACCGGCAGGCGATAGCTCGCAGGGTCGTCGCGGCGTCCGCCTTCGATGACGGGATTGATCGCACTGCCGAGATTGGCGCCCAGCACCAGGTCGAGCGCCGAGACCGGGTCGATGAAATGCGAATAGGCGAGCGACATTATGAACACCACGGTCGCCACGCTCGAATGGGCAGCCCAGGTGACCACGGCGGCGATCACGATGCTCAGGAATGGATCACCGGTGACGGCCTGGAGCATGATGCGGACGCTCGGCGCATTTTCCGCAGGCTCCAACGTGTCGAGCAGGATGTGGAGCGCGAGCAGCATGAGCCCCAGCCCGATGGCGACGCGACCGAGATCCTTGATGCGGGTCCGCGCCCCGCTGCGGAATGCGAGCAGGCCGATGACGAACAACACCGGCGCGGCCGCCGCCACGTCGAACGAGAAGGCCTGCACGATGAGGGTCGTCCCCACATTCGCGCCAAGCATGATGGCGAGAGCCGGGACCAGGCCGATCAAGCCGTCGGCAGCGAACGACGACGTCATCAAGCCGGTTGCGGTGCTGCTTTGGAGGAGGGCGGTGAGGCCCAGACCGGCGCCGAATGCGGCGAAACGGTTGCCGAGCGTTGTCGAGAGGAATCGCCGCAGCTCGGCGCCGAAGGCGCGCAAGATGCCGCTCTGGACCATATGCAGCCCCCAGAGCAGCAAGGCCACACCGCCCATGAGGTCGAGGAGAACCGTCGTTCCCATAGGGGAATAGTGTGGACGGCCAACCGGCAATGCAAGGTCGGATGGCTGGCGACGTCAGCCCTTGCGAACGGTACACGTTAACGCTCGCAGCCGCGGCTCGCTGCGGGCGTTCGAAATCAGGCTTGCCAGAGCGACGCTAGAACTCTTCAGGACACGGGTCGATGATGGCCCAAAGTTCAGGCCCGTTCTTCACTTTCTTCATGTCGGCGGTGAGGCCGCCATGGCGGCTGATCCAGTCCTTCACCGTGCCGGGATAGTACGACATCAGGTCGGCCGTGCCCGCGTAGCTCAGCACCTTCACGCCGAAGGTGGTGGACTTGTCGTAGTAGGCCATATGGAAGCCGAGACTCGCCCGCGGGGTCACGCAGATGCGGTTGAGCGGCACGATGCCCAGCACCAGCGTGCAGGCGGAATTGCAGATGCCGTCGATGATGACGCGCTCGCCGCGGTCGCGAATCAACGCGTACTTGGCTTTGTACTCATCGACCAGGCCGCCATGGTCGCGCGTAATCCGATAGTCCGCCCGTACCGAGGCGGTCCACAGCACGGCCGGAACCAACGATAGTAGCAACAGCGCGAGACGCCGCATTCCCCCCGAATCCCCGACAAATCACTCGCCCGGGCAGCTGAATCACACGAGCTTCCGGCAAAAAAATGTCCATGTTCCATTCGGATTTCGTTAAGGACGTACCGCCGCAGGCTTGACATCGCTTGGGGTGCCGGGCCCCAAGCTTTTGCCGTCACCTCAAAAAATCATTCTTCCTTATTGTAATCATAGAGAATTCTGCCGTAGGGCAGGGTGAGGTCGGCGAGGAAGTGGTGCGCTGCGACAATGCGCCGGACCGGAAGGTCCGCCACCGGCGCGTTGACGTGGGGGACGAGGTGCAGGCGGCCGGGACCGATCCAGGAGCCTTTGACCACGATGTCGGTGAGGTTGTAGGCGACCAGCTGGCAGACCTCGGGGCGCCCGTCGACGCCGGGAATGAGCTTGAGATTGACCTGCGTCTTGGTGAGCGTGGCGGTCGTGCGCTCGCCGTTTCCGGCCATGCTCTCGTGCTTGTAGCCCATCGTTCCGAGCGCCACGAGCTGACCGGCATAAGCGAGCGTGCCCGTGAGCGTATCCTTCACGATCTCGAGCTTGGGATGGGCGTACTTCTTCGGGAAGCCCCAGATCTCGCGGCCGGCAGCGATCGGCGGATCGTCGTCGAGATACATCTGCGCGACGAAGTTGACCTCCTCCCCGCGGAAACGCGCGGGAATGACCAGCCCCGATTCCGTGTAGCTGCCGAAGCCGGAGCTGTCGGGCATCTTGATCCACTCGTAGTGCACGAGCGGCTGCTCGACCGGCTCGAGTGGCTCGGGCAACTCGGCGCGGATGATGTCGGGATCGGTCTCGTAGCTGATGACCATGTATTCGCGGTCGATGAACCGATAGGGACCGGCGGGATAGCTCGGCCCCGCTAAGGGCATCGACGGCAGCTTGCGAACATCTCTCTTGTGCATGGGAACCGAGATAACCGGTCGCGTCTGACGGCCGTGTGAACGGCTTTCGACGGCCGCGTGACAGCGTGCGCGAGAGGGCCCGGCGTCATGACGGCGTCATGTCTGTCCGTCCATCCTTTCGCGCCTCATCGGGAGAGAGACCATGGACGCCAGAGTGGAGCCTGTTCGCCGTGCACAGACCCAGGGCATCGGCCGCCCGCCGGGATGCGACCGGATCGCTCTCATCCTGCAGGGCGGCGGCGCGCTCGGCGCTTATCAGGCCGGCGTCTACCAAGCTTTACATGAGGCAGGGCTCGAACCCGACTGGGTCACCGGGGTGTCGATCGGCGCCATCAATTCTGCGCTCATCGCCGGAAACCGACGGGACCGACGGCTGGAGCGGCTGCACAAATTCTGGGACCGCATCACCGAGCGCAAGATCTGGAGCTACACGCCCGATGGCGACGTCTTCCGCAAGGTACGCAATGCGACCAGCTCCTGGTTGACCATCATGCAGGGGCAGCCGGGCTTCTTCTCACCGCGGCAGCCAAGTCCCTGGCTCAGCCTGGCAGGCGCCCAGTCCGCCACCAGCTACTACGACAACACGCCGCTGCGCGAGACGCTCTACGAGCTCGTCGATTTTTCAATGATCAACGACAAGGCCATTCGCTTTGCGGTCGGCGCGGTGGACGTGCTGACCGGCAACTTCATCTATTTCGACAATGCCCACGAGGAGATCGGGCCCGAGCATGTGATGGCAAGCGGAGCGCTGCCTCCGGCGTTGCCGATGGTGAAGATCGGCACCGACCATTTCTGGGACGGCGGCATCGTCTCCAACACGCCGCTGCAGCACCTGCTGGACCAGGAGGACAACTTCAACTCGCTCGTGTTCCAGGTCGACCTGTTCAGCGCGCGTGGGGTCCTGCCGCGTGATATCCAGGACGTGATGGCCCGTCACAAGGACATCATGTATTCCTCGCGCACGCGCTACAACACCGACGTTTACCGCCGCATTCACGGCTGGAAGACCAAGCTCGCAAAGGCGCTTGGGAAGATACCGGAAGAGCTCCTGACCGACGACGAGCGGCGCCTGAAGTCCGAGCTCGCCGACCTGCCCGATATCACCATCCTGCAGATCATCTATCAGCAGAAGGCTTACGAGGGGCACGCCAAGGACTACGAATTCTCCGGCACCTCCATGCGCGAGCATTGGCAAAGCGGGTACGAGGACACCAAGCGCACGCTCAAGCGGCGGGATTGGATCTCGATGCCGCCCGACGGCCAAGGCATCCTGGTCCACGACGTGCATCGCGAGGGCGAGTCGCGGTAAAGGCCGACGCGCGAGGCCATGGGGCTTCTCGGGCCGCGGCTTCGCGATAAGATGGCGGGTGGGCAAATCGGAAAATGCAAGTCGGGGAGGAAGCCGGTGAGTACAAGTCGGGGGCAGGAATCGATCTGAGGCGATAGCAATGACCCCGGCTGCTTCCGGCGAAGCCCGCTCCCCGGCCATTCCCCAAGCGGGCCAGGCCGGGTTGGCGGTGATGTCGCTCGCCGCCCTGGGCATCGTGTTCGGGGATATCGGCACGAGCCCGCTCTATACGCTCAAGACCGTATTCGCCATGCTCGGCGGCGAGGCCACGCCGGCGCGCATTCTGGGCGTCCTGTCATTGGTCATCTGGACGTTGTTCCTGGTGACGACGATCAAATACGTGATCGTGGCGATGAGCATCGACAACGACGGCGAGGGTGGAATCCTGGCCTTGATGTCGCTGTTGGGGGTGAAGCAGTACAAGCGGCCGGCAATCGTCGCCGCTGGTCTCCTGGGCGCCGCGTTGATCTACGGCGACGGCGCGATCACACCGGCAATATCGGTGCTGTCGGCGCTCGAAGGTCTCGACATCGCGGCCCCGTCGCTGACGTCCTACGTTCTGCCCGCCGCCGTCGCCATCCTGATCCTGCTGTTTGCGGTCCAACCGCTCGGTACCTCCCGTATCGGCGCGGCGTTCGGACCGGTCATGGCGTGCTGGTTCGTGTGCGTCGGCCTGCTCGGGCTCTGGGGGATCACCCAGCATCCCGGCGTGCTTGTCGCGATCAATCCGCTCTACGGGCTCGACCTCTTGTTCTCCAACGGGCCTCAGGGCTTCTTCGTGCTTGGCGGCATCTTTCTCTGCGTGACCGGCGCGGAGGCGCTCTACGCCGATATGGGCCATTTCGGTCTGCGTCCGATCCGGGTGACCTGGAGCTGGATCGTATTCCCGAGCCTGGTCCTGAACTATGCCGGCCAATCCGCGATCGCGCTCGAAGGCGCCTCGACGGCGGACAACATCTTCTATCGGCTGTGTCCCGCGCCGTTGCTGATCCCCTTGGTCGTGTTGGCGACGGTCGCGACCATCATCGCAAGCCAGTCCATCATCACCGGCGCCTTCTCGATGACCCGGCAAGCGATCCAGCTCGGATGGCTTCCGCGCGTGTGGATTACCCAGACATCCGACAAGGGCTACGGCCAGATCTATGTCGGATCGGTCAACTGGCTGCTGATGATCGTGACCATCGGCCTGACGTTGTTCTTCCGCAAATCGGACAATCTCGCTGCTGCCTACGGCATCGCCGTATCGCTCACCATGCTGATGACGTCGGTCCTGCTGTTCATCGCCATGCGCGAGGTCCTGCATTGGAACGTGGTGGTCGCAGGCTTCGTCGCCGGCCTCTTCCTGGTCGTCGATATCGCATTCGTCACGGCCAACTCGTTGAAGATTGCGGAAGGCGGCTATGTGCCGCTGCTGCTCGCCGCCATCGTCTATAGCATCATCCAGATCTGGCACCGTGGATCGGTGGCGGTCGCGCATGCCCTGAGCCAGAGGCCGGTCGAAGTCGGCGATTTCCTCGCCGACTTGCAGGCGCGTCACGTGCCGCGCGTTCCTGGTACGGCGGTCTTCCTTACCCGCACCACCAGCGGCGTGCCGCCGGTCATGGTCTGGCATCTGAGGCATAACCGGGCGCTGCACGAGCGCGTGTTGGTGCTGTCGGTGCGCACGGAGTCGCGGCCGCGCGTCGCCGCGGCGGAGCGCCTGTCGGTGACCAAGGAAGGCGACAATTTCTGGCGTGCGGCTGCCCAGTACGGTTGCATGGAACGACCGAACATTCCGCAGCTGCTCGAGGAGGCGCAGCAAAAGGGCTGCTCGCTCCTGCTCGACGACGTGACCTACTATGTCGGGCACGAGAGTGTCGTGCACCGCGAGGATGGCTCGCCATTGTTGCCACGGTGGCAAGAGGCCTTGTTCGCCGCGATGGCAAGGAACGCCTCGCACGTCACCGATTATTTCAGACTGCCCGGTAACCGCGTGGTCGAAATCGGTCGCCAGGTTGCGATCTGAGCCCGCAATCTGAGCCGGGTACGGCCAACGCAATGTTGCGGTGCGGCGGTAGTCCGGCTTTCGACAGATCACCTATGCCGTTGCGAACGGCGATCGGAGCATTCGGTCACAGTCACGACATCCTGTCGTGTGTTATACTACGCGCCATCGGCTGGGAGAGAGAGGAGGGGTGTCATGGCCATGATCATGATCTGTTGCCCCACGACCGGCCGCGATGTCTCCACCGGCATCGAGACGCCGGATGGCGAGCAGCTTCCGCTTGTGAAGGCAAATATGGTTTGCCCGGCCTGCGGCCGTCTGCATAGCTGGACCAAGAACGAGGCGTGGTTGGCCAACAGCGGCGACCAGTACCGGGCCGCAACGGTGCACTGACGGTCAGCTCATCCGGGCCGCGGACCCAAAGGCTGCTCGGACCAGGCAAAGAGGGCGCGGCCGGCGCCGCGCCCCCAGAGCATTTGATCGAAAGCTTCAACCCTTCGGCTGCGGCACGATCCGGATATAGGGCCGCGGCGCCTTCCAGCCTTGCGGATACTGCTTCTTGGCTTCCTCGTCGGTGACCGAGCCGGAGATGATGACGTCCTCGCCCTGTTGCCAGTTCACCGGCGTCGCCACCTTGTGCTTGGCGGTCAGCTGCAGGGAATCGATGACCCGCAGCACCTCGTCGAAATTGCGGCCGGTGGTCATCGGATAGACCAGGATGAGCTTGACCTTCTTGTCCGGCCCGATGACGAAGACGTTGCGCACGGTCTGATTGTCCGCCGGCGTACGCTTCAAGGGATCGCCGGAGACGGCCGCGGGAAGCATGCCGTAAAGCTTGGAGACGTTGAAGTCGGTATCGCCGATCATCGGGTAGTTCGGCGCGAAGCCCTGCGTCTCCTTGATGTCCTCGGCCCAGCCGACGTGGCGGTCGACCGGATCGACCGACAGCCCGATAATCTTCACGCCGCGCTTGTCGAATTCCGGCTTGATCTTGGCCATATAGCCCAGCTCGGTGGTGCAAATCGGCGTGAAATCCTTGGGGTGCGAGAACAGCACGGCCCAGTTGTCGCCGATCCAATCGTGGAAGCGAATTTTTCCTTCGGTCGTCTCCGCCTCGAAATCCGGGGCAGTGTCATTGATGGCTAGCGTCATAACTCGTCTCCATGGCCCAAGCGCCCCCAATGAGCATTCCCGAGGTGCACTCCAGTTCCTCGGATGAAATCCCAATTCTTAAGATCGGTCCCGGGCCGCTGTTGAAGCCACTCGCCCATGCCTTGCTGGCGGCGTCTTTATCTGGCGGCGTCTTTATATAGGGGCAAACGGCATTGCCGACCAGCTTGAACGCGCGGCGCTTAACGCTTGGCGCTTATGGAGAACCACTCGTCCGCCAGCGCGTGTGTTGGCAGAAGTTTTGAACAGATACTGGAGCGCGCGAAGAACATTTTTCGGTCGGTGCATTCGCCCGCGACCACGTGACGGTTTGCCGCGCCCGCCGGTCGTGTCGGCGCCGGCGCAATTTGCTTCAACATGAATTCTCGCGATGCACCGCATTTTCATGCGGGCTGACGCAACTTCGCCATATGCTTGCCCGGATGGCGGCAAGGACCGCCCTCGGCATTAAGTCGAAGGCGGGAGGTCGAACCGAAACGCTCGGTTCTGCGACTAACAATCGGTGACGGGAACCAGCCAGTCGCATGGACGTTGTCTGGGCAATTCCCCACCACGTGGTCCGACAAGGTCCCCGACAGGGGACGGGAGGGCGTCGATGACGTTGCCTGGCGCGCAATTGACCGATCTGCAAGCGCTGCTTGCGGCGATCAAGCGCTCGCCGATCGTCGCGCGGCTGAGCGCACATTTCCAGCCGGTGCGGGATTGGGCCACCATCCGCAAGTCGCCTGAGGTCGATGCCTACGTGCTGGCCTGGATTGCCGGCCACGGCCGCAGGGCGCGCGATCCCCGTACCTTCATGTAGGTCACGCCGTCGGGGCGCGCTGGCTGCGCGGCCAGGGTCGCGTCGCTCACTCTAGCGTTGCGCGGAGGTATTTTCGCGCAGACCAACGGTGCGTCCGGGGAAGCCGGCAACGTCGAAATATCGTGTCGATTCAACCCGCTGGTAGTTCAGCACGGTGCGCAACCCGCCCGGGCCGGGCTCCGATCGTTCAACATGGCTGCTGACCTGCACCATCGGACGGTTCGGCATCGCCTCGGTGATCACCCGCCCCACCAGTTGCCCGTTGTCCTTGGGATTGAGGCCAAGGAGACCGGCCAGGGTCTTGCCGATGTCGGCATTGCTGACCGGCGCCTCGTCCACGAACTGAGCGCGGAAGTAGGGTCCCTTGGCGGCCATGAAGTTCATGGTGTCGGCGCGGCTGAAGCTCCCGTGCATGCCTTGGCCCTGCTGCAGGACGGTATCGGCGACCTCGACCGTGCACAATAGCGGCTCATCACAGCCGGTCGAGAACGAGCGGAAGCTGACCACGATCGCGGGGTGCGGCGTGCGCGCCTGGCCTCGGAAGGCGATGCTGCTCATGGGCAGCGTGCCGGGAAAGCGGCCGAGGTCGTCGTCGACGAAGATACCGCTGATGTAATCCTGCCCGAGCAGGGCTTCGATCACCCGTCCGGCGAGCTTGTTGTCGCCGTTGGGCAAATAGATCAGATCCGAGCCGCCGTTGGCGGCCACCACAACCTCGGGCTTTTCGGGGTTTTCCCCGATCAGCCCGCTGCTCGTGAGCACGCTGCCGTCGAAGCGCAGGTTCTTGCCGTCGCTGCCGCGGCGGTCCGGGTCATAGAGCGGAAGCGAGAGCGCCTCGGCCAGGTCGATCGCCAGGAAGCCGGGCGGCAGCAGGCCGGGGACGACCTTGGCGTAAGACTGGCGCGCCGCGAAGCTGGTCGCGCTCTGCTTCGAGATGGTCGAGAAGCCGTGATCCGCCGCGATGACGATGTTGGTCGTGTCAGCGAGCCCAAGCTCGGTCAGCGCCTGCTGCAGCTGTGCGAGGTTGTTGTCGGCGTTGCGGATCGCCGCCAGCGAGGTGGGTCCGTTGATGCCGGGCGTCAGCGACTGCGGGTTGTCGCCGTGATTGTGCTGCGTCCCGTCGGGATCGCGGGACCAGAACACCATCACGAACGGCTGGTTGCGGGCCTTGAACAGCGGCAACACCACCTTGCTCGCGACATCGGCGAAGTATTTCTGCTGCTCCACGTTGGCCACGAGGGTGCCCGGCGTCTTGAAATCGCCGGCGCTTGCGTTCGCGCCCCGGCTGGGTGCGATCGGGCTGATCGCGTCGATCGCCGCCTTGACCTCCGGCGGCAGCGCCACACCGAGGTCGGCGCCGGCGCGGTCCTTGGCGTTGGTGTGGTCGTCGACGATGATGGTCTGTTCGGCGGCGCCTTTGACGTGATCGAAAATGCGGATCGGGCCGAGCTTGCCGATCGCGGCGGTGCTGTAACCCTTCGCCCTTGCCGCGGCGAGGAGGGTCTCCTCATCCAAGTAGTCGCCCGCGAACAGCTCGTCGACCGAGGCCAGCACCCGGTCGCTTTCGAGGAATGGCGTCACGGTGGGGGAGCGGTCGGGCACCGGAACCGCGTGCCCCGTATAGATCGTGTTGCTGAAGTCCCCGGTGTCGCCCACGTAATGGCCGGTGGCCATGCCAGCGGCGTTGGCGGTGGTGAACGTCGGGAACAATGAATGCGGATTCTTGAAATTGACTCCCTGATCGCGGATGGCGGCCATCGCGGGCGTGAGCTCCGGCGTCACGCGCAGCGCCCGCAAGCCGTCCGGCACGAACAGAATCACGTTGTTCGGGCGCGAATTCGCCTGGCCGAAGGCGGTATCGGCGGCGAGCAACATGCATGCGGATGCGAGCAGGGCCGTGAAGCGGGCGGACAAGACAAGCTCTCCTCGAATGGTTAATAACGGAAAGTCATAGTCGCTCGCTACGACCAATTTGTTACATCGTTCCGGAGGGCTGATTGACTTTTCGCCGCAGCCGCCGCAACCCTTATGCGCGCCGGTTCGGGGGGCCAAATCGCGGCATGTTCAAGCGAATTCTGATCGCCAATCGCGGCGAGATTGCCTGCCGGGTCATCAAGACCGCGCGCCGCCTGGGAATAAAGACGGTGGCCGTGTACTCCGAGGCCGACCGTGACGCGCTCCACGTCGAGATGGCGGACGAGGCGGTGCTGATCGGGCCGCCGCCGGCGGCCGAAAGCTACCTCGTGATCGAGAAGATCGTCGACGCTGCCAGGCGCACGGGCGCCGAGGCGGTGCATCCCGGCTATGGATTCCTGTCCGAGCGCGAGGCCTTTCCGAAGGCGCTCGCGGCATCCGGTATCGTCTTCATCGGTCCCAACTCCGACGCCATCGCCGCCATGGGCGACAAGATCGAGAGCAAGAAGGCGGCGGCCAAGGCCAAGGTCTCCACCGTGCCGGGTCATCTCGGGGTGATCGCCGACGAGCAACAGGCTATCGAGATCGCCGATCAGATCGGCTACCCGGTCATGATCAAGGCCTCGGCGGGCGGCGGTGGCAAGGGCATGCGCATCGCCCACTCGCAATCCGAGGTGGCCGAAGGCTTCACGCGCGCGCGTTCGGAGGCGAAATCGTCCTTCGGCGACGACCGCGTGTTCATCGAGAAATTCATCGTCGACCCGCGCCACATCGAGATCCAGGTGCTGGGCGACAAGCACGGCAACGTCATCTATCTCGGCGAGCGCGAATGCTCGATCCAGCGCCGCAACCAGAAAGTGATCGAGGAGGCGCCGTCGCCGCTGCTCGACGCCGCCACCCGACGGAAGATGGGTGAGCAGGCGGTCGCGCTGGCCAAGGCCGTCGGCTACGATTCCGCGGGCACCGTGGAGTTCGTCGCCGGGCAGGACAAGAGCTTCTACTTCCTGGAGATGAACACGCGGCTGCAGGTCGAGCATCCCGTGACCGAGCTCGTCACCGGAATCGATCTGGTGGAGCAGATGATCCGCGTCGCCGACGGCGAGGTGCTGGGCATCAAGCAGGCGGATGTGACGCTGTCCGGCTGGGCGGTGGAGAGCCGCGTCTATGCCGAGGACCCCGTGCGCAATTTCATGCCCTCGGTCGGACGGCTGGTGCGCTACCGGCCGCCGGCGGAGACGCGCGCGCATGGCGTGACCGTGCGCAACGATACCGGCGTCTACGAGGGCGGGGAGATCTCGATCTACTACGACCCGATGATCGCCAAGCTCATCACCCACGCGCCCACCCGCGCCGAGGCGATCGCGGCGCAAGCGGACGCCCTCGACGCCTTCACCATCGAGGGCTTCCGCCACAATATCCCGTTCCTGTCGGCGTTGATGCAGCATCCGCGGTGGCAGGCGGGCAGGCTCTCCACCGCGTTCCTGGCGGAGGAATTTCCCAACGGCTTTCATCCGCGGCCGCCCCAGGGTGAGACCGCGCGCGTCCTGGCCGCGGTGGCGGCGGCCATGGATCTCGTGCTCGGCGAGCGCAAGCGCCGCATCTCCGGCCAGGCCGCCGGCCGCGCAGTGACGCGCGAACACCTGCGCGCCGTGCGGCTGGGCGAGGCTGAGATCGCGCTCGACATCAAGCGCGAGAGCAGTGGCATCACCGTTCGCTTCGTCGACGACGCCGGCCAGACGGCCCAGATCCTGGCCTCCGACTGGAAGCCGGGCGATCCGGTCTGGTCCGGGACGATCGACGGCCGGCCGGCCTGGGTGCAGGTGCGGCCGGTGCTCAACGGCTTCGATCTCACCCATCGCGGGGTCGAGACGCGCGCTTATGTCTATACCGAGCGCGAGGCGGCGGCGGCG
>Ga0153954_1000967_pt1 | contig 17959 bp, 11 predicted proteins | sample TSFL038MetaG_FD_102277 | JGI IMG/M metagenome (GOLD analysis project Ga0153954, IMG submission 102277) | Attine ant fungus gardens microbial communities from Florida, USA - TSFL038 MetaG | ecosystem: Host-associated > Fungi > Mycelium > Unclassified | place: USA: Florida, Wekiwa Springs State... | reverse complement strand
GCGGGGTTGGATCGGGTGAAGGTGACCCAGAGGAAGTTGCGCGGCGACCGCGCGGTGAACTCACTGTCGTCGACGATGACGATCAAGGGGAAGTCACGCAGGGAGTCTCCAGAGCCAAATGCCTGACAGACTCGCGCGACGTCCTTGGAGTCCTCGACATATCGAGGCCCCTGCACCGCCAGGATCCCCGGGAGTACCACGCGGGGTGCCGTGAGTCCTTCCGGCAAGCGAAGGTCGGACGGGACCTCGGTGCCCAGGTGCCGGCGCACCGGACCAGCGGCGGCGATCACGACTTTAGACCCTGCGTTGAATCCGTGCCCCGAGTAGTCCAGGGTGTCGATGGTCGTACGCGTCTGGAAGTGAAGATCGTTGGACCAATCAACCCTCTCGAGTACGTGACGCAAAAATCCGGGGATGTCGTGGATGTCCAGCGAAGGATCATCCTCGCCCGCCACGATCAGCAGGTACTTGGCCAGAGACATCTGCCCCTGGCCGAGGATGGCGTTGGCGCTGGTGAGGATCTCTTGTGGTCTGCGCACGTCGGCATAGGGAACGTACCGCTCACTGGCGATGGCGAGCAACAGGGGATGGACCCCGGCGGCATCGACGGCGTGAACGGCGTGGACCCCGGGCAAGACCGTCGGGATCAGCGGGCCCGTCAGTTCATGAATCAACTGGCCGAAGGAGGTGTCTTCCTGGGGCGGCCGGCCAACCGACGTGAAGGGCCAGATCGCCCCTTCTCGATGATAGACATGTTTCACGTGAAGCATTGGGAAATCGTGCGTGAGACTGTAATAACCGAGGTGGTCCCCGAAGGGTCCCTCAGGCTTTCGCGCGTGAGGATCGATCGTGCCGACGATCGCGAAGTCGGCCTCGGCTGGGATCGGCAGGCCGCCGTCCGGAGCCACCATCCGGATCCGACGCCCTCCCAGGGCTCCCGCGAAGCCGAGTTCAGGCAGCCCTTCCGGTAACGGCATCACCGCGGCAATGGTCAACGCGGGGGGACCGCCGACGAAGACGTTGACCCGCAGGGGTTCGCCGCGACGGATGGCCGCAGCGTGATGAACGCCGATCCCGCGGTGGATCTGGTAGTGAAGGCCGATTTCTCGGTTCGGCTCGTACCGGTTGCCCGAGAGCTGGACGCGGTACATCCCCAGGTTCGAGCGACCGAGACCCGGTCGGTCGGGATCCTCGGAATAGACCTGGGGTAACGTGATGAATGCTCCTCCGTCGTCGGGCCAGGACTTGAGTTGGGGGAGCCGGTCGATCTGCGTGGTGTGGTCAAGGATCGGTCCTGATGCCACACGCTTCGGCAAGAGGTGGAGCGCCGACCAAGGGACACCCCGATAGCGCCAGGGACGCTTCAGCAACTCCGGTGGGCGAACCTTCAGCTCGACGAGCCTGCGAACCGAGTCGAGGGTATCACGGAAGAGGAAGCGGGTCCGTTCCATCGTGCCGAAGAGGTTGCCCACCATCGGGAACGCCGTCCCTTTGACGCGGCGGAAGAGTAAGGCGGGGCCCCCTGCTTCGAAGACGCGCCGTTGAATCGCGGCGGCTTCAAGGTGCGGATCGATCTCTTGTTCGATCGTGATCAGCTTCCCGTTGGCGCGCAGGTCGTTGACACACTCGGCCAGCGTTCGATAGCCCATGGTCGGAGTCGCGGTCCCTGGAGTTCGTTTGGTCCCGATGCCAGGCGAGTTCTCGAGTCGCCCGCCTAACAGCGTAGGATGTCGCAACCGGCTCGACTAGTCGAGGTAGATTGGACCCTCTGGTCCGACATGCGTGGACAACTCGCCCCCTAGTGCGTATACAATCGTTACTCGGAATCAATATCGACGAAGTCGGCCAGCGGAAAAGGGAAGCGTCCCGGAATCGGATCGGGATCTCTCCCTCTGATTTCGCGATCTTCCGAGCCGACCTCAGAGTCGAGTGACGTTGGGTGAAGGGATCGAGTATGCCCCCGGAGACGGTGTCCCCCGATCGCGCAGAAGAACGACAACTCGTCGACAAATCGTCGACACGCGTCCGATCGATGTTCGCGGCGATCGCGGGTAAGTACGACTTTCTCAACCATCTCCTGAGTTTGAACATCGACCGCGCCTGGCGCCGCTATACGACCAGGATGGTTCCGCCCGAGCCAGGGGTGCCGATCCTGGACTGCTGCACGGGGACCGCGGATCTGGCCCTGGCCTATGACCGTGCCGGTCGAGGCCGGAGCCCCATCGTCGGTTCGGACTTTTGCCACGAGATGCTCGAGATCGGCACTCAGAAGGTTCGCAAGGCAGGAGCGACCGAGCGGATCGCTCTGATCGAAGGAGACACGCAACGTCTCCCCTTGCCGACCGACACGTTCGGTGTGGTGACCGTTGCGTTCGGGCTTCGCAACGTCAGTAACACCACGCGCGGGATCGATGAGATGGTGCGGGTGGCTCGGCCTGGCGGGAAGGTCGCTATCCTCGAGTTCTCCAAACCCAGGGGACTTGTGCTGGGCCGGCTCTACCTCGCATTCTTCCGCCACATCCTCCCCAAGGTCGGCCAGACTATCGCTCCCAATCAATACGAGGCCTACGGCTACTTGCCGGCAAGCGTCCTTCAATTTCCAGACGGCCAGGCGATGCTCGATCTGCTCGCGAGCCGAGGATTGACGGAGCTCAAGCAGTACCCACTGACCTTCGGCATCGCGACACTCTACGTGGGGATCAAGCCCGGGCGCGGGACTGCGGGATGAGTTCTTCTTCCCCTGATGACCTCGTCCTGGCAATGACCGGGGCGAGCGGGGCTGCCATCGCAGTGAGATTGCTTCAGGTTCTCACGCGCGTCGGCCGGACCGTGCACCTCACGATCAGCCGCAGCGGTACGCAAGTCCTCCGCGAAGAGTTGGGTATCGACGTGGATCTCGAGCATTTCGACCCGACCGTTTTCGGCCAGGTTGATCCCGCTCGTGTCGTCTACCACCATCACAACGATTTCCGCGCGGGGATCGCGAGCGGCTCGTTTCGAACCGCGGGGATGATCGTGAGTCCCTGCAGCATGAGCACGTTGGCGTCGATCGCCGGGGGCATCGCGACGAACCTGATTATCCGAGCGGCCGACGTGCATCTCAAGGAGCGTCGCAAGCTCATCCTTGTTCCCCGTGAAACACCGCTCAACGTGATTCACCTCGAGAACATGTTGGCCGTGAGCCGCGCGGGGGCGGTCGTCTTGCCGGCGATGCCGGGGTGGTACCACCACCCTAAAACACTTGACGACCTGATCGACTTTATCGTGGGGCGGATCTGCGACCAGCTTGGCATCGACAACGCACTGATCCAGCGCTGGGGTGATCCCCCCCTGGATAGTCCCAAAGTGGAAGGAGTTCTTTGATTCTATGGCCGCAGCTCCTTCGCCCAAGATCGTGTTGCTCACGGGTGCTTCCGCAGGCATCGGAGCCGCGGTGGCGCGCGTGCTTGCTCGTCGGGGCTTCGACCTGGCTCTCACGGCGAGGCGTGCCGAGCGCCTGTCGGCCCTGGCTGATGAGCTGCGTGCGAACGGTGCCGTGGGTCCGGCGCGAGAGCGTAACATCCTCGTGCTTCCCGCAAACCTCGACGATCCGAGTACGCCCGAGAAACTCGTGGCCGACACGGTCGCCCATTTCGGCAGGATTGACGTCCTGATCAACAACGCCGGTTTCGGACTCCCCGCGCTCTTCGCGGAATCCGATCCGTTCGAGATCCGACGTCAGCTCGAGGTGAACTTCGTCGCTCCGCTCATGCTCGCGCGCTATGCCTTTCCCTACCTGCTCGAACGCCGGGGGACGATCATCAACATCGGCTCGTCGATCACGAGCGTGCCGAACTCGGCGTTGGGGGCTTACGGGGCGACCAAGGCCGGGCTCGCCTACTGGAACGACGCCCTGCGTCGCGAGGTTTCCCACCGAGGAGTCAAGGTCTGCCTCGTGGAGCCCGGTCCCGTCAAAACCGAGTTTTTTAGCGCCTTGGAACGGCTTGCTCCTCCCGGCCATGACTACAATCCGATGTTGGATGCCCCTGCCCCTTGGATGTCGGCGCGCGTGGACGAAGTCGCGCGTCGGATCGTGCGCCTGATCGACAAGCCGAAGCGCCGGCTTTCCGTCCTCCGTCGCGTCGTCTGGCCGTTCCGCCTGGTTGGTGGTCTGTTCCAGGTCTGCCCTCCCCTGGGAGACCTGGCACTTTCTACGATGGCGGAGCATTTCGATCGCAAGGGGGATCTTTCGCGCGTGTCTCGGAGCCCTGGTGATGCTCGGCCGACTCAGTGATTTGCTCGGGATGATCAAGTTCAGCCACACGCTCTTCGCGCTTCCCTTTGCGCTACTCGGAGCGGCCCTGGCCTCGCATCGCCCCGATGGTTGGCACGGCCGACCTCAGGACTGGATCGCGATCTTGCTCTGCATGGCGACCGCACGTTCTGCCGCGATGGCCTTCAACCGCTGGGCTGACCGCGCCATCGACGCGAAGAATCCGAGGACCGCTTCCAGGCATCTTCCCAGCGGAAAGCTTTCCGTGCTTTCCGTGGTCGTGTTCACCCTGGTGACATCACTCGGCTTCCTCGCCTCCACCTTGCTGTTCCTGCCCAATCGCTGGCCCCTGATCCTGGCGATCCCGGTCCTGCTCTGGCTCCTGGGCTATTCGTATGCGAAACGCTTCACCAGCCTCGCTCACTTCTGGCTGGGCGTGGCGCTGATGCTGGCGCCGATCGCTGCCTGGATTGCGCTTCGGGGCAATCTCCAGTGGGCTCCGGTTCTCCTGGGACTGGCCGTGCTGTTTTGGGTCGCGGGCTTCGACATCATTTACGCATGCCAGGACGCCGACTTCGACCGCCAATCCGGCCTCCACAGCATCCCCGCGCGGTTGGGAGTTCGCGGCGCCCTGCGCCTGGCCGCGGCGTGTCACGCGGTGATGGTCCTGGCGCTCGTGGCCTTGGGCCTGGTCTATCCCTTGGGATCGCTTTACTTCACGGGCGTCGGGATCGTGTTCCTACTCCTCGTCTATGAACATGCGATCGTTCGCCCCGATGATCTCAGCCGGGTCAACGTGGCCTTCTTTCAGATCAACATCGCGATCAGCATGGGACTCCTGGCCGTCGGGGTCGCCGACCTCTTGATTCGTTGAGTTCGCGTGAGCGGGGCTTGGTCTGCCGGGGCTACCCTTCACAATGCCCTCGGCAGACCAAGAACGGCTCTACGAAGGTCGGTCGATTTTCGCATGACAGACACGGACCACCGAGAGCGTTATCCGCACCGGTGGTCCGCGATCCATGCGTGGGGGGTTCCCACGCTCGTGAGTTGACCAGTCATCGCGAACCGCCGGGTCGCGTTTGATACATCTTGAGATAGCGTTCGTAGTCCGCGTCGCGGGGGCGCTCGCCTTCGGGGCCGAACGGATACGAGGGCATGCCCCGCCAGGGGAGCGGCTCGATCGAATCGCTGGTGGCCGTGAAGGGATCGGCGTCCTTGCAATAGCCGTAAGATCGCAGCACGTAACTGCGCGTCCAGCCCTGGGGAAGCTCGGGCAGGTGCTTGGCATCGAACTCGAGGCGCATCTCATCCCCGGGACCGACGATGCAGAACTGATCGTCGTCGACCTTGATCAGGCTGGCGACGTCTCCGTAACGTGTCAGTTTCCCGGACATCCTCGCCAGGGGCGCGGGGTCGACATGGTCGTAGTCGTACAGCAGCGGCAGATGGCCGTCGGGGGACGCCTCGCGTGTGTATCCGCGATCGCCGAGGACGGCTTGCGTCGGAAGCAACGGCGAAACACGGATCGGCAGATCGCGTTCGCGCAAGGCCATGAAGGCCTGATCCCAATAGCATTCCATGTTCGTGTGAATCCGAAGCACGCACCTGGGACCGGAAAGCTTGCCGGTGAGGTCGAGCGTGGTCATCCTGGGAAGCCCCGCGGGATAGCCTGCGTGGGGTTCGATGACTTCCCAGGAACCGTCGTCGCGTCGGCGTTCGATCGAGGGAGGGGTGAGCACGACGCCGGCGGTCGCCGCCGCGTAGTTGGTCTGCGAGTAGGGGTACTCCACCCAGCCCGCCAGGCAGAGGACGAGAGGGTCGCTCGGACCGAAGCGGCTGAGCCGGTCGCCGAAGTCGAGGATGATCCCGTGATCCTCGGCGTAGCCAATCCAGCCGTTCCTGCGCCGGAAGGTATCGACGGTGCGACGGTCCCAGGCTCGCAAGCGCTCGGTCATGTCACGACCTTCGAGGTCCGTCGCCTTCTGAGGTTCGATCGACTGACGCCAGGCGATGATCTCGCCGGTCGGGCGCGGGCCCTCGGGGGCGAACCGCTCGTCGGGAGTCGCTGAGACTCCCGGAGGGCGATCCACGACATCGAGCACCAGCTTATCCAGATACGCCACTTCGTCCATCGGTTCCGTGATGGAGAGCCGGTAGCTCCCCTGCTCTGCCCGAAGCTGGTCGGGAGCAATGGCGACCGACTCGTCCCTATCAGGTTGGCCGTAGACTCCCGGAGCCACGAGGTAACCGAGCCCACCCCCGCCCAGGAAGTCGCCGAGGCAGACGAAGCGCTCACCGTTCCACGTGAAAAGTACCGGGCAACTCCCGGTCTTGCGGTTGTGCTCGGCAAGAGGAAGCCGCTTATCGCCGACGACGTTCAGCTCGCACTGCATCGTGCCGTCCGGCCAGAGCAGCCTCAGGAGCGCTGCTTCCTGAACCTTGCCCAACCCGAGCACCACCGGCCCAACCGATTGCGCCAAACCGGCCTGGACCGTCGTGTGGTCGAACGGGACATGGAGCCCCTGTCCTTCCAACGAAAGGCGGGTCCCGATCCCTTGCGGGTTCGATCGCATGTGGTCGGGATACGTCTTCCACCGGCCCGAGATGTCGAGTGCGATCCAGTGGTTGCCGTTGCCCAGGTTGCGCGACAGTTGAGGCGTCTCACCATCCTTGATCAGAACGAGGTCCGGGAGCGGATCTCCGACGAGATCCGCCAGAATGAAACCCGAAAGCGAGGATTGAGCACCCGGATCCGGGCCCAACGCCAAGGGAGAGGCGGTGAGGCGTTTGCCGTCGTTGCGAGCCCAGGTGGGAGCGACGATCTCCTTGGTCTGGGCGATTCCCACCAGATCGGCCCGAGTGTCGAGATCGAGATCGATCGCGACGGCGCTCGACCAGCCGCTCGCATCCGTCGGCCAGGGCTCCCCTTGGACGATCTTCTTCTCGTCGCTCCGCTGCGAGGTGTTCCGCCAGAGGGTAACGCGTCCCCGCGACGAAGTAGCCGCGAGGTCAGGTCGACCGTCCTTGTCGAGATCGGTCACGAGCACCCCGCAGACCGGAGTTTGGGGCTCGAGTCCCTTCAGGGGCCGTGCGTGGAAACGCCCCAAACGGTCATTGAGGACGACCTGGGGAGGTACGCCATCGGCCGTAAGCACAAGGTCGATGTCACGGTCTTCGTCGACATCAAGAGCGGCGACAGCCGTGTGCGGGGCCGTTCCTCCCTGTAGCTCTTCTGCTGCCGGCCACGGTGTGAACGCGATCGAGAGTCCTTGAGTCGCCTTCAAATCCTCGGTGGCAACAGCCAAGGGCGCCCAGTTGTCTTGAGGACGATCCGCGATCGGGGCCGGCTTGCCATCGTTGCGATACGCGAAATTGGCCATCCCCGTCGGAGGCGAATCGCCGAATGCCTTCTCGGCGTCTTCCGTCTTCGCGTAGTTGACGACGTAGAGGTCGAGGTCGCCATCCTGGTCGAGGTCGAGCCAGCGTGCCGTCAGGCTCAGCGCGGAGGCTTCAAGACCGGCGGCCTTGGTCACGTCTTCGAGCGCCTTGCCGGAATTGCGCAAGAGCCGATTGCGGCCGATGCCGGTTAAGAACAGGTCGACACGACGATCGGCGTCGAAGTCGCCAGCGGCAACGCCGAGGCTGGCCTGATCCTCAGGCAGTCCAAAGGCCAGCGAGGCATCCTCGAATTTTCCCTCCCCCTTGTTGAGCAGCAGGGCGTCGCGGACTCCCTTGGGACCGAACACTGCGGCGGCGAGGAAAAGATCGAACTTACCGTCGCCGTCGGCGTCCAGGCTCGCAACCGCGGCTCCGAAACGTGCCCGCGCGCGGCCAAGCACGGCCGAGGGTCCCTGGAAGTCCTCGCCGCGAACCCAGCGATGTCCCGAAGGAAGAGTGACTTCGATGGCCTTCGGCACCTCGAATCGAGGCGGCTGCGCAGGCTCGCTCGGTGCGTTGGCAACCGGCAAGGGATTGATGATCCTGGCATACTTCCCCATCTCGCCGTAGAACGTCTCCGCGGTTTCTCCCGCGCCGGCGGCGTTGTTCTTGGGATTGAGGGTCTGCCAGAGTTTGAGCAGCTCCTGCTGCTTCTTACGGTCGCCGGACCAGACATAGGCAAACTGGAGCTTATACAGGGCACTCACGAGGTACGGGTTTCGCTCGATCGCCTTCGAGTAGAGCTCGATGAGTTGTTTGGCCTGCTTCGGTCCGGCGGGGCGATCGGGGTTATCAGGGTCGGTCAGTGTGCTGCCAACCTTGTACCAGGAGTGGGCATCGCTCGGGTCGTGATCAGCGACGAAGACGAAGTCCTCATGTGCTTTGGCGATCCGGCCGAGGTACTCGAGAATGATCCCCCGGCAATAATGCGCGTACAGGTCGTTCGGCTCACGAACGAGAACCGCGTCGAGGAGGTCGAGCGCCTCCTCGAAGTTGGTTCGCCCCGGCTTCTCCGGAGCACCGCCCCGAGGTCCTCCCCCCTGCTTCGAAGCCTCATCCTGGCTCCCAGTCTGATTCAACAGCGCGATCGCCAGATTGATCGAGCCGGGAATCCATCCGGGCGCCCGCTGGTGAACGTCGCGAAAGGCCGCCGCAGCCTGGTCGTATTCGTAACGCTCCATGTGCCCGAGCCCTTTGAGGTGGGCGCTCAGGACCGCGCTCATCTCGCTCGCGGGGATCTCGTTGCGGAGCGGCTCCGGACGCGTCTTGGTTTCCGCCGCGCTCGGAGGCGGCGGCGGTGCCGGGGCCGGTGCCGGTGCCGGGGCCTCTTCACGATGGCAGGCTATGGTCGTGATCGCCAGGAGCAGCGCGATCGACGTACCGACGCGGATGCGAATCCGCATGATGAATCTCCCAGGATGAAAGCGGTCAGCGAGAGTGCAGGAAGATGCGAATGACCCAAAGCCAGGAATCCCGCGAACGATGGATCTGAGTCCAACATAACGGAACCCGACAAATCAAGATCCAGACGTCCGGCTTCAATGCCGAGGGGCTGGCGATTCAGGTTGCACGCGATGAAGGGTTCGCTGCGCGGTAGACCGAGGTACGAAGATGGTTCAGCATCTGATGACCCGAGCGTCGTTCGCGCTCGGCGCGCAGAGCTCCGAGATCGATGGGGGCGACAACAATCTTCTCACCCGGTCCCGGGTCGGCCTGAGCCAGAATTCGGCCGTCGAAGTCGACCACCATGCTTCCCCCCGGCCAGGAGAAGGGAGGGTAATTGTGGGCGCTCGCGCCTTGATTGGCAGCGACTACGAAGGCCAGGTTCTCGATCGCGCGGACCCGGTTGAAGAGCGTCCACCAATCCATCGGAGGAGTCGCTCCCCACGGATCCATGTAGGCGGAGACACGGATCAAGACCTCGGCCCCTCCGAGCCCGAGGGCGCGAATCGCCTCGGGGAACAGCCAGTCATAGCAGATCGCCACGCCCAGATGTCCGATCTCGGTCTCGACCACGGGAAACATGGGCTCGTCGTAGCCGGGTAGGTCGTCGGGGCTTGCGTGCACTTCCCAGGGGAGCCAGGGGTAGACCTTGCGGTATCGGCTCAAGAGCCCGTCGGGACCGATCAGGCAGGTGGTGTTGAAGACGGCTCCCGGCCAGCGGCGATCGACTTCGAGGAAGGTCCCCGTCTGGATCCAGATGCCGTGCTCGCGTGCCTTCGTGACGTAACGATCGGTGTGTTCGTTGGGGATCTCGACGGCCAATCGGTCGCGGAGCTCTTCCACAGTCGCATACACGGGGACCGTGTGGGCAAACTCGGGAAAGGCCAGGAGCTTGATGTCGAAGAAGGGACGGTAGCCGATGACTGCTCGGTCTACCATCCCCAGGAGTGTGCTCACCCGCCCGGCGATCTCGCCGCGATCCCGGAGGCAAGGAAGGTCGGTCTGGCAGGCGGCGGCGTAGTAGCGCGATGTTGAGGATGGCAGCGGATCCTCTCCCTTCGGACGAGGCGGGAGCCGCTGGTCCTATTGACCACCTCGGTCAGCGGGCGTTGCGGCTTCCAGAAAGGCTGCCAGTGTCGCGTCAGGTTTGCGATCAGTCAAGCGCAGGAAGACGTCCGCCGCCTTCTCGGTCCGTCCGGACAGATACCACTCCGCCCCCAGAACCAGCCACGCATCGCGGTCCTGAGGTTCGACTTGGAGGTGGGATTCGAGCTTGGCGATCTGTTTCGCGAAGTCCCCCGGTTCCGCGTAGAGCGACTGAACGTCGAACGCTTTCCCAAGCCAGCCCGGCTCCGCGGCGAGGGCCTCGCGGAACTGGTTGGCAGCCTCGGCATACTGGCCCCTGACGAAGGCAAGCTGGGCGAGCCGAACCCGAGGAGCAGCGGAGTACGGATCGCTTCGCGCAGCCTGCTCGTAACGTTCCTGGGCGCGTCGGTTGTTCCCTGCGCGGAAGAGGCGGTCCCCATACGTCACGAGTTGGCGGGAACGCCCCGGGTCGCCGACTTTACGCGGAGCGGGCTGTGCCGGCGGATTCGGACGAATTCCGTTCGGGGGAAGTGGGCCCGCAACACCAAATCCATTCCAAGCCGGGCTAAAAGTGGGAACGGGGCTTGGCCCATACATCGGGGACGGCCCCGGATAGGTGACGGGCAGCCCTCCCATCCCGACCGTCGTGTAGAAGGGGAAGGGATACGGGCCCCACCCCGGGCTCACGGCGAAAGGTACGAAGAATCCGCCCCCCCCTCCACCACCATGATGATGACCACCACCGCCATGGTTCATCGCAAACGCCAACGGGGAACCCAGAATCGACGCGCCAACAGAAGCAACCAGCCTGAACTTCCACGACATGGGTGGCCAGCCTCCTCTCCTTGGCGATCCCTCAATCTTCCTTAAAGCATTATCGTGTCGGCCCGGGCACAAAGGCAACCGACCCATTTGCACAATTACTGTTATTTCGACTACATGGACTCACCGTGGGCCGGGAACCCGTCGGCGAGGCGGAGGTTTCATCAGGATCTGGAGTCGACTCAAATCCGTGCCGACATCAAGCTTAGCGCGTCCGGGCGAATAGCTCGCGTCGAGCGCCAGGTCACCGGGGGCCACGTTGTTCGAATGCAACCGACCGTAGAGCCGGGTGCTAAAGATCGTGTTCGAGCCGTTGCGAGTCGCCCCGGTAACCGCGTGCATGTGTGAGTCGCCCCAAAGATCAATCCACTGTCGATGCACGTCAGCGAAGCGGTTGCTGGGGAGTCCTGAATCCGTCCTCCCCGTGAAGACGAAAACATCGAACGCGTCATTCGTCGATTGCCAGAGGAGGAGTCCTCGATCGAGCGAGTCGGGCTCGACACGGAGCAAGACCGCATCGCGTGCGCCTCGATCGTATCCTGAAATGAATGCACTATCACGCGAGAACACAACCAGCGGGCGATTGGGCCCAAGACCATCGCCGGGCCAGGTTCCCAGCGAAACGAAGGTTCGTTCCGCCACGACGGTGCAGTGCTCAAGCGTCAAACCGGCGTCGAAGCGGTCGCGAGCAACCTTGGCCGGTCGTAGCGTGATGGCGTTCGTTCCGGCGGCGATCGCGCACTGGGTGAGCGCCAACGATCCTCGACCGAGTTCGGCGGAAATCGCGTCCCCTCCGGTCATCAGAAGGGTGTCGATCACGCGGCAGAAGAATCGGTCGGGGGAGGGTACAAAGGGACTGTGACCATTCGTGAGCGGTTGAGTGCTCGCGGCCTTATAGGAGATCAGGCCGCCCCCCCCTGCCTCGACGGTGCCCGGTGCGACGAGCCAGCATCGGTTCAGGACCAAGTGCCCGCTCTCGACGCGAACGAGGTGCTTCAGAGCCGACGAACCATCGCGGTTGAGCCTGACCTCGGAGAGAACCAGGTCGCCGCCGCGGACATCGATCAGGGCCGCGCCCGACGCACCCGGGATGGCACTCCAGGAGACAGGAGCCCCCCCCTGGGCGATCGGTCGCTCCGGCAGGATTTCGAGCGAAACCCCTCTGGGCAACCGAATCGGCGAGCAAGGCCGCTGCCCTACTCCTCGGACCTTAATCCTCAGGCGCTTGTCTCCCGATCGAATCTCATTCCCGAGAAAACGGCCGAGATCTCCCTGCCACCGCGCGTCGGCCAGGTCGAACAACACGTCCCTCGTCGCGTCGGCAGGGCGTGCGACGGCGGGAGTCGGGGTGACCGATTTCTTGGGGAGAGGAGTGGCCGCTGGTAGGCGATTCTCACTCAAGTACACGGGGAAACCCAGACGCTTCGCGAGCTCGGCCTTCGACTCATCCCGATTCGTCGGAGGCGCTGTCGCCGATTGACTGCCCCGAGCCGGCGGATTGTACGTCGCTGAAGTCGCCAGTTTGGGTAGGGTGATGGCGGGAAACAAGCCAACGGTCTTCTCGTAGAGCAACGCACTCGGTGATGCGACGCGCGACAGCGTTGGCCCGAGCTCGGGAAGGAACGACTCGAGGTCACTCGGCACCAGCCGATCGGTCGTGGGCGCGGCGCCCCAAGGATCCGCTTGTTCCTGGCTGTGGAGGTCGCTCCCAGGCCAGCAGTCTCGCACGGCGGCAAGGTTGGCGAGCTTGGCGGTGTGCGTCCCCTCCCCGACCATCCACTCACGCCAGCCTGAAAACTGATTGTAGTCGCCCCACCACGAGACGAACTCCCCTGCCCTCCCCTCGCCATTCGGCACGACCACCGGGCTCGTGGAGCCCGGACCATCGAATCTGCCGAACGAGGTCGCGATCGATTGCACCGCAACCGAGCGTCGCCGGCCGCCGCTCGAGGGCAACCCGGACAGATCGAGGATCGGTCCACGTCCTCCCAGGACGCTCCGGATCAGGGAAATCCGCCGTTCCGTATTGGGCTCCGCGCCCACGCAAGAGATCAGTGGTTCGCGAGTTCCCAGAAAAACCGAACGGTTCACGACCGTTTCCGAGTTTCCGCCCCCCAACTCGACCACCGTGAACGGCCCCCCTCGAACCAGTGTGGTCTCGAACCGCAACTTGCTTGGACGAATCGGGTCTCCTGTACGCACCACGCTGAATGGTAGGCCTCGAGCGTTCAGCACGGTCACAGTGCAGTTGCGAAGTGTGAGCGAGCCTCCCCGACAGAGGAAGAGCGCCGACTGATTGCGCGGTAGCCGCTTCGCGTCCACGAACAGGTCGATGCCGTCGAGAATCAGGTTTCTGCCGTCAAGGACGAAAACGGCAGGTTGGTCGCGCACGATCGGCTTCTCGGGAGCATCGATGCAGATGATCGGGCGAAAGCCCGCCTTCGCGCGGATGAGCCTCGACTCGCCGGCGATCCGGAAGTCGTCCTCGAAAAAAGGACCGTTGTCGGCGATTTCGAGCGTTCCGCCGATGACATCAAAACCGAGTCGGAGCGTCGGGTACTGCGCCGAGTCTTTGGGATCGGTGACACGCCGAACGGTCGCGAAGGGTCCCGGCAAGGAGTCAGGCACTGGGGCTTTGGCCCACTCCGGTAGGATCCTGGGGTCTTGCTCGGACGCGAACTGGGGTTCGGGCAGGATTTCCCTCTTGGGGTCGGAGGGTTCCTTCCAAACCAGGGCGGGGATCGTCTTGGGGTCCGTGGCCCCCTTGAGCGTGGCCGCGAGAGCATTCTTGGGGACGGAGACAATCTCAGGCGGAGCGGTTTCGGGAGCGGGCGGCTTGGGAGGCGGGCTCGGCTCCTCGAAGACTTCCGTCGGTTGAAGCGAGGCTTCGTTGGACTCAACCACCTCGGGGACGGCTTCGGAGGAGTTCGTTGCGGTGCGAACCAACTGGTGAACGCCGATCACCAGACAGATCACTCCGAGCCCCACGAGGGACCACTTCGTGATCCATTTTCGGGTCCCGTCGTCATACTTGCGAGAGTTGGCGAATGACGTCGCCCCTGAGAGACCTTCGACGACCTCCTCCTCCTCGATCAGGACCGAGAGGTTCGGGGCCTCCGGGCTCGAGGCAGGTTCAACGCGCTTGGATCGGGCCGGTGACACGTTGGGGCGTCGAGCCGAGGGTCCGTCGGAATCCTCGCCGGAAAGCTCAGCGAGTTCGGCGAGGGAGACCTGAGCGGCAGGCCGCCGTTTCTCGGTCGGGAGCTCGCCTGAGAGCGGAGCGAGTTCCGTCAGATCGAGCTGCGGCAGAGAATCTGCCTTGGACGAAGGCGTTGGGTCTTCATCGTCAACGATCGCATAGAGTGCTCCCCCGGGCATGGGCTCGCGTGCTTCGACTTCCGACCCATCCTCGTCATCGAAGAGGGCGTAAATCGGTTCACTCGCCGGTGCTGCCGAGGTTTCTGACGTGGGTACGGCGGCAAGACTCTCGATCAGCTCCTGATAGTTGCTGAAGCGCTGCTCGGGCTTCTTGGCCATCATCCGAAGGATGAGGAGGGCCAACGCGGCGGGCACGTCGGGACGAACTTGCCTCACGTCAGGCGCAGGTTGGAGGCAATGACGACTCAGCTTGTCGGCCACGTCGCCGCCTGGGAACGGAGGCGTCCCGGACAGGAGATAGTAGAACGTACAGCCCAGAGAGTAGATGTCGCTGCGCTCGTTGGTCGCGCGACTATCCCTCGCCTGCTCGGGCGACATGAAGTCGACGGTACCGACGGTGGTCCCTTCCCGCGTGACGCGTTCGTCGTCCTCATCGGCCTGAAGCGCGAGACCCAGGTCGATGATCTTGACGGCCCCCTCGGGGGTCACCAAAAGATTCGCGGGCTTGATGTCGCGATGGATCAGACCGCGGCTGCTGGCGAACTGTAACCCCTCGGCGACCTTGAGGATGACTGCGATCGCCTCGGGAACCGGGAGAGGACCACGATTCTTCACCCGATCGTGCAGGTCCCCTCCCTCGACGAATTCGAGGACGAGGTAGTGGCGGCCGTTGTCGACCCCCCGGTCGTAGATCGAAACGATGTTCGGGTGCTGAAGTGCCTCGGCGCTTTTGGCTTCCCGAAGGAAGCGCTGAAGGAGCGAGGAACTTTTGGCCAAGGTGCGAGGCAGCACCTTGAGCGCCACCTCGTGGCCGCTCTCGATGTGAACGGCTTTGAAGACCGAACTCATCCCACCCGAGCCGAGTGAATGCAAAAGTCGATAGCTGCCAATCCGCAGCTCGGGCTTGGCAGAGTTGGTTGCGTCACCCTCACTCATGGGCGCCTCGGTCCCCACCTCCGTCGATCGCGGCCTTCGATGCTCGTCCTCAGCCCCCTGCTCACCAACCTCGCGAGCCAGCGAGATATGGATTGCAGCGGTGATACCCTGAGGGAGGAGACCGATGACGGAGGTGACTTACTTTTGAATTCTAGCGTGGAAACTTCCGACTGGCGACCCCCGCCCTACCCCGAAAAATCAACGGTCGGAGATGCAAGCACGACCGCAACGAATCGACGATGAAGCGACTCTCTCGGCGATCCCGGCCGCTTCGGAAAGGAAGGCCCTGTTTTTGGGGAAGGCTTCATTCTTGGCCGGATGTCGTAGGCACAACACGTGTTGGCGGGTCTCCACTCCCTCAAGACGAGAGACTTCGAATTCCCGCGGTTGACAGCATACCGCCCTCCCGAGCAGAATTGGAGCGTCGCATTCAAAGCGCCCGTAGCTCAGGTGGATAGAGCGGCGGTTTCCTAAACCGCAGGCCGCAGGTTCGAATCCTGCCGGGCGCATCAGTTTTGCTCGGTCTGACCGTTGAAGTCGAGCGTCGATCCTTGAATGCGCCCGTAGCTCAGGTGGATAGAGCAACGGTTTTCTAAACCGTCGGTCGCAGGTTCGAATCCTGCCGGGCGTACTTTTCGGACCTCCCCAGCTCGAACCGTGCGATCGTGTCCGGAGACCGGACAAAGCTTCCTGGGGTTTTCGATGTTGCCTTCGCTCATCTTCGGCCGGCGGAATTCTTCGTGGGCTTGAAGTTTTCTCGATCGCTTTCATATCGCGATGTGACGACTTGTCGGCTACGGCCTTGACAGCGTCTCGAAACTGGGGTGTGATGGGGACATGCGACTTTCCCTTGCGTCACCGTTCATGCGTTGTGTTCCACGTGAAACGCCCGTGGCGGTGCGGGAAAACTCCCCTTCGAGGTGGACCTGATTATGGACCTCCCCGAGCGTGGGGTAACTCCAGCGTCAGGTGAAAACCTGACCGACCTGGAGACCAGTTGGACGACGATTCGCAATGCCCATTGCCCCGGACCTGTGGGGCAAGCGGCGATGGGCGAATTGATCAGCCGTTATCACGACGCGGTCGAGCGCTATCTGAGGCTCAAGCTCCGCGATCGCAACCTCGCCGACGAGGTGTTCCAGGAGTTTTGGACGAAGCTCCTGACCCACAAGCTCGCGGGCGCGGACAACAACAAGGGCCGGTTTCGAGACTATCTCCGGACCGTCCTGCATCGGCTGATCATCGATCACTTCCGGACCCGCAAGCTCCAGTCCTTGCCACCCGGTGACCTGCTCGATCCCGCAAGCCCCGATGCCGATTATGATCGCGTCTGGCGCGAGGCGGTGATCAAGCGAGTCTGGTCCCGTTTAGACACCTACGAGATCAACACGCCCAAGAATCGCTATGCCAGCGTGCTTCATCTGCGCGTGGGCAATCCCAAAGCGTCGATCGATGAACTGGCACAGCAGTTGAGCCATCAAAACGGCTCTCCCATCAGCCCCGAAGCGTTTCGCAAGACGCTCCAGCGCGCCCGCGCCAAGTTCCTCGAACTGCTCATCATCGAGCTGCGCGAAACGATCCACCCGGCGGATCCCGAGGACATCGAAGCCGAAATTTTCGACCTCGGGCTGGGGAATCTCTACCGTCGCTATTCCTCGGAAAATGACGGCTAACCTTCCAAGGTACCCGCGGGAATCCTATCTTTTTTTCCTGCGGAAGCTTTCACAAATTGCCCAGTTTACGACGCTGTGAACCTGGGAAATTTTCGCAACCTCTTGACCACCTAGCCCAAGCGGTTAGAGTTGTAGGGAGGATGTGAAAGCGGCCATCGGATGGACAACACCCTAAGCCGGTCATTTCGAGACTTACCGCTCTGAAATGACCCCCCATGCCAAGACCCCTTGGCTTGAGAGGAGCGGCGATGCTGGTTCTCTCCCGCAAGAAGAACGAAAGCATCATCATCAACGACAATATTACGGTTACCGTGATCGAGATCCGTGGCGACAAGGTCCGCCTCGGAATCGAGGCGCCCAAGGACGTAACCGTTCATCGTCGTGAGGTGTATGACGCGATTCAGAATCAGGCGAAGACCAAGGACCACGGCCCCTCGCCCGTGTCTCCTGACGCGGGCTGAGAATTATTCCTGCCCCTTCCTTCCGCTGATTTTCCTATCTCGGCTTCCGTTCTCCCGACATCGCTTTGCCGTTTCGTGACGCGATGGATCCGGCGTGCAAAGCGTTCGGTCATGCTTTGGCACCATCACGGTTTCTTGCCGGCCTTAAGGAGCCGAACGAACTCGCGCATCCAGGGGCCGTTGTCGGGCCAGCCCCGCACGGAAACCAGGGTCCCGTCGACCACCACGTCTTGGTTGACGAAGTTCACCCCGGCCGACTTGAGGTCGATCTCGAGTTCCGGGTAGGCCGTCATCGTCTTGCCCCGTCCACCACCGGCGGCCAGGATGAGCAAGGGCCCGTGGCAATTCGCCCCGATCGGTTTGTTCGTCTCGAGGAAATGCCGCACGATCGCGACCGCCTTGGGTCGGTTGCGAAGATACTCAGGCGCGCGCCCACCGGGAAGGACCAGAGCGTCGTAAGCCGACGGGTC
>Ga0153954_1000966_pt1 | contig 17970 bp, 13 predicted proteins | sample TSFL038MetaG_FD_102277 | JGI IMG/M metagenome (GOLD analysis project Ga0153954, IMG submission 102277) | Attine ant fungus gardens microbial communities from Florida, USA - TSFL038 MetaG | ecosystem: Host-associated > Fungi > Mycelium > Unclassified | place: USA: Florida, Wekiwa Springs State... | reverse complement strand
GCCAGGTCGTCTCGCGTGATGCGGGCGGCGTCGCCGTGGCCAAGAAACGTTCTCAGCCCCTCGACGGCATATCGGGTTTCGTCCACGACGCGGACCTTCACAGTGGCGACAGCGTGCCAACCCTCGAACAGTGCTTGCAGGGACACCTCCGGCCGGGCCCGGGCGGGCGTTGGGGCGACGGCGCGTGGTTTCGGAGGCAATTGACCGATCCGCCACTCAGACGCCGCTGCCGCCCGCTCGTATGCTGCCCATACAGGGCGCTCCAACTCGGCCAGTAGCAGCGGTCGCGTCTCGGGCGAGGCGACGACGCCGGCGGCGCTGAGCGCCTCATCTGCATGGACCTCAATCTGAGCCGTCATGGCACGCGCGACCTCGGCCGGAGCCTTTGCAAGGATAGCGCCGGCTTCGTCCGGATCGATGGTCGCGTGTGTGAACCATTGAACGGCAATGCGCCTGGCCTGCTTGGCGTCAAGTGCCACCATGCTGAGGCGCCGCGCCCACTCGGCTTCCAGATCGGCCCACCGGCGCAGGACCGTCGGCAGAGCCTCTTCCGCGGCCCTCCGGTCGGATGTTCCCGTGCTGATCTTGATTGTGTCGCCGCGCCGGCCGGCCACCGCGCGGAAGCGCGTGGGGATGCGCTTGCGAAGAACGAAGATGCCGGTGCGGGGGTCTTTCCAAAGCCCGATCATTCGTAACGTTGCCATGCCGATGTGTGCCCAATTGTGTGCCCACGTCCGGCGGAAAAGTCCATGAATTTCAGGAAGTTGAGGATGCCCTAGGCGCATCCGGCGCTGGCCTGCCGGGTGAGGGATTTGAACCCCCGACCTTCGGTTTACAAAACCGCTGCACTACCGCTGTGCTAACCCGGCATTCAATGACTTGGTTGTCATGTCAGGTGGCCCTCTCGCTGAACCGCTTCGAGAGGCGTCCACGGACCGTGTTCTAGCCGCCCGACGGCTGACTTGGCAAACGCCTCATGCAGTGCGACGCCCACCGCCGTGGCCCGCCAACGTTCGAGCCGGCCGATCGACCGAACTTTGTCAGTGGTACGAGCCGTCACGGCGCAGGCAAGCACCCCGCGCTAACACGATCGGCCGCGTACCAACCCTGGCTTTCGCAACAGCGCCCGATTTGTGCGTACGAAGCCGATCGGTCATAGGCGCCGGCTTCGTGAGAATCGTCTCGCGCAACAAGATCGCGCCACGACGATGCACGTGATCCTGCGTCGCTTCCCGCGCCACAATCATGCCATCGCAACGCCAGCGGCGCGCCCTGCTTGCCACCGGATCGTTCCGTGCGGTTTCAGTTGTGGCATGCCCGATCGCTGCGGAAAACGCCGAGAAGCCCGCCGCGGAGCGCGTCCTATCGAAGTCAAAACTTACGAAAGCGTAACGCACATGACGGCGGTTTAATCGCTCCGACCAGGGAACGGTTAATTACTGTCCTCTATGTATTCCGTTGTCTGCAACACAAACCAGAGATGACGGAGACGCACTAATGATGAAGCAATACCGCCCCTGGCCTCGTGCGGCGCTCGCCGCGGTACTGCTGGCGGGCACCAGCCTGGGCGGTTACGGCGTGGGTCACATGGCCTGGGCTGACAATCCCACGCCAGTCAATCCGACCGGCGCCACCGTGGCTCCATCGCAGCCGCTGCCCGACTTCACCAAGCTCGTGACACAGGTGAAGCCCGCCGTGGTCTCGATCACCACGAAGCTGCAGGCGACGCCGGCGGCGATGGAAGATGACGGCGACAGCGACCAGGGTTCGATGCAGGGCAATGGACCGCAGCAACTGCCGTTCCCATTCAACCAGATGGTTCCCCGCGGCGGCAATCAGCCGCAACGCCATGCGGTTGAAGCGCGTGGCTCCGGCTTCATCATTGACGCGAATGGGACCGTGGTCACGAACAATCACGTCGTGAAGGGCGCCAAGAGCGTCACCGTCACACTCGACGACGGCACCGAGCTGCCTGCGAAGGTGCTGGGCACCGACCCGCGCACTGATATCGCTGTGTTGAAGGTGAAATCCGACAAGCCACTGCCGTTCATCCACCTGGGTAACTCACGCGACGTGAAGCCGGGTGAGTGGGTCGTAGCGATGGGCAATCCGTTCGGCCTGGGGGGTACGGTGACCGCGGGTATCGTCTCGGCCGTTAGCCGTGACATCGGCGCCGGCCCGTACGATCAGTTCATCCAGGTGGATGCGCCGATCAACCAGGGCAATTCCGGCGGTCCGCTGTTTACCCAGGACGGCAAGGTGATCGGCATGAACACTGCTATCATCTCGCCGAGCGGCGGGTCGGTTGGCATCGGCTTCGCCATCCCGTCGGACATGATCCGCACGATCTCGGCGCAGCTGGAGACGACCGGTCACATCACCCGCGGTTATGTTGGTGTGGAAGCGCAGAAGCTGACGGCGTCCACCGCCAAGGCGCTGCGCCTGCCGGATACCAGCGGCGCCTTGCTGGCTGGCGTGACGGCGGACAGCCCGGCGGCCAAAGCAGGACTGCAGCCTGGTGACGTGATCGAGCAGGTCAACGGCACGAAGATCGCCAACCCGCGCGAGCTGGCAGTGAACATCGCCGGCATCCAGCCGGGCGGTGATGCCAACCTGAAGGTGCTGCACGACGGGCAGGAGAAGGACGTCACCGTGAAGGTCGGCACGATGCCTGGCGAGAAGACTGCCAGCAACGACACCGGCAGCACGGAGCAGCGCGGCAAGCTCGGACTGGCGCTCGGCACGCTGTCGCCGGACACGCGCAGCCAGCTTGACCTGCCGGATGGCACCAAGGGCGCTGTGATCGAGCGCGTGCGTCCCGGTTCCCCGGCCGAGAATGCCGGACTGCAACCCGGCGACGTGATCGTCGGCGTGAACTCGCAAGCGGTGGGCTCCCCCAGCGAGGCCGTGAAGGCGCTGCGTGGTGCCATGGGCAAGAGTGATCAGGATTTGGCCCTGCGGGTGATCCGCAATGGTCAACCCCTATACGTCGGCGTAACCCTGGACCAGAACAACCAGGGTTAACCCCTCCGCCGACGTTTGGCCCGTTATCTGGCGTGAGGCCAGGTAACGGGCCGCTTTTTTGCATCCCCGCCGCGGCCGGTTCGGTCGCAGCAGACGCATCCGCGATCAGACGACAGAGACCGCAGAACCCGCCGCGACACCGGTCGCACGGTCTGCAGCTGGCGGCCGATAGATCGACCGATCGGCCGGCCGACATCTCACGGGCTTCGGGTGCAGCCGCCACATCGCCTGATAGCAAGTGACCGACCGGCTACGGAGTAGCGGTTCAGCGCCAACACCGACCGATATGACGTCCCGTGCTGCTCAGGCGGTATTGCTCAGTTGCTTCGGTCGATCGGCGCTACAGGGCGCAGTCCGAATGCGCCGGGTAGATTGACCGCGCGGCTGCCCAACTGTGCGTGGGAGCCGGGTACGGCGCCGGCCGCCCCGCTGTCCTGCACGTCGTCGGCCGGAACTTCCTCACTCCCTTCTGCCTGATCGGGCTCCCACGTGCCGGTAATGCTCACTCCCCGGCCGTTGCTTAATGCGGCGCCGGCGCCGACATCCGCGTCCAGAGCAACCGGAACCGAAAGGAACTCCGTGATGCCGGCCTCGCGCAATAATGGCAGAGGATCCTCGCCGGCTTCGAGAAGCACCGCCTTGAGCGAAAGGCGCTCGGCTTCCATCAGCCGTTGGGCAACAAGCGGCGTGTTGGGATTTTCAGTATCTGTCATACACTCTCCTGAATGTTCGATATTTGTTCTAGCATAAATTGAGTCGGAAATGCAATCAATTTTTGCCTGGCCTGCCGCGCGCGACGAGGTGACACCCGATTGAGCCGTGGCGGCATCGCGGCGTTTGCCCGCCGCAGCGAGCGATTAACATTCGTCATGATTCCGGCGGGTGCGACAACCCATCACAGTATGGTGGCGCAGCCACGCGACCAGCCGGTCGATTCCGCGATTGCTAAGTCTTTTCAATTGATTAGATGGATCTTTTGACACTCGCAAAACAAAAACCCGCGTAGCAATCGAAACATGGGCGGCATATACCTACCGGCTTCAATCGTGCTGAACGACCCGGCAATCTCCAGCGGCATGCCGCGCCCGCTGTGAGGCATTGAGACTCGCGGAACCATCATCTGTCGGGATCGGCCGGCGCTGGAGCTAAATGGATGGAGTCCCACGCGCTCGACATATCCGTTTACAAGGAGGCGCTGATCGTCCTCGGCGGCGCCGCCATTGTCATTCCGCTGTTTCATCGGCTGCGCCTCAGCCCGGTCCTCGGCTTCATCCTGATCGGTGTCTTCGTCGGCCCGTTCGGCCTGGCGATGTTGGAACCGACGGCGCCATGGCTGAGCAACGTCACCATCAGCGACCCGGCCTCGATCGATCCCATCGCGCGCCTCGGAGTCGTGCTGCTGCTGTTCATGATCGGGCTGGAGTTGTCAGCAGAGCGGCTCTGGCTGATGGGGCGGTTGGTTTTCGGACTTGGCCTTTTGCAGGTTACGCTGTGCGCCCTGGCGATCGCCGGCGCCACGGTGCTGATGGGGCAGAGCAGGAGCAGCGCCATCGTCATCGGCCTGGTGCTGACGATGTCATCCACCGCCGTGGTCCTGCAGGTGCTGGCCGAGGGTAAACAGCTTCATGCGCCGGTCGGCCGCGGCAGTTTCGCGATCCTGCTGTTCCAGGATCTGGCCGTGGTCCCACTCTTGTTTGCCCTGACCGCTCTGGCGCCCGGGAACGACACCGACAGCGTGGCTGATATGGTCTTCGCTGCCGTCAAGGCGCTTGGTGCCGTGATCGTCATCGTCGGCATTGGATTGCTGGTGCTGCGCCCGCTGTTTCGCAGTGTCGCACGGACCCGCAGCAGCGAGTTGTTCGTCGCCGCCTGTCTGCTTGTGGTCATCGCCACCGGTTTGATTGCCTCCTCTGCCGGGCTGTCGATGGCGGTCGGCGCCCTCATCGGCGGCCTCCTGCTGGCCGGCACCGAGTATCGGCGCCAGGTCGAGGTCACGATCGACCCGTTCAAGGGCCTGTTCATCGGCGTCTTCCTGATTTCCGTCGGCATGAGTCTTGATCTGCGGACGGTGGCAGACCACCCGGTGCTGGTGGCGATCACGGCGATTGGCCTTATTGTGGTGAAGCTTGCAGTCATCGCCCCGCTTGCACGTCTGTTTGGCCTCAGCTGGCGCGATGGCGTGCTGATGGGCCTGCTGCTCGGACCCGGCGGCGAGTTCGGTTTCGTCACCGTGGGGCTGGCGCGCGAGGACGGGCTGCTGGTCGATCAGGTCGCCAAGATCATGCTGTTCGTCACCGCGCTGACCATGGCGACCATTCCGCTGCTGGCAAAGTTGGGCAATTGGCTGATCCCGCATCGCACCTCCGGAATCCCGGCGCAGCTTGTCGTGCCGGAGGTTTTCGAGACTTTGCCGGGTGTCATCATCGCCGGGTTCGGGCGGGTCGGGCAGACCGTCGCGGCCATGCTCGATATGCATAAGGTCGAGTATGTCGCGATCGACAACGATCCCGACCGCGTCGCCAGGCAGCACGCTGCCGGCAAGCCGGTCTACTTCGGCGACATCACACGGATTGAGCTGTTGCGGCGACTACACCTCGACAGCGCTCGGGCCTTGGTTGTGACCCTCGACGATGCGCCAGCCGCCGAGGCCTTGGTCAGCGCGGCGCGATCGGAGCGATCGGACCTCGTCATCGTTGCGCGGGCACGTGACGCCCGCCATGCCGCCAAGCTGTATCGGGTGGGCGCATCGGATGCCGTCCCAGAAACGATCGAAGCCAGCCTGCAGTTATCCGAGGCCGTACTGGTCGATGTTGGCGTACCAATGGGCCCGGTCATCGCCACCATCCACGAACACCGAGCGGCTCTGCAAGCCGAGATCAAGGCGATGGCGCCGAATGCCGTCATCCGCCTCCTCGGCCGCGCTCGGCTGCGCGACCGGCGCCGCCTGGGCCGCCGCGTCGCTGACAAGGCGTAGTACCCGATCGAGAGAGACGCGAGTGGCGTCGCGACCGTGGTTCGCCGCGTGGATCGGCTAGGACAAAACAACAGCGACGTGTCGAGCTTCATCGGGGCGCGACATCAGCATCGTTCCGACACCATCATCGTGTAGTTGGACGAGGGCCAGCGGCTTGATCGACAACAATTTCCGGCGCGTGTCGAGGCTATCCGAGGCCACCCGCGGAGCGGCACCGATGCACGAAATCCACAGTCTCGCGGCCTCCTGAGCCGTCCCGACCCGGCTCCGCGCGGAAACTTGGCCGTGGCGTATCATCATCTTGCAATAATCGCATTGGTGCGACGACACTGCCAGAAACCGGGGGCCCGCGATGAAAAGCAGAAGAATGACGACCTACATCCTGATCGCGATGCTGGGAGGAATCGCGGTCGGCGGCGCGATTCACTCCAACATTGCAGATCCGGTGACATTAAAGGCCATCGCCGGCTACGTCTCGATCGGCAGCATGATCTTCCTGCGCCTGATCAAGATGATCATCGCCCCGTTGGTGTTCTCCACCCTCGTCGTCGGCATCGGCCATATGACGGATGCCGGCGCGGTCGGCCGGGTCGGCGGCAAGGCAATGCTGTGGTTCGTCTGTGCATCGCTCGTCTCGCTCACCCTCGGCCTGATCCTGGTGAACCTGCTGGAGCCTGGCGTCGGCGCACACAAGGTCGCGGCTGGCGTGGTATCTGGCATTGACGCTCATGCCATGACGCTCGACGGCTTCATCAAACACGTATTCCCGGACTCGGCCGTCCGGCCAATGGTGGATAACGAAATCCTGCAGATCGTGGTGTTCTCGATCTTCTTCGGCATCGCCTGCACCTCGGTTGGCGCGCGGGCCAAGCCGGTCCTGGAGGCAGTCGAAGGCGTCAGCCACATCATCCTGCGCGTCACCGGCTACGTGATGCTGCTCGCACCGGTTGCCGTGTTCTGCGCGATGACCGCAACCATCACGACAAATGGCCTCAGCATCCTGGTCAACTATGCCAAGTTCATGGGCCAGTTCTACATCGGGCTCCTGCTGTTGTGGGGACTGCTCATTCTCGCGGGCTTCGCCATCCTCGGCCCGTCGATCAAGCGGCTGATCGCCCTGGTGCGCGAGCCGTTCCTGCTGGCGTTCAGCACCGCGAGCTCCGAGGCCGCCTATCCGAAGATGCTGGAGCAACTCGCGAAATTCCCGATTTCCACCAAGATCTCGAGCTTCGTGCTGCCGCTGGGTTATTCGTTCAATCTCGACGGCACGATGATGTACTGCACGTTTGCGACCGTCTTCATCGCCCAAGCCTACGACATCCCCCTCTCGCTCGGCACGCAGATCGCCATGCTGCTGACGCTGATGCTGACCAGCAAGGGCGTCGCCGGCGTGCCGCGCGCCTCGCTGGTGGTGATCGCCGCGACCCTCAGCCAGTTCAGCCTGCCGGAAGAGGGGCTGCTGCTGATCCTCGGGATCGATACGTTCCTCGACATGGGCCGGTCGGCCACCAACGTCATCGGCAATTCGCTCGCCACCGCGGTCGTCGCCAAGTGGGAAGGCCAGCTCATCATGGACGAGGAGACGCGCGAGGCGATCGACGACGTGGAGGGTGCCATCGCGTGATGCCGCACCGATTCAGCGTGCTCGCTCTCATCGCCGGACTATTTGGCTTACTCGCGGCATTCGGGCCTGCGCGTGCGCAGGAGGTCGTGCTGACCGGCACGCTGAAGGCGGTCCAGGCGCGCGGCACGATCCTGCTGGGCGTGCGGCAGGAGGCGGTGCCGTTCGCCTTCAAGAATAAGGGCGGCCAGCCGGTCGGTTTCTCGGTCGATATCTGCCGCGGCATCGCGGCCGACGTTGCGACCGCGATCTCGCAGCCGCTTCTGGATGACGACGCACCCGCATGGCAGCGCGGGTTGCGGATCGTGTTCGTGCCGGTCGCCCCGGACGCACGGCTGCAAAAGCTGGTCTCGGGCGAGATCGACCTGGAGTGCGGGTCGACGACCGACAATGCCGAGCGGGAAAAGACGATCGCATTCTCGCCGATCTTCTACCTCGCGGGCACCCAGTTGCTGGCACCAGTCGCTTCGCGGGTACGGTCATGGCGTGACCTGACCTCGGTGGCAGTCAGTGCGGGCACGACCAATGCCGCCGTCATCAAGCACTTGGTTGCGGCCGCGACGCCGCCGGTGCGGATGGTGGAGACTGACGGCGTGGCGGCGGCATATGATCTGCTGGCGGCGGGATCGGTTGATGCGATCGCCTCCGACGACATCCTGCTCGCCGGTCTGGTCGCCTTACATCGCGACGCCAAGCGCTTCCATCTGGTCGGCGAATTCCTGTCGTTCGAGCCCTACGCAATCGGTTTGCGGCGCAATGACCCGCAGTTCTCGGCGCTGGTTCGTGCCAGCTTCGAACGCATGGCCGCCACTGGCGAATTGGCGCGACGCTACCGTCAATGGTTTACAGAGCCGCTGCCGAACGGCGCCAACCTGCGCCTGTCAATGAGTGCGCAGTTGGCCGAAATGTATCGCGCGCTGGGACAGCCGGATTAGCCGCGCGAGCGACGGACCCGTAGCGAAATGATGGTGAGTCGGCGGTTGAATTTGCCGTCGGAACGTGGCTGCTTTGGGCATGAGCGCGACGGTTCCCGCATCTTCGACACCCACGCCGACCGCTGCTGACGGGGGGAGGCTTGCCGGCTGGTTGAGCGCCGCCACGCCGATGCTGCTGTTTGGGTTGCGCCAGTGGGCTGCCGTATGCCTGGCGCTCTATATCGCCTTCTGGATGGAGTTGCAGAACCCGTCCTGGGCAGGCACCACCGCTGCCATTGTCTGCCAGCCGGTCCTGGGGGCATCGCTGCGCAAGGGCTGGTTCCGCATGATCGGCACCGTGATCGGCGCGATCGCGAGCATCGCCATCACCGCGGCGTTCCCGCAGGATCGGCTGGCATTCCTGTTTACGTTGACGGTATGGGGTGCGCTGTGCGGCCTGGTCGCCAGCCTGCTGCGCAACTTCGCTGCCTACGCAGCCGCGTTGTCCGGCTATTCTGCCGTTATCATCTGCATGGACATGCTAGGCTCCGTAGGTACCGGATCGCCGAATGCCGTATTCGACCTGGCGGTGACGCGCGCGACGGAGATCTGTCTCGGCATCGTCTGTGCGGGCGTTGTGCTCGCCAGCACCGATGTGGGGCACGCGCGTGGCAAATTGACCGGGGTCATCGCCAAGCTATGCAGCGAGATCGCCGGTGGCCTGGTGGGAGCCCTGGCGCAGCGGGCGGCCCGGCAGGATGCGTCGCGGATGGTGCGCCGCGGCTTGATCACCCAGGTCGCGGCGCTCGATGCGCTGGTCGACAACGTTCTTGGGGAGAGCCCGACCCTGCGCTTTCGCCCGCGCGAATTGCAGGCCGCGATGGACGGTCTGTTCAACGCGCTGTCCGGCTGGCGCGGCATCGCCATCCATATCGAGCGGAGGGACGCCGAGGCAGAAGACGAGGCCGCCGCGATCCTCGACCGCCTGCCCGGGTTCCTGCGCGCACCGATCGACCCTGCCGCCTGGAGCGCCGACGCCGCGACGCTGCGGCGGCAGGCGGTGCAGGCCGCCCGCTCGTTGATCACCTCGCCGCTCACCACGCCTTCGGCGCGCCTCCTGGCCGATCAGACCGCCGTGGCATTGCTGGGCCTCGCGCGCGCATTGCAGGCCATCACGGTCCTGCAAGATCCGACGCGCGCCGATCGACGGCCCGGTCGAGCCCGGCTGCGCGTACCGGATATGCTGCCGCCGCTTATCGCAACAGTCAGGGTCAGTTTGTCGATCGGTGCGGCGATCGTGCTTTGGGTTGGCACCGCCTGGCCGAGCGGTTCAACAGCGGTGACGTTCGCGGCGGTGACCGCCATCCTGTTCGCTCCCCGCGAAGACGCCGCCTACGACACCGCTCTCGGGTTCCTGCTCGGCACGGTGATCACCGCCGTGCCGGCCGGTATCATCACGTTTTTCTTCCTGCCGATGCAGACATCCTTTCTTGGCATGTGTCTGGCATTCGGGTTGGTGATAGTGCCGGCTGGCACGCTGTCCGCAGGGACATGGAAGCCGCTCGTATTCGTGGCGATGGCAGCGAATTTCATTCCGCTGACGAGCCCGTCCAACCCGATGGTCTATGACCTGGCGAGGTTCCTGAACACGGCAACCGCCCTTATTGCCGGGGTGGGGATTGCCATGATCGGCATCCGGTTGGTGCCGCCATTGTCGATCAATACCCGGATCCGGCGCCTGACGGCGCTGACACTCCGCGATCTGAGGCGACTGGCGGCGCATCCCGCCGGCCGCTCTGTTTCCGGGTGGGAGAATCGGGTCTACGGCCGTCTCGCCGCGGTGCCGGCGCTGGCTGCCACGGTGGATGGCGCACGCTTGGTCGCCGCGCTTGCCACCGGATCGGAGCTGATCCGGCTGTATCGGTCGTGTGCCAGATTGGGTCAGCAGGCAACGGCGCAGGCTGCGTTCACCTCGTTGGCTGAAGGCGACGTCGCCGCCACGCTGGCCGCGCTCGCACGGCTCGATGAACTGGTGCGGCAGACCACAGGCGAAGCTGGACTCATGCTGCGCGCGCGCGGCAATGTGGCGGCAATTACCGAAACCCTGATGCAGCACGACGCCTATTTTCGTGGCGAGGTGACTGCATGAGAGTCGCAGCATGAGATTCATCGAAGTCAACCTGTTCGGCGTCTATGTGTCGCCGATCGCGCCGATGCTGTTGGTGGCATGGCTTATGCTGTTGCCGCTTCGCCGGTTCGCCGATCGGCTGGGCCTGCTGGGGTCAGTCTGGCACCCGAGCCTGTTCGTGTTCGGGGTCTATGTCATTCTGCTGTCGGCGATCGTGATGCTGGTCGGCGCGGTGACCATCTGATGTCGGATACCCAGGTCCATACGGAGCAGAGTCTCCCGCGCGCAGCGGTGGCTCCGCCGCGCAAGTTGCGGTTTCCCGCGGTCCCGGTGCTGGCCACCGTGTTGGTCCTTGTGGTCGCGGCCGCCATGGCCTGGGGCGCGTGGCAAGCCTATGTCGCCGCTCCCTGGACGCGCGACGGCACCGTCCGTGCCTACGTCGTGACGAGTGCACCCGAGGTGGCGGGGCGGGTCGTGCAGCTGCCGGTGATCGACAACCAGTTCGTGCACAAGGGTGACCTGCTGCTGGTGGTCGATCCGACCGACTACGCGATTGCCGTCGACCAGGCGCAGGCCGCGGTGACACAAGCGCGGGCCACTGCCGACAATGCCGCCATCGAGGCGCGCCGCCGTGCTCAGTTGACCGATCTGGAGACCTCGATGGAGGAGCAGCAGACTTATGCGACCCGGGCTGCGGCGGACGAGGCCGCTTACCAGCAGGCGGTCGCGACACTGGCTCAGGCGAGGGTGAATCTCGAGCGCACCAGTTTGTACGCGCGGGTCAACGGCTATGTCACGAATCTGCAAATCCAGACGGGCGACTACGTCACCGCCGGGGAGAAGGTGATTTCCGTTGTCAACTCGGACTCGTTCTGGGTCGACGGATACTTCGAGGAGACCAGGCTGGAATCGATCCGCATGGGCGACAAGGCGACGATCCGCCTGATGGGCCACCAACGTCTGCTGACGGGTCATGTTGCCGGCTTCGCCCGCGGCATCGTGGTGACAAATGCCACGCCGGGAACCAGTGGCCTGGCTGACGTCAATCCGATCTTTACCTGGGTCCGTCTGGCACAGCGAATCCCGGTCCGTATCGAGCTCGACACGATTCCGGAAGGTCTTGCGCTGGTGGCCGGGCAGACGGCGACAGTGCAGATCGAGACGCCGCCGGGACGGTAACCACCTCGCGATGACGCAATATTAAGTTGGAATGCGGGTTCGGTCCCGCTATGAAGATGACCGCGTTCCCACTTTGGTCTATCGCGGGCGCAACCACTCCATTGCGGAATTATTCCCTTACTTAAACGAACTTTGTAACTGAAGCCATGCTGATCAGCGGATCCATGCTGTCGGCGGCGGCGCCATGCGTGGAGCAATTTTGGTCATTTCCCCTGGGGTAAGTCAGTTCATCTCGGACTACGCTGATCAGGCGATGGTCCTTCCGGCCGTGGCAATGGTCGGCCTTTGGCTGTTGCTGGCCGAAAGTCGACGCGCTGTTTTGATCTGGGTGGCCAGTTGCGCCGTCGTGCTCGGTGGCATTTTTTTGCTCAAACTGGTGCTGCCATGCATGACCAGCGCTTACGGACTGCGCAGCCCCAGCGGTCACACCGCCTCCACGATCCTGGTGTCGGGAGCGGTCCTGCTTTTGGTAGCGAGACCGGAGCGGGGACGGCGTAGTTGGGCGGTCGTAGCTGCCCTCGCGATCGGCATCCTGGTCGCGGTAACCCGCCTTGAGCTTGGCGCACACACGCTTCCCGAGGTGATCGCGGGCGCGATAATGGGCACGGCTGGAGTGCTGGTATTCGCGACCGCCGATCTGACGCCACCGCGCGTGCCGTCCCTATATCTGGTCGCGGGGTGCGGCATGCTGGCGTTGTTGCTGCATGGGACCCGGTTGCCGGCGGAACGCTGGATCGATCAGCTGTCTTGCCGCGCCACCTGGGCCGCCCTGGCGCCCGTCGATGCCCAGTTGCCGTCTCCAAACCACCAATCGGCTCGAGACGTCTACCGGCCGATCGGCACCCAGTCGTCGCCGACCTTGTGATAGCGACGCTTGACCGCGGCCCAGGCGATGCGATGCGCGGTCGCCTCGTGGTCGAACTCGCGGGAATGCTGCTGCCACGCGTTGTTGAAGGCCGCCAGATAGATCTCCTGTGCATGCAAAGGTAGATGCAGCCGGACCGAGTCGGGCAGGTCGTCGACCACGCGATACGGCACTGGCTTACGATCCCCGACGCTTATACCAAGGGTGCGGCAGACCGGGCACCTTCGTACGGAGTGTATAGACAGATGTGGAGGCCGTCAGCAGCAGCGTCCGCAAGTCGGGACCGCCGAACGTGATATTGGCGCAGACTTCCGGCATGGCGATGATCCCGATCAGGCTGCCGTCCGGCTCGAACACCCAAACGCCGCCGGTGCCGGTGCAGAATACCCGGCCGGCCTCGTCGACCTTCATGCCGTCCGGCACGCCATTCGTGCCGTCGGCCGACATGTCAGCAAACACGCGGCGGCGGACCATGTTGCCGGCGCTATCCAGCTCGATCGCATGAATGTACTGCGTCCATCGCGTGTTCGCGATGTACAGTGTGCGCTCGTCCTTCGATAGCGCCAGGCCGTTCGGATACTCGCAGCGAACCAGTTCCGCGATCGCGCCATCCGCCGCCACCTTATAGACCGCGGCATTCCCGATCTCCCGTTGCTCCAACGGTACGCGAAAATCCGGATCGGTGAACATGATGGTGCCATTGGAGTGGCAGATGACATCGTTGGGCCGGCTGAGACGCTTGCCCTGAAACCGGTCCGCGACCACCGACACGCTGCCGTCTGCCGCAAGTCGCGTCACCTTCCGCCCGTCGCCTTCGCAGTTCAGCAGCCGGCCCTGCAGGTCGAATGTCGTGCCGTTGCCGCCTTCAGTCGTACGGACCTTCTCCGGCACCTGGCCCAACACCATGCGGTAGAGCAGGTTCGCCGGCAGGTCGACGAAGTAGAAATAGCCGTCCGGGTGCCACAGCGGACCTTCGGTGAAGCCCATGCCACGTACGATTTGCTTCAGGTCGGCGCTTTCCAGGATGTCATTGAGCGTGGTCATCAATTTCCGTCCCATTCTTGCTGGTTGTTTGATCCGGATTAAAGACCGAACCCGCGCCGGAAGATATCCGCCATGCCCGCACGCAGTGGTGCGTTGCTTGCATTCGTCGCGTGGGCGACACAGCTAGGGGAGCGTGACGCCCTGAGCGGACATGCTCTCGGAGCAAGGCTGGCGCGCCGTAGAGGGCTTTCCGCACCTGGACGGCTTCTCTAAGACGCGCGAACGCGACAACGAAGGAACGTAGCGAATGGCGGGTATGGACATTTTGGCGTCCGCCTTCAGTGGTGGTAACGCGACCTTCCTGGCGGACCTTTATGCCCGCTGGGCGACCGATCCTGCCTCGGTCGATCCAAGTTTCGCAGAGCTGTTCAGCGCGATGAACGACGAGGCGCGGTCGGTGCTGGAAGATGCCACCGGAGCGTCATGGGCACCGCGCACATCATCGACGAACGGCGAGGCCGCACCAGCGACGTCGTCGGTCCAGGTGTCCGACGAACAGATTCGCGCGATCACCATCCGCTCCCTCCGCGCGCTGATGCTGATCCGGTCCTATCGCGTCCGCGGCCATCTCGAGGCGCGGCTCGACCCGCTCGGCCTGACCATCCCGGCCCCACACGCGGAGTTGGATCCAAAGACCTATGGCTTCACCGAAGCCGACATGGACCGGCCGATCTTCATCGACAACGTGTTGGGCCGCGAATCCGCGACGTTGCGGGAGATCATGACGATCCTGCGCCAGACCTATTGCGGACCGATCGGCGTCGAGTTCATGCACATCCAGGATCCCGAGCAGAAATCGTGGATCCAACGGCGTGTGGAGGGCGCGCCCTGGCTGACCGCCCTGACCGCGCAGGATAAGCGCACCATCCTGCAGCAGCTGACCGAAGCCGAAGGGTTCGAGGCGTTCTGCCAGAAGCGCTATGTGACCACGAAGCGGTTCGGGCTGGAGGGTGGCGAAGTCACCATCCCCGCCATGCATGCGATCGTCGAAACCGCTGCAGCGGGTGGCGTCAAGGAAGTGGCCATCGGCATGCCGCATCGCGGCCGGCTCAACACTCTGGTCAACATCGTCAAGAAGCCGCTGACCGCGGTGTTCTCGGAATTCGCCGGCGAAAGCTTCAAGCCGGACGACGTGCAGGGCTCCGGCGACGTGAAGTACCACCTGGGCACGTCCACCGACGTGGAGATTGCCGGGCATTCCGTGCACCTGTCGCTGCAGCCCAATCCCTCACATCTTGAGGCGGTCGACCCGGTCGTGGTCGGCAAGGTCCGCGCACGTCAGGACGCCGCCGGCGACACCAAGCTGCGCCGGTCCGTCATGGCGATCCTGATGCACGGTGACGCCGCCTTCGCCGGCCAGGGCCTGGTGTATGAGACGCTGGCAATGAGCCAGCTGATCGGGTACCGCACCGGTGGCACGATCCACGTCATCGTCAACAACCAGATCGGCTTCACCACGGTACCGGCGCACGCCTATTCCGGGCTGTATTGCACCGATGTCGCGAAATCGATCCAGGCGCCAATCCTCCATGTCAATGGCGACAACCCCGAGGCGGTGATCTTCTGCGCGCGCATGGCCGCGGATTTCCGCATGCAATTCGGCAGCGACATCGTGCTGGATATCGTCTGCTATCGCCGGCACGGCCACAACGAGACAGACGAGCCGGCATTCACCCAGCCGCTGATGTACAAGGCGATCGCCAAGACCAAGACCACGCGGACATTGTACGCCGAGAAGCTCGCCGCCGCGGGCATCGTCTCGACGGAAGAGGCCAAGGCGATGCTGGACAGCTTCACCAGGAAGCTGGAGGAAGCCAACGAAGCGGCGAAATCCTACAAGCCAAACAAGGCCGACTGGCTTGAAGGGTTCTGGGCCGGCTTCCATCCGCCGGAGCGCGAGGATGTCGAACACGTCGAGGAAGACACTGCGGTTCCTCTTGCGACGTTGAAGCAGATTGGCGCCGCGCTGAGCCGCGTGCCGGACGATTTCAACGTCAATCCCAAGATCGGCCGTCAGTTGGAGGCGAAGAAGCAGGCCATCGAGACCGGGCAGGACATCGACTGGGCGACCGGAGAAGCCCTGGCCTTCGGCAGCCTGCTGCTGGAAGGTCATCGGGTCCGCCTGTCGGGCGAGGACACACAACGCGGCACCTTCAGCCAGCGCCATGCCGTGCTGATCGACCAGGTCAACCAGAACGAATACACGCCGCTGAACAACATCCGCCCGGAACAGTCGCGGATCGAGATCTACAACTCGTTGCTATCTGAAGCGGGCGTGCTGGGCTTCGACTACGGCTACTCGCTGGCCGACCCGCGTTCGCTGGTCCTGTGGGAGGCGCAGTTCGGCGACTTCGCCAATGGCGCGCAGGTCATCATCGACCAGTTCATCGCCAGCGGTGAGACCAAGTGGCTGCGCATGTCGGGCCTGGTGATGCTGCTACCGCATGGCTACGAAGGCCAGGGGCCGGAGCACTCCTCGGCCCGCATCGAGCGCTACCTGCAGCTTTGCGCGGAACGCAACATGTGGGTCTGCAACATGACAACGCCGGCGAACTACTATCATGCGCTGCGCCGGCAGCTGCACCGAAACTTCCGCAAGCCGCTGATCGTGTTCGAGCCGAAGTCGCTGCTGCGGCACAAGCTGGCGGTCTCGCCGCTGGCGGATTTCGCCGAGGGCACGCGCTTCCGCTACATCATCCCCGAGATCGATGAGATCGCGGCGCCGGACAAGGTCCGCCGGGTCGTGCTGTGCTCCGGCAAGGTCTACTATGATCTGCTGCAGGAGCGACGGGCCAAGGACATCAAGGACGTCGCGATCCTCCGGCTGGAGCAATACTACCCGTTCCCGGAACTGACCCTCGGCCGGCTGCTGGCGCCCTACATCAACGCCGACGTGGTGTGGTGCCAGGAAGAGCCGGAGAACATGGGGGCCTGGAACTTCGTCGACCGGCGCATCGAGAATGTCTTGATGCGGCTCGACATGAAGGTCCGGCGGCCCACCTTCGCCGGACGCGAGGCCGCCGCCAGCCCGGCGACAGGCCTGGCGAAAACCCACATGGCCCAGCAATCCCGGCTGGTGTCCACCGTTCTGGGCATCGGCTAGACCATGATCGTGCGAAGCCATCTGCCCAAGCACATGATTCATACGACCGAACAATGAGATAGGGGGTTGTCGGTCGGCCCGGCCAGGCCGACAACCCGCTCGAACGCTTCTTCCTTCCCGCCGTGGAGATTGACCAACGTGGCGACTGAGATCGTAGTGCCCGCCCTCGGTGAAAGTGTGACGACAGCGACTGTCGCACGCTGGATCAAGCAGCAAGGCGAAACCGTCGCCGCGGATGAGCCGCTGGTCGAGCTGGAGACCGACAAAGTAACGGTCGAGGTGAACGCGCCGGCGGCTGGCGTGCTGTCCTCCATTGCCGTGCCCGAAGGCACCGAGGTCGAGGTCGGCGCGATACTGGGCATGCTGGACGGCGCTGGCAGCACGACTGCTCCGGCGCCGCGTGCCGCCGCGGCGAACCCGCCGCAGGGTATCAACGCGCCGCCGCCCCCGCCGGGGCCCGTCGCGCGACCCGCCGCGCCAGCGCCGGTCGCACCAGTACCAGCCGCGCCGGCATCGGTCGCGCACGCGCCGCTGCCGTCCGCGGCCAAGCTGATGCAGGAGAATGCGGTGGCCCCCGCCGCGATCGGTGACGGCTCCGGCAAGGACGGTCGCATCACCAAGGGCGACGTTCTGGCGTTCCTGAACCGTCCGGCCCCTGCCCCGGCGGCGGCCCCTGCCGCCAAGACGCCGCGCACGGACGAGCCGCGCGAGCAGCGCGTGAAGATGACCCGCCTGCGCCGCACCATCGCGGCGCGGCTGAAGGAAGCGCAAAACACCGCGGCGATGCTGACCACCTTCAATGAGGTGGACATGAGCGCGGTAATGGCGCTGCGCAGCGAATATCGTGACGCGTTCGAGAAGAAGCACAGCGGCGTGCGCCTGGGCTTCATGGGCTTCTTCGTCCGCGCCTGCTGCGCCGCGCTGAAGGAGTTCCCGGCGGTGAACGCCGAAATCGACGGCGACGACATCGTCTACAAGAATTTCGTTCATATGGGCATCGCCGTGGGCGGCCCGTCGGGGCTCGTCGTGCCGGTGATCCGTGACGCCGACCAGCTGTCGCTCGCCGGCATCGAGGCAGCCGTGGCGAAGTTCGGCCGCGCGGCGCGTGACAGCGCGTT
>Ga0153954_1000965_pt1 | contig 17997 bp, 20 predicted proteins | sample TSFL038MetaG_FD_102277 | JGI IMG/M metagenome (GOLD analysis project Ga0153954, IMG submission 102277) | Attine ant fungus gardens microbial communities from Florida, USA - TSFL038 MetaG | ecosystem: Host-associated > Fungi > Mycelium > Unclassified | place: USA: Florida, Wekiwa Springs State... | reverse complement strand
TCACCGCCTCTCCGCCGCCGCTTATCGCACTGCCCGCGACGCCGCATTTCGCAACTGGCGCGATGGAACCGTCATTACAATCGCAGCATTAAGGCCCTGGTCAGCCACAAGCCCTCGGCGTCGCCTCGACCCACAACCTGACAACGCCTGCGCTTCCGCGGCATCCCGCGCGGACAAAGCACCGTAGCGCTTGGCCAGTGGCTGCATGACGCCGACCACTGTGGCATCTACGCGATGAAGTGTTTCGCCTGAACGCTGCAGCATGACCTGGAGGCAGTGCAAAATGCGCTCACGACGCGTTGGAGCAATGGCCAGGCAGAGGAACAGATCAGCAGACTGAAGACGCTGAAACGAGCCATGTACGGCAGGGCGAGCGTCGAACTGCTGCGCGCCCGCATGTTGCTGCTGTAAAACCGCGAAGCCGCACCGAGAACCAGGCAGGGCCCCTGTCGGTTATACTGCGTTTCTGGTGCACGTTTCCTGGCATACCCCATGCATGCCTTGGACCCGCTCACAACGGAGAGGGTCCGCCGGATGATGATCCTTGGCTTGAACGCAGGGGCGATCGGCTCTCATCTCGGCGGCTGGCGCCATCCCGAAGCCTGGTCCAAGACCGCCATGCAGCTTGGCAACCTGATTGAAACCGCGAAACTCGCCGAACGCGGCAAGCTGGACATGATCTTCCTGGCCGACGGCAACGGCGTGCGCCAGCTCGACAAGCCCACGCTTTTCGCTGCCAACAGTCCTTCCGACCGCCCCAGTGTGTTCGAGCCTTTGACGCTCTATGCGGCGCTGTCACAGCACACGAGCCATATCGGCTTCGTCGCGACCGCGACGACCACCTACGAAGAACCCTTCCTGATCGCCCGGAAATTCGCCTCCCTGGATCACCTGACCGGCGGGCGGGCCGGCTGGAACCTGGTCACCACATCCTATGCCGAGGATGCGCTGAACTTCAGCCATACCGAACACGTGGCGCGAGAAACGCGCTACGAACGTGCACGCGAATGTCTAGACGTTGTGCGATCGCTGTGGGATTCCTGGGCATCCGACGCTTTCGTGCAGGACAAGGCCACCGGGCAATACCTCGATCCGTCGAAGGTTCGGCTGACCAATCACCGCGGCAAGCATTTCTCGGTGAAAGGGCCGTTGAACGTCGCGCGCACCCCGCAGGGCCAGCCGGTCGTCTTCAGCGCCGGCCAGTCAGAAGCGGGCAAGGAACTCGCCGCATATGGTGCCGAGGCGCTGTTCGGCTCCGCCACCGGCAAGGAAGAGGCCCGCGAAACCTATGCCGATATTAAGGGCAGGATGGGTAAATACGGGCGTCATCCTGACGAACTGCGCATCCTGCCGGGCATGAGTGTGTTCGCCGGGCGCACCTCGGGGGACGCCGACGCACTGTTCGACGAGCTTCAGGCACTGATCTCGCCATCGCTGGGCGTGCCGTACCTGGCGAAGATCATTGGCTACGACCTGTCGAATCACGACATCGACGGCCCGCTGCCCGTCAACACGCAGGAGCGGGTGGGCGGCACAGCGATCGGAAAATCCGTCGTCGCCATGGCGGCGCGCGAGGGACTGACGATCCGGCAAACCTATGAGCGCGTGCTGCCCTCCATGAGCGGCAACATGGTCAAGGGCGACCCGAAGCACATCGCCGACACGTTCGAGGACTGGTACACCTCCAAAGCGTGCGACGGCTTCATCCTGTCGATGCCGACCATGCCGCTCGCACTGCGCAACTTCGTGGACCTGGTGATCCCCGAACTCCAGCGGCGCGGCCTGTTCCGCAAGGAATACAGTGGCACCACGCTGCGCGAGAACCTGGGCCTGCGCATCCCACCCGATCCATTCCTCTCACGCCAAGGGCTGGCCGCCGAGTGACGGGTCTGATCCTCCGCCTGCTGCTGAAACGTCTGGTCGGAACAGTGCCCCTGGTTTTCGCCGTCGTCGCGCTGACCTTCTTCGTCATCCGGCTCGCTCCCGGCGATCCTGCGTTCATCCTTGCCGGAGAGGCGCCGACGCCGGAGTTCCTGGCGCAGGTCCGTGCCGAGAATGGCTTGGACAAGCCGGTCTGGGTGCAGTTCATGACGTTCCTGGGCCGCGCGGCGACGGGGGATTTCGGCAAGTCGATCTTTGCCGGACGGCCGGTGTTCGAAGTGATCCTGGAACGCCTCCCGGCGACCGCTCTGCTGGCCGGCGTGGCGATGGTGATCGCCTCGGTCGTGGGCGTGCTCCTGGGGGTGTCGGCGGCGAAACGCGCAGGGTCGACGCAGGACGCTGCGATCAGCGTGCTGTCACTGCTGGGCACGTCGGTACCCAGCTTCTGGATCGGCCAGGTCCTGATACTGGTCTTCGCCGTCTGGCTCGGTTGGTTCCCGGTCAGCGGCATGGTGGCGGCCCGCGCGCGCTACACCGGCTTCAATCACGTCTGGGATGTGGCAGTTCACATGGTGCTGCCGGTGACCACGCTGGCCGTCTACCTTGTCACGTTGATCGCCCGCTTCACCCGCACCGCGATGATCGAGGCGCTGTCCCAGGACTTCATACTCGTCGCCCGTGCCAAGGGTGTCGGCAGTCGCACGATCCTGTGGCATCACGCGTTCCGCAACGCGGTTGTCACGACGGTGACCGTGATCGGCCTGGAGTTCGGTGCCGTGCTGGCGGGCACGGTGGTGGTAGAGATCGTGTTCGGCTGGCCTGGCCTGGGGCGGCTGTTCTACGACGCGATTTACCGGCGGGATTTCCCGTTGCTGACCGGTAGTTTCATGTTCTCGGCGTTGGTGGTGATCGCGGTCAACACGCTCTCCGAGATCATCTGCGCGATGCTCGATCCCAGGCTGCGACGGACATGAGTGCCACTGTCGCCGTCCTGTCGCGCATACGTCTGCCGTCTGCGGCGATGACGTTCGGTGTGCTGCTGACCGGGGTCGTGGCACTCGGCGCGGTTCTCGCGCCATGGCTGACCAACGCTGACCCGCTGGGCCTGGGGACGGATATCCTGTCGGCACCCAGCGCGGCGCATCCGATGGGAACCGACGACCTCGGCCGCGACCTGTTCGCCCGCGTCCTCTACGGCGGACGCGTGTCGCTCGGTGTCGGCCTGTTCAGCGGTCTGCTGAGTGTCGTGTTCGGCACCGGCATCGGGCTGATCGCGGGTTTCGCCGGCGGTATGAGCGACGAAGTCCTGATGCGCGTCACCGAGATGTTTCAGGTGATGCCGAAGCTGCTCGCCGCGGTGGTGGTTGTGTCCCTGGTCGGCAGCAGCCTGACCAATGAGGTCCTGGTGATCGGGCTGCTGAGCTGGCCCGCGACCGCGCGGGTCATCCGCAGCCGCGTTCAGGTGCTGCGCGGGCAGGATTTCATCGCCGCGGCGCGGATGGGCGGCGCTTCGCCGCTGCGTATCCTGTGGCGCAACCTGCTGCCGAACGTTTCGGCGTTCGTGTTGGTCAGCACGTCGCTGCAGATCGCCTCCGCCATCGTATCGGAATCGTTCCTGAGTTTCCTCGGGCTTGGCGATCCGGGACACCCGAGTTGGGGGCTGCTGCTGCAACAGGGTCAGTTGTTCCTGGAGCAGGCATGGTGGCTCACGACGCTTCCGGGCGTGGCGCTGGCGATGACGGTGCTGGGGATGAACCTGCTCGGCGACGGGCTGTCGGGCGGGCGGGCGCGATGACCGATCCGGTGCTGTCGGTGCGCGACCTGACGGTGCGTTTCGGCGAGGTTGCGGTCGTTGACAAGGTCGGCCTCGACGTCATGCCGGGGGAGATTGTCGGGCTGGTCGGCGAATCTGGCTCCGGAAAGTCGGTGACCGCGCGCGCCGTGATGCGATTGTTGCCGCGCCGCGCAGCGATCTCCGGCAGCGTGCGCCTGTTGGGCGAAGACATAGGCGCAATGTCCGAACGGCGGTTGCGGGCGCTGCGGGGATCGGTCGTATCGATGATCTTCCAGGATCCGATGACGTCGTTCGATCCTGTTCACCGCATCGGCGCGCAAATCGCCGAGGCGATCACCGTGCATGCCCGACCCGGCTGGCGGAAGGCGACCAAGCGCGTGGGGTCTTTACTCGAAAGCGTCGGAATCGCCCCGGCTCGAGCGCGGGCGTTCCCACACGAACTGTCCGGTGGAATGCGCCAGCGCGCCATGACCGCGATGGCGGTCGCCAATGGTCCCGCACTGATGATCGCCGATGAGCCGACGACGGCGCTGGACGTCACGGTGCAGGATCAGGTGATGCAGTTGATGCGCGACCTCAATCAGTCGTCCGGCACCGCGATCCTGCTGATCACCCACAACATCGCGGTCGTCGCCAGCCTATGCAGCCGTCTGGTGGTGCTCTACGCGGGCCGCGTGGTGGAAGACGGGCCGACCGCGGACCTGCTCTCCGCCCCGCGACACCCGTACACGACGGCGCTGCTGCGCTCGGTGCCCCGGCTGGACCAGCCGGCGACGCGGCTCGTGGCGATCTCGGGCCAGCCGCCGGATCCTGCCAATCCGCCATCCGGGTGCATGTTCCAGCCGCGCTGCGAACGGGCGATCGCCCGGTGCAGGGAAGCCGAACCGCCACTCGGCGCCGTCGGCGCCGGGCATCACGTCCGCTGCTGGCGACCGGTGGAGGTCGCGGCTTGAAAACTCCTTTTGTGCGCGTCAGCACGATCCGCAAGACCTTTGACACCGGCACCGTCTTCCGGCGCCATGCAATGACTGCGGTCAATGACGTCAGCTTCGACATCCTTCCCGGCGAGACGCTTGGTCTGGTCGGCGAATCAGGCTCCGGCAAGTCGACATTGGGCCGCATCGTCGTCGGGCTGACCCCGGCCAGTTCCGGCCATGTCACCATTGGCGAGCACCGCCTCGGCGCGCTTGCCACGGCGGAGCGCAAGGCCGTCTGGCGCCAGGCGCAGATGGTGTTCCAGGACCCGCACGCCTCGCTCGACCCGCGGATGACCGTGCATGACCTGCTGGCGGAACCGTTGCGCAATTTCGGCATCGCCCGCGGCGCCGAGGCTGCGGCGCTGATCGCCGAGACCCTGGATGCCTGCGGCCTCGGGATGCGTACGGCGCCGCGCTATCCGTCCGAGTTCTCCGGCGGCCAGCGCCAGCGCATCGGTATTGCCCGCGCCCTGATCGTTCGCCCGCGCTTCATCGTCGCAGACGAGCCCGTCTCCGCCCTGGACGTGTCCGTCCAGGCACAGATCATCAACCTGCTGCAGGACTTGAGGGCTGCTTTCGGTTTGACGTTCCTGTTCATATCGCACGACCTTGCGGTCGTTCGGCACATCGCCGACCGGGTCGCGGTGATGTTCCGCGGCCGCCTGGTCGAGATCGGCGAGGCCGCCGCTGTCTACGCCTCCCCGCTGCACCCTTATACGCAGCTCCTGCTGCGCTCTGTTCCGCTCCTCGACCCGCGCGCCGAGGCCGAACGCCTGGCGCGCCGCGTCGCCGAACCGAAGGACGCCGCACCGGCATCGGGCGGCTGCGCGTTCCGCACGCGGTGCCCGCACGCCGAACCGCTATGCGCAGCCGAGGAACCGTCGCTGTCTAGCCGTTCAGGCGGCCACCTGGTTGCCTGCCATTTCGCCGACGGCCAGCGCCGCCATTCCGTGCAAGGAGAAGCCGCATGAGACTGTCGAGCATGATCGTCCTGGGCGGAACGTCGGCAGGGCGCGAATCATGCGATCCACTTGGCGTTTCGGCACGTTCACGTGCCGGGAATGAAACGCTCCGGGACAAAGAGATAGACCAGATCCCGCCTGCGCAGTCAGGCTGGGTTGGTCCAGGCGCGCCATCCTTGTTCGAGGTGCAGCGTATGGAGACGGTCTTTGGCGACCGGAATGCTTACTCCAGGCCAGTGTTCGTGCGGTCAGGCCATGTCAAGGACGCATTCACAACCTGGAATTCAACGGGCGAGGACTTCTTCCGAGCGAGGCCGGAATGAAAAAGAAGTTTCATTTGGCATGGTTTGGCAATACCGGGCCGACTGGGTGGCGTAAGCCGAGCGGCGCCTTGTTTGACTGGCGCCACGCCGATATCTACCTGGAAATCGCCCGGCTCTGCGAACGGGCAAAGTTCGACATGGTCCTTTTCGCGGATTCACTTGCGGTGCCCGCGGTACTGGGTGGTTCGCGCGACTGGTCCGTCGCACACGGACACCATGTGACCCAGGACCCGGCGCCGACCATCGCCATGATGGGGGCGGTGACAAGCAGCCTGGGACTCGGCTGTACTTTGTCCAGCACCTTCTATCCACCGTTCCTGCTCGCACGGCTGCTGAGCACGTTGGATCAGCTGACCAAGGGGCGGATACTCTGGAACCTGGTGACGACGGCCAGTAATGATGCGGCGCAGAACTTCGGCCTGGACGAAATCCTGGAACACGATGCGCGCTACGACCGTGCGGACGAATACGTTGCGCTGTGCCGCAAGCTGTGGGACAGCTGGGAGCCCGACGCGGTCGTGATGGACCGGGAGAACAACGTGTTCGCCGATCCAACGAAAGTGCATGAAATCAACTTCGAGGGCGAGCATTTCCGTTGCCGCGGGCCGTCGACCGTTACCGCGTCGCCGCAAATCCATCCCGTGATCAGTGTTGCCGGAACCTCACCGCGCGGGCAGCGCTTCGCGGTCCAGCACGGCGACATGGCGATCTCGCACAAGAATTCGATCGAGGACATGCGCAACTATGTCGTTACGACACGCGAGCAACTGGCCGCGTCCGGGCGCGATCCGATGTCGGTGAAGATCTTCTTCTCGATCAAGCCGGTGATCGGGGACACGGAAGAGCAGGCGCAGGAAAAATGGGCGTTCAACCTCGAGAACGCCGATGTCGATGCCGGCATGGCGACGCTGGCCACGTTCATGGGCATCGATCTGCTGAAGTTCGATATCGACAAGCCGCTGCCGCGCGACCTGCATGTGCCTGGCATGCGAGGCACGTTTCAGCGCTATCTGTCGATGCCGGAAGGCACCACCCTGCGTGAGTGGGCGCGCGATGAGGGGCTGTACGAGACATACAAGATTTGTGGCACCCCCGATCACGTCGCGGATGTCCTGGAGCATACTGTCGAATACACGGGGTGCGACGGGTTTCACTTCCGGCCGTCGCGCGGCATGACCGATATCGAATACCTGCTGGAGGTCTGCACCAAGCTCATTCCGGTGCTGCAGCGGCGTGGTCTGGTGCGGGACGAATATCGCGGCAAGACGCTACGCGATCATTTGTTTGAGTTTTAGACCGACCTCGACAGACTGACCCTGACAGACTTACCCTGGCGGCTTGGCGAAAGCGAAGTCCTCCAGCAGGCTGGAGTGTCCCAGGAACACGTCCTTGACGTCGTCGTGCACCACGCCCGGCAGAGAATAGGCGCAGAACTGGAAGACCGGCATGTCCTCCCAGATGATCTCCTGGATCCGATCGTAGATCGCCTTGCGCTTCGCCACATCGGTCTGCACCCGCTGCTCGTCGAACAGTCTGTCGACCTCCGGGTTCACGTAAGGAGAATTATTCACAAACGGAATGTTGAATATGTTGTGGGAATTGTAGAACCGCTCGATCCCGACATCCGGATCGGGGCCAATATTGAACGACCCGCAGACCATATCGAACTCGTTCTGCACGAATGCCATTTGCAGAAAGGTGCCTCGGTCCACCGGGCGCAGGATCACGTTGATCCCGACGGCAGCCAGATTGCGTGACATGACGTCGCCGATCTTGCTGGCCGGCAGGTCCGCCGCACCGAACACATAGCGCAACGAAAACCGCGTGCCGTCTGCGCCGCGCTTGAACCCCGCCTCGTCCAGCAGGGCGTTGGCCTTTGCCGGGTCCAGCGGTCGGTCCTTCAGCGCCGTATTGTACATCGGCGAACTTGGCGACACTGGCCCCACCATGTTCTGTGCCAGCCCGCCCGGGAATACGGACGCCCGGATAAAGCCCCGATCGATCGCATAGGACAGCGCCTGCCGTACGCGTTTGTCGCTGAACGGTTGGTTCCGCATGTTGATATAGGCTTGGTAAGCGCCTTGCTGCAGCTTGCTGAATCGCAGCACGGCGCCTGGCATCCTGCGAATCCGCTCGATCGACGCGGCCGGCACCGCCGACGAGTAGATCATGTCGATCTCCCCATTCTCGAACGCAGCGACCCGCGCCGCAGGGTCGGGCATGATTCGAAACAGCACCTCGTCCGCCACCGGCAGGCCGGGCAGGAAGTAATGTTCGTTCTTCGCAAACAGGATGTGGTCGCCCGGCACGAATTCGACGAACTTGAACGGGCCCGTCCCGACGGGCTTGAGGTTATGCGGGTTCTTGGCGAATTCCGTTCCCGCCCATAGATGTTTCGGTAATATATCAGTGATGAAATTGGTCAGCGATATCATCAACGATCCCTGCGGGTGCTTCAGCCGCAGCACGACCGTGTTATCATCAGGCGTCTCGTACGTGTCGATCGCATTCAGCGCGCCGCGATAAGGGTGCAGCTTGGCGCTGACCTCACCGATCGAGAACTGCACATCCGCCGCGGTGAACGGCGTACCGTCGTGCCAGGTCACCCCGTGCCGGAGGTGGAACGTATAGGTCATCCCGTCCGGCGAAATCTCCCACGATTCCGCAAGGTCACCGCTGTACTTCCCTGTCCCGTCGACCCGCATCAAGGCGCTGTAGACCGGCGAACCCGCAACGAAGCTGGAAATCGTGGAACTGATCGCTGGGTTGAAGAACGGCGGGTCCTCCTCGATGACCCCGACCAGTCGCGTCGGGGCGGCCATGACCGGCCGTGCGGCAAGCAGCGCACCCGCGCCCACCAAGGCTTGGCGGCGGGTGACGATCATTCGGCGGCCCTCGCCTGTGAGACACCCCAAGGGTTCGACGGCAAGGGCAAACCCATCCGTTCGCGCAACGTATTGCCCTGGTAGGCGGTGCGGAACAATCCGCGGCGTTGCAGTTCGGGTATGAGCAGTCTTGTGATCATCTTCAGGCAGCGCGGCAGCACCGGCGTGCCGATGTTGAAGCCGTCTGCCCCTCGGCTGGTGAACCAATCCTCGATCTGATCGGCGACGTCCTTGGCGTTGCCCTTGAAGACGACATGACCCATCGACGGCAGCACCCGCTGATAGGTCTGGCGGATGGTCAGGTTGTCGCGCGCGGCCATCTCGGCAATGGACTTACGGAAGCTGGCGATGCCCAGCGTGGGGCCGGACAGGTCCGGCATCGGCCCGTCGAGCGGAAAATCGGCCAGGTTCATCTCGACCAGCTTGGACAGGTACGGCACGCCAAGCGACGGCGCGATCAGGGATTGCAGCTCTTCGAAGAACTCATCGGCCTCGGACGCCGTTTCGCCGATATAGATCGTCGCGCCGGGCAGGATGCGCAACGAGTCTGGATCGCGGCCGTAACGTCCCATCCGCCCTTTCACGTCGGCGTAGAACGCCTGCGCGGCGGGCATGGTGTCGGCGACGGCGAACACGCAATCGGCGTGCTGCGCGGCAAGCTCCCGGCCCTCATCGGACTGCCCCGCCAGGAACAGGACGGGATAGCCTTGCGGCATCCGGGCAACGTTCAGCGGACCCTTGACCTGGAAGTGCTTGCCGACATGGTTCAGCACCCGCACGCGCGTCGGGTCGAGGAACTGCCCGGTTGCCTTGTCCTCGATGAACGCGTCGTCAGCCCAACTGTCCCACAGGCCCTTGACGATATCGACGAACTCCCGCGCACGCTCGTAACGAATATCCTTCGCGACGTGTTGCGTGCGGCTGTAGTTCAGCGCGTCATCCGGATAGGACGTGGTGACGATGTTCCAGCAGGCGCGGCCTTTGCTGAGGTGATCCAAAGAGGCGAAGCGGCGCGCCAACGAATAGGGTTCGTCGTAGGTCGTCGTGGCCGTCGCCAGCAGCCCAATCGACTTGGTGTGCTGAGAGACGGCGGTCAGCAGCGTAATCGGTTCGAACACCGCTGGCCGGTCAGACGGGCTGTTAGCAGCGAACAGCGCGGGCTTGTCCATTTGTCGCACTGCGTTGCCGTCAGCGAGGAACAGCAGGTCGAACATCCCGGCCTCGGCCATCTGAGCGATCTCGATCGCGTGGTCCAGGTTCATCACCTGGCCCGACCACGCGTCTCGGTGGCGCCAGCCTCCGAGGTGCATACCAAGTCCAAGAAGTCCGGTCATCAGGTTCAGTTGCCTGGGCATACTGAGGCTCCGCAATAGGTGTGAGATACCATGCAAGTGCCGCGCCACCTGGATCATGTTTGGCCGGTCGCTGCCATCACGGACAGCCAGGCCGCCCCAGCCTCATGCGCAACCAAACCCTGTCCAGACAATATAGTGGCGTGAGTGGCTACCAACGACACTGGGCGGCGCAACAACGTCCATTACGGCATTGCAGCAGTCCGTTCGCCGTCTGGTCCTTCCTCGACCAGCGTGGCGCGATACATCACGGCGACGCGGTCAGCGACGCGAGCGATTACTCTGAGAGACGGCAAAATGCACCGCCTCATCGCGGAGGCGCGTCTGACGCATGTGGTGAAGCGCATCGCGAGCCATCCGGCGAACTGTGTCGGCGAGTTGCTGTCAGTTTTCCCGCAACTGGGTCCTGCCTGGCTCTCGGTGCAGCTTCGCTGCTTCACAGCGGCAACATCGGGGCGCGCAGCAGTTCGACGCCCGCGCTGCTATACATGGCGCGTTGCAGCGTCTTCAGTCGGCTGATCTGTCCCTCTGCCTGGCCGTTGCTCCAACGAGTGGTGAGCGCATTTTGTACGGCCTCCAGGTCGTGCTGCAGCGTTCGCGCGAAACGCTGCATCGCGTAGATGCTGCAGTGGTGGGGTCATGCAGCCACTGGCCAAGCGCACCCGTGCTTTGGCCGTGCAGAACGCCGCGGAAGCGCATGGCAAACCAGCGCATGACGGCGAAATCCGACGATCCTACCTTGAGCGCATCAACATCCTCGCCTGCCACTCGGTCAGCAGTGGCCGCGGTTTGATACCAAGTGCCACCGCCATTACGGCACCGAAGCCGCGTAACCCATAACAGGATCATGACCGGTATGCCGTGGATCGGCAGATCCTATACCTATCGCCAATTGACGCTGTGGCGCGCCTTGGATTGGGTGCCTCAGGACGGACAGCTGCAGCCGCCGACGCCCGTCGCTGAGACGAGCTATTGGGCTTCCGTTCACTCCACGCCCAGAACTTTGAGACCGATCACCGGCGTAAGGATGTGTTATGTGTGCATTGCTCTTGGTGCGAAACCACAGTTGATCCGTCAACCGCAACGTTGCACCGAGGACCAGGCAGTACCTGATTATGGGAAACCGACGCCTTGATCATGCGGCGGCGCAGGGGGCTTAACTCGGTCAGCCGGTGGGCTCCTGTTGCTAGGGTTGGGGGAAAGCACCCCAACCCTAGCAACCCATTGACAACCTCAAACCGCGAGCCCGCCGGGCACGCACACCGTCGCAGCGGTTTCATGCAATCCGGCATTTTTGCATTGTAGGGATTCCGCCCGCACAGCCTGGATGCACCAATGGCGGTGAGAATGGTCTGGCCGGTTCAGACCGACCAACCCCTGCTGCCGGTCAGTGCTATACAGACCTATTGGAATTTGATTGAGCTGGTACTGAAATGTGGCACGTTCGGTAGATAAATGGCATTCACCGCGCTGCGGCCCATCACGATTTTGAGGAGCGACCCGCCGTTCAGCGCGGCCACCCTGATCTGCCCCTGCAAGGATGCAGCTGCTACGATTTTGTCTGAGGAGGTAAAATCGTTGACTGTCATTTCACCCACGCCCGAGACTAGGTTAAACGTGTTGGTCCCCGGTGAGCTGGTGATCGTCATCCCTCCTGAACCTGCAGTGAAGCTATTTGTACCGCCATCAACGCTGACGGTGTCATACCCGGATCCTCCCTTTACCGTAACGCCGGCCGCATTCTGGAAAGACAACGTCTGAGTGCTGGTGCCCAGTACCGCACTGATTGTGCTGGCGCCGACCACACTGAAGCTGTCGCCGGCCGCCGTGGTGTTGCTGGTCAAGCTCACCGTGACTGGCGTGCTCGATCTGGATGAGATGGTCACTGTGGGTACGGGAGGCGGCGGTGGGTTTGTTGTTCCTCCCCCGCCGGATGTTGAGCCGTTCGCGGTTGTCGCGCCATAAAGATTGTTGCCACCGCCGTCAGGTGATGACACCGTCTGCAACGCGACCGCCGGAATTGCCGAGGATGACGAGAAGGCGCGGATGTAGTCGATCTTGAGCGACCCCGCCTCGCCTGCCATCGGACCGGGCCAGTCGCCCGGTGCACCTGTGAGCAGGCTCGCGATCATGTATTCACCCGGGTTTCCCACCAGATCTTTTGAAGTTGGCAATGATCCGATGGACTGCCCATCAAAGTAAAATGTTAGAGTGGTTGGCGTCCACATCACACCGTACGTGTTGTAGCTGGTGTAAATGTTTGCATTCACCGTGGCCCAGGTCCCGCTCGTGTTTGGGTTGGTGCCACTATGCAAATCGTAGTGAACCTGGTTTGACCCTCCGTAGTAGCCATACTGCGATCCGAACGCCTCCATCGCGTCGATTTCTGGAACGCCACCATTATTATCGACAGTTGGAAGCATCCAAAATCCAGGCCAGAATCCCGCTCCGGCCGGAAGTTCAGCGCGCATCTCAAAATAGCCGTAGGCCTGGGAAAAAGTCCCGCGATTGTCGATAAGTCCGGTGGTGTAGTTCGATGTCGCTCCAGGGCTATTAGGCGTCGCGGTAATCGACAATACACCGTTGGCATCGCTGAATGGATTGAGCCCGCCGGAAGCCAAATATGCGTTCAGTCCGCCGTCATCACCGGCGGAATAGTTCTCCGATCCCCACGTGTTGTTGCCACTGAAAATTGTCACATCCCAGGTGGGACCGCCAAGTTCGGTTGGCTGGAAGCTATTGAATTCGTCGTCAAACGTGAGGTGGTATCCGGTCAGGTTTAATGTCGACATGGGATCGCCTTCAAATGTTTGCGATCACGTTTTTTTGATTCCATCGCATTACATCATTGTCATATTTCCGTAAATACGACGTGAATTATAGCGAGCAATCGTTGTTGAGGCCGATTTATTTCCATTGTATTTGGTCTATCATAATCATGATTATCTAGAGTTGTTTTTTTCGTAGCAATAATGATGGGCGATTGAACCTTCTGGATTTCAGCGAGACGCTTGAGACAAATCTCTTGGGCGGAAGTGGCTAGATTGAGTTTTGGATTCCCGGTAGTGGGCAAAACGGCCTGGCTCTGGTTTAAATTATCCGGTCCTCCCATCTTTGCAGTTTTGGGTGGGCTGAAGGCATCGGGGCGGCGGGGTTTCTGAGTTTGGATGAATTGTTCAAGCGTCGTCACTTCGATCGGGACGTCGTTGTTCTGTGCGTATGGCGGTATTTGCGCTTCAAACTGAGCTATTGTGACCTTGTAGGGATGATGGCCGAACGCCGCCTGTCGATGGTCCACACCACGATTATGCGCTGGGTGCACCACTACGCGCCAGAGTCCGAGCGGCGCTGGAACCGGTTCGCTCGCCCGACCGGCATTGCCAACTTGACCGCGTTCGGAGCGCGTTAATGTTAGGTTTGTGGTCCCGGGTGACGATGCGGTACATCAGGATATGCTGGCCTGGCGCAGCCGGCCGTTGGAGCCGCTCTATCCCGTGGCGTTCCTGGATGCCTTGCGGGTGAAGATTCGTCATGACGGTGTGGTAAAGAACAAGGCGGTGTACGTTGCCTTGGCATCGACGATGTCGGGTGAGAAGGAGGTCCTGGGGCTCTGGATCGAGCAGACCGAGGGCACCAAATTCTGGCTGAGCGTGCTGAACGAACTGAAGAGCCGCGGCGTCGAAGACATCTTGATCGCCGTGGTGGATGGGTTGAAGGGCGATCGAGGCAGTCTTCCCGCAGACCCCGACCCAGACTTGTATCGTGCACCAGATCCGCAATTCGCTGGCGGTGGTGAGCTGGAAGGATCGCAAGGCGATGATGCCGTCGCTGAAGGCGATCTACCAGACCGCGACGGCGGCGGCGGCCGAGACGGCGCTGGAGGCTTTCGAGGCCGGTCCCTGGGCCAAGTGCTACCCGGTGATTGCCCCGCTATGGCGCCGGGCGTGGGCGTATGTGGTGCCGTTCTTTGCCGTCCCGCCGGCGATCGCCTGGCCTGACGCAAAGTTGCAGTTTATCATTATGTCTGGAGATCGTATCGTTCGGTCAGCCGGCTGACCGAACGATACGAAACCAATGGCCACGGAACTATTTCCACGGGCGATCGGACACTCCCGCGAAGCGCGAGATCCTGCCCCACACCGAGCACCGCCAGAGCCGCTACCTCAACAACCGGCCCGGGGTCTCGCACCAACCAACGCGGCGACGTGAACGGCAGATGCAGCGGTTGAAATCAGCCTGCCACGCGCAATGTTTTCTCCCCAGCCATGGCCGCACTCACAACCACTTCCAGCTCCGCCGTCACTGCCTCCCCGCCGCCTCTTACCGCACTGCCCGCGACACCGCATTTCGCACCTGGCGCGATGTAACCGTCATTGCAATCGCAGCATTAAGGCCCTGGTCAGCCACAAGCCCTCGGCGTCGCCTCGACCCACAACCTGACAACGGCGACTTCACACCCTAACGACGACTGTAGGTCGAGCCAAACCGCTTATTGATCGCCGAACCGGCGGTATTAGCAAAGGAAAATATACTATCAATGGCTGGCGTAGCTGCCCGGAGTTGAAACTGTCGCCGGATTGCACATACCAAGATCATGATTGACAGGGTTCCGGCATATGTGCAGTTGTATAATTGTGCTGACCTCACAACCAGATGACGGGCGCAGGTTCGGGCCGCTCGTTGGCTCGAGGCCTAAACGGATGCCGTCGCGCCATTGATGTGCCTCCGTTTTTGAGAAGGATGACTCATGTCAAAGCCGTGCCTCGCGCCCTCCTCCCGGCCACTAGAGGGTCTAACGGTAGTAGACCTGTCACGGGTACTAGCGGGTCCGTTTTGTACGATGATTCTCGGACAGCTTGGCGCACGAGTCATAAAAGTGGAACGTCCAGGCGCCGGTGACGATTCCCGAGCGTTCGGCCCCTTTGTGAATAGTAAATCGCTGTATTTTTCATCAATAAATTATGACAAACAAAGTATTGCGCTCGACCTGCAAGCAGCCGCGGATCGCGCGATTTTCGAAGACCTCCTGGCGATTTCGGATGTGATAATCGAAAACTTCCGTCCCGGTACGATGGAAAAGCTTGGCTATGGCTGGGAGGTGCTGCACGCAAAATATCCGAATCTGATTTACGGTGCGGCGTCTGGCTTTGGCGACACGGGTCCCTATTCTCGGCGGGCCGCCTATGACATGGTGATGCAAGGAATGGGCGGTATCATGAGCATGACTGGCCAGCCCGACAGTCCGCCTACGCGTGTCGGCGTATCGATTGGCGACCTGGCGGCCGGCATGTATCTCGCCATTGGGGTCGTCTCGGCAATCCATAAACGGGCCCAGGGTGGCGGAGCGGTAAAAGTGGATGTTGCGATGCTTGATTGCCAGCTCGCACTGCTTGAGGATGCTCTTGCTGCCTACACGTCGCTCGGCGAAATCGCACAGCCCCTGGGATCACGTCATCCCGAAATCGCACCGTTCCAAGCCTTTCGCACGGCTGATAGCTACGTCGTGATCGCGGCCGGAAACGACCACTTGTTCACGCTGATGGCGAACGCGCTTGATCGGCCTGATCTGCTGGAAAACCCGAACTATAAGACCAACGCGTTACGCCATTCCAATGTTGAAACACTTGAAGACGATCTCGAAAAAACATTGCGGAAGCGTCCCACTCAAATTTGGCTTGACGCGTTGAACGACGCTGGGGTGCCTTGCGGACCGGTAAACACAATTGCGCAGGTCGTAAAAGACCCGCAGGTCGCAGCGCGCAATATGCTTGTGGAAATTGATGATCCGGTGATCGGCACGCTGACAGTTGCTGGTAACCCATTCAAGCTGTCGGGTGTTGCAGAGCCTACGCTGCATCGCCCACCACCAGAGGTGGATGCCGACCGTGCCGCAATCTTGGCGATGATCAAGCGTTGAATGGGTCGCAGATGCCACTGATACGGTCCCGCCTGGAGAATGGCGTAGGTACCATCGCCTTTGACAACTACGCTCACAGGAATGCTCTGAGCGCCGCGCTGATTAGCGAGGCGCTCGGGGCTTTCGACGCGATGCGACGCGATGCCCGAGTGATTGTCCTACGGACGGTCAGCAAGAACAAAGTCTGGTCAGCCGGCCACGACCTGAATGAGCTGTCGCCCAAGGGACAGGACCCTCTCGGTTGGCACGACCCGCTAGAGCAACTCCTGCGTACAATAAGCGATTTTCCGGCACCGGTGATCGCTATGACGGCTCGGTCTGGGGAGGCGCCTGTGATCTGGCACTGGACTGCGATATCGCCCTAGGCGACACAGATGCAAGCTTCGCATTTGTACCAGCCAAGATCGGCCTGCCATACAATCTCTCCGGTGTACAGCGGTTTCTGGCGCGCCTTCCGCCGAACATTGCTATGGAAATGGCGGCCACCGCCGATCCGATCAGTGCTGAGCGTGCGCTCCGCGTAAATCTGCTGAATGACATGCTTCCTGCAGATCAACTGGAGGCGCGCACCTACGCTATGGCAAAAACCATTGCTGGTCGGCACAGGGGTGCAATAGCTGCCTTTAAAGGCCAAGCCAGACAGCTGCTAAGCGCGCCAGCGATCAGCCCAGAACGGTTGGAGTTTCTGGAAGCGCTGCGCTGGTCGGTCTACGCCGGTGACCCGCCGTCTTCTGTTAGTCCGCCGCAATAGAGAAGAACGGCTCGCTGCCCGGGGCATCGTCGTGTCCTACGAGAGCATCCGCGATTGGAGCCTGCGCTTCGGCCGGCTGTTTGCCAACGCACTGAAGCGAGGCGGGCCGACAAGTGGTTTGAGGGATGAGGTGTTTCTGCGCATCGGTGACACGCAGCGCTATCTCTGGCCTGCGGTCGACCAGGACGGCCACGTGCTCGATATCCTGGTGCAGAGCCGGCGCAGTACCAAAGCCGCCAGGCGTTTCTTCGCCCGCTGCTGGAGGGCTCGCAGTCCGCCGCGGGTGATCGGCGCCGCCCAACCAAAGGGCAATGTCGTGAGGCCAACCCCCTTTCTTTAGATGGTCGACGGCCCAACGGATTTGCTCATCCTCAGAGTCGCAGTTGAATAGTTTGATGGGTGCAGATACGATGGCAAAACGAGCTGGCGCGGCCGGCACAAGCGTGGGCTCGACGGGCAGAACTTCGCGCATCCAGCACAGCGTCTGGCCTATCAGGAAATGCTGAACGCGGTGCAGTCGACTGTCGAACGCCTGGATCGGCTGGAGGCGGCGCTGATCGAGTTGGTGCCGGATTGGACCATGGCGCTGGTGGTCACGGCGTTTCAGGCCATGCGCGGGGTTCAGTGCATGACGGCGGTGACGGTCGTGGCGCAGGCCGGCGATCTGCGCTGCTTTGAGCATCCACGGCTATCGATGGCATTCCTTGACCTGGTGCCCTCAGAGCGTTCCACCCGTGAGACCAGGCGTCAGGGCGGGATCGGTCCATACGTTGATCGCCACGGCGCGGCTCAACGGGTTGAACCCGGAGGCCTACCTGGAGGAAGTGCTGGCCAAGGTCGCCGAGAGAGACACCATCAACCGCATCGACGAGTTGTTGCCCTCGCGATTGGCGAAAGCAAAGCGGGAGTCGCTGCGCGAACCGGCATAGGCACCGGACGGCTGAGCGGGCGTCGGACGTTCAGCCGGCGCCAACCAACAAATCCGGATGAAAATCTATGTGAAGATGCTGTTCGTCAAACTGCCAGAATATCCGACCAATGTGACCTGCCCGTTCACCCCGAACCGATGAAGGTCAACGACTGTCTGACCGCCGCTTTGGGTTACGGCGGGATTTAAGCTTGCGGCATTCGTCAGGCCGGGGATCTCGTTCCAG